>OHAD01000044.1_pt1 | contig 145875 bp, 133 predicted proteins | sample 1577011 | NCBI WGS metagenome assembly OHAD01 (sample SAMEA3541510, study PRJEB24748) | human gut metagenome | biome: human gut; feature: human-associated habitat; material: faeces | place: China | collected 2012 | reverse complement strand
CCCCACTGCTGCCTCCCGTAGGAGTCTGGGCCGTGTCTCAGTCCCAATGTGGCCGGTCACCCTCTCAGGTCGGCTACTGATCGTCGGCTTGGTAGGCCGTTACCCCACCAACTACCTAATCAGACGCGGGTCCATCTCATACCACCGGAGTTTTTACCCCTGCACCATGCGGTGCTGTGGTCTTATGCGGTATTAGCAGTCATTTCTAACTGTTATCCCCCTGTATGAGGCAGGTTACCCACGCGTTACTCACCCGTCCGCCACTCAGTCACAAAAACCTTCATCCGAAGAATCAGGTTAAAGTGCTTCGTTCGACTTGCATGTGTTAAGCACGCCGCCAGCGTTCATCCTGAGCCAGGATCAAACTCTCGTTAAAAGTGTTTGTTCTGTCAGAATGACGTTAGCCATTCATCCATTACTGTTGTTTTGGAAATCGTTAGCTTCGATTACTCGAATTAACAATGTTCGCTCTGAAAATATTTTTTTGAATTTTCAGGGATGGTTGCTGTTCAATTATCAATGTTCCTGTTTGCTGTCTCTTTGCGACAGCTTGTTTATTATATCTCACTTGCAGTCGCTTGTCAACAACTTTTTTATTTTTCTTTTTCAAGAATTTCTGTCGTTTTTCGACAGCCAGAATAATTTATCATAATTTTCTTTGTCTGTCAACAACTTTTTAAAATTCTTTTTTGTTGTCTCAGCGACAACTCATTAATAATAACATTTCCGTTATTGTCTGTCAACAACTTTTTTTTTAAGTTTTTTAACTTTATATTTTGTTGTTTTCCTGCACTTGAGCAGTGCAAGAGATACTTTACCATTTTAGTAGAATAATGTCAACAGATTTTTAGTTTTATTTTTTTGTTTCTATGATTATACAATTGCTTGCTATTAATTTGTTTTTGTTATACACGACGAAACTTTGTTTCCGCGCCTCTGTGTTCCTCCGGAGGATTTTTAATAACTGGAAATTCCGTTGGAATTTCCAGTTATTAAAAAAGGACTCAAACATTGTTTGAGTCCTTAACGGAGAAAGAGGGATTTGAACCCTCGCGCCGCGCAAACGACCTACACCCTTAGCAGGGGCGCCTCTTCAGCCACTTGAGTATTTCTCCTTGCCTGATTATTTATCAGTTATTTAATTACTGCACTTGTGCAGTGCATTACTTATTATAATATAGTAACATTTATTTGTCAAATATATTTTTAATTGTTTTTTGCAATTGTTTTTTTCAATTATTTCTATATTTGTTTTTCTTTTGTTACTTTACTGTTTTGCATATTCTTTTATTGCTGTTTCGTATAGGTTGTTTCCCTGGCTGTCTATTACAACTATTGCAGGAAAGTCTTCTACATATAACTTTCTTATTGCTTCTGTGCCAAGGTCATCATATGCAATTACTTCACTTTTTTTAATTGCTTTTGATAATATTGCTCCTGCTCCTCCTACTGCAGCAAAGTATACGCTTCCATTTCTTACGATGGCTTCTTTTACCTGTTCACTTCTTTTTCCTTTTCCTATCATGCCTTTTAAGCCTAAGTCAAGAAGCTTTGGAGCATATTTATCCATTCTGCTTGCAGTTGTAGGTCCGGCTGAACCGATTGGTCTTCCTTCTCTTGCAGGTGATGGTCCCATATAATAGATTATGTTGTTTTTCATTTCTATAGGAAGTTCTTCACCTTTTTCTAATGCTTCCCACATTCTTTTATGGGCTGCATCTCTTGCAGTATATATTGTACCTGTTATATATACATAATCACCGCTTTTTAATTCTTTTGCTACTTCATCTGATAATGGTGCTTTTATGTTTCTATTCATTATGGTTCTCCTTATAGTGTTCTGCTTATATGTCTGTTAACATGACAACAGATGTTTATTGCTACAGGTAAGCCTGCTATATGTGTAGGATATGTTTCTACATTAACGGATAATGCTGTCTGTGTTCCGCCTAAGCCTCCCGGTCCTATTCCTAATTTATTTATTTTAGTTAAAAGTTCTTCCTCTAATTCTTTTACATATGGAATTTCTGAATTGCTGTCTGCAGGTCTTGCCAAAGCTTTTTTTGCAAGTATTGCACATTTTTCAAATGTTCCACCTATTCCAACACCTACTACCATTGGAGGGCATGCGTTAGGACCGGCCTCTTTTACTGCTGTTAATACTGCATCTTTTACGCCTTCTATTCCATCTGCAGGTTTTAACATAAATACCTTACTCATATTTTCACTGCCAAATCCTTTTGGAGCTACTGTTATTTTTATATTTTCGCCCGGAACTATACTATAATGTATTACTGCCGGAGTATTGTCTTTTGTGTTTTCTCTTATTATAGGATCACTTACTACTGACTTTCTAAGGTAGCCGTCAACATATCCCTGACGAACACCTTCGTTTATTGCATCTTCTAAGTTTTCGCCTTCTATATGTATGTCCTGACCTATTTCAATAAAAACTACTGCCATTCCTGTATCCTGACAAATTGGTATCATATCTTCTGCAGCTATTTTTAAATTTTCATCTAACTGCTCAAGTATCTGGCATCCTAATTTTGACTCTTCATTTTCCTTTGCTTTTTTAAATACTCTTTCCATATCCGGTGCTAGAAAATGATTTGCTTCTATGCACATTTCTTTTATGTTTTTTGTAATTTCACTTGAATCTATGTTTCTCATTTTACTTTTATCCTTCCGGCATTTTTATAAAGTAAAAGGCGACAATATAGTCACCTTTTAGTAATTATTAATTATCTTCAGAATCTGAATCTTCTGATAGTTCTTTACTACCTTCGTCTAATGTTTCATTTTCTTCTGATAATCTTGCTGCTTCTAATGCATCTGCTTCTGTAACACTTTCCTTAACTTTTGTTATACTTGCAACAACTATATCATCCTTGTCACCTGTATTCATTAATTTAACACCAAGTGTTACTCTTCCAAGAATTGAGATGTCGTCAACGAACATTCTAATTACAATACCTTCGTTTGTAATCATCATAATTTCGTTTCCATCATTTACTGCCTTAGCTCCCACAACCTCTCCTGTTTTATCGGATATCTTATAGCATTTTACACCCTTGCCGCCACGGTTCTGTAACTTAAAGTCTGTAAATGGTGTACGTTTACCCATACCATTAGCTGATACAATAAGAACACATTCGCCATGTGATTCTAACTGCATTGAAATTACTTCATCATCCTGATTTAATTCAATACCTCTAACACCCATTGCTGAACGTCCTGTTTCACGGACATCTGTTTCACGGAACTTAATTCCCTGACCTTTCTTTGTAATAAGCATAATATTATCATTGTTATCTGAGATATTTACATCTATTAACTCATCGTCTTCACGTAAAGTAATAGCCTGAATACCACTCTTTCTAATATTTGTATATGCCATTATAGGTGTTTTCTTAATAGTACCTTTCTTTGTTGCCATAATAAGGTACTTGTCTTCTTCAAATTCTTTCATCTGTACCATTGCAGAAATCTTTTCGCCAGGCTGTAACTGCAATAAGTTTACAATTGCCATACCTCTTGCTGTTCTTCCTGCTTCAGGTATTTCATAACATTTCAGTTTGTAGATTCTTCCTGTATTAGTTAAGAAAAGAATATAGTCATGAGTTGAAACCATAAACATATCTTTCATAAAGTCTTTGTCTATAGTCTGCATTCCCTTTATTCCCTTACCGCCACGGTTCTGTGACTTGAAGTTGTCTACAGTCATTCTCTTTATGTAACCTAAGTTAGTCATTGCTACAACTGTATCTTCTTCAGGAATTAAATCTTCATCAGATAAATCTCCAACATTTATTCCTATCTTTGTTCTTCTCTCATCGCCAAACTTATCTCTAATAACTTCAATTTCTTCTTTTATTACTGTAAGAAGTTTGTTTTCATCTGCAAGAATAGATTTTAAGTAATCAATCTTTGCCATTAAGTCAGCATATTCTGCTTCAAGGTCTTCTCTTGCCAAACCTGTTAACTGACGGAGTCTCATATCAACAATTGCCTGTGACTGTGCATCTGAAAGACCAAATCTTTCGATTAAGTTCTTCTTTGCGTCTGCAGTTGTTCTTGAACCTCTGATTATTTTTATTACTTCATCAATGTTATCAAGGGCAATTAATAAACCTTTAATAATGTGTGCTCTTTCTTCTGCCTTGTTTAATTCGAACTTTGTTCTTCTTGTTACAACATCCTTCTGATGTTTCAAATATTCATCTAACATCTGAAGAAGATTTAATACTTTTGGTTCTCCGTCAACTAATGCTAACATAATTACACCAAAAGAATCCTGTAACTGTGTATGCTTATAAAGCTGATTTAAAATAACATTAGCATTGGCATCACGTCTTACTTCAATTACAACACGTGTTCCTTCCTGGTCTGACTCATCTCTTAAGTCTGTTATTCCATCAACTTTCTTTTCTTTTACAAGACTTGCAATCTTTTCTACTAACTTGGCTTTGTTAACCATGTATGGAAGTTCAGTAACAATAATTCTGCTCTTTCCATTGTCCATTGTTTCAATTTCAGAAACTGCACGTGTTTTAATTTTTCCACGTCCTGTTCTGTAAGCCTGCTCAATATCTTTTCTACCTAAGATTGTAGCACCTGTAGGAAAATCAGGTCCCTTAATAATTTCCATAATTTCTTCTATGGTTGTGTCTCTGTTTTCCTCTACTTTATTGTCAATTATTTTTACAATTGCATTTATTGTTTCTGTTAAGTTATGTGGTGGTATGTTTGTTGCCATACCTACGGCAATACCACTTGTTCCGTTAACCAAAAGGTTAGGATATCTTGATGGAAGTACTGATGGTTCTTTTTCTGTTTCATCAAAGTTTGGTGTAAATTCAACAGTATCCTTGTTAATGTCTGCCACCATTTCCATTGATATTTTGCTAAGACGTGCTTCAGTGTAACGCATTGCGGCAGCACCATCACCGTCTTCTGAGCCAAAGTTACCATGGCCATCAACTAAAGGATATCTTGTATTCCATTCCTGAGCCATGTTAACCAATGCTCCGTAAATAGAACTGTCACCATGTGGATGGAATTTACCCATTGTATCACCAACGATACGGGCACATTTTCTGTGTGGCTTGTCAGGTCCGTTATTAAGTTCAACCATTGAGTAAAGTACTCTACGCTGAACCGGCTTTAAACCATCTCTTACATCAGGTAATGCTCTTGATGCAATTACGCTCATGGCATAATCTATATAAGAGGTTTCCATGGTTTCTTTTAAGTCTACTTCATGAATCTTGTCAAATATCTTATCGTCCACTTATATTTTCCTCCTATATATCTAAGTTTTTAACAAATTTTGCATTTGCTTCAATAAATTCTCTTCTTGGCTCTACATCATCCCCCATAAGTATTGTAAATGTCTGATCCATTTCTGATAATTTATCTTCGTCAATTTTTACCTGTTTTAAAATTCTTGTATTAGGATCCATTGTTGTTTCCCATAACTGACTTGCATCCATTTCACCTAAACCTTTGTAACGCTGAATCTTGTTCTGATTATCACGTCCGATTTCAGTAAGTATCTGATTTAACTCATCATCACTGTATGCATAATAGTTCTTCTTATTTCTTGTTACCTGATAAAGTGGTGGCATTGCAAGGTATACATGGCCATCCTTAATTAACTCAGGCATAAATCTATAGAAGAATGTAAGCATAAGTGTATCAATATGAGCGCCGTCAACATCGGCATCAGTCATAATAATAATCTTGTTATATCTAAGTTTTGTTATGTCAAAGTCTTCCTGAATCCCTGTACCAAAAGCTGTAATCATTGTTCTGATTTCCGCATTGTCCATAATCTTATCAATACGTGCTTTTTCTACGTTAAGAATCTTACCTCTAAGTGGAAGTATTGCCTGTGTTGCTCTTGTTCTTGCCTTCTTAGCTGAACCACCGGCTGAATCACCTTCGACTATAAATATTTCACAGTTTTCAGGGTTCTTATCTGAACAGTCTGCAAGTTTTCCCGGAAGGGCTGCCACTGATAATGCAGTCTTTCTTGTTGCTTCTCTGGCTTTTCTTGCAGCATCTCTTGCTCTTTTAGCCAAAACAGCTTTTTCACAAATAATTTTTGCAATTGCCGGATTCTGTTCAAGATAATAAGTTAACTGTTCACTCATTACACCTTCAACTGCAGCTCTTGCTTCACTGTTTCCAAGTTTCTGTTTTGTCTGCCCTTCAAACTGAGGATCTTCAATCTTTACACTAATGATGGCTGTAAGACCTTCTCTAAAGTCATCACCTGAAAGATTTTCTTCGTTTTCTTTTAAAATCTTGTTCTGTTTTGCATAGTTATTAAATGTTTTTGTAATTGCTCTCTTGAAACCTTCAACCTGTGTACCACCCTCAGGTGTGTTAATGTTATTTACAAAGCTTAAAGTGTTTTCTGTATATGCATCATTATGCTGCATTGCAACTTCAACATAAACATTATTAACTGTGCCTTCACAATAAATTACATCATCATATAATTCCTGTTTGCCTTTATTTAAGTAATTTACAAATTCCTTTATACCACCTTCATAGTGGAATGTTTTCTCTATTGGCTTTTCTTCTCTAACATCTCTCAATACGATTTTAAGATTTTTTGTAAGGAAAGCTGTCTCTCTTAATCTGATTTCAAGTGTTTTATAATCATAAACTGTATCTTCAAATATAGTGTCGTCAGGTAAGAATTTTACTTCTGTTCCTGTAAAATCAGGATCACAATCACCGATAACAGTTAGCGGTTCTACAACCTTACCATACTCATACTTCTGATAGTGAACTTTTCCACCACGACAAACCTTAACTTCTAACCATTTAGATAATGCATTAACAACTGAAGCACCTACTCCGTGAAGTCCACCTGATACTTTATATCCTCCACCACCGAATTTTCCTCCGGCATGAAGTACTGTAAATACTACTTCAACTGCAGGTTTTCCTGTCTTTGTATTAATGTCTGTAGGTATTCCTCGACCATCATCTCTTACTGTAATAGAATTATCTTCATTAATCTGAACATCAATAGTATCACAATATCCTGCCAATGCCTCGTCTACCGCATTGTCAACAATTTCATATACTAAATGATGAAGACCTCTTGATGAAGTTGAACCTATATACATACCCGGTCTTTTTCTTACAGCTTCAAGTCCTTCCAATACCTGTATCTGATCTGCTCCATATTCATTTTCAACGTTAGTATTGTTACCCATTCGTAACTCCTTTCAGTATTTGCAATAACGGATTATATTTTTTATTGCTTTTTAAACAGTTCTTTCTTCAATTTTGCCTTTTGTTACCTGGAAAACTTTATTTATACTAAATCGATTTTCAATAAATTCATCTAAACCTGTACATGTTATTACAGTTTGAATTTCATCTAAACTTTTTAGTAAGTGATTCTGTCTGTCCGAATCAAGTTCTGACAGAACATCATCTAATAATAACACAGGTGTGTCATTGATCAAAGACTTGACCAACTCTATTTCCGCCAGCTTAAGCGACAGAGCAACAGTTCTTTTCTGTCCCTGACTGCCATAGGTTCTAATATTAATATCTTTGTTAAAAAATAAAATATCATCTCTATGTGGACCTGCTGACGTACTTTTCAGCTTAATGTCTTTCTTTCTGTTTTCTATAATTTTGTTATAAAGCTCATCTTCATTGCAACTCTTTTTGTAAACAACTTCTATTTCTTCGCTGTTCTCTGTAAGTTTTCTGTGAATTGGCTTTATAATCTTGTTAATATCTTTTATAAACTGTTCTCTTCTCTTAATAACCTTACTTCCATACTCTGCAAGCTGCATATCCCATACATCCAGAGTATCTTCAAGTTCCGGTTTCATATATATGTCTTTTAATAACTGATTTCTTTGTCCCAAAACCTTATTGTAATTAATTAAATTATAAACATATATTTTATCTAGTTGACATAACTCCATATCCACAAACCTTCTTCTTTCAGCTGGTCCGTTTTTTATAATATCCAAATCCTCCGGGGAAAAAAATATTACATTAAATATTCCAAAAAGCTCACTGGCTTTCTTAATTGGTATTCCATTTATGGCTATTCCTTTTGACTTATTTTTTCTCAAATGAATGTCTATTCTATACTCTCTGCCTTTTTTGTTAATAAAAAGTTTTATGTGACCTTCATTATTTTCAAACTTTATAAGTTCTGCATCTTTGCTACTTCTATGTGATTTAGTTGTGCTGCAAAGATAAATAGCCTCTAACACATTTGTCTTTCCCTGAGCGTTTTTGCCATATAAAATATTAGTTTTATCATCTAATTCCAAACTAAGAGAATCGTAATTTCTAAAATTGCTAAGTTCTATCTTTGTTACAATCATTATTTTACAGTTACCACTGTTCCTTCAAACTCAAATGTATCTCCGGCATAAAGTTTTTTTCCACGTCTTGTGTCAACTTCTCCGTTGACTTTAACCTGACCATCCTGGATAACAAACTTAGCATCCACACCTGAGTCAACAAGACCGGCAAGTTTTAATGCCTGACCTAATTTTATAAAATCATCTTTTATAGTTATTTCCATTTTTATCCAAATTAATACAAACAAAAAATATTATTTGTACTATCTCCTCTCTAAACTATTTTACTGTACAACAGGAAGCACTACATAAATGTAGCTGTTCTCATCATCTCTGATAAAACAAGGTGCCTTAGGATTAGTGAAATAAATGTTTACTTCTTCACTATCTAAAACTCTTAAAATATCAATAAGGAATTTTGGATTAAAGCTAATCATCATGTCAGAACCTTCTCTTACAATAGGGATACTTTCATCCATTGAACCAATAAATGTATTAATTGACAATTCCATTTCTGTATCCTTAATAGTTAAGAATACAGGTTTCTTGTCTCCTTCTTTTATTAAAAGAGTTGCTCTGTCAATACAGTTAGCCATTTCTTTTTTGTTAATAGTAATCTTAGTCTTATAATCATTACTAATCATCTTATCAGTATCAAAATAATTACTGCATTCAATTAATCTTGAAACAACTTTTGTTTCATCAAATTCAAATAAGATATGGTTAGATGTGAAATAAATATTTACCTCATCATCAACATCACCATTTAAGATTTTGCTAATTTCATTTAATGACTTACCGGGAACTAAAACTTTAAAGTTACCATAGTCCTCTTTTAATTCTATGTTTCTAATGGCAATTCTAAACTTATCAAGAGCAACAACTTTAAGCTTATTACCCATAACTTCAAACAATTCACCTGTTAAAATCTTATTCTTATCTGCATCATTAACAGTGAAAATAGTCTGTCTTATTAATTCCTTTAAAGCAAACTGTGAAAGAGTAATCTTATCTTTCTTTTCAATTTCAGGTAAATAAGAAAAATCATCTGCTGATTTTACAAGAATATTAAATTTTGAATTTTCACAGGTAATATTAGCCTTTGTTTCATCGTTAACTTCAATAACAACATCATTATCAGGAAGTTTACGAACAATTTCTGAAAAAATCTTAGCATCAATGGCAATACTACCAGCTTCAATAATTTCACCTTCAACTTTAGTTTCTATTCCCAATTCCATATCGTTAGCAGTAAATTTAATTACTCCTTCAGTTGCATCAATAAGAATGCATTCAAGAATTGACATTGTAGTTTTTGATGATACAGCTTTCATTACAATATTAATACCTGTAATCAAATCTGATTTTTTACAAACTAGTTTCATTATAAATCTCCTTTATCGTAAAAATAACGGTACGTAAGTACGCATAAATAAATATATATATTAGATAATAATAATAATAAGCAACGTTAATATGTTAATAAGTAGTCGAATCCCTTGTGAATAAAGGAAGTTCGAAAAATAATAACTTGTTAATAACTTGCAAATAATTAACCTAAAAATGTCAGTTACTAACTTTTGAGTTTTCGACAATTAACATCAAATTATGACAAATTGTTAACAGAAACAAAGGCTATCAACAAGTTATTAACACAAAAACTGTAAGTTATTAACTGAATTATCAACTAAATGTTAATAACTCCATTAAAAATGTTAATAACTAGTTAGGATTAATCTTCTTTTTAAGAACATCTATAAGATCTCTTGTCTTAGAGTCTGTTTCGATTTCTGATTTGATTTTGTCATATCCATAGCTAACAGTTGCGTGATTAGTTTTCTTTAAGGCAGCACCAATAGTTTCTAATTTTTCATCTGTAAATACTCTACATAAGTACATACAAATCTGACGTGGATATGCAAACTCACGACTCTTCTTTTTTGAACATATATCAGTAGGAGATATCTGGAAATGATCTGCTACTATATTAATAATGTATTCACATGTAATGGCATTCTCCTGATTAGGTGCCACAAGCTCCTGAAGTACACCTGATGCAAAATCAACTGTAATTGGAGAGTGACTAATCTTTGAAAATGTAATAACACGTGTAAGAGAACCTTCAAGTTCCCTGACGTTAGAAACAAAGTGGTTAGCAATATACTGCAATACACCTTCATCTATGTTATAGCCTGAAGTTTCAGCCTTCTTCTTTAAGATAGCCATACGTGTTTCATAGTCAGGGTTCTGAATATCAACAGTAAGTCCCTGCTCAAAACGGCTAATAAGTCTTTCGGCGATACCTTCCATATCTTTAGGCTTCTTATCGGAAGTTAAAACAATCTGCTTATGTTTCATAAATAAATCATTGAAAATATTGAAAATTTCTTCTTGTGTTCTGTCTCTACCGGAAATAAACTGAATATCGTCTATAAGTAAAACATCAACACTTCTGTATTTCTTACGAAATTCAATAATCTCTTCCTGATTAGTTTTCTTTTTCCTAAGTAAATCAATAACTTCGTTGGTGAATGACTCACTAGTAGTATACAAAACCTTAGCTGAAGGGTTGTTTTTTAATACAAAGTTACCAATGGACTGAATAAGATGAGTCTTTCCAAGTCCAACACCACCGTAAATAAACAATGGGTTATAAACATCGCCGGGAGACTCAGCTACAGCTAAAGACGTAACCTGAGCAATATTATTGTTTGATCCTACTACAAAGGAATCAAAAGTATATTTTTTATTAAGATTTGCATCTAATATTCTATTTTCTAAAGAAATATCTTCCTGACTAACAGATGAAATCTTAGATGAATCATCTTCAATCTTAGACACTGTCTCGTTTGGAAGTATAATCTGAAGTTCAAGTTCCTGATTCAAAGTTTCTTCAATAGAAATCTTAAGTAATGCAAGATATTTTTTGTTAATATACTGAAGACCGGTCTTTCCACTTTCACCCGGGAAAACCAAAGTAATCATGTTATTATCAAAGGATTCCACTTCTAAGGGCAAAATCCAAGTTTTGAACGAAACATCAGCAATATCATATTCCTGTTTGAAAAAATCGAGAATTTCAGGCCATTTTTCTTTTAAATCGTCTAACATAATTCCCTCCTAAATATTCTAAAAGGTATAAAAGCCCATTCAAATAATATAATACATCAAATAAGGCGGATTTTCAATATATTTAGTAATATACTTTTTAATAGGAAGAAAGACATAACATAAAAGTTTATGAATAAAAAATAAAAAAATTAAAAAATAATAAAAAAACAAAAAAATACTTGTTTACATAAAATTAAAAAATTAGGAGATTTGATTTACATAAATTCGACATTTATCAACAAAAAATATCAAATGTTATTAACAAAAAAAAGTTGAAAAAGTTAAAAAGTGCTAAAAAATAACATTAAAAAATAAAAGTTATTAACATGTTATTAACATTTGGTTGATAACTTTATGTAAATCAGCAAAAATTTTATGTAAATCAAAAAAGAGGGATAAAATTAATATTTTTTCAAAAAAGTTGAAAATATATTTAAAATATGGTTTAATTAATGCTTGACTACGCATATTCTTACATTTATAATAATAACGATGTTTTACTATGAAGCAGAAAAGGAGGTGCCTTATTATGAAGATGACATTTCAGCCAAAGAAAAGACAGAGATCAAAAGTTCATGGATTTAGAAAAAGAATGAGCACTGCAGGTGGTAGAAAAGTTTTAGCTAGCAGAAGAGCAAAAGGAAGAAAAAAATTATCAGCTTAGGTCGCATTCAAATGTGACCTTTTTTTCTTTTTGTAACATTCTATGAGGTAAAAGATTACTTAATAGGAGAACTGGCAAAATGGAAATTAAGAAAAATTATGATTCATTAAAGAAGAACAGTGATTTTCAAAATGTTTACGTTAAAGGAAAATCAAAAGCAAACAGATATTTAGTTATGTATGTTGCTCAAAATAATTTAAGCATTAATAGATTAGGAATTTCAGTAAGTAAAAAAGTAGGAAATAGTGTAGTGAGACATCACCTAACCCGCTTAATAAGAGAAGCCTACAGACTAAATTCAAATATGTTCAATAGTAGTTTGGACATAGTCGTAATAGCACGTAACACTGCTAAGAACAAAACTTACAAAGAAGTTGAAAGTGCATTATTGCATTTGGCAAAGCTTCATAATATTTTGGATGAAAACTAGGTGGTAGTTTTTATATCTGAAATATTTATGGGAATTAGTTATATTTACACTTATAATTATAATTATTCTCACTTATTTATTATTGTAACTAATTGGAAAGATAAGCTTTCATTGTAAAGAAGTATTTTCACTGGGAAAAGGTGGTGAATGGAATGAAGGTTTTTAATAATATTGTAAAAGGGTTTGGAAAGGCACTGAATTTTATTTTAATTGGAATGGTAAAGTTTTACAGAATCTTTCTTTCACCTTTAAAGGGACAGCCCTGTTGCAGATATATACCTACATGTTCACAATATGCGTTGGAAGCTTTACAGAAATATGGGCCCTTAAAAGGTTCTTATCTTGCAATAAGAAGGATTTTAAGGTGTAATCACTTTCACAAAGGTGGTTATGATCCCGTCCCTTAAGGAGGACTAAGTGGAAAATTTTATATTAGCAACACAGACAGGTGGAATTTTAGGACCATTTGCATGGATTTTAGGTAAAATCTTAGAATTTATTTATGATGGTTTTGCTGCACTTGGAATATACAACATTGGTTTCTGTATTATCCTTTTTACTATTGTAGTAAGAATGTTAATGCTTCCAATGACTATTAAACAGCAGAAGTTCACAAAACTTAATGCTGCAATGAACCCTGAAATTCAGGCGATTCAGAAGAAGTATAAGGACAAGAAAAATCAGCAGTCACAGTTGGAAATGCAGGAAGAAATTAAGTCTGTATATGATAAGTATGGTACATCTCCTACAGGTAGTTGTTTACAGCTTATTATTCAGATGCCTATTTTATTTGCTTTGTACAGAGTAATTATGAATGTACCTGCATATGTTAAGCCTGTTAAAGAATTATATTTAAATGTTCTTTATGGATTAGATTTAAGTCAGATGAAAGAGTTTTTCGGTTTAAACAAGCTTGCAAAGAATCTTTCAACAGCAGATTTAAACAGTTGTATTGATGCAATGTCAGGTTATACTCGTGGAAACAGCAGTATAAAATTACAGAGTGGCATTAAGTTACAGGATATTCTTAATGTATCAGATAAGGCAGTAGCATCAAAAATCGAACAGTTTAACAACTTTTTCGGATTAAACCTTAGTATGTCACCTAGCACAATGTTTAATGCAGGAATGGTAACCATAGTAGTTGCATTAATTATTCCTATTTTGGCAGGTTTATTCCAGTTATTAAGTGTTCAGTTAACAACAAAAATTAACTCAGCAGCTGGTTCAGCAAACATGGCTGACAATCCTATGGCAGGTTCAATGAAAGCAATGAACATTATGATGCCACTTATGTCAGTATATATGTGTTGGATTTTATCAGCAGGTATCGGTTTGTACTGGATGGCAGGTTCGCTGGTTATGATATTACAGCAGATATTTATTAATCTTGTTCTTAAGAATGAAGACATAGATGAAATCATCGAAAAGAACAAAGATAAGGCTGCAGCAAAGGCAGCTAAGAGAAAAGAAAAAGAAGGTATTTATAGAGAAAAAGTTCTTGAGGCATCAAAAGTTAATGCTAAGAATATATCTTCAAACTCAGGTATGAGTGCTGCTGAAAAAGAAGAAAAAATCAGAAAAGCTAAAGAAGCAATGAGCAAGAAAGAAGGTTCACTTGCATCAAAGGTTAATATGGTTAGTGAATTTAACAAACGTAATGAAAAATAAATAAAGATTGAGGCAAAATTATGGAATTCAAAGAATATAAAGGTAAAAATGTTGATGAAGCCATAACTAATGCATGTATCGACCTTGGTATTGAGGCTGCAAAATTAGAATATGAAGTAATTGAAAAAGGTTCAAATGGATTCTTAGGAATCGGTAGCAAACCTGCAATTATTAAGGCTAAGAAAAATCAGTCTGTGGAAGATATTGCAAGAGAATTTTTAAACAAAGTATTCACAGCAATGGAACTTACAGTTAAGATTGATATTAAAATTGTTGAAAATGAAAAAGAAAACATTGTCAACATTAATATTATTGGAGAAGATATGGGAATACTTATTGGAAAGAGAGGACAGACTCTTGATTCATTACAGTATCTCGTAAGTCTTGTAATCAACAAAGAAAGTGAAAAGTTTAATAGAGTTAAACTTGACACAGAAAACTATAGAGAACGTAGAAAAGCTACACTTGAAAATCTTGCACGTAATATCTCTTTAAAGGTTAAGAGAATTAAAAAACCGGTAGCTCTTGAGCCAATGAATCCTTATGAAAGAAGAATTATTCATTCAGCTCTTCAGAACGATAAGTTCTGTACAACAAAGAGTGAAGGTGATGAACCATACAGACATGTTGTAGTTATGTTAAAGAAAGATGCCAGATAATTAAAGTATCTTATTAAAGACTCAGGGAAAAAATGCCCTGAGTCTTATTTTTTGGCAGGATTGTGTAAGCACGTAACAATCCGTGTAAATAAGATTTTTTTCTTTATAAAAAAGATGTTGTGTGCTATACTAGTTTAGATATATTAAGGTGGATTTTTATGTTTATTTGAAGAATAAACAGATTGGAGTTATATGAAAATTACGGATACAATAGCTGCTATTTCATCAGCGGCAGGTAATTCAGGAATAGGAATAATAAGAGTAAGTGGCGATGAAGCGATAGAAGTGGTAGATAAGATTTTCAGACCAGCTAACAAAAATAAAAAATTAGCAAATGTTGAAAGTCATACTGTTCATTATGGACATATAATGGATGGTGATAAAACATTAGACCAGGTTCTTGTTATTGTAATGAAAAATCCACATTCTTATACAGGAGAAGATACAGTTGAAATTGATTGTCATGGAGGTATGTTAATACTTAAAAAAGTATTGGATTTAGTTTTGAAAAACGGTGCAAGAACTGCAGAGCCGGGAGAATTTACAAAGAGAGCTTTCTTAAATGGAAGAATAGATTTGTCTCAGGCTGAGGCGGTAATGGATTTGATTAATTCAAAGAATGATTTTGCACTTAACAGCTCAATTGAACAGCTTAAAGGTGGAGTTTCGGATGCAATCAAGGATATTAGGAAAGATATAATTTATCATATTGCATTTATTGAGTCAGCATTAGATGATCCTGAACATATAAGTTTAGACGGTTATGATGAAGAAATCACAAAAATGCTTAGTGAGAATATTAATAAGATAAGCAAGCTTGTAAACTCTTTTGATAACGGCAGAATTATGAAAGAGGGCATAAAAACTGTAATTTTAGGTAAGCCAAATGCAGGAAAATCTTCACTTCTTAACTTAATGCTAGGAGAAGACAGAGCAATTGTTACGGATATTGAGGGGACAACAAGAGATACATTAGAGGAAAATATTAACTTTAATGGTTTAAGTCTTAAGATTATAGATACTGCAGGAATCAGAGATACAGAAGATTTGGTTGAGCGGATTGGTGTTAATAAGGCTAAAGAGATAGCTAAAGAAGGAGATCTTATTATATACGTTGTTGACGGTTCAAGAGAGCTTGATGATAATGATAGAGAGATAATAAAGTTAATAAATGACAAGCAGGCAATAATTCTTGTTAATAAGTCTGACATGGATACTGTTATAAATATTGATGAGTTAAAGAAAGATTCTAACAGAGATGTAATTCTTTTTTCTGCAAAAAATGGAGAAGGAATGGAACAGCTTGAAGAAGAAATAAGAAATATGTTCTATTCAGGTAAGGTAACATATAACGATCAGGTTTATATAACAAACGCAAGACATAAAGAAGCGTTGGAAAATGCATTGGAAAGTTTAAAACAGGTTAAAAATTCTGTTGATGCAGGAATGCCTGAGGACTTTTATTCGATAGATTTAATGGATGCTTATACAGATTTAGGTTTAATAATTGGTGAAAGTGTTGAAGATGATCTTGTTAATGAGATTTTTTCAAAATTCTGTATGGGTAAATAATTTACTTAGTGGCTTTTAGGAGGCAGAGATGGCTAATTTAGTTGAAAATTACGATGTAGTAATAGTTGGAGCAGGACATGCAGGTTGTGAAGCAGCACTTGCTTCAGCACGTTTAGGATTAAATACAATAGTTTTTACTGTAAGTGTGGATAGCATTGCGTTAATGCCATGTAATCCTAACATTGGTGGTACATCAAAGGGACATTTAGTAAGAGAATTAGATGCTTTAGGCGGAGAAATGGGAAAAAATATTGATAAAACATTTATTCAGTCAAAAATGCTTAACAAATCTAAAGGTCCGGCAGTTCATTCTTTGCGTGCTCAGGCTGACAAGCAGGATTATACACGTGAAATGCGTAAAACATTAGAAAACACTGAAAATCTTACAATAAGACAAGCGGAAGTTGCAAAACTTTTGGTTGAAGATGGCGTTATAAAAGGTGTGGAAACTGTTTCAGGTGCAACATATTATGCAAAATCTGTTGTCCTTGCCACAGGAGTTTATCTAAAAGCTAAATGTATTTACGGAGATGTTTGCCAGTATACAGGCCCTAACGGACTTATGGCTGCTAATAATTTAACAGCATCTTTAATAGAAAACGGAATAAAGGTTAGAAGATTTAAAACAGGAACACCTGCAAGAGTAGATAAAAGATCAATTGATTTTTCTAAGATGGAAGAACAGTTTGGTGACGAAAGAGTAGTACCTTTTTCTTTTTCAACTGATCCTGAAAGTGTGCAGAAAGACCAGATTTCATGTTGGTTAACTTATACTAATGAGAAAACACATGAAATAATCAGAGAAAATATTAACAGATCACCATTATTTTCAGGAATGATTGAAGGAACAGGACCAAGATATTGTCCTTCTATTGAAGATAAGGTGGTTAAGTTTGCAGATAAGAACCGTCATCAGGTATTTATAGAGCCGGAAGGTTTGTTTACAAATGAAATGTATCTTGGTGGAATGTCATCATCATTACCTGAAGATGTTCAGTATGCAATGTATAAAACAGTTCCCGGACTTGAAAATGTAAAAATAGTACGTAATGCTTATGCAATTGAATATGATTGTATTGAATACGGACAGCTTTTGCCTAACTTGGAGTTTAAAAAGATTAAAGGATTGTTCAGTGCAGGACAGTTTAACGGAAGTTCAGGTTATGAAGAAGCTGCAGCTCAGGGAATTATTGCTGGAATAAATGCAGCAAGATATGTTCAAAATAAGGAATCAATTGTTTTAGATCGTTCACAGGCATACATTGGAGTGCTTATTGATGATCTTGTAACTAAGGAAAGTCATGAACCATATAGAATGATGACATCAAGAGCCGAATATAGATTGCTTCTCAGGCAAGATAATGCTGACCTTAGACTAACAAAAATAGGTTACGAGGTAGGATTAGTGCCTCAGGAGCGCTATAAATATGTGTGCGAAAAAGAAAAAATGATTGAAAAAGAGATAGAACGTCTTGAAAATTATAAAGTTGGAGCAAATAAAGAGGTTCAATCAGTGTTAGAAAGCCTTGGAAGTACTACATTAAAGACTGCAACAACACTGGCTGAGTTGATTAGACGTCCTGAACTGGATTATGACAAGATTGAACCACTTGATAAGGAAAGACAGCCACTTAATTATGATGTTATCGAACAGGTTAACATAAATATTAAATATAGTGGTTATATTTCAAGACAGAAGAAGCAGGTTGAAAACTTTAAAAAGATAGAAAACAAAAAAATACCTGAAGGTTTTGATTATACAAAGGTAAATAGCTTAAGAAAAGAAGCTGTACAGAAGCTTGAATTTTATAGACCTATTAATATAGGTCAGGCTTCCAGAATATCAGGGGTTTCACCGGCAGATATATCAGTATTGCTTATTTATATGGAACAACATAAAAATAATTAAAACAATATGTAACAAAAAATAACAGATATTAAATAATAGATAATAAATAAGTAATAGATAGTAAATAATAAATAAGTAATAGATAGTAAATAAAGATAACAATAATTTGAGTATATAATTGTCATTGAGTATTTACTTAAATTATGTAAACTAAAATTATGTAAACCAATAATAGGAGCTTTATGGATAAAGAAAATTTATTAGTTAAAGGATTAAGTGAATTAGGACTGACTATAACTGAAGAACAGATTGAAAAGTTTGATAAATATTATGAAATGTTAATTGAAACAAATAAAGTTATGAATTTAACATCAATAACAGAATATGATGAAGTTATAATCAAACATTTTATAGATAGTTTGTTAGTTGTTAATATCTTTGATATAAATCAGTCAAAAAAAATGATAGATGTTGGAACAGGGGCAGGTTTTCCAGGTATTCCAATAAAAATAATGTTTCCACACTTACAAATAACATTATTAGACTCATTAAATAAAAGATTAAAGTTTTTAAATAATGTTATTGATGAATTAGGGCTTGAAAGTATTGAAACTGTTCATGGAAGAGCCGAGGACATAGCAAGAAAAGAAGAATTTCGTGAACAATATGACCTGTGTGTATCAAGAGCAGTTGCAAATCTTTCAACGTTAAGTGAATATTGTATTCCTTTTATAGCAAAGAATGGAAAATTTATAAGTTATAAGTCTTCTATAAGCTCAGAAGAAATACAAAATGCTAAAAGTGCAATAAAAATACTTGGCGGAGTAGTTGTAGAAGAAAAAACAGTACATTTGCCTTGCTCAGATATGGATAGAACTTTTGTAGTAGTTAATAAAACAAATAATACGGGAAAAAAATATCCAAGAAAGGCAGGAACGCCTTCTAAAGAACCATTATAAGTAGACAACAAATGGAGAAAAAAATGATTGAAAAGTATTTAATTGAAAGAAAAGATATTGTTTCAAAGCAAATAGAAAAAATAAATTTAAAAATAGAACATAATAGCAATGTTTTGGAAGAAAACACCAAAAAAATTAAAGAACTTGAATATATAGACGATGAAGCAGCCAATATTTTCTCTGTAAAAGTTAGAAAAGAAGAATTTTATAAACAAAAAGAAGCTTCTAGTCTAAAAGAACAGTCAAATTCAATAAAAGAACAAAATACATTATTGAAAGATAATGTAAAAGAACTAAAAAAAGAACTTAATAAGATAAACAAAGCTTTGGAAGAATATAAAAAGCTTAAAAAGTAATCAAAAAAGGATGTTTCACGTGAAACATCCTTTTTTGATGCCTAAATATGTGAACAAGATGGATAAATAAGAGAAAAGTCTAATATTAAAAATAAAAAAGTATTGTTTATATACATTTATGAAAAAACTTGAAATAATAGTTTAAATATACAATTAATCGAATTTGTTCTGATATTATGATGTTTCACGTGAAACATCATAATATATTGTGAAATTATTTAGAATATTTACAATATATAATAAAAAATGACAAGTTTTTCTAATGTATTATAAAATAAAAGTTAATTATAAGAAATGTTTCACGTGAAACATTCAAATATGCACTGAAAATCTATTATAAATAATAATGTATACAAAGATGAAATATAATAAACTGCAAAATGTGTAAATACATACGAAAAATAAAAAGTAATGTTTCACGTGAAACATTAGACTATATCATATAGAAATCTAGCTATTATTGTGGTAAAATATAAAAACGGGGAAATTCTATTCAAAAGTGAAAGAATAAGCAAGGAAGGATTAAAGCAAACAGTACTTTCACTTTTTTGTTTGTAGTCTAATTTATTTTAGATTTGGTTTAAAAAATGGGAAAAATAATAGCAATAGCCAACCAAAAAGGTGGCGTAGGAAAAACAACAACAGCAATAAATTTATCTTCATGTTTAGCAGATGCAGGTAAAAAAGTATTATTAGTAGATATAGATCCACAGGGAAATGCAACAAGTGGTGTTGGAATTATGAAACAGACGCTTGAAAACACTGTTTATGAGCTTTTTATTGGAGAATGTACATTTTCAGAGTGCTTAACAGACAGTGCAGTTGATAATTTAAATGTAATACCATCAAATGTTAACCTTTCCGGTGCTGAAATTGACTTGATTGGCGTTGAAAATAGAGAATATATTTTGAAAAATATATTAGATACAATTAAAGATTTGTATGAGTACATTATTATAGACTGTCCACCATCACTAAATGTGTTAACAGTTAATGCCATGGTAGCTGCAGATTCCGTAATTGTACCAATTCAGTGTGAATATTATGCATTGGAAGGATTATCACAGTTAATTCATACAATTAACTTAATTCAGGATAGATTAAATAAAAATCTTGAAATAGATGGTATTGTATTCACAATGTATGATTCAAGAACAAATTTATCAACAGAAGTTGTTGAAAATGTTAAAGAAAATATCCATTTACATATTTATAAGACATTAATTCCAAGAAATGTTAGATTAGCAGAGGCACCAAGCTATGGAATACCAATTCATATGTATGATGGAAAGTCAGCAGGTGCAATTGCATACAAAAATTTGGCACAGGAAGTCATTGAAAAAAATAATTAAGATAAAAAAATGCAAGTAAAAGTATTAAAATTAAAAAAGTACAAAATTATCTTTATTAACAAAAATACTGAAAATAATGTTAATAAATAACAATTTTTTGAAAATTTACAGTTATTTATGTTAATAAAAGTAAAATTATAAAGAAATTAATGCGAAAAAAGCAAATAGCTAACAAAAAAATATACAGATTAGTTTACATAATATTACTTATGTAAACTAATCTAAAAAATAAGATAGTAATATATAATTGTAAAAAGATTGGAGGCAGTATGGCAGCTAAGAAAAAAGGGCTTGGCAGAGGATTAGATTTACTTATTCCGGAAGGAAATAATACAAAACAGAGTAAAACTGAAAAAGAAAGCAAGCCTATAATTAAAGAAGTTGTAAAAGAGGTAGTTAAGGAAGTAAAGGTTCCGGCAGAAACTTTTCTTAAATTATCAGACATAGAACCTAATAGAGAACAGCCAAGAAAGAATTTTGACAAGGAAGCATTGGAAGAATTGGCTGATTCAATTAAGCAGTATGGTTTAATTCAACCTATTGTTGTACAAAAAAAGGATGATTATTATGAAATAATTGCAGGTGAACGCAGATGGCGTGCAGCAAAAATGGCAAAATTAAAGGAAGTTCCTGTAATTATAAAGGAATATTCTCCACAGGAAGTCATGGAAATAGCTTTAATTGAAAATATTCAGAGACGTGACCTTAATCCGATAGAAGAAGCATTGGCTTACAAGAGTCTTATTGATGAATATAATTTAAAACAGGAAGAAGTGGCTGACAGAGTTTCTAAGTCAAGAACAGCGGTTACAAACTCTATGAGACTATTAAAACTAGCTGAACAGGTTCAGACTATGCTTATAAACGAAGAACTGTCAATGGGACATGCTAGAGCTTTGCTTTCAATTGAAAAAGAAGAAGTTCAGGTTGAGACAGCAAAGGCAATAGTGGAAAGAAAGTTAAGCGTAAGAGAAACAGAAAAATTAGTAAAAGCTATTTTGAATCCAAAACAGGCAAAACTTCCAATTCCATCAACAAATGATGTTGTTTATGAAAAATTATCAGATAAATTAAAGGAAATTATGGGAACAAAGGTTAACATAAATCATAAAAAAGGCGGAAAAGGTAAAATTGAGATAGAATATTACTCTCAGGATGAGCTTGAACGACTTTTGGAATTATTTGATAGTATACAAAATCAATAATTTAATGTAAATTATTATTGAATACATAAAAATGTAACAATATTATGTTAAACTTTTGAAAGTGATTAGAACACAACACTTTAAAATAACATTATAATAAGTATAAACAGGTGAAAAGGAGTAAGAAAATGAAAGATTACATTTATATAGGAATAATTGCAGCACTATTTTTAGTATTTTTTATGTTACATATTATACAGAGCAGTAGAATATCAAAGTTAATGAAGAGATATGAAGCATTTATGGAAGGAAAAGATGCAACAAACCTTGCAGATGCCATTGAAGAAAACTTCCAGCAGATGGAAAAGTTAGAAAGCAGTTACCAGGATGCAGAAGTCAAAATGGACAAGGCATTAAGTGGAATCACATCAACATTTCATAAACTTGGTATTGTAAAATATGATGCATTTAAAGAAATGGGTGGAAATTTAAGCTTTGCATTATGCTTGTTAGATGACAATAATAACGGATTTATTTTAAACACAATGCATGGTAGAGAAAGCAGTTACACTTATATAAAAGAAATAGAAAACGGAACAGCTTATTCAACACTTGGTGAAGAAGAAAAGCAGGCATTGCAGAAAGCAATAAGTTCAGACGAAGACTAATAAATTAAGAAAAAGCAAGGAGCTACCAATAATTCGGTAGCTCTTGCTTTTATTATTTTATTTAGTATTCCATTACTGAAATTAATCCGTTGAGAATTTTTACTTCTTCCGGAATGTTTTTTGCACATCTTGCTGCGGCAACAATTGGAATCCAATTATGAACATACTTTGAACTTGTATTTGTTTCATTACAGAATCGTTCAAGGTAGTTTTCTGCATAATCAGGCATGTTAATAAGCATCCATAAATATGTACGGGCAACATCAGCACTGGCATTACCCTGTGATGCATGGTTCCAATCAGTTACATAAATATTGTCATCTTTTATGATGATGTTATGTGGTGTAAGATTGCCGTGACATAATTTCTTATGTTTAGGTGAACTGTTAAGCATATCAAGAAGATCAAGCTTTAAGTATCTATCCAAATGTGCAGAATTAATATAATCAGTTAATTTCTGCTTCTGAATTGGAAGATAAGGGCATTTCTTACTATGAATATTAGTCTGAATTTTAATAAGCTTATCCATATATTCATCTAATTTGTCAGGATTATTCATCATAAGAGTGTAAAGTGATTCACCATAAATGTCAGGATACATAAAAGCCCATTGACCGTTAATGGTAGTAACCTGCTCAATTGATGGAGCACCGACCTTTAATCCTTCAATCTTTGAGGTAAAAAAAGCCTCGGCGAAAACATCTTCCTTAGAATATCCTTCGTTAAATACTTTATAAACAGCATCATTGTGCTTTATGATGCGATTATTTCTTCGGGTGTTAATAACATTTTCATTAATATTAGTATTCATCTGTATCATTCCTCCCAAGTATATTACTAAAAAGGTTAAATTATTATAATTGTTAACATAAGTATACCATAAGTGGATAATGTTTGCCACAATCCTTGCAAAAATAAGGTGTTAGGGTTATAATCTATATACTGAAGATAAGATAAAAAGGGTTTAATAAAAAATATGAAAGGATGAAATTCAGATGCTTAATGCCCGAAGTATCTGAGCCTGAATATGAAAGTATGAGTTTGTGCTAATAATATTCGGGATAGGTAGAAAAATAATGTTAGATATTAAATTACTAAGAAATAATTTTGAAGAAGTTGAAAAAGCACTTTCTACAAGAAATGAAGAATTTGATTTAAGCTTATTTAAAGATTTAGATGAAAAGAGAAGAAATCTTTTAGGTGAAGTTGAAACATTAAAGGCTGAACAGAATGCAACATCTAAGCTTATTCCACAGTATAAGAAAGAAGGAAAAGATGTAGCTCCAATTATGGCTGAAATGAAAGAAATTTCAGAAAAAGTTAAGACTTTAAACGGAGAATTAAGCAAGGCAGAAGAAGATTTAAATAATTATATGCTTACACTTCCTAATATTCCTAATCCAACAGTTCCTCAGGGGATGACGGATGAAGATAATGTTGAAATCAGAAAGTTTGGAGAACCTACTAAGTTTGATTTTGAACCAAAGGCACATTGGGACCTTGGTGCAGATTTAGGAATCCTTGATCCTGAAACAGCAGCAAAGATTAGTGGTTCAAGATTTACAGTATATAGAGATTTAGGTGCAAAGCTTGAAAGAGCAATCGTTAACTTTTTCCTTGATACTCATACTACAAAGCACGGATATACAGAAGTATTCCCACCATTTATGGTTAGCCGTGAAAGTATGACAGGAACAGGTCAGTTACCTAAGTTTGAAGAAGATGCATATAAGGTTCAGGGTGATGGTAAGGAATATTTCTTAGTTCCAACAGCAGAAGTTCCTGTAACTAATATGTACAGAAACCAGATTTTAGATGGATCAAAACTTCCTATTATGCATTGTGCATACACAGCTTGTTTCCGTGCAGAAGCAGGTTCAGCAGGTAGAGATACAAGAGGTCTTATCAGACAGCATCAGTTCAATAAGGTAGAATTAGTTAAGTTCTGTAAGCCTGAAACATCTTATGATGAATTAGAAAAGCTTACAAGAGATGCTGAAGATGTTCTTCAGATGTTAGGACTTCCTTACAGAGTTGTTAAGATTTGTATTGGTGATCTTGGATTTACAGCAGCAATGAAATACGATATTGAAGTTTGGATGCCAAGTTATGGTAGATATGTTGAAATTTCAAGTTGTAGTAACTTTGAAACATTCCAGGCAAGACGTGCTAACATTAAGTACAAAGATAATGCAGGTGACAAAGCTGAATTTGTACACACATTAAATGGTAGTGGTGTTGCTGCAGGTAGAACAACAGCAGCTATTCTTGAAAACTATCAGCAGGCTGATGGAAGCATCGTAATTCCTGAAGTTTTAAGACCATATATGGGTGGACTTGAAAAGATTGAAGCAAAATAATAATTATAGAAAATAAAGATTTACGGAAGAGTAAAGCCTTACAATGTAGGGCTTACTTTTCTGTAAACATTTGCATCTGTGGCTCAGCAGGATAGAGCAACCGCCTCCTAAGCGGTAGGTCGCTGGTTCGAATCCAGTCAGGTGCGTTAGCATGCTATGCATGTAATTTAATATTGGAGAAAAATGATGGATTATATTGTAATGGATTTGGAGTGGAATCAGAATCCTTACGGAAAAAGTCATTGTCATACGGATTTAACTTTTGAAATAATAGAAATTGGAGCTGTTAGGGTAAGTGATGATAGAAAGACCATTGTGGATTCTTTTCAACAGGTCATAAAACCCAGAGTTTTCAAGAAACTTCACTATAAGATTCAGGAAATTACCCATTTCACTGAAGAAGAGTTAAATGATGGAAAAGATTTCAGAAAAGTAATAAGAGATTTTCTGGAATGGTGCGGTGATGATTATATTTTCTGTACATGGGGGTCAATGGATTTGACTGAATTGCAGAAGAATATGAAACATTATAATCTGGAAAGAGTATTGGATTTTCCGTTATTCTATGTTGATTTACAGAAAATGTTCAGCTTAAGATATGATGACGGACATATGAAAAGAAATTTGACCAGTGCTGTTGAGTATTTAAACATTCAGGAAGAGCATGAGTTCCACAGGGCTTTAAGCGATGCTTATTATACAGCCAGAATTTTACAATCTATGGACTACGATAAATATAAAGATCGTTTATCAATTGACACATTTTATTCCCCTAGAATTAAAGAAGAAGAAATATTCGTTAGATTTGATGAATATACTAAACTTGTTACCCGTGAGTTTTTGACTAAGGACGAATTGTTTGCAGACAAAGACGTAAGACTAATGTTATGTAACAAGTGTGATAAGCCGTTAAAGAAGCACCTTGACTGGTTTTCCGATTGTGGAAAAACATATTATTGTCTTGGAGAATGTAAGGAACATGGATATGTTAGGGGCAAAATAAAGATAAAAAAATGTGAAGAAGATAGTTTTTATGCTATCAAGATTATGAAGTCTACAGATAAGGCGGGGGCCGACAGTATCTATGAAAAACAAGAGTCAATAAGAGAGAAGAGACGAGAGAGAAGACAGAAATATTTAAATAGGGAAATCGTCATAGAAGAATGGGAAGACGAAGATGACGATTAAATTAAAAGAGCTGCAAATCATTGTTGATTAGCAGCTCTTTTTAAATTATGTTAATAAAATACATTAAAAACCAACCGTGTGTTGATAATTTCTATTTTGTATTTTCGTAGTTTTCCATTAATGCTTCTAATTCCTGTAAAAGACAATCAACCTTTCCGTAAAAAGCGTCATTGTTTGCAGGACTATCAAAGTTATCTCTAATACCTGTTAAAGTATCAATAATCTTGTTAAGTTTCTTTTTACCGTTGTCATTTAAGTAAAGTAAGTAACGGCTACGTTCATTTTCCTGTGGTGTCATTTTCTTTAAGAAAACTTCAATGTTTGGCTTCTCTCCGATAAATCTATATGTAATAGATGGAGAAGCATGGTTGAAAAGCTTCTGAAGATGATAAATATCACCTGTTTCTTTGTAATAGTTCCATGCATACGTTTTTCTCATAGTCTGAGCACCGATTGAATTTAAACCAATCTTGTGTCCTGCACTTCTAAGTACTCTGTAAGCCTGTTCTCTTGATACAGGTTTGTTTGATGAACTATGTCCAAGAATAAGATATGCTTCAGGATCTTTACCCTTAGTATATTCATTAATAATCTGCTGTAATTCTTCAGGAACTGTAAATACATTCTTCATATTCCTTGTTCCAATAGTAACTTCGATTTCTTTCTTTCCGGTTACATCTTTGTTCTTGAATGCAAGAATGTCCTGGAGCTGGAGTCCTGTTCCAACACCTAATTCGAACATAATATAGTACTTGTAATCAACCTGCTTTAATGTTTCACCGAAATTTTTTAATGTTTCCTGATCTTTAATAGGTGCAACCCAATTCATAAAAGTACCTCCTGATAATACATTGAAAAAATTTAATATCTTCTATTTCTCTTAGATGCTCTTATCTGATTAAGACGTCTGTTAGTCAGAATAAGAACTAAAATAACAACTACAATAATGATGATAACAACCACCAAAGGAACAAAAAATCCCGGAAGTTTAAATGAAGACTTCTTAGAGTTTTTATTAGAAACTGTGGTTGAAGATTCCTTATTTGAAGAATCTTTGCCTGAATTGTTCTTTGCCACTGCAGTTTTGCTATTTTTATTGTTGCCTGTATTATTTGCCGCAGTTGTAGTCTGCTGTGAAGCTGTTGTTGATGCCACGGTTACAGTTGAGTCAGTCTTGCCCGAATCAGATGAATAAACTACTTTTGCAGTACCAACGGATTTGTCGCCATACTTGTAGGTAATGGTAGCAAATGAATCTTTAGTGTAGTTAAATTTTACATCAGATGTTAATTGTGAAAATTTAGCTGTTTTAGGTAAAACAATGTTTGATGTTTTATCTATATATATCGAATCTGTTGTGTTACAGAAAGGTGACTGTAAAGTAACCTTATTGTCAGAATCAAATCTTTTGTCATTGTTAGAAACATTTTGTAAACCAAAATTATTAAAACCATAATCTAATAATTCCTTAGTATCCTTGTATACATTAGTGCCGTTAGAGTGCAAAACAACAGCTATAAGAGTCATACCGTTTCGTTTTGCATATGTAACAAGTGTTGTTCCTGACTGGTCTGTAAAACCTGTTTTTCCACCGATAATACCATCATAGTAGTAACCACTTGTAGGCCAAACCATCTTGTGACGCTGAATTGCAGTGGCGTCGGTTTTACGTTTGTTATTGTGCTTAATGGTATATGTAGTTGTATTAACAATATCATTAAATACAGAATACTTAGAAGCTGCTCTTGTAATCATTGCCATGTCATAAGCTGTTACATAATGGTTTGGATCATGTAAACCGTTAGCGTTGGCAAAATGAGTGTTAAGGGCACCGGCTTCCTTAGCTCTTTTGTTCATCATTTCAGCAAACTTCTTAGTAGATCCTGCAATGTGTTCACCAAGTGCTGTGGCAACTTCGTTGGCTGACTGTAACATTAATGCATAAAGACAATCCTTTACAGTCATTTTTTCACCTATAGAACACCCCATATTGGCATCTCCATATTGTAGGCTGTGAATAGTTGCGTCAGAAAATGTTACCGTTTCATCCATCTTACAATTCTCAATTGTAAGCAAAGCAGTCATAATCTTTGTAATACTTGCAGGGTACATCTTCTTATTACATTTCTTATCATATAAAACAGTACCCGTTGAAGCTTCGATTAAAACACCTGTCTGACCATAGATTGAAGGCCCTTTAGGCCAGTTAGTCTTTGTTGCTGCGTTTACAGTTACAGGTGCTACATTTATAGTTCCAATACAGGAACTTATTAACAAAATAACTATAAGTATTTTAGATATAATTTTTTTCATTTGATCCCTTTCTGATCTTATATATAATTCCATTGTAATTTTAATATAAGTTTATTTATAATTAAATTTTATATAATCTAATTTAGTAAAATATACTACTAAAATCATTACAGATAATTTTACAAAAAAAATAGATAAAAATCAATATAATAAACTTAATAATTTAAAAATATCATATTTTGAATAAACAAAAATATAAGCAGTACCACAATAATAGTACTGCTTATAAATATAGTAAGATGTGAGAAACATTTTGTAAAGTTATAATAAATGTACTTAGCTAACTCTGGATTTTATAACCTTTAATCTTGTAAATTCTTCTCTTTCTTTTTCTTCCAAAGCATTTTCAATAGTTTTTACAAGAGCTTCATAATTTGGTATGGTTATGTTCTTTAAAGCATTAGCACGTTTCTGTGTTTTCTTAATATTGTAAGCAAGGCGGTAAGCTGAATTTTCAATCATTGAAAGCTTAATTGTCAAATCTTTAACCTTTTCAAAGCTTGCCTTAGCCTGATCAAGTGATTCAGTAGTGCCAAAGAAAGAATAAACAGGATTACGTTTTTCTTCTTTATATTTTACAAGAGGAATTTCTGTACCCATAATACTTCTTGTCTTTATTCTTATATCATTTTCAGGGGTAACGTTAAATGCAAAAGTCTCAACATTTTTTATACCCAATTCAATGTTTGCCTTTTCCAAAGCAATATATGCAGACTTAAAAGTTTCATCAATCTCTGACTGAATGGCTTTAGCCTGATCATTTAAATCCATAATTTCACGGACCAAAATATTTCGTTTTTTGTCCATAAGTTCATAACCCTGTCTTGCAAGAGCAAGGGAACTTTTGGCAGACATTAGGTTTCCTTTTGTAGGAACAGTATTTAAATTCATATAAACCTCCTACGTTTCTGATAATATTTATAAAAACTATGCCATAGAATCATAATATTTATCAAGTATTTTTGTATCAATTCGGTCAAGTTCCTCTTTTGGAAGAATGTGAAGAAGCTTCCAACCTAAATTCAAAGTTTCAAAAATATTTCTGTTAACACCAAGACCCTGACCAACAAATTCTTTCTCAAAAGCCTTACCAAATTCAAGATATTTCTTGTCTGTAGATGAAAGTTCATCTTCACCGATTACGGAAGCTAATGCTCTTGCGTCACCTACTTTTGCATAAGCAGAGAATAACTGGTTAGCTACATCCTGATGATCCTCTCTTGTAAAGCCTTCACCGATACCGTCTTTCATAAGACGTGAAAGAGAAGGTAAAACATTAATTGGAGGATATATGCCCTGACCATTTAAACTACGGTCCAAGGTAATCTGTCCTTCAGTGATATATCCTGTTAAGTCAGGAATAGGATGAGTAATATCATCATTAGGCATTGTAAGAATAGGAATCTGTGTTACAGAACCCTTAGCACCTTTTATAATGCCTGCACGTTCATAAATTGTTGCAAGTTCACTGTACAAATAGCCCGGATAACCTTTTCTTGAAGGAATTTCACCTTTAGAAGAAGAAACTTCTCTCATGGCTTCTGCATATGTTGTCATATCAGTTAAAATAACAAGAATATGCATATCTTTTTCATAAGCAAGGTATTCAGCTACAGTAAGTGCAACTTTAGGTGTTATAAGACGTTCTACAACAGGATCATTAGCCATGTTAAGGAACATTACCGTATGTTCCAAAGCACCTGATTCTTCAAATGATCGTTTGAAGAAATCAGCAACGTCATTTTTAACACCCATTGCTGCAAAAACAACAGCAAATTTTTCGTCTGTGTCATCTCCAAGAGAAGACTGGTTAACCAATTGAGCAGCCAATTGGTCGTGTGGAAGTCCATTTCCGGAGAAGATAGGTAATTTCTGACCACGGATAAGTGTTGTAAGTCCGTCAATTGCAGAAATACCTGTTCTAATATAGTTTCGTGGATATTCACGGCTTACCGGATTAAGAGGCTTGCCGTTAACGTCTCTTTTTTCACCAACAATAGGAGCAAGTCCGTCAATAGGTTTTCCAATACCATTAAAAGTACGTCCAAGTATTTCAGGAGACAAAGCTACCTCCATGGGATGACCTGTTAACTTAGTATGGGTATTTGTAAGGGACATACCTTCAGAACCCTCAAAAACCTGAATAATTGCTTTGTCTTCATATATTTCAATAATACGACCGAGACGCTTTTCGGCGCCATCGTTAATTGAAAATTCAACAATTTCATCAAAGGCTGCATCTTTAACGCCTTCAAGGGCTATCAAAGGTCCGTTGATTTCGCTTAATCCTAAATATTCAATTGCCATAAATAGCACCTCCTTAAGCGTTTTCTTCCATAACTTTATTATAGAAGTTGTCAATTGCTAATTTATAATCGTCAAACATACTTAGCTTATTGTTAGGAACATCATATTTAATTGAAATTATTTTTTCAAAAATATTATGTTTTTTAAGAACAGACATAGGCATGCCCATTGAGATAAGTTTGCCTGCTTTTTCCTGTAAATACAAAATAGTCTGCATCATAAGAAGCTGTTTCTTTAAAGGAACGCAGGTATCCTCACTGTGGAATGCGTTCTGCTGTAAAAATCCCAGACGAATAACTCTGGCTATTTCAAGGGTTAATTTCTGGTCGTCAGGCAAAACATCGCTACCGATAAGTTTTACGATTTCCATTAATGAACTTTCCTGATTTAAAATGGCAAGAATCTGAGTTCTGCATGAAATAAAATCAGGACCTACGTTAGTGTTGTACCAGTTGGCAAGTTCATCTACGTATTCACTGTAACTTGTAAGCCAGTGAATGGCAGGGAAATGTCTTGCATAAGCTAATGATTTATCAAGTCCCCAGAAGCAACGGACGAAACGTTTAGTATTCTGAGTAACCGGTTCAGAAAAGTCACCACCCTGAGGTGAAACTGCACCGATAATTGATATGGAACCTTCTGTACCATTTAAATTCTCCATATATCCGGCTCTTTCATAAAAAGCTGAAAGTCTGCTGGCAAGATAAGCCGGGAAGCCTTCTTCCGCAGGCATTTCTTCCAGACGACCGGATAATTCACGAAGAGCTTCAGCCCATCTTGAAGTAGAATCTGCCATAATGGCTACGTGATAGCCCATATCTCTATAATATTCTGCCAAAGTAATACCTGTGTAAATACTTGCCTCACGGGCAGCAACAGGCATATTACTTGTGTTGGCAATAAGTGTTGTTCTATCCATAAGAGGATTGCCTGATTTTGGGTCAATAAGTTCTGAAAATTCATCCAAAACCTGTGTCATTTCATTTCCACGTTCACCACAGCCAATATAAATAATAATGTCAGCGTCTGCCCATTTTGCAATCTGGTGCTGGTTCATTGTTTTTCCTGTACCAAATCCACCGGGAATTGCAGCAGTACCACCTTTTGCAAGAGGAAAGAGAGTATCCATAATTCTCTGACCTGTAACCAAAGGCTGTGTGGCTCCAAATCTTTTAGTAATTGGACGTGGCTGTCGGATTGGCCATTTCTGTGTTAATGAAAGGTTCATAGTTGAACCGTCATCCTTCTTGATTGTTACGATTGTATCGTTAATGGTATATTCGCCATCAGGAGCAGTCTTAATTACTGTACCTGACACTGTAGGCGGAACCATGGATTTATGCATTATGGCTCTTGTTTCCTGAGTTTCGGCAATAATTGTACCGCCTGAGATGTAATCACCTTCAGAAACGGTAATATGCACATTCCATTTCTTATTAATATCAAGTGAATTAACATTTACACCTCTTGAAATAAAAGCACCTGACTGCTTTTGTATCTCACTTAAAGGTCTTTCTATACCATCAAATATATTATTTAAAATTCCAGGGGCTAAAGTTACAAATATGGCACTATCTGTACCATAAACAAGTTCACCCGGTTTAAGTCCACTGGTTTCTTCATAAACCTGTATGGTAGTCATTTCGGAAGTAAGGCTAATTACTTCACCAACTAACCTTTCAGAACTAACATAAACCATTTCACCCATTTTAAAGTCTGTCTTTCCTTTAATATAGATAACAGGTCCGTTAATTCCATAAATCTTACCTGTTTTTTCCAATTTAGTGCCTCCTACAATGTTATTGCAAATAAATCCTGTTGGTCAGCAAGTCGTGTTTTAAAAGAATTGTCAATAAGAATGTTTTTTTCAGGAACAATGGTACGTGTTCCACCTAAAAATTCTTTATTGTAAATTTCAATATTTCCTCCAGTCTTGCTTTTTAATTCATCAAGCAAAGATGAATCATTAGGATCAATGTATATAGTAATATCTACATCAGAATATTCGCTCATTATATTTTTAATCTGATTTTCAAGATACACTAAGTAATCGTTAGTTTTTCTATATTCAAGTAATTTTTCACGAACTCTATCAAAAACTTCAATTTTAATAGCTGATTGTTTTTGAGTAAGTTCTTTTTTAATTTTCATTTGTTCGGAAGAAAGTTTCTTCTTAGAATTAGCTCTAACCTGATTCATTAGAGCTTTCTTTGATTCTTCAGCCAATTGAGATGCAGTTTCCTTGTGAAGTTCTAAGTCATCGTCCAAGGACTGCTTGTAACTACTGAGAGATTCAGCACTTTTTGAACTGGCGCTTTCAAGAGAAAGGCTTCTAAAGTGGTCCATTTTTTCTTCTATAGTCATAAGTCTCACATCCTTTCTATATTTTTATGCCAATTGCTTCATTAATGTAATTAGTAATGAAATTTGGTTGACGTCCTGAGCCGTGGCGGTCAGGAATCTCTACAAGAAGAGGTTGCTTCCTGTTAAGTTTAATATCATCTACAAGTTCAGGAATTTCAAAACTTAGCTTTTCAGTTAAAAGTAAAATTCCTAAATCCTTGTCTTCAAGAATTTTTTCAACTGCCTGTTTTGTTTCGCGACGACCATGAACAACTTCACCTTCCACACCTGCAAGTCGCATGCCGGTAAGAGTATCAATATTGTCGCTTATTAAATACATTTTCATAATAAAATCCTGCTTAAAATAGATTATGCAACGTGTGTTAAAATAAGGAATGCAACTATGAATCCCCAAAGAGCAATACCTTCTGCAAGAGCTACGAAAATAAGTGCTTTACCGAAAACGCTTGAGTCTTCACTTAATGCACCAAGAGCAGCACTGGCAGAACTTGCAACGGCATAACCACTACCAATACATGAAAGACCTATTGCAAGACCTGCAGCAATAAGACCTAAACCACTTGAAATTGTTGCAGTATCAGCAACAGCAGCATTAGCTGTACTTGTAAAGATAAATACAGTTCCTAAAAGGAAAACACCAAAGAATGCTACAACATTTCCAATAACTGTTCTCTTAAAACGACCTTTAGTCTGTTCACCTACAAAATATCCGATAACAGGTAAAATAATTGTAAGTAATAAAGCAACTGTAAATAAAATACTAATAAACATAATAAAATCCTCCTCGTTTTTAAAAAATTAAAGTTTATTTTTTATATTTTTTTCTATAAGGTACAAATTCACGTCCTGATCCTTCATAGAAACGACCAAACATTTCGTAATATTCAAGACGAAGAACCTGAATTCCAACAACTAAACCTTCCATTGCCATTACGATAATATTTCCAATAATGACAACAACAATATTGGCTGAACCACCATTCTCAGCACCTGCAAGTGTCATAACAACCTGCATCATAGCTGCATGGCTTATGGCAAAAACACCAATACGCAGGAAAGAAAGAGCGTTGGATAAATAAGTTATTAAATAGTCAAATAATTCAAAAAATGCAGTTGCGGCAAAAATGCCTTTTGAATCTTCTATTAAAGGCTGCTTCTTTGAAACAAGGTTTTTAAGTGGTTCCTCAAGGAAAATAAGAATAAGAGGAACACCAAACATTATTACTGCCAAAATAGTTCCAGGTAAAGGTTTGCCTGTCATGTATAAAATAATAACGGCAATAATACTTGCGTAAAATACAAGTCCGGTAACGGCGTTTGGTCCAAAAAGAGCCTTGCCTAAATTCTTTTGCTTAATGGCATTGGCAATATTTATAATCATTGTAGAAACAATTACAAAAGAGCCAAATAAAAATGCTGCAACCAAAACAATATTAATACTGCCAAGGAAAGGCAAGGTAATCATTGAATTAAGAGGACTTATAAACGACTCAAATTCAAATCCAAAGAAGCTTCCGAATAAAGCACCGAAAATACAGGAAAAAACTCCTGCGGCACAAATTATTCCGGCAAGATCCATTTTTTTAGTTTTGTAAACAATAAGACCACCAATAAGTAAACATAAGCCCTGACCTAAATCTCCAAACATAATACCAAATATGAAAGCATAGGTAATTGTAAGGAATAAAGTAGGGTCAATTTCGTTATATGCAGGTAAACCGTACATTTTTACAAATAACTCAAAAGGTCTTATAAAACGGTTATTTTTAAGCTTTGTAGGCGGTATGGATTTATGGTCGTCAACATCATCGCTAACAATACAAACAACGTTAGGATCGTCATCTGTCTCCTTAAGAAGTTTCTTGGCTTCCTTAGTAGTCATCCAACCACATAAAACCTGAAATGTTACACCGGAATCCCTTGTTACGGCAGCTAACTTTCGAACATCAAAATTACTGAAAGCAATCTCAATTCTTCTGCAGGCTGAAACAAGTTTGTCACGGTTAGTTTCTACAACTGTGGAAATTTCAGCATTTTTGGATTTTATTTTTTCGTCTAACTCAGCTTTGTTCTTTGCAATGTTTAAACATTCATCGTTAGGAAATCCCTTGTATTGTTTTGGAATAGGAATTTCATCAAAATGAATATTTCTAAAATCCTTTGCAACTTCATTAAATTTATCTATTGGTGCAAAAAATACACCGTACACATATTCTGACTCCACAAGACAAGTTAAAAATATTTCATCCATGTCAGGATCTAAGTAAGATTCAAACTTATCGAATTCCGACCTTGGAATTTTTCCGAATCTGTACTTAAAAAATTCCATGTCATAAATTCCTTTTAATGAATAATTTAACGTTTTAAAAGGAGCAAGAACTGCATAATCCTGATTTAAGGCATCCAACTGCTTTTCAAGATTAGTTACTTCAGTACGAATATCGTCGATTTGCTCGTCAATTTTGTCGATAAATTTCTGAGCCTTGTTTACGTTAATCTTGGAAATGGTAGCCTTCTCAGGATTCTTTACAAGTAACATTAATTCACGGCTTTTGGTTAACATAGCCTTAAAAGGATTCTCTTCCGTAAAAGTAGTAAACTGTTCCGCAGAACTTAGTTCTGAAAGAGCATTTTCAAGGTGAATGTCGTGTTTACTAAGATAATGATCAACAAGATAATCAATCTCAGTTTTAGGCCCTGCTAATGTTACGAAACTCATTTTTTCAATCATTACAGAACACCTCTCTTTTGATTAATATATTGGGAGATGGCTTCCGGTTTGTATCCGTATCGAATACATTCAAGTGCTGTTACAACGCGGGCAACTTCCATATTTTTCAAATGGAAGTAGGCATTAATAGCAGCCAGTGAATATGGAGCATCTTTAAAATCCTTCATATTAATAGCATCTAAAATATCACTAAATTGAGCCTCCATATTCTTGGTAGAATCGAAACCATAAGTCTTGCCATAATAGCTGTTGCTTATTATTTCATATAGGACTGTGTTGTTTTCGGCTTCAACCATGCGCTTAATTTCGTTTTTGTCCAGATAATAATTAACCGGAATCAGAAATGAATAAATCTGTGCATCAGATAAAACATAATAATTCCTGCATCGATAAATCCATAACATATTAAGCAAGTCAATGTGAGGTCCAAAAGACTTCTTAAAATATGGTCGTTCTCCTTTTGGAACAAAATAATCCGGATGATTCCAAATATATGAAAAGAAGAACAAATCCAGATTCATTTCAAAATCAAATAAAACGGGATTGTCTAATTTAAGAACTTCTCTTAAAGGTTTCTCGTATAAAGTACCTGAAAGATTGTCAACGAACTCTTCAATGGTATTAGACAATACCAGCTTATCAATATTAATCTTTGTGTGTCGCTTAAAGTGCTTGTCAGTTAAAACAGGATTAGCATTAGAACGGCTATCCATAATATTTCTCATACATGCTTTCAAAATAGAAATCTCATATTTCATAAAGTAGTATTCCAAATATTTCTTCTGACTATTTCCTGCAAAATGATATATCTTAGAAAAATCACTATAAGTTGAGAATGTCATTCTGCTTTCAACTTCACCACGGTGTGCAAGTGCAGGGTCCATACTGGCAAGTACTTCTCCGTATGCAGGGGTGGTCTGTAGAAAACTAATTAATTCTGCAACAGTTGTAAAGTGAGTGATTTCTTCATATTGCTCAGGAGAAAGTAATTTATTCTTCATGGCTCTAATCTTTGTAGTCATGCCACTGTAAGCAACCAGATTGCCTTTCAGCATAAAATCACTCCTTTATTATTTCATTAAATATATCATCAACCCATTTAGCAGAGTTTTCATTATAAATACGATTAAGCTGTTCAATGTCATTGTCACAGTCTATACGGCATTGTTTTAAAGCATTCTCGTTCTCGGCATCTAATGCTAGTTGGAATTGACTTACTTCGTAATCGTTCTTTTTCTGAAGATCTTCATCAAAAGCTCTCTTTTGTTGTTTAATCATTTCGGCATACTGAGCTTTCTCATCCTGAGTCTTTTGTAAAATCTTAGCAGAAGCAGAATCAATTTCGGCTAGTTGCTTAATAATGCTGTTAATGTCCTGACTCATACAAACCTCCTTGTTATTATTATATTATTACAGTGTCAAAGGGTATTATTCCATCTGTGCCTGAACAATGGGGATAACGACCTTGGGACACACATATTTAAAAAAACAAAAAATCCCCGATAAAAAATATCGAGGAACAAAAGAAAAACGAATCTTTGAGGAACTTATAAGAACCTCAAAATACCTATGAATTCACTTTAGCACTTTTGAGAAAAATTGCAACAAAAACTTGAAAAAAACTCCATTAAAAAGTAAAATTTTAAATGATTAAAAAAATAGCCAGAATAAACAAAAAATTACCATTAAAAAAGGAGACGCAAATAATGAGATTACGAAATGTACCGGGCTCAAGAGAAGCCATTGCAGACAGCCCGTTAGCAATAAACGAACCAAAGGAATTAAAGGGAAAATGGAACGAAGAATTTGGAAACAACAACCCTATTAGAATTGAAATCGGAATGGGAAAAGGCAAGTTTATAACACAGCTTGCAATGGAAAATCCTGATATCAACTATGTAGGAATAGAAAAATATTCAAGTGTATTAATCAGAGCTATTGAAAAGTGTGAAGACATAGAAATAAATAACTTACGTTTCATCCGAATGGAAGCAGAATACATTCAGGATGTTTTTGAAAAAGACGAAGTAGACAGAATATACTTAAACTTTTCCGATCCATGGCCTAAGGACAGACATGCCAAGAGAAGACTTACATCAAAGCAGTTCTTTGAAAGATATGATGGCATACTAAAGAAAGATGGAATTGTAGAATTTAAAACAGACAACGACCTTCTATTCCAGTTCTCATTAGAACAGGTGCCGGAAGCAGGCTGGAACTTAGATAAATTCACTTGGGATCTTCACAATGATGAAGAAATGGTAAAAGGAAATGTAATGACAGAATATGAAAGTAAATTCTCAGCAATGGGAAATCCAATTCATAAGCTGATAGCATCAAGATAAAATGAAAGATACCCTGCCAAAACAGGGTATCTTTATAAGGTATAATTATTTACTTTCTTCTTTTTCTTTTATTTCTTCCTTTGCCTCACGAACTTTTTCATTCTTTACAATAGGCATGTCAATATTCTTAGCTTCCAGTCGTTCGTTAACCCAATCTTCAAGCAAACCTGCAATAACGGCTACGCATGGAACACCAAGAAGCATTCCCGGTATGCCGGCAATCCAGCCACCAAGTGTAATGGCAAAGATAATCCACAAAGGTCGGAGCCCTGTAGAGTTGCCTAGAATCTTAGGTCCGATAAGGTTACCGTCAAGCTGTTGAATGATAATAATCAAAATAGCAAAAATAAGAGCGCTGTTCAAAGAATAAATGCACAAAAGCAAAATACTTGGAATACCGCCAAGGAACGGACCGAAGTAAGGAATCATATTAGTAATTCCCACAACAATTCCAACCAGCAAAGCACAGTTAGAAAATCCAGGAACGCCAAAGAGGCTAATAATCATCATACTTACAAAAGTCAGCGCACCAATAATTAAAGAGTCAATCATCTTTCCGTCAAAGAAATTACTGAAAATATGAATTGAACGCTTGATAACAGCGCAAATTTTGTTAGCACGCTCTTCGTCAAAAATAGCATAAATAGTACGTTTAATTCCACGAGACTGCATTTTCTTATCAATCAAAAGATAAATAGAAACGATAATGGCAACGATGAAATTAAAAACAAACTTAATAATACTAACACCGGTTACAACAATAGTAGTAGTTAATTTTGAAATAAACTCACCTAAAAATTCCTGAATGGTAGAATCGGCATTACTAATAGATTTAATCAGATAATCCAACTGAAGTTCAGGATGTTTAGCTGCAATAGTATTAATATAACTAATAAGGGCATCTCCCCATTCAGGAAGCTTGTCCAGCAACTGAGTCAGGCTATCGATAATTTCGGGAACAATATAAATAATACCCACAACCAAAAAAACAATAACCAAAACATAAGAAAAGGTAATGGCAAGCAAATGAGCCAAAACATTGTTCTTCACATAAAGCCACTTTTCGAAAACGGTATGATGTAGCCAACTAACCAAAGGGTTAATAAGAAAGGCAATCAAAATACCAATCAAAAAAGGTGACATAGTAGCAAGCAGATTATTAATAACTGAGAGAGTAGAGTCCCAGAAAAAAACTGCTCTGGCAATAATACAAATAACAAGTACAGTCAAAATAGTATAAATAGAAATAGTAAAATACCTGCTATCTGCTTTAAACTGATTCTTCTTCTGCATAAATAAGAACCCCCTAAAATAAAAGTCATAAAGATAGTATAATTATAAAACAAAGTATAAACAAGGGTAAATATGCAAATAATAAAAATAAAAAAATCAAAACTGAAAAAAGCGTATTATAATAAGAAAAGAGTCATAATAAAAGCAAAAAAAAATAAAACAAAAAAACGTCGGGAACCCTTATAAAATGGGGGAAAAATACCATACAAAAATAAATATTACAAAAAATTAAAAAAAAATTAAAAAAGTGGTTGCATTTTTCTACAAGTAGTACTATAATAATCCTTGTCGCTGACGAAGAGACAAAAACAAAACAAGCGCCTCTAGCTCATTTGGTAGAGCACCTGACTCTTAATCAGGGTGTGCAGGGTTCGAGCCCCTGGAGGCGCACTTGCGGGTACCGTTTCGGACATTAAATTGCCTGGGGTGGTACTTTTCTTTGTGCGTAAGCAATGAGTCACATAAAAAAGAGAGAATGTTCAGAGAGAAATGTTTACATTTCGAAAAGAACATTCTCTCTTTTTTTAATGCGGCGAATGCCGCATCAGCGAAATGAAGCGAAGCGTAATTGAGCTGTATGTGACTCATTAAAGCGGTGAGAGTGAGTTAAATGCCGCATCAGCGAGATGAAGCGAAACGTAATTGAACTGTGCACTGCTCATAGTGAAACAAAAATTAACAATACAGTTTTATAAAAACGTTTTCTATGCTATAATCACTCACAGGAAGACTATGTTCTGAATTTAGAGTAAATGAAAAACAAGAAATGTATTGAAAATTCAATATTATTAATTCTAATTTAATTCCATTTAAGAGTAAAAGAATATTAATTCACGGAGAAAAAATTATATGAGAAGTAAAATTTTTTTAATTGCAATAGTCATTTTTCTGGTATGCCTTTTGTTGGAACAGTTGAAAAGAACAAAAAAGGAAGGTTTAGATAAACTGTCAATTGGAGGATTATCAGTAGCAATTATAGGAGTAGTGATTGTTTTAATTTCTTCTATTTTTGTATAGAAAAAGAAAGTAGAAAGAATGATTTTAGCAATGATAAAAAAGTATCTACACATAAAAGCTTGTTTGCAATAGATTTGTTAGGAGATTTTATAGTGCTAAATATACCAACTATTTTATGTACATTGGATATTGCAAAGAAAAAGAGAAATTAATTGGGGTCGAAACGTTCTCGCAAATATAGATGTAAAGTAATAAGTTAATAGATATTGAGTAAACAACATTAGTTATCAATAAGTATTAACTTATTATTTTTATGTTGATAATATACCGCAATCACGGTATACTAATTTCTATAGAAAACAATGAGGTGACAGGTTATGCTTAAAGAATATTTGCAGAAAAATAACATATCAGTGTATAAGCTTTCTAAAAAAAGTGATGTGCCCTATAGCACATTAAATGATTTGGTTAATTTGAAATTGCCTGTTGAAAACATACGTGCAGGACAGCTTAAAAGTATAGCAGATGCATTGGATGTTGAAATGGACGAATTATATAATTTATGTATATATAGAAAAAAAGTTTTTTCAGAGAGATATAATGTATATGGCGATGTGCTTATAAGACAGAAATCATTTTATATAGTTTTTTGCCAATCTGGGAAAAAATATACTAGAGAAGTTATGCCTGTAAAACATGAATCCACATTATATATTGATATACTTGCTCAATGGAAATTGGATGAAGAGTTAAGCAAGTTGGAATTGGAGGCTGCATATGAATCCTTACATTTTTAAAAGAAAAGATGAACCTATTGCAATAATAAATTTGACTGAGGATGGTTCAATAGTAGATTACAAACTTAATTCAAAAAATGAAGAATTGGCACCATTGCACACAGAAGGTAGTACTAATTGGCTAAAGGAGTGGTGGAAACGTAGAGCAGTTCCTATTGAACAGGGACATATAAAGACAATGCTGGAAAAGAAAGGTTTGTTAAGTCCGGAAGATTTTTTGGTGAAGAATTTGGGATTGTCATTAACAGATTATTATTGGATTTCTCCAGTGGATTCAGGCCTTAAATGGAAAGATGTAAATCTGTTTGTAAATGAATTTCATGATGATATTAATATTGCAGGAGAAACTCAAAGAGATTCGCATATTGTTCCACATTATACACCTAATAGTTCTTTGCAGGGAACTTTAGGAAAATGTTGGACTATTCGTAATGGAAAAAGAGGAATGATAAAGGGGAACAGAGATTATTTTTCTGCTGAAAGTTTTAATGAGGTTTTTGCAACAAAGATGCATGAATTGCAACAGTTTGATAATTATACTCCATATAAATTAATCGAAATACATGGGCAGGAATATCAGTATGGTTGTTTTTCAGAACTTTTTACGTCAGAAAGTCTTGAACTTATTAGTGCATACGATGTTGTAGTATCAAAAAAACAACCTCAAAATATTAATTCATACGAGCATTTTATTAAAGTGTGCGGAATGTATGGACTGGATGAATCTGTTCTTCGACCTTTTTTGGAATATCAAATTATGACTGACTTTATAATATCAGGACGAGATAGACATTTGGCTAATATATCAGTGCTAAGGGATGCCAATACTTTGGAATTTGTAAAACCTGCACCTATATATGACAGCGGTAAATCTTTATTTGTAAATGATAGCGTACCTGCGAATAATAAAGATATGCTTAAAATTGCAACAGAAAGTTTTCAAAATACAGAACTTAAGCTTTTAGGATTAGTAAAAGATAGAAGTTTAGTAGATGTTGATAAATTACCATCGGCTGAATTTATCAGAGAATTATATGAATTGGATTCTAATATTAGTGAAAATCGCATTGAAGAAATTATGCGTGGATACGAAATGAAGATTGATTTGTTTAGCAGATGGCAAAAAGGTGAAGATTTAAAAAAGATAGTGGTTAATTTTAAGAGTAAGCCAAGTAATAAAAATATGAAAGATATATTTGTGGAATAAAACAAAAAAGGATTGTCGCATTGGTGATAAATTTACAAAAGCGACAGTCCTTTTATTGTTTTCGTTTACTAATTAACTTTATAATAAAGTGTTATGGCATCTTTCTGGCACACGGCATCAAGTGTGTATGCCTTTGATTTCCACCATGATTCTTTTGAACCGTCAGACCAGCTTCTTGAGAATGAAGCCTGTCCGTATGTGTTTGTAAGCGTGTTGATCATGTTGTTGTACTGGTCCATCCCCACTTCGCCATACTGAACTCTTATTTCTGTTAATTCTTTATTCTTAAATACGTATACAAGCATACACGCGTTAGAATCAGTGTTAACAGGAATTCCAAGGACTGCTGGGGATTTTTCACCGTTGAACTTGTAAGTTAGGTAAGTGTATGTATCACCCTTGTCACTTGAATCTGCTGAAGCTTCGCTTGGATTGTCCAGTGTTATGCTACGTTTTGATTCAAACTTTTTAACCTGGTTAATGTTTTTACCAAAGATTGAATCTTTGGCAGTAGCTTTCTTAGAAGAATCTCCAAAGAAGTTTACATAATTATCAATTGTTTCGTCTTCGCCAATTTCTCCGTCTAATGAGCCATTTGTTTCAACTACGCTTAAAGCGGTTGTGCCCGCATTGTTATTTGCAACAGCACCGGCGTTGTTAGTGTTATTTTTTGAACTATTGTTTTTGCTGAAAATGAAAACAGCAATGCCTATAACTACCACCACGGTAAAAATAAGAATGTATAAAGCATTGTTATCTTTAGCAGTGCCGGGAGTCTTGTTTTTTCTCTCGCTCATAAAAAACCTCCATATTTGTGTTGAAACAATTTTATCACAAATAACAGCTAATATAAAGACAATAAAGTTACAAAAAGTAAAAAATGTGGTATCATCGTATTGAATTATACAAAAGAAAAAACAGGAAGGGATGTAAACATGAAGAAACTTTTAGCTATTGGAGAAGCGTTAATAGATTTTATTCCCCGGAATACAGGAGTTCCAATTAAACAGGTGGAATCTTTTAAGCCGGCTGTAGGTGGAGCACCTGCCAATGTTTGTGGAGCATTTACTAAACTTGGAGGAGAGTCTAAGTTAATAACTCAGTTAGGTAATGATCCTTTTGGTGACAAAATTGTTGATGAATTTGAATATTATGGCATTGGATGTGAATATGTTTCAAGAATTAATGATGCCAATACTTCATTAGCTTTTGTTGCGTTAAAAGATGATGGTAACAGAGAGTTTTCTTTCTACAGAAAACCAGGTGCAGATATGCTTCTTAAGCCTGAAACAATAAAAGAAGATTGGTTTAAGGATGCTTTCGCATTACATTTTTGTTCAGTGTCAATTGGAGATTTTCCAATGAAGGATGCTCATGAGAAAGCGATTGAATATGCTGCAAACAGTGGAGCAATTATTAGTTTTGACCCTAACGTAAGATTGGCACTTTGGGATGACATTGATTTACTTAGAAAGAGAATTAATGAATTTATTCCGAAGGCAGATATTGTTAAGATTTCTGATGAGGAACTTGAATTTATTACAGGAAAAGATAGCATTGAAGATGCTTTGCCACAGTTATTTACAGGCAGAGTTAAATTAGTTATTTATACTAAAGGTTCTGAAGGGGCAGAGGCATATACTAAGAGTGTAAGTGCAAGTGCACCGGCAGAAAAGGTTAATGCAATAGACACAACAGGTGCCGGAGATGCCTTTATTGGCTCATTATTATATCAGTTGGCAGAAGACGGTGTTACAACAGACAGCATTGCTGATTTGACAGAAGATAAATTAGAAGAATACTTAAAGAAATCTAATGGTTATTGCGCAAAAAGTGTACTGGAAAACGGAGCAATTGCATCTTATCCAACATCACTTTAATGTGTGCAATTTACACAAAAAACATTTAGTTTCGGATAATAAAAAATGAATATTGAATAACTGAATATTATTTGTTATAATGTAGACGTAGTACCTAATACTTAAATCTTTTAATTTTAATTAAAAGATGAGTCTCTCCTAAGACTCACAAGTATACTAACATATTTTTCAGTCCGGAACGGTTAATGGCAAGGGGGCCTTAACCGTTCTTTACGTTATATGGAGGAATTATGAAGACAGGTTGGTTAATAGTAAACGGATATTTGGAAAGTGAAAAGTTTGATGAAATATATAACTGGTTAATTGAAGCAGCAGAAAAGAGAGATTGCAAGTTAAGGAAGCTTCCAAACGACCAGGTTGATTCAGTATTGAAAATTAGTTCAGGCAGCACGAATTGGAAGCAGAAGCCTGATTTTGTGTTATTTTGGGATAAGGATGTTAAGCTTGCAAAAACTTTAGAGGCAGAAGGTTTCAAAGTGTTTAACAGTGCAGAGGCAATAGAAACATGTGATGATAAAGCACTTACTTTTATTAAATTAAAGAACACGGATATTAAGATGCCTGCAACTTATATGGCACCAATGACTTTCGATAAGGAATATAAAGATTATACATTTGTGCTTCAAATTGAAGGCAGCCTTGGATATCCAATGGTAATTAAGGAGAACAAAGGCTCTTTCGGTGAACAGGTTTACCTTGTTAATAATTATTATGAAGCTGTTGAAAAAATAAAAGCTATAGGTCATTGTGATTTTATAATGCAGGAGTACATTGAAAGTTCAAAAGGCAGGGATGTGCGAATCCATATTGTGGGAGACAAGATAGTTACTGCAATGGAACGTGTTAACGAAGATGACTTCCGCGCCAACATTACAAATGGCGGAAAGATGAAGAAATACACGCCTACAGAGGAACAGTGTGAAATGGCACTTAAGGTCTGCAGAGAGTTAAAGCTTGATTTTGCCGGAGTGGACATTATGTTTGGAAAGCAGGGTGAACCTGTATTGTGCGAAGTTAATTCTAATGCACATTTTAAGAACATATATGACTGCACGGGAGTAAATGTGGCAGATGAAATTATGGAGTATATACTTAATAAAGTTTAGATAACACAGAAAATATCTGTCAGGCATATAATCTGATGACAAATTACGAAAAGCTTTATGAAAAACGAAAGAAATTCTAAAGATAGGGTAAAGAAAAAGTTAATTGTTGAAAATTGTATTGAAAATAAAAATATATGATGATATGATGTGTAGGAAAGAAAAAACGACAATATTGTATCACAATCAGACATTCAATACAGTTAATGACAAGATAAAGGGGTAAGAGTATGAATATATTAGAAAATATTAAATATTATGCAGCAACCAGTGAATCTAGGATTGCTATTAAAAGTGGAGATAGTGTTCTAACTTATAAACAGTTGGAGGAATATTCTAACAGGCTTGCTGCGTGGATTAATAGGAACCTTAGTAGCAACAAGGTTCCTATTGTTGTATATGGGCATAAGAATCCATATATGGTTGTGTGCTTTTTAGCGTGCGTTAAGTCAGGAAGGGCTTATTGTCCACAGGACATATCCATACCGGATACAAGAGTTATGGATACGGCAGAGTGTGTTAATCCTGAAGTGATTTTTAAAGTAGAAGGCGATATGGATTTTGATGGCTATAATGTGAAAAATCTTGACAGCATTAAAAAGATAATAGAAGAGGAACAGGAAGAATATTGTCCGGAATGGGCTACTAAACCGGAAGATGTATACTATATTCTGTTTACGTCAGGAAGCACAGGAAAGCCGAAAGGAGTAAAGATTACTTTTGACTGTTTAAACAATTATTTGGATTGGTCAGTTAATTTGGGAAGTTCAAAGCAGGACAAGGAAGGAAAGAATTTTGTCAATCAGGCACCATTTTCTTTTGATTTGTCGGTGATGGATTTGTATACAAGTCTTGCCTGTGGTGGAACACTTCACACAATGACGAAGAAGATGCAGGAAGATTACAATGCTATGTTTGAACACTTTAAACAGTCAGACATTAATGTGTGGGTATCAACACCGTCTTTTGCAGATATGTGTTTGTCAGACAGAAAGTTTTCAGGAGAGTTAATTCCTAATTTGGAAGTATTTCTTTTTTGCGGTGAGGTACTTACAACGGCAACAGTTTCAAAGCTTCACCAGAGATTTCCGAAAGCTAAGGTTATTAATACATATGGACCAACAGAGTCTACAGTTGCAGTAACAGATGTTGAGATTACACCTGAACTACTTGAAAACATAATGAGTCAGGGCAAGTCATTGCCTGTTGGACACGAGAAAAAAGGAACAATTATTGAAATTCACGGTGAGCAGGGTGAAATATTAGAAGAAGGACAACAGGGTGAAATTATTATAATCGGTGACACGGTAAGTACCGGATATTATAAAAGAGATGATTTAACAAAGAAGGCATTCTTTCAGTGTGAACGTAATGGAATAAAATACAGAGCATACCATACAGGAGATGCAGGCTATCTAAAAGAGGGGCAACTTTTCTATAACGGACGAATTGACTTACAGGTTAAACTTCACGGCTACCGTATTGAAGTGGAGGATATTGAAAATAATATGCTAAGGCTTCCGCAAATAAGTCACGCGGTTGTTTTACCAAATATGAAAGACGGAAAGGTGAAAAGTCTTACAGCTTTTGTGACAGGTGATAAAGGTGAAAAGTCTGATTTGGAATTTAGTAGACAAATAAAGACGGAACTTAAGGAAATAATTCCGGCGTATATGGTGCCTAAAAAGATAAAATATGTTGATAACATTCCTATGAATAGCAATGGAAAGGCAGACCGAAAATATTTAGGAGGATTGTTGTAATGAGCTTTTTTTCAGGAGAATATTTTTTTACGGTACTTATATTGGTTCTGGCAGGTGCTCTTATACTTGGTTTTTTGGAAAAGCCTCTTAAATGGTACAACATAACAGTTTCCATATTAGTTATAGTTCTTGTTTTAGGTGGCGAACCTGTTAAAATTGTATATTTCCTTGCATATTTTGCAATAGAGCTTGCAATTGTAAAAATATATGAATGGCTTAGAAGGACTAAGGGAAGGCAATTATGGATATACAGGCTTTTTGTTTTATTTTCAATAACACCATTAATATTCTGCAAGCTGTGCGAACTTGAAACATTTAAAAATATGGGATGGTTCCAGTTTATAGGAATATCATATTTAACCTTTAGAGTGGTACAGATTATTATTGAAATGTACGACGGGGTTATTGAGAGCATAAGCCCTTCTGATTTTGCAGAGTTTCTAATATTCTTCCCGACTTTCAGTTGTGGACCGATAGACAGAAGCCGAAGATTTATGGCTGATTCAGGGAAGGCTTATAAGAGAAGTGAATACTTAGAACTTTTCGGAACGGGAATTGAAAAGATGGCATGGGGGTTGTTGTATAAATTTGTTCTTGCAAACCTTGCTTATAAAGTTATGAGTTTTGTAATGGCAAAAACAGTATTGCAGGTTTTGGCATATTCTTATGCATATGGAATATATATGTTCTTTGACTTTGCAGGATACAGTCTTATGGCGATTGGAACCGGATACATGCTTGGCATAAAAGTTCCGGAAAACTTTAACAAACCTTTTATCAGCACTGATATGAAAGACTTCTGGGCAAGATGGCACATATCGTTATCAGAATGGTTTAGGGATTTTATCTTTACCAGATTTATAATGTCCTCAATGAAGAAGAAAAGGTTTAAGACACGACTTACAACAGCGTCAGTTGGTTTCATTATCAATATGTTTGTAATGGGAATCTGGCACGGACTTGCAATACAGTATCTGGTGTATGGTCTGTATCACGGTGTGTTGCTAGCGTTAACTGAAATATACCAGAAGAAGTCCAAATTCTATAAGAAAAATAAGAAAAAAAGATGGTATAAAATTGTATCATGGGCAATAACAATGAATTTTGTAATGTTTGGTTTTCTGATATTCTCAGGACATATCATATAAGATTTTAGTGCAAAAGGCATTATCTCGTTAGTGCTTGCATAATGGTTAGATAATGTAACCAAAATAAATAATTAAATGCGTAAATGAAAAGGAGATACTAAAAATGGAAGAGAAGATTTTAGATTTATTAGAAGAAATTTGTGAGGATGATATTATTAGAGAAGAAAGAGACATGGACCTTTTTGAAGAAGATATTTTGGATTCATTAGGGTTTGCAGAACTTTTGACAAGAATTGAAGAGGAAACAGGAGTTATTATTTCACCTTCAGAAGTTGTTAGAGATGACATTAATACGGTTAACAAGATTTTGGAATTAGTTAAAAGCAAAAAACAGGGGTAATAAATCAGATGAAAAACATAAAAGCAATACTTATAGCATTTCTTATGTTTGCGGTTACGGTTACAGCAGTTAAATTTGTAGCTACTAAAGAAATGCCAAAGTATAGTGTAAAGTATGGAACATGGATTGATCCGTCTAAATTTTCAAGTAATAAGGGCTTGAAAAATTTGCTAAAGGATAAAAATTCAATTGCAGTATTTGGCTCTTCTGAACTGAAGCATTGCCAGAACTCAGGATTTCACGGCAATACTATTTTTCAGAATACTGATATGAAGCCTGTTTTTATAGGAAAAGGTGGCTATCAGAGTTTGTATCATGCCATTGCAGTTGGAAGTATAGGAGAAACATTAAAGGGAAGAAAGATTGTCATAAGTGTGTCGCCACAGTGGTTTAAAAATACCGGTGTTAAAGAGGACGCATTTGGAGCAACTTATTCGGAAAGCAATTTTATTGAGTTTCTAAAAAATAAAGACATTAGCGATAGCTCTAAGGATTATGTTATAAGCAGAGCCATTGACCTTACAAAAAACAATCCTACAATGTGTAATAGAATAAAGGATGATGTAAGATGGTATAGGGATAACAGTAAGAATCCGTGGGATATTTTTAGAAAAAGTATTCACACAAGGCTGGTGGAAGACAAAGCGGATATTAAGCTTTTCTTTAATGCATGGAAGTCAGGTATGCTGGGTAAAAGTAGTGACGAAAAAGCAGACGGTACTACAAACAAAAAGATTAAATGGAAAAAGTACTATAAGAAAGCCGAGAAAAAGGGCATAAAGAAAACATCAAAAAACCAAATGGGTATGCTTGATAATGTTTATAATAAAAAATATAAAAAACTTGTAGATCAAAACATAAGATGGAAACCTACTTACACAGAAAACTCCGTTGAAGGAAAGGATTTGGCCTGCCTGCTTCAAATCTGCAAAGAGGAAAATCTACAGGTTATGGTGGTTCTTCAGCCTTTTAACGGTTTGTATAATGACTATATCAGATGGCCTAAGAAAAGGCGAAATGCAATTTATAATAAAATCAGAAAAATAGCAAAAGAGTATGATGTACAGCTTGCAGACATGACTGACGGAGAATATGAAAAATATTACTTTGAAGACGAAAGTCATCTGGCATTGAAAGGACTGGTAACGTTTAATGAAAAAATTTATGATTTTTATAAACAACCTTCGAAATAGCAAAAAAGCAATGTTTATAGGGAAAATTTTTCTTTTTTATGGTATATTTATGGTGTTGTGGCTATATTTCATTCTGTCAAAGGATTCGGCAGCACCAACATTTATATATGAAGAGTTTTAAAATATAGCCCGATGCATGATTGTTAGCAGATGACAATTATGCAGACTATCAAAAAGATGGAGATTAGGTATGATAGGGTGGCTAATATATTCGGCTGTAGATGTTGAAAAAAATAAATATTATATTCAAATGTATAAGGACAAGTTTAAAGAACACTTTATAGAGATTAAGCTTGTAATTGTGGAAGAACTTGAAAACATGGAGCAATACGTGAAATGTAATAAGGTTGATTTTGCAATTAACAGAAGTAGAAATCACATTATGGGAGAACTCTTGGAACAAAAAGGAGTGAGAGTCTTTAACAGCAGTTCAGTTACAAGAATAGCTAATAATAAAGGAATCACGTATGAGTTTTTGAAAGATGTGGTTCCTTTTTTGGCAGTTAAATATGGAAATGAAATAATAGAGAGCAAAATAGAAAATAAAGGATTTGAATATCCTTATGTAATAAAAAGTTGCAGTGGTCATGGCGGAAGTCAGGTATTTCTTGTAAATAACAGCAAGGAAGAAGAACAGGCTGTTAAGGCAATGAACGGTCAGGAATATGTTGTGCAGCAGTGCTGCTCTGATCTTGGTCGTGATGTCAGGGTATACATAATAGGAAATAAAATTATTAAGGCAGTTCTTAGAACCTCGACGGAAAGCTTTAAAAGTAACTATAGTTTAGGTGGAAAGGTTCAGGAATACACTCTTAATAATGAAGAAAAAGCAATGGTGGAGAGAATAGTAGATAAGTTGCCACTGGACTATGCAGGAATTGATTTTACTTTCAATAACGGAAAGGCGGTTTTTAACGAAATCGAAGATGCAGTTGGGGCAAGAATGCTGTATCAGGTGTCAGATATTGATATTGTGGAAATGTATATTAAGTATATTTTAGAACAATTGAGCAAAGAATGATAAAAACACTAAAACTTTGTAAAAGAAAGAAAATATGTTATACTTAATGGAGTTTATATAAAGAAATTTTATACAGTATGTAAGGAGAACAAGATTATGATATTTGGAGCAGTTTTAGCAGGTGGAATTGGTAGCAGAATGGGAAATGTAGAGAAGCCAAAACAGTATCTTAACATTGCAGGAAAGCCTATTATCATTCATACATTAGAAAAATTTTATGTAAATGATAAATTCGAAAAGATTATTGTTTTGTGTCCTAACCAGTGGGTTAATCACACAGAAAACTTAATTAAGAAATATATTGGCGAGAATGACAAGATAGTTGTAATCAGTGGTGGTTCTACAAGAAATGAAACTATTATGAATGCAATTGCATACATTGAAGAGCACTATACAATAGACGATGATTCTGTTATTGTCACACACGATTCAGTAAGACCATTTGTAACACATAGAATTATTGAAGAAAATATTAAATATGCTCAGGAATATGGTGCATGCGATACTGTAGTTCCTGCAACAGATACAATTGTAAAGAGTATGGATAACGAAATTATATCAGAAATTCCTGACAGAAGTAAAATGTATCAGGGACAGACACCACAGTCATTTAAGATTAAAAAATTAAAATCATTATATGAAGGTTTAAGCGAAGAAGAAAAAACAATTCTTACGGACGCAGCAAAGATTTTTGTTATAAAGGGTGAAAAAGTTCATTTGGTAGAAGGGGAAGTTTCTAACACAAAAATTACTTATCCATATGATTTACGTGTGGCTGAAACATTAATAAGCGAGAAATAATACTCGTGGAAGTTTGTCGGAGGTTAAATAATTATGATAAATACAGTATACCAGTTAGTAGCACCCAGAAGATTTGAAATTAAGTATAGTGACATAGACTTAAATAATAACAAGGTCATTGTACGACCAACATATTTATCAATATGTAATGCAGACCAGCGTTATTATCAGGGATTAAGAGATGCGGAAATTTTAAGAAAGAAATTGCCTATGGCTCTTATACATGAAGCAATCGGAGAAGTAGTAAGGGATCCTTCAGGAACTTTTAAAACAGGTGAATTGGTTGTTATGGTGCCAAACACACCTGTTGAAGAAGATGACATAATAGCAGAGAATTATTTAAGATCGAGCAAGTTTAGAGCAAGCGGATTTGACGGCTTTATGCAGGAATATGTTGAAATCACTCCAGATAGACTTGTTAGATTGCCACAGGATATCGACAGAACAGTTGCAGCATTTACTGAGATAGTTAGTGTTAGTGTTCATGCAATTGGAAGATTTGATAAGATTGCTCACAAGAGAAGAAATGTTGTTGGAATCTGGGGTGACGGAAACCTTGGATATATAACAGCAGTGTTCTTTAAGACTATGTTCCCTGAAACTAAGTTATATATTTTCGGAGTTAACCCTGATAAGTTACAGGATTTTACTTTTGCAGATGCAACATTTACAGTAGAGCACATTCCTGAAGATGTTAAGATTGACCATGCGTTTGAGTGTGTTGGTGGAGCAGGTTCAGGTAAGGCTATTAATCAGATTATTGATTATATTAATCCTGAAGGAACAATATCAATTCTTGGAGTATCAGAGTATCCTGTACCTATTAATACAAGAATGGTACTTGAAAAGGGACTTAGAATTTTTGGAAGCAGCAGAAGTGGTGTGGCAGACTTTGAAAAGACAGTTGCACTTTACAAGTCTAATCCTGAAATAATAAATTACTTATCTAATATTGTAGGAGCAGTCGTTCCTGTAAGAACAATAGAAGATATGAAGAAGGCATTTGAAATGGACATTCAGAAAGCTTTCGGAAAAACAATTATGATGTGGGATAAATAAAAAATGATAGGGGGAAAGGCTTATGTTTAAAATAATAATGCCTGTTTATAACGCAGAAGAATATCTTGAAAAAGCGGTAGACAGTATAATAAACCAAACATTATCATTTAAGGACAATGTGGTAATACATTTAATAGATGATTCAAGCAGTGACGGCTCTTTAGAATTATGCAATAAATACAAAGAACAATATCCGGATAATTTTATTGTTACACATTTTGAAGAAAATCAGGGCGTTTCGGCAGTGAGAAACTACGGAATAAAGATGTGTAAACACGAGAAAAATGTAATTGTAGGGTTTGTTGATTCTGATGATTATTTGGATAACAAAGCTTTGGAAACAGTATGGAATTTCTTTGAAAATCATAAGGACATACAGCTTGTAAGCTCAGAAATATATCATTTTGGAGCAAGAAATGATGAACATAAATCCAATTGGAGATTTGAAGAAAGAGAAGTTGTAAACATAAAAGAGGATTTTAATTATCCTCAATACTATATTGGTGGCGTGTTCTTAAAAGACAAGGCGTTACGTTCACTTAAGTTTGACGTTAATATGGACTTTTGGGAAGATGCAATGGCAATAAACAAGGTTATTTTAAAGCTGGGCAAATATGGTCTGGCTAAGGGTGCCATTTATTATTACAGAAAGATGGAAAACGAATCATCGCTTGTTGATAAGGCGTGGAGAAAAAAAGAAAGATATACTACTTTTTTGGAAGACGGATATAAGCGTCTTATGAAATGCAGCCTGTTAAGAAAGTTTAAAGTTGTTCCATACATTCAGTATGTAGTTGCTTACCATTTAAGATTATTCTTATTGGAAGGTAACAGAGAAGTTGTAATGGAAATGGTTCCAGAGAAAGAAATGCAGGCGTTTAAAGACAGGTTAAGTGATGTATTGCAAAAGGTAAGTGATGAAGTTATTTGTTCAATGAACACAGCACTTCCTGTAATAGAAATGGAATTGTCATTAAAGTACAAAAAGAAAGTCAGAGCTAAGAAGACAATTACGGATAATGATATGGTTTTCCAATATGGAGAAAAACACTTAGCAAGATTATCAGAACGTAATGTAAGAGTTATTGGAATTATGGACAAGCCCGGATATGAAGGAATGCTGCGTGGAAGATTCAGCACTCCTTTATATGCCATGAAGAAGGATGATTATATTTTTGTACAAAACGGAGACGAAAAAATAAAAACAGACCGCTACAAGTGTAAAAAACAACTGTATATTTTAGATGAATTAATGAGAAATTATAAGAATGCAGGTTTTGTAGTTAGAATTCCGGAAGAATGGAAAGAAATTCAGTTTGGAATACACACAAACGATGCAGATATTCTGCTTAATAAAGTTGAAGTTAATTCAGAAGATAAACAGGAGAATGAAGATGAATAAACTTGGAGAAATATTTAACGTGGCATTTGTTGTGGTGTTTTACATGATAAGTGTACTTGTAGTAGGGAATATGATTACAGGCTCATATATTGCATCATTATTATCTGTTCCTGTTTTTGTGCTTATTGCCTTTGCAATGAGTAAACAATACCTATGGCTTGATAGAATTAATCTTAAAGTTACATGGGCAGTAATTCAGGTACTTTCAGCAATTTTAATGGTGTATATGGCATTTGAAATGGAAGTTAACCTATCCTGGGACTGGGGTGGATTAATTAAGAATGCAACTAATGTAGTATTTCATAATCAATTGCTATATGAGCAGGATGTGGCAAGATATCCTAATAATGAGTTCTGGTTAGCTTTTTTAGTTATATTATTTAAGATTGTAAGAATGTTTTATGCATCAGCAACCATTGAAACATTTAAAACAGTATCAATTGTTGTAAGTTGCGTATTTGTTCAGTTAACAATATTTTTTATTCACAAAACAGCAAAGCTTGTATGGAATGAAAAGAAGGCTTTTGTTGTTGGAATCATAACTGTATGTTGCCTTCCATTGTATTTGTATGCAATGTTTGCATATACTGATACATCAGGAATGCTATTAGCAATTCTTATGTTGTATTTCTATATTAAATATAATAAAACAGACGGAAGGGCAAATATAGCTTATACCATTTTAATTGGAATTGTTGCTGGAATTTCTTACAAAATTAAAGTGACAATATTCATACTTTTTATGGCTATGATTTGCGAATTGTTCTTAAATCTTAAAGATGCTAAGCAAATAAAGAAGTTTGTAATGTTTGTTGTAATAGCAATGGTTGGAGTTGTGGCAGTTGTAAGTGCATCAAATAAAGTGATTTCAAGTCAGTTTGAAATTAGTGAAGAAGTGGAAGATGCAAATGAATTTCCACTTACCCATTGGGTTATGATGGCATTAGGAGAAACCGGAGGATATTGTGAAGAGGACGTTTCATATACAAAAAGTTTTCCTACATACGAAGAAAAAAATAAAGCAGACATAAAAGAGATTAAAAAGCGTGTAAGGGAAAAAGGCAAAGCAGGTTTGATAGAGCATATATGTTATACAAAACTTAAAAGAACCTGGGGAGACAGTTGTTTGGCAGGTGATGATTATGCCGGCAGATTTCCTGTAGACGAGAATGGAATATGGCAAAGAGTGTTTACTTTCCATGGCAGTGACCATTGGATAGGTTTAATTTATTCATGGCTATATTATATTGTACTTATTGTCGGAATATTGTTATCGGGAATCTTTGCAATAAGAAGAACTAATGAACAGCAGAAAATGCTTGTTTTAAGGATAGCGTTGTTTGGAATTATTTTATTCCTGTCAATTTGGGAATGCAATTCCAGATATCTTGTGGCATTTATACCGGTTCTGATTATGACATCGGCAGATGGTATATTTATGACAAGAGAGAAAATTAAAAATAAAAAATTGAGAATACAATAAATAAAACTCCCAATAAAAGGTTTGAACGGTAAATGTTCTATACAACCTGTTTGTTGGGAGTTTTTGTTATGTTTATTTATCTTTTTTGATTTCTAAGCCATTAGTTGTTTCAGATACAATGTATCTTGGACGTAACTGGATTTCCTCATATATTTTAGAAATATAATATCCGATAATTCCAAGGCTGAACATTAATATTCCACCAATGATAAGCATTAGAAGTATTACGGTTGTAAATCCTTCCAAAGAATATCCAAGTAAATATTTTACTATTGAATATACACCAAATATTACTGCAAAGATGAAGAATATTATTCCACATCCTGTTACTAGCTGCATTGGAGCAGCTGAAAAAGAAGTAATATTGTTAATTGCATACTTAACAAGTGATTTGAAAGACCATTTGGACTCGCCAAGTTCTCTTTCCTGAACATCAAATTCAACGTAAGCTGTTTTATATCCTACCCATGATGAAAGTGCACGGAAGAATACGTGTCTTTCAGGAAGTGCAAGGAATGAATCAACTACCTTACGGTCCAGTAATTTAAAGTCTGATGCACGGGACATATCAATTCCTGTGGAACCACTTATAATATTGTAAAAAGTCTTTACAAACATCTTATGTATAAAGCTTTCTTTTCCACGTGAAGCCTTAACACCTTCCACAACTTCGAAACCTTCTGTCCAAAGCTTATACATTTCCAAAATTGTTTTTGGTGGATGTTGCAGATCACAATCCATAACTACACAACAATCACCGCTTGCATGTTCAAGACCTGCAAATACTGCGCCTTCCTTTCCAAAGTTACGGGAAAAACATACACCCTTAATATTCTTATTATTAGCTGAAGCATTAACTATTTCTTCCCATGTTGTATCTTTTGAACCGTCATTTACAAAAATAATTTCATACTCAATATTGTTTTCCGACAAAAGAGATGAAACCACTTCTGCAGTCTTGTGAATCATCGCCCCCTCATTGTATGCAGGGATAACCACTGAAAGTAAACTCATATCTCTACTCCTTTTGTAATGTAATAATACCGAAATAAACTGAAAAGTTTAATATTATCTATTTTATTATGATAATCCTAAAGTAATATTTTATACTTTATAGAGAATAAATGCAAGTTATGTTGTAAGATTTGCATATAAGTTACATACAAGATTTATGGTAATGGGCATTAATTGAAGTTTGTATATTTTTATGGTAAACTTAAAAGTAATGTGTAAATGTAACACAGGAAGAAAATAGAAAAATACAGAAAGGAAACATACATATTTAAATGTATGATTTTGGGAGGATGAATAAAGTTAAAAAATGGCAATGGGGACTACTTTTTGTTGTACTATGTGCATTATGCTTTTTGTATCCATACACAGGTGATGACTGGGCATGGGGAAGCAGCATAGGAATAGAAAGATTAAATGCATGGTTCGATAATTATAGCGGACGTTATTTCGGCAATTTAATTGTACTTGCACTTACAAGATCAAATATTTTAAAGACAATTGTAATGTCAGCAAGTATTACATTAATTGTCTGGATGATTACAAAAACAAATGAAGGTAAGTGGCAGATGGCTACTTTGGTTACAATACTTATTTTTACTGCACCTAAGGCAGTTATAAGACAGAGTATTGTTTGGACAGCCGGATTTTCAAATTATACTACATCCATTGTTCTTATTCTTTTGTACGGATTGTTTGTAAGAAATTTATTCATAGAAGATGGAAAGAAGCATTCTAATGTATGGGCAATTCCAATGCTTATATTAGGATTTTTGACAACACTTATTGTAGAACACGTAACAATACTTGCAGTTATAATGGCAGTATATATTATTGCATTTAATTTTATAAAAAACAGAAAAATAGAATTGTCTCACGTGGCATATTTCGTGGGAACAATTGCAGGGACAGCAACAATGTTTTCTAATTCTGTTTACTCATCTATTGGAAGCGGAAGCGATGGTTACAGAACTGTCGGAGCAAGTAAAGGCGGAACATTGGAGAGAATTATAACTAATTACTTTGATGTAATTGGAAAAGAAATGATGTTTGATAATATTGTTTTGTGTGTTGTAATGGCAATTGTTGTATTAATAGCTTTTATTCAATACCATGAAAAGCTGGAAAGTAACATGGCAAAGATTGTTTCATGTATTTCGTTAACATTGGTTATGGGAACATTGGTATATGGAATTGTAACAAGAGTTGATACAGAATGGATTTACAATTGGAAATATGGAAAGTATCTTGACGGCGTATTTAATGTTATTTTCTGGATTTCATTACTTGTACTTGTTTTAAGCCTTTTTAAGGATAAATATGTAAAGTACAGATTGTCTTTTATATTGGGATGCATAGCGTGTGTGTCAGGACCATTACTTATGGTAACACCAATTGGACCAAGATGTTTCTTTGCAACATTTGTTTTAACAATATGGTTTATTGCAGAAGTATGTAATCTGGTTAATATAAATGAGGATATATATGGTATCCTGACAAAAATGGAAATTGCAGCCCTTGTAATTGTTATGGGAATGCAGTTTGCAGTATATGCACCGATTTATAAAGCTGATAGAGCAAGACTTGATAAAGTAAGAAAAGCGGAAAGTGAAGGAAAATCAGAAGTTACTATTCAGAGACTTCCTTATGAGGGATATCTTCACGCACCATCACCTAGTGAGGAAATATGGGAATACAGATATAAGTTATTTTACAATATTTCACAGGACCTAAAGATTAAAGTGGTGGAACATAAATATTAAAAATAGCAAAATAATGAAGGGGAAAATAAATGAAAATTTCAGTAATTATTGCAGCTTATAATGCAGAAAAATATTTGGTGGAAACGTTGCAGAGTGTAGTTAATCAGACATTGGATGACTATGAAATCATTACAATAAATGATGGCTCTAAAGATGGAACACTGGATATATTAAAGGAATATGAGAAAGAATATCCTAATTTTACAGTAATAAGTAAAGAAAACGGCGGGGTGTCAGCTGCAAGAAATGATGGATTAAACGTGGCACAGGGTAAGTATGTTTATTTCTATGATGCTGATGATATATTAGAATTGGAAGCCTTAGAGAAGATGTATGAGGCTGCTGAAAATAATAAGGCAGAGTTGGTAATTGCCGGATATGATATGTTTGACCAGTATAAGACTACAGAAGTAAAAGAGTTGAACAGCTTACTTGAATTAGAAAAAATAGATAAATATGATACAGACATTTTAAAAACATTCTCTTTAACAAACAAATTGTTTAGAAGAGATATAATAGAAAAATATAATTTAAGATTGCCACCAATATCTTATTCTGAAGACGGCGTTTTTTCAATGAATTATGTTTATCATGTCACTAAAATCACCGGATTGGAAATGGTAGTTACCCATTACAGAAGAATGATTGGTGACACTAATGCGGCAACACAGAATATATCAGATTCTAAGGTGGAAGATTATATTGAAGCTCACAGACTTATTCTGCAGGCTGCAAGAGATAGCATATTAAGGGATTTTCCTAAATACAAATCCATTAATCAGGTAAGAGCAGAAGATAAGGAATTAACAGAGTATTTAAATAGAATTATTTATAAAGAGTTAAATATTCTCATTAAGCAGTTTTATTCAAAATTCTGGTCTTTGAAAAAAAGCACAATTGAAAAAATTAAAGACGAAATCTTAGAAAAAATAGAAATCTTAGATTTACAGAATGCATCTTTGGTAGCCGACGAAAACCCTGATATTTCTTTATATAATATTATTACAGATGAGGAAGAAATGAAGGAAAATGCACATTTTACAGCAGTATTATATGGCAAAGAAAATGATGAAGAACAGTTTATTAAGTGCTTAGACAGTCTGGCTAACCAGAATCTTGTTGGGGTAAATATTGTTTTACCTGAAAGTATGAAGAAAATAGTTGAGGACAATGACTGCTTCCAGAAAAATATGATTTTCATAGAGGCGCAGTCTGAAGAAGAGTTGTTTAGAAAAGCACTTGAGACAACTAAGACCAGATATATAACTTTTTGTGATAGTAAGATTTTATATTCAAATAACACATTCAAATATGTGTTTAAGAGATTTATAAAGACTCATAAGGACTTTTTAATAGAACTTATTTATCATACTAATTTCAATGAGCCACAGCCTGTTTATTTAAACAGAATAGCTCAGGAATCAGTTATGAATGAAGTTGGATATAATGATAATCTTTGCATGGATTATACATTGGCAAACAAGTTCTTTGATGTGTATTTTGTCCGTGAAATAATAACGGATAAAAAAGGAATAAAGGAACATATTGAAGATTTCTATAAAAAGGGTTGCTATACATTCTTTAATGATGGCATAGTTCATTTTGATGGAAAAGAAAGAGAATTTATTTCTTTCATTGAACATGACGGAAGTACAGAATATATAAAAAAATATTTTGAAGATGCACAGGTTGACTTAAATAGTGAGGATTTAGCAATGAATCCGGGAGAAGCATTAGTTAAGTTACAGGACATTTCTAATTTTAAAGAGAAAACTTTTGTTAACAATGTAATTAAGTTTGCAATAGAAAGATACAAGACAAAGGAAGTGATAAACAGAACATTGTTTATCAGTGTTAGAAAGAACGGAGAGCTTGAAGGAAATGCCAAGGCTTTATATCCTTATGTAAAGGGTGATAAAGTGATTTTCGCTAAGCAGTTACCACATAATCCGTTACAGATATTAAAAGCTGTCAAATTGATTTGCACAAGTAAAGTTATTGTAACAGATGATTATGTAAAATATTTAAGATATTTTGATTTAAAGCCTGAACAGAGAGTTATACAGTTGTGGCATGCCTGTGGAGCATTTAAGAAGTTTGGACAGAGAGGGACAAATCTGGAATTAAAAACAGACTTAGCTACTCATGCCCAGTACAATCTTGTGTCAGTAAGTGGTGCAGAAGTGCGACCTATTTATGCAGATGCTTTTGACATTGACTTAAAGAAGGTTAAAGCTTTAGGCGTACCTAGAACAGATGAATTTTTTGATAAGAAACTTATAGAACAGAAGAGAGAGGCAATATATAAGGCATATCCTGAATTAAAGGGAAAATTTGTTATTATATACGCACCTACATTTAGAGATGAAGGCCAGGGAAGAAGTCAGTTTAATCCAAAGATTGATTTTGATAGATTATCAGAAAAACTGTTGCCTAACCAGCAGTTTATTATTTGTCCTCATCCGGTAATGAAGAATGATATTGTGCCTAAGAAATACGACAATATTAAGGTTGTAAGAGATTTCTCAACAAACGATTTTATGTTTGTTTCAGATATGTTAATAACAGATTATTCTTCAGTTATTTTTGAGTATGCGTTATTAAAGAAGCCTATTGGATTCTTCTGTTATGATTTGGCCATATATGATAGAGGATTTTATTTGAATTATCCGGATGACCTTCCGGGTGAAGTATATGAAAATCAGGAACAATTGGAAGAGTTTTTGCAAGATTCCGAAAATACAAAGTTAACAGAAAAGTACGATACATTTATTAAAAAATATATGTCAGGTTGTGACGGACACAGTTGTGAACGTTTGGCAGGTTTAATAAATTCATATGTGGGGAGAAAATAAATGGGAAAAAAGATATCTTTTGTAAGTTCAAAAAATAGAGGGATAACCCTTGATATGTTAGTAGTAAAGGACTTTTTCAGAGTAAATGATGAGAAAGTTGAATTTAAGGATGTGGTTGCAAATGAAAATGCAAAAAATTCCCTTGTAAAAAAAGGAAACATAAGCATAAGAAAGGAGTATTGCAAAAACAATACTGACATAATATGCGTTGACGGTTCAATTGCAGGAAAATTACCTAAGAATGCACCGGAAGGAAAGAGGGTTCTTATAGCAACACCTTATGATTACCAGTTTAAGGCAATTAATGAATATGACAAGGGAGCATTTAAGAAAAAGAATACGTATAAGAATTTTACACATATTATTGTAGGTTCACCTTTTGAAAAAGAGCTTTTGAAAAAATGCTATAATACACCGAAGTCAGAAATAATTGATCAGGTGTGTATACCATACTCGTGGAGATTGAATCAGGAAGAATTTAAGAAAAAACATTATGATAAGTATTGTAAACATTATCCAATGTTAAAAGGCAAAAAGATTTTGGCAATATTATTAACTGGAGAGTTGGATGAAGATGAGGAAAATCCATATGCAGAAGTTAACTGGAATAAGATTTTTGATAACTTAGATGATGACTGGATTATTTTTACTAACAGTGGGAAGCTGTTGGAGAATATGACTCATATAGGTTACCAACACAGAAACCAGTTTGTATATTCCAATAGAACATTTGATACAAGAGAAGTATTATCATTTGCTGATTGTTTAGTAACAAATAGTGGATTGTATGCAACATATTTTGCAGTTAGACAGAAACCTATTTATTGCCTAAAATATACTAACTGTGAGTTTGAAAAATATATGAAGAGAAAGTTTTCAAATTTATACATTAAAAACGTTGAAGACATTGATATGACAAAATTTTCAGAATTTACTTCAGAGAACGAAAAGTTTTGCGAATATTTCTCATATGATTGCGGTGAAAATCCATCAGCCAAGATATCTGAAATTTTTGAATAGAATATAGTAACAGGAAAGAGTAAGCATTATGAATTTTTTTCAAAAATTAACAGGACATTTTTCAACAATAACACGCCATAGACATAAGGTTATTGCCCATTGCGCAAAGGCGGGAATATTGTGGCAGGGACTTAGACACGACCTGTCAAAATATACTCCAACTGAGTTTATCCCCGGAGTAAAATACTATATGGGAGATAGAAGTCCAAATGAAGGGGAAAGAATGGACAAGGGCTATTCTAAGGCATGGTTACATCATAAGGGACGTAACAGACATCATTTTGAATATTGGGTTGATTACAATATGAAAAGTCATAAGAACGAACCTGTTGAAATGCCTTATAATTATGTAGCGGAAATGTACTGTGACAGACTGGCAGCAAGCAAAATATATAACGGTAACAAATACAAACAGACTGATCCGTTAGAATATTTTGTCAGAAGAAAATCAAGTAGAATTATTCATCCAAAAACCAGTGATGAAATTGAAAAGCTACTTGTTATAACTGCCAATGAGGGAGAAGATGCAGCATTTAAATGCATAAGACAGAAATTAAAAAGCCAGAAGAAAGTATAGTTGGTAATACCGACTATACTTTTTGTAAATATTTTTACGAGAGGGAGAAAGATGAAAGATAAAACTACAACAATTTACAAAAACGCCATATTAAACAAGGCAACAGATGTTTTGCAAATATTTATTAAATATATAATCGTAATTATTTCTATGTTATTCTTAGGATTTATTTTTTTACAGAGCTTTTTTGGTTCAACGTTTTTAGATTTTTGTGAATCATCTTTTTTTATTGAAAAACCATTTTGGAGTACAGTCCTTATAGTGCTGATTCCAATTTTAATTGCCATAATCGTAAAGATTATTCTGCAGAAGTATTCTATTTCAATAGTTACTCCAAATTATATTTTACTTGGAATAGTAACGGTAGTTTATACGATTTTAATGATTATGTTTGTGTACAAAACAGGCATTCCGGCAATGGACGACCAGGAAATTATTTTGAACGCAGCCAATGACTTGCTTAACAATGTACCTGATATGTGGGATAAAGGAGCATATTGCTATAGATTTCCTAATCAGAACGGTTTTGTTTTGTTTGTGGCACTTGGATTGAAAATGTTTGGAGCAGATAATCAGATGGTTTTCCAATATTTAAACATACCGATGCTTATATTAAGTTCATTCTTTTTAAGCAAAACCATTTACCTTTTATTTGATGATAAGAAACTGGCACGTTATTCATATATTTTACTTTTGGGATTCTTCCAGTTGAATTGTTATGTAACATTTGTTTATGGAACATTATATGGACTTGCGGTTTCAGTTGCAGGAATATTTCTTTTGATTAAATATTTCAAAAAGAGAAATATTGTTAACGGACTTGTAGGTATTTCACTTCTTTCAATAGGATATGGATTTAAGTCAAACTATCTGATTATGATTGTTGCAGCCTGTCTGTTATTATTATTTGATGCAATAGTAAAAAAGAGTTTGAAATCAGTAATCTCTTTAGTATGGGGAATTGTTTTTTATGTTGTTGTAGTTACTTCAATTTCGTCAACTATTTATCATTTTACAGGAAAGAAAGTAGATGAGGGAACTCCAAATACAGCTTGGGTAGCTATGGGATTGCAGGAAAGTTACAAGGCTCCGGGATGGTGGAACGGGTATAATGCTAAGGTTTTTGCAGACAATGAATATGATATTTCAAAAACAAAAGAGGCAATTTCACAAAATATATCTGAAAGAATGGAAGAATTAAAAAAAGATAAAGACTATACAATGTCATTTTTTAGCAAAAAAACAGCATCTCAATGGAGTGAAGGAACATTTGAATGTTTTTACATAACAAACTTGGACAGAGGACGACTTTCTAATCCAATATGGACAGATTCGGTGAAGAATCTAATGGTGGACGGACATTCAGCCAATCGTGCAGTTACTACAATATGTAATTATTTTATTGTATTTTTGTGGCTTGGAATAATATTATTCTTAATATTTGATTTCCGAAAACTGGATGCTTATAAGTTGATTTTTGCAATTACATTTATAGGAGGATTCCTGTTCCATCTTGTTTGGGAAGCAAAAGGTCAGTATACAATAATTTATGCTTATCTTATGATTCCATATATGCTTAGAGGCTATCAGTTATTGCTCAGAAGAGTATGCAACATAAGCCTTGGCGAAAAAGAGGCTAAAGAAAAGAGAGGAACAATTATTCCTGTGGCTGTCATTGCTTTAGTTGTAATAGTAATAGGCATTTCAAATAATAAAGTTGTAAATGAAACAATAAAGCTAAATGGCGATAAGGAAAGATATGAGTCATATATGATCCATCAGGTTGATGACTTGGATGATGGATATTATACTATAATACCTGCAAATGATTCATCAGTAACACTGGCAGGATTAATAGGTAATGATAAAAAATATTCAGATAAGTTTGTAGTTGACTGTTCACTTATAAGTCTTTGTGGTAAGAACAGCAACGAAATATCTGAACAATCACTTGGAATACTGGAAGGCAAAATTGATCGTGGAACTTCAGTAGGACTAAGTGCAACAGACCGTTCAATATTCCAGCGTTGGATTGTTAAAAAGGTAAAAGACAATACTTATGAAATATATGATGAATACAATCTGGCATTAACATATGACAAGAAGGAAAAGAAACTTTCAATTGAACAGTATACCGGAGATAAAAACCAACAGTGGGTTATATATTTGGCAAAATAGAAAGTGGTTGCGTATAATATATTTTAGAATTTGAATTGGTTCCGTGGGGCCAACATATTTAGCACAAAAACAGAGCTGCATTGACGTTTGCCAATGCAGCTTTGTTAATTAAGGATTTCTTATAATTTATTTATTATTTTCCTGCAACATAATCTGTTGCCTTAACCCAGTTTTCATAAGGAATCATCTGAGCCCAATATGTATTGATAGGTTTTGTTTCATTCTTGTATAAGTCAACTAAAGACTGCTTGAATGTTAATTCTTCATCTGTAATTCTCTTAAGACCGGAAGGTATTGTCCAGTAGCATTTGCCAAAGTACCATAATTTATCATAATTACCAGTGCTTCTACATGCGTTTGTTACAGCCTGGTCTGTGTTTTTGTGATGGATATGACCTGTTTCTCCGGCAGGACTATGTGTTGCAATCAGATCCCAATTCTTACTCTTAATAAGTTTAGTTACATCAGCAGCAACACCGTCCTTTACAGAATCCCAATCATATTTAACCCATTTCTTATTAGCATCTCTAACAAGGTCAGGATAATCTAAAATAATTCCTTTAATGCCTGCTTTTTCCATTACAGACTTAAATTCATTCTTTCTAACATCTGTGAAATGATTTGTAAGACATACAACAAACCAGTTACCTGATTTTAAATGAGCACCACCCCATAATGTTTCGTCATCAGGATGGGCAACAATCATAAGCTTGTTACATCCGCTAGTATCAATGTTGTCATATAATAATGAATTTTCAAAAAAGCCTGTTTTATTTTCTACAACTAAGAGCATTCTTAATGTTTCTTTCCTTTTTGAAGGAGTTGCAGTAATGTAAACTTCACCCGGTCTCTTTGTTGTTACAAGACCATTGGCATCAACTGTTGCTATAGATTGATCTTCAGATTTATACTGTATTTTTTCAATGTCGTGATTTGTGTACTGAAGAACAATCTGATAATTGTTTCCGTATTTAACTGTTGCTTTATTGCCATTCTTAAAACTAATCTGTGGAACTTCCTCAGTTTTAATTTTATAAGTCTTTTTAACCTTTGTTTCTTTGGAGTAAACAGTGATTTTGACTTTACCTTTTTCCTTTATTGTAAGTAAACCATCTTTAGATATTGTGGCAACATCATCGTTAGAACTGTTCCAAGTTATTTCTTCCAATGTTTTCTTAGGTGTAGTCTTGTAATTTAACTGATACTGCTGACCTACGTAATAATGTTTCTTCCTGCCAACAACTTTGATTGATTTTACATTTTTAAAAACTTTAACCTTGCATTTAGCCTTTTTTGAAGTACCTTTAATCTGGGCATATACTGTAATGTTACCTTTTTTAAGAGCCTTGACAACCCCTTTCTTATTTACAGTGGCTACCTTTTTGTTTGATGAAGAATAAACTACATCACTCTTTTTGTACTTGCCTGATAACTTGACTTTAAGCTGCTTGCGCTGTGTAGTAAACATTGTTATCTTTTTGCTATTGTTGTTAAAAGATACAGCTTTTGGAGCTGCATGTACGCTTAATGTACCAATGCCACATAGACATGTCAGCAAAGCAAGAGTTGTAATTAATTTTTTTGTTACCGAATTTTTGCTCATTTTTTTTCACCTCATTTTAATATTTTCATTCTCAAATAACAATTCTATTGTATTATTCGAAAAAAAGCAACATAAACTTTGTTGCTGATAGTTCCAAACAGTAAAAAAATTAAGTAAATTTTGTAAAAAAATTGTATATTGAAAAACAAAAAAATTGCAAAAAAAATCCACCGGAAAACGATTATGCAACGCACCGACGGACTTAGTATTAATATTAAGCTTCTGTTTTATCTTTTTTGAAAATAACAAGCTTGCTGAATACATAGTTAAGTAATACAACAAGGAATGACATTGTAATCTTGCACACGCTACCTTCCAATCCGAAGATTGCCTGATTAAATCCGTGGCTTACAAGGAAAGGAACACCGAAGATTTCGATTAAACCTGTTGCGATTCTCGCAGACAGGAATAAGCTTAATTCCTTAAGAACAAACTTAGGATTCCATGAATAACTTTCAAATACGAAAAGCTTGTTTGTTATGTAAGCAAAAGTTACAGCTAAAACCCATGAAACCACATTGGCAACAAAAACATCAATAGTGCTTGCTGAAATATGAAGGGGCCCTGTTAAATTGTTGCCCGGATGGCAAAACATAACCATAAGACTGTAAACTACCCAGTTAACAACAGTGGTTCCACCACCCATAATAAGGTACATAATAATTTCTTTATATTTAATAAAAAGTTGTTTAATAGTTTCCATTAAAAATCTCCTCTACTTAATTTAACTTCGACAAGTATAACACAAAAAATAAAAGTTGTAACTATTTCCTTAAAAATCGGGGAAAATCAATAATTTACTGCAGATAATTGCAAGAAACAAATAAAATGTTATAATGAACAGGTATGAAGAGGAGGGACAATATGAAACCAATATTATACATAGTTATACCTTGTTATAATGAAGAAGAGGTTTTACCTATTACAAAAGACTTATTTTTAAACAAACTTAAGGAATTAATTTCAAAAGAAAAGATCAGTGATTCAAGTAGAGTAATGTTTGTTAATGACGGCAGTAAGGATTCAACATGGGAGATTATTAAAAAGCTGGCATTAGAAGATGAACATTTCATCGGAATTACACAGAGTAGAAACAGAGGACATCAGAATGCAGTTCTTGCAGGTTTGATGGAAGCAAAAGACAAGTGTGATATTACTATATCTATTGACTGTGACGGTCAGGATGATATTAATGCAATGAATGAAATGGTTGATGAATATTTAGAAGGAAGCGAAATCGTGTATGGCGTGCGTTCTAAGAGAGATACAGATACTTTCTTTAAAAGAGCCACTGCTGAAGGCTTCTATAAAGTTTTAAATATGATGGGAGCAGAGGTTGTGTTTAACCATGCAGATTACAGACTTGTTAGTAGTAGAGTTCTTAATGAGTTTGCTAATTTTAAGGAAGTTAATATTTTCCTTAGAGGAATGTTTCCACTTGTAGGTTTTAAGAGCACAAGCGTATATTATGAAAGAAATGAAAGAATTGCAGGGGAAAGTCATTATCCGTTAAAGAAGATGCTGGCACTTGCATTTGATGGAATTACAAGTTTAAGCATTAAACCAATACGAATGATTACAAGTTTTGGCTTTATTGTGGCATTGGTAAGTTTCATTTTTATTATAGTTTCTATTATACAGAAATTCGTTGGCACAACAGTAACAGGATGGACAAGTACAATAGCTGTTATATGTTTTGTTAGCGGTGTTCAGTTAATATGTATGGGTGTTCTTGGAGAATATATTGGAAAGATATATATGGAAGTAAAACACAGACCACGTTACATAATTAGTGAACGAACAGAAGATTTAAAAGAGAAGGATAAGTAAGATGGAACAAAAAAAAGGAGCGGGTAGAATAGCAAAATGGGATAACGCAAGATGGATTCTGATTACACTTGTAGTTATATGCCATTTTTTTGAAAATTATTTAGGAAACCCAGTAGCTAATTCACTGTTTTTTTATGTATACACATTTCATATGCCGGCATTCTTCCTTATAGCAGGCTTGTTTTCAAAGAAAACAGTAGAAGACAGAAGAATCGACAAAGTTGCACCTTACATATTAATTTACATATTTATTAAAATAGTAAATTGGATTGTACAAATGATAATTTACGGGAAACATACTTCTATAAATTGGTTTGTTGAATCGGGAGTTGCATGGTTCGCATTGGCAATGTTTTTTATGTATATAATAACATTTTATACAAAACGCTTTAAACCGGTTTATGGGTTTGTCTTATCTGTAGTTATTGCAATGATTTTAGGCTATACAGTTGAAAATACAGATATCTTCTGTTGGTTGAGAATTGTTAATTTTTATCCATTTTTCTATTTAGGATATGTTATTTCAATAGAAGACATAACGAAATGGTTGGAAAATAAAAAAATAAAAGTAATGGCAATTATTTCGTTGATTACTTATTTTGTAATATGTTGTGTAGGAATTGACAAAATCTTTTGGCTAAGATTTTTGTTAACAGGAAGAAGTGGATATTACCGTTTGGAATATGGAATGGCATATGGTCCGCTGATTAGATTAGGAGTGTATGTTATTTCATTCTTTATAGTATTTATGTTCCTAAGCATTATGCCGAAAAGAAGATGTATTTTATCAAAGATAGGTCAGAGAAGCTTAAGTGTATATGTATTCCACTATGTTTTTATCTATATTTATATGGCAAGCAGTTTGTACAAATATTTGCCTTACAAGTATCCTAACAAATGGTGGTTATTTATTGTTGCAATTGGAATAGTAGTCACATTCATATGTGGAACAAAATGGCCTGATGCATTATGCAAATGGATTATGAATAGTAATATTAAATATAGAAAGAATGCCAAACAGTAATTATTTTAATCAATAGGAAAATCCTATAATGAAAGGAAATATATGAACAGTTACGATAATAACGGACAGATAAATAACTACAATAATTCATATATGAACGAACCGGAGCAGAGGAAAATCCCATATGTAACAGCAGTGCTTGTTGCAATAAATGTGGTAGTCTTTCTAGTGATGGAATTTTTTGGCTCAACAGAAAGTGGTGAATATATGTATGCTCATGGAGCATCATATGCACCGGATATTTTCGAAAACGGACAATGGTACAGAATACTAACAAGTATGTTTATGCATTTTGGAGCAGAACACCTGATAAACAACATGGTAATGCTTTATATCCTTGGATATCAGATAGAAGAAAACTTCGGAAGAGTAAAATACCTTATAACATACTTTATATGTGGCATAGCCGGAGGCATAATCTCATCAGGAATCGAAATGATAACAGGAGAGTACTCCATAAGTGCCGGAGCTTCAGGAGCAATTTTTGGCATCTTCGGAGTTCTACTGGTAATGATATTCAAAAGCAGAAAACAACTGGGACAGGTATCTGCACCACGACTAATCTTGTTATTTATACTAATGGTCTTCGGCAACATGCAGGAAGGCGTAGATTGGATGGCACATCTGGGCGGAGCAGTTACAGGAGTTGTTATTGCATTAGCAATATATAGACCTGGAAACAAACCGCTACATTTATAAGGATAATAGCAAATTACAATTTTTATGGATAGCTGAAAAGCTAACATATCAATATTTTATTCATCGGGGAGCAGAAATTTATGCAAGCAAACAATAGGCAGATTTTTGAAATTTTGCGAGCATAGTGTAAGCCAAAAATCAGCTGTCTGAGCCGTAGGCGAGTTTTGATTTTTGGACTTACAATAAACGGCGGAGCAAAATAATAAAATCAACGTGTTTGCGGTATAAAGTTCTGTTCAACGATGGTAAATACAAAATATGAATTTGCTATTATCTAATAAAAAGAATTGGATTTAGGAGGTAAGTTTTATGAGCGATTGTATTTTTTGTAAAATTGCTGGAGGTGAAATTCCTTCAATTACTTTGTTTGAAGATGATAAGGTTAAGGTTATTTTTGATGCAGGCCCTGCAACAGTAGGTCATGCATTGGTTATTCCTAAGAGTCATGCAGCTAATGTTTTTGAGATTGACGATGAACTTTTGGCTCACGCTCACATCGTAGCTAAGAAGGTTGCAACTGCACTTAAGGAAGCAACAGGTTGTGAAGGTATTAATATTTTGCAGAACAATGGAGAAATAGCAGGTCAGTCTGTTTTCCATCTTCATATTCATGTTATTCCAAGATATAGCAAGGATGATGCTAATATTAAGTGGACACCGGGAACTCAGGATGTTGATAAGCTTAATGCTATCGCAGAAAAGGTTCAGAAGATTTTATAGGAATGGTTTGAAAATTTAGAAAACTATTCGGTATTAAAAATAAATATGTGGTAAAGAAACGGAACTATGTCAAAATATTTGATATAGTTCCGTTTCTTTGTTGAAATATTGATAACCAATCTATATGCTGTTTTAATAGATTAAGATAGAATGTCACACAAACATCACATAAACAGTCTTCTTTTATATAATATGAAATTTTTATATATCTAATTATTTCACAAGACTATTAATCAAATCAACAATCATATCAACTCCGCCTGTTCCGGCAGATTTCTTCATTGCGTCAATGTATTTACTGCGATTCTCATAAACTGAGTTTACTGTGTTAACCAAGTCCTCAGCAGTAGCTGTGTCTTCATCTATAACTTCACTAAAGCCCTGTTTCTTGTAGGACTTAGCATTAAGTATCTGGTCGCCACGGCTTGCTCTTGCAGACAATGGAATAAGAATGTTAGGTTTATTTAATGCAGCAATTTCACAGATTGAATTTGCACCGGCTCTTGAAATAATCAAATCAGCCATAGCAAAGAAATCTTTCATTTCGTCGCTGATATATTCAAACTGAGCATAACCTTCCATATCTTTAAGGCTTTCGTCAACCTTGCCCTTGCCACATAGATGGGCAACCTGGAAGTTCTTTAACAATTCAGGTAAAGCCTTTCTTACAAGCTTATTAACATTTTCAGCACCAAGGCTTCCGCCTGTTACCATAATTACAGGTTTGTTAGCAGAGAAACCACACATATCAAGTGCTGTAATCTTATTACCTTCAAATAATTCCTTACGAATAGGTGAACCTGTATGTACAGCCTTAGAACCAAGATATGCAGCAGTTTCAGGGAAGTTATGACATACCTTTGTAGACTTCTTAATTGCAAGCTTATTAGCAAGTCCCGGAGTCATATCTGATTCGTGGATAATAACAGGAATCTTATACTTACTTGCTGCATAAACAACAGGTACAGTTACGAAACCACCCTTTGAAAAAACAACATCAGGCTTATATTTCTTCATAAACTTCTTAGCTTCAAAATATCCTTTTAAAACACGGAAAGGATCAGAAAAATTCTTCCAGCTAAAATAACGGCGAAGCTTACCTGAAGAAATACCGATATAGTCAAGACCGGCATCTTCAACAAGCTGTTTCTCCATTCCGTTGTATGTACCAATATATTTAATTTCAAAACCGGATTCTTTAAGTTTAGGAACTAAAGCAATGTTTGGTGTTACGTGGCCGGCAGTTCCACCACCGGTTAATACTATTTTTTTCATTTTAATACCTCTCTTTTACATATGTTATATCACTAAGTAAGACACAAGATAATTTATTCGGATTGATTGCAAACAATTTTTGAAAATCTCGCAAAAAGTTATGCAAGCAAACAATAGGCAGATTTTTGAAATTTTGCGAGCATAGAGTATGTCGTAAAAGTGACTGTTTGAGCCGTAGGCGAGTTTCACTTTTCGACATACAATAAGCGGCGGAGCAAAATGATAAAATCAACGTGTTTGAGGTATAACTTTTTGCGAGATTTTAGTAGTGTTTGCAACAATCCATAAATAAATTATTTATTTATTTATTATCTGAAGCCTGATATTCTTTAGCCTTGCTTTCAAGGGTTGTGTAATCTGTGCCATCTAAAGCAAGTTTCATCAATTCAGTTGCGTTGCTTTCAGATTGTTCATCCTGGAGCATTACTGATTTGAACAGACCGTTCCATGTTAATTTCTGTGATGCACTCTGTCCTGTTACACTGTAGGATACGATTTGCCATCCTGTTTTTGAAAACTCACTTTTGCCCATAAGCTGTGTCTGGAGTTTTACAAGTGAGCCAATGTTCATGTCTGTTTTAAAGCTTTCTCCAACAGCACTAAGGATTGAGTCTGTGTTTGTAATCATTGATGTTGAAAGTACTTTTGATGATAATGCTTTTAATACTTTAACCTGATTACGGTTACGCTGTAAGTCACCATCGCCGAATGAATGTCTTTCACGAACAAATGTAAGTGCTTCGTTACCATTCATTTCCTGTTTACCCTTTTTGTACTTGTATGTTTTACGTTCACCGTTGTCTTCATCATATGAAGCGTATGTTTTTGTGCTAAATGACTTGTCAACATCTACTGTAATGCCACCAAGAGCATCTACAAGTTTGGCAAAACCTGTAAAGTTAAGCTGTACATAATGATAGTTCTTGTTTGAAACAGGTATATTGTAAAGTGTTTTTAATGTATCCATAATTGCTGTGTTACCAACGCCCCATGTTACTTCCTGAGCCCAGTTCCAACCACTTGAAGTAAGTTCAGAACCATTCTGATCGTAGGCAATACCTGTTCCGTATTTTCCGGCGTGAGTAAGTTTGTCGTATGAATCAGGAGCAACGCTCTTTGCAATAATTGGTACGTAGTAATCTCTTGGTGTTGAAATCATAAGTACTGTAGAAGTTTTAGGATTTACAACAGCAAGAATATTTGTATCTGAACGGTAGTTTTCCTTCGGATTGTATGTACCAAATTCATCACTGGCTGATACGAAAACAACGAAAGGTTCCTCAGAAACTTTTTTACCGTCGCTGTAGTTATTAAGGAATCCTAAAAATTGTCCCATGTAAAATAAAAGTATGCCAAGTATAATTGAAATTATAACGGACAATATTTTACCTGAAGTACGGGCTGGACGGCCACCCTTCTGTGTTAAAAGGGCAATTGCAAAAAGAACAACCAATACAATAACTAAAACAGCAAGATAAGTTGTGCTTAAAATATTGGCAGAAACTACCTGATAAACAAGAAGCCCTGACAAAACAAGCTGTATTAATGCTAAGATGACGCCTAAAACAGAGCCACCTTTATTTTCCTTTTTCTTTTTATCCTTTCCGGAAACATTTCCCAATTCAGAAGAGTATCCGTAATAACCGGTTTTGTTATCTAAATCGGACATCATTTTTCTACTCATAAGTACCTCCTTGTAATTTTGATTTTAAATTCGTGTAAAATTATTTTATGTACATATACTAAATATGCATACTAACAGTAAGTATACTACATAATTATGAAAAAACAAAGTATACAAGGTATTATAATAGTATTAAAAGTGTGATTAAATTGTGAAATTTGGACAATTTGAATAGGCTAAATAAGGCTAAAAAGTAGCATTAATTGACAAATATTAGTGGCTTTGGTAAAATTGTGTTAAATTCTAGGCTAGGGACGGTTTGCCTAAATCAAAATAATTATGAGATTAAGCCTATAAGTAAGTAGGAGACGATATGAGAGAATCTAGAGCGTTTAGAAGAATAATCGTGCTATTATTATTAGCAATAGTAATTGTAGCACAGACTTATATATTCTGGTATTTTTGGAATACCCATTATAGTCAGGGAATGACAAGAGAGTTCTTCTTTAAGGGCCATATAGTAATGCTTTTTGTATATGGATTAATGTTTACAATATTTTGTAATGTATACGGAGCATTTAAGTTGGGAAGTTTGCAGTATTCGAATTTAGTTTTTTCACAGATACTTGCATTATTATTTACAAACTTTATTATTTATTTACAGATTTCGTTGTTATCACTTAAGATGGTTAGTCCGGCAGCAATTATCGGAATGGGTTTCGATAATATTTTGTGCTGTCTTATTTGGTGTGGTTTGGCAATAAAAGTATACAGATGGCTTTATCCACCAAGGGATATGTTACTTATTTATAGTGACAGAGATCCTGATAACCTTGTTAAGAAGATTAAGACGCGTCAGGACAAGTATATGATAACAGAAGCAGTTCATTGTGATGAACCTGTTGATAAAGTTAGAAAGTTAATTAGAAAGCATCAGGCAGTTTTGGTTTGTGACATACCAAGTGGAAAGAGAAATAACATTGTGAAATACTGCTATATGTATGATAAGAGAGCATATGTTACACCTAAACTTTCAGATATTATTCTGATTGGAGCAGGACAGAACACTATGTTTGACTCACCTCTTCTTGTAACAAGAGTTAGAGGCTTAAAATGGGAAGAAGCGTTTATTAAGAGAGTTATTGATATTATTATTTCTCTTATTCTATGTATTCCAACAGTGATTGTTACATTAATAGTAGCAATTGCAGATATGATTTGGGACAGAGGACCTATTTTTTATACACAGGAAAGACTTACACAGAATGGAAAGACGTTTAGGATTCTAAAGTTTAGAAGTATGAAAGTGGACAGTGAAACAGATGGTGCACGACTTGCAGCTAAGGATGATGACAGAATTACTAAGATTGGTAAAGTTTTAAGAGCTACTCATTTAGATGAGTTGCCACAGGTATTTAACATTCTTATGGGACAGATGTCAGTTGTAGGTCCAAGACCTGAAAGACCTGAGATTGCAACACAGTATGAAGAAGAAATTCCTGAATTCAGATTCCGATTAAAGGTTAAGGCAGGATTGACAGGGTACGCTCAGGTATATGGAAAATATAATACAACTCCTTACGATAAGTTGAAGTTAGATTTGTACTATATACAGCATTATAAAGTGTGGACAGATATACAGTTGATTTTGATGACATTTAAGATTATGTTCCTTAAAGAGAACACTGAAGGTGTTGAGAAGGAGCAGAAAACCGCAAGTATTAAGAAAAAGGTGAAGTAGAATGACAGAAAATTATTCAGTGTTGATGTCAGTTTATCATAAGGAAAAACCTGAATATTTCAGGGCAGCCATAGAAAGTATACTTAATCAGACAGTAAAGACTAATGATTTTGTTATTGTCTGTGACGGTCCTTTAAATGAAGGCCTGGATAATGTTATTACAGAGGTTGTAACAGCTAATCCGGGCTTATTCAATATTTATAGAATGACAGAAAACAAAGGGCTTGCCATAGCTCTTAACAATGGAATATTACAGTGTAAAAACCAGATAATTGCCAGAATGGACAGCGATGACATAAGTAGAAATGACCGAATGGAAAAGCAGTTAAAGGCAATGAAGGAACATGACGCAGACATTGTAAGCTCTAATTTAATAGAGTTTGACGGCGATGTGTCTAATACAACACTTACAAGACAGGTGCCTGAAAGTCATAAGGATATAGTGGCTTTTGCAAAAAAGAGAACACCGTTTAATCATCCGGCTGTTATGTACAGAAAGTCAGCAGTTGAGGATTCAGGATTTTATGATGATTATAGATTTTTTGAAGATTATAATCTTTGGGTTGCAATGCTAATGAAAGAACATAAGGGATATAATGTTCAGGAGAATCTTTTGTACATGAGGGCAGGTCAGGATATGTACAAGAGACGTGGCGGATTAGGCTATATTAAGTGCATATTCAGATTTAATAACCATTTAAGAAAGATTGGTTTTATATCTTTTGGTGCGTTTTTGAAAGGGATATTTGTGCGTATAGTTGTAAGTATAATTCCTAACGGACTAAGAAAATCAATATATTCCAAGGCACTTAGAAAATAAAAATCTAAAAGGATTGTACAATGAAAAAGGCAATTTTGAGAGTGTTTTTTAAACCTCTTACCATAATAAATAGAATAAAGAAGAAGGATGAGAAGCTTATCTTCTTCTATTCAAATCTGGGATTTAGAGATAATGTAAAAGCTTTTTACGATTATCTTATAGAAAATAATTATAATGAACAATTTAAAATAGTAGTTAGCATAAATGACTGGGAACAGTATGTGAAAAGAGCTCCAAAGAATGTTACTTTCATTAATAATAAGCAGGGCATTAAATGGTTTATGAAAGCTAAATATGCTTTTTATTGTTTTGGAAAGTATCCAATAAAGCCGTCAAAAAAGCAGACGGTTATAAATCTTTGGCACGGCACACCTCTTAAACGAATCGGTCATCTTGAGAAGGGGTGTGAGAACATTGACTATGACTTTTTTTCAAAGGTTCTTACAAGTGCGCCTATGTATAAGCCGATAATGGCTGATATTTTCGGATGTACAGAGAACCGGGTTGAAGTTATGGGAAATCCCCGTAATGATGAAATGTTCAAAAAAGACAGAATTAAGGATGACTATATAAAAGGAGGCGCAGGTAAGCTTATACTTTGGCTTCCAACATACAGAGAATATGATGAAGGTTTTATTATTTCCATACTAAATAAAGATGAACTTAACAGTTTAAATACTTATCTTATGGATAATAATATTAAGATGATTGTAAAGCTTCACCCACTTCAGACAGCAGATACACAGGGAATAGAATTATCCCACATTAAGTTTATTACTCAGGATGAGCTTAACAGGTCAGACATGACTGTGTATACTTTATTAAGAAATGCAGATGGGTTAATAACAGATTATTCATCAGTATATTTTGATTATATGCTTCTTAACAGACCGATAGGTTTTGCAGTGGAAGATATGGAAAAATATAAGAACAAAAGAGGGTTTATTTTTGACAACCCTAAGGAATATATGCCGGGGCCTGAAATTAGGAACCTTTCAGATATAGAAGAATTTATTGAAAATATCGTTTCAGGCAATGACTTGTATAAGGAAGCAAGAGAGTCAGTAAATGATAAGATTAATTATTATAAAGACGGCAATTGCTGTAAGAGAATAGCAGAAACATTTATTAAATAATGGAGAGTTGTATGAATGCTTCAACATTAAAACAGAAATTAAAAAAGAATAAAATAGCAAGAATTGGTGCGAAGGTTCTTTTGCCTAATCCTTATCCAAAATATTATGAAAAATTAGATGTGGACAGAAACATAATTTTATATGAATCATTTTATGGAAAAGGAATGACTTGTGGACCTAAGGCAATATTTGATCAGTTAACTAAGAGTATAGTCCTTACATCAACTAAGCATGTCTGGGTTTATGACGATGAGAAACAGTGGGCAGCAAATTTTAAAAAGTATGAGAAATGCGATTATGTTAAGTTTGTAAAATTCAAAAGTGACGAGTATTACAAAATGCTTGCCAGCGCAGGAGTTCTTATAAATAATAGCACTTTTCCACCATGTTTTATTAGAAAGCCTGAACAGGATTATATTAATACATGGCATGGAATACCACTTAAGCTTATGGGATATGATATGCCTAACGGAAATATTGAATCTGCCAATACGGAAAGAAATTTCTTGCAGGCTAATTATTTGCTTTCACCTAATGAACATCATACAAAGATGTATACGGAAGCTTATAAGCTTAAAGGAATATATGAAGGTAAGATTATTGAAACCGGACAGGCAAGAACAGATACTATTTTTAACGCAGATAGAAATGAAGTGATAAAGAGCCTTAGATATTCAGGTGTTAATGTAGATGAAAATAAGAAGATTATAATGTATGCCCCAACATGGAAGGGCAACAGCTTTTCCAATCCACAGGCAGATGGAGAAGAATATGAAAAGCTTTATAACAAGGTTTGTGAAGTAATAGATACTAATGAATGGCAGGTTTTAATAAAACCACATCAGGCTGTTTTCGATAAGATTAAGGATGATGAGAAATTAAAAGGTTGTCTTGTAAGTCCAAGACTTGATACTAATGAAGTTTTAAGTGCTACAGATGTGCTTGTGTCAGATTATTCAAGTATATTTTTTGATTTCCTTGTAACAGACAGACCTATAATGTTTTATATTCCTGATTTAGAGGAATATAAAGATACAAGAGGATTGTACATGGAGCCTGAAAAACTTCCGGGACCTGCAACTGACAGTTTAGACAAGCTAAGTGAAATGCTTGCAAATCCTTACGAAGCAGTAAAAGATTGGGCAGACAATTACAGAAATGCCAAAGAGCAGTTTTGTCCAGATGATGACGGCCATGTATCAGAGAGAATTGTAAATGCAATTTTTAAGAATGAATATAATCATATTAAAGTGGTAAGACCGCTTCAGAATAAGAAGAAAATATTTATTTCGCTAGGAAGAGCACTTCAGAATGGAATAACCCATTCATTTTTAAGTCTTTTAAATAATTTGAACTATGACAGATTTGACGTTACGGCTTATCTTTATGAGCCTATAGCAGATGATCAGATTTTAAGAATAAACCAGATTAATAAGAATGTAAGGGTACTTGTAAGAACAGGAGGCAATGTGGCAACAAAAGAAGAGTTGTCCAAGATGTATTTTAGTATGGCCTTTAACTGTAAAGGTTCGTACGAAAAAATGTTGCCTGAAAAGTATTTTGAAAGAGAAGCGAGAAGACTGGTAGGGGATTGCAACTTTGATTCAGTTGTAGAGTTTTGTGGTTACTCACCAATTCTTGCATTAATATTGCCAAAGATAAAAAATAAAAAAACGGCAATATGGCAGCATAATGATTTGATTGCAGATGCCAACAGAAAGTTAGGTCATAAGAAACCGTTAAGGAGAAAGATGAGCATAATCTTTAACTTGTATCCAAGATGGGACAGATTAGTTTCCTGCAGTCATTCAGTTATGGAAGTTAACGAGAAGAATCTTTCAAGACCGGAGATTGAAGGTAAGTTCTCATATGCAAAGAATACTATTAACTATATGAGAGTTTTGGACAGCTTAGATAACGATTGTACTTATGAAAACTTTTCATTACCGGCAAGTAATGAAACAAGCTTTGTAACAATGGGAAGATTGTCTACAGAGAAGAATCATGGAAATCTTGTCAGGGCATTTGGAGAATATGTTAAGGAATATCCTAACAGCAAGCTTTATATTATAGGTGAAGGTCCTTTAAGGGAACAGGTTGAGGGCGAGATTGCAAGACTTAATCTTAAGGACAAGGTTATTCTTACGGGAAATCTTATAAATCCATTTACTTTAATGAAAAACTGTAAATGTTTTATACTTCCATCTATATATGAAGGACAACCTATGGTATTATTAGAAGCGCGTATTGTAGGGCTTCCTATAATAGTTTCAGATTTTTCATCAGTTAAGGATAGTCTGATGGAAAACGGACAATATTTGATTAATTCTTCAGAAGAAAGTATACTAGGGGGGTTAAGGGCTTTTTCAGAAGGAAAAGTTCCAAAATGTAATTTTGATCCAAAACAGTATAACAGAGAAGCTGTGGAAGAATTTGAAAATGCGATTATGTAAAAAATAATTATATAAAATAAGGAAAGGATAAAGGTCACTTAAAAGTGACACCTTAGAATTCTAAGGATGGTATAAATTATGAAGAGAGTTATTACTTATGGTACATTTGATATGCTTCACTATGGACATATTAATTTGCTAAGAAGAGCAAAGGAACTTGGAGATTATCTTGTAGTTGTTCTTTCAACAGATGAGTTTAACTGGAATTCAAAACAGAAGAAATGTTATTTCACATATGAACAAAGAAAGCAGGTTCTTGAAGCAATCAGATATGTAGACCTTGTTATTCCTGAAGAAAACTGGGAACAGAAGATTAGTGATGTTCAGGATTATAAGATTGACACATTTGTAATGGGAAATGACTGGGAAGGAAAGTTCGACTTCTTAAAGGATTACTGTGAAGTTGTATATCTTCCAAGAACAGAAGGAATTTCAACAACACAGATTAAGACAGATTTAAACCACAAAGATATGGCTGTTAAGGGAGATAAGTAATGGTTAGCATTATAGTAACTCATAAGAAAGATACATTATATTTAAAAGATTGTTTGGAAAGTATTGCCGAACAGCAATTTAAGGATTACGAAACTATTCTTGTAGTTGACCACACAGAGGATAATATCGAACCTTTAATAGAAGAGTTCAAGGATAAGATTAACTTAAAGGTGTTTTATCTTGAAGATAAACATGGTGTCAGCAGTGCAAGAAACCTTGGTCTTGATAAGGCAACAGGAGAGTATGTCTATTTCCTTGATAATGACGATTACCTGTATGGCGATTCTATTAAGTTATTATTGGACGTAATGGATGAAGATACAGACATGGCTTATGGAAGAATGAAACATACATGGTTCCAGAAGCAGGCATTTAATGACAGCCAGGGTGATGATGACGACAATAACGATAATGGCGCAGATGATAAAAAAGTAATTTATGACTTTAATGAACCTTACGCGAATATGCTTGAAAAATATCGTAAATTAGACAAGATTACTGTTTTATCAGCTATTTATAAGAAGTCATTATTTACAGACAATAATATTAGATTTAATGAAAAACAGACATATTTTTCAGATACAAAAGTTTTAGTTCAGCTTTTAAATAACGCTAAGAATATTAAAAGCAACGAAGAATCAGTATATGTTAAGCGCCATCATAATGATAAGGCTAAGAATCCTGCAATTTCGCAGTTTACTAGAGAGGAAACAATGCCGGATTATTTTGTTGCATACAAGAATGCAATTAAGGCAGCAGGAACAAATGAGAGAATTATAAACCATTTATATTATATTCTTGCAAAGTTTGTTGTTAAAGAATACATTATGAAAATGCGTTGGTCAGAAGATGACAGATGGAGAAATGAATTCTTTACGGAATTAGCAACTCTTGCAAAAGATATTAATAACAAAGTATTAAAAGATGATTTCACACATGCTGAAAAGGCAATGGTTAAATCAATGAAACATAACGATTTCGCTAAGATGAAAAAGAAAGCTATGCGTGTTCTTTTCAACAGAAAAATCGTAAAAATGATAAAGAACCCTAGAGTAAGAAATAAGACTATTACTCTTTATGTATTTAACAAGATGAAATTAAAAGAAAACTGGGTGGTTTTTGAAAGCTTTATGGGAAGAAACTGTTCAGGACAGCCTAAATATGTATATAAATATTTGCAGGAAGCTTATGGCGACAAGTATAAATGCATATGGGTTGTTGACAGAAAAGGTGTTGAAATACCGGGAAAACATAAAACATGTAAGCGTTTCAGCTTGAAATACTATTACTATATGAATAGAAGTAAATATTGGGTTAACAATATGAGACAGCCTCTTAGCATTCCGAGACGTGAAGAAACAGTTATGTTAGCTACATGGCATGGAACACCACTTAAGAGACTTGTATTTGATATGGATGATGTACATTCAGCGAACCCAAGATACAAGGATATTGTATTTAAACAGACAAGAGCATGGGATTATTTGTTATCTGACAATCCTTTTTCAACAGAAAGATTCCAGAGCTGTTTCAGATTTGAAAAAGAAAAGATTTTGGAATACGGATATCCTGCTAATGACCCAATGTATGCACCTGACAGAGAAGAGCAGGCAGCAAAGATTAAAGAGAAACTTGGAATTCCAAAGGATAAGAAAGTTATTCTTTATGCTCCAACATGGAGAGATGACCAGTTCTACGAAGCAGGACAGTATGGTTTTGAACTTGATCTTGATGTTAACAGACTTCAGGAAGAGTTTGGGGATGAATATGTATTGTTATTAAGACTTCACTATTTCATAGTAGACCAGCTTGATTTAAGTAAATATGGTGATTTTACAGTTGACGGCAGCAGTTATGATGATATTACTGATTTGTATCTTATTTCAGATATGCTTATTACAGACTACTCATCAGTATTCTTTGATTATGCTAACCTGAAACGTCCTGTACTTTATTACACATACGATTTGGACAAGTATAGAGATGTACTTAGAGGATTTTATCTTGATATGGAAAAGGACTTACCGGGGCCATTGCTTTTAACTAACGATGAAGTAGTTGATGCAATTAAGAATATCGACAAAATCAAAGAACAATACAAAGACAGATATGAAGAATTCTACAACAGATTCTGCTGTGTTGATGACGGACACGCAGCCCAGAGAGTAGTAGAAAAAGTATTTAAATAAAAGATTTAACTAATTTTAAAAATTTAAAAACTAACGGTTTTTAAAGTTTGAAAACAGGTAGCCCTAACTATAATATTGAAATCAAAGCATGTTTTCACAGTATTGTAGTTAGGGTTTTTAAGGTATAGAGATTAATAAATTAAAAGTTGATTTTTTTATTTGTTTATAAGGAGAAGGTATGTTAAGCATTATTATTGCTTTTGGAAAAGGAAAAGAATATTTAAAAGATTGTTTTGACAGCATTAAGGAGCAGGATTATAAAGACATAGAAACAGTGCTTGTTTTAGACAAAGCTAACATAAATCCGGAAGAAAATATTGAAGAACTGATAAGTGAGTTTTCACAGTCAATTAATTTAAAAGTTTATGAAACCGGTGATAATTCAGGAGTAAGTGCCGCCAGAAATTTGGGACTTTTAAAGGCTAATGGAGAGCATGTGTATTTCCTTGATAGTGATGATTATCTTATGGAAGATACATTAACCGGATTAATGAAAACAATGGATGAGAATAAAGACCTTACATATGGTCGCATTTTTCATACATGGTTTAAGAAGGCTGCTTTTAATGTGGATCAGGGAGATGTTATCGACGATGGAAGCGAACAGGAAGTAGATTCTAAGGTTAATAATGATGATAACTTTAATTTCTCAGAAATAAATGATTATAAGTTTAAAAATTTCGCCAATTTATCAGAAATAACAGTTTTAGGGACAGTGTTTAAAAAGAAATTCTTAACAGATAATAATATTAAGTTTAATGAAGAGCAGAAATATTATTCTGATCCGGAATTTTGGACTAAAGTTCTTATGAATGTGAAAAATTATGGCTGCAATAAGGATAGTATTTACGTAAAGAGATATCACAATGACAAGATTAATCTGCCATCTATTTCTCAAATGGAAGATGATAGGAAGGATGCTCATTTTGTTCAATCATTTCTTGATTGTATGAAATTATCAGAGAGCAAAACTGATATTAGAAATCACTTTGAAAAAATGGCCTGTGATTATTACGTAAAAGTATTTAGCAGAAAGTTTCATGATAATTCAGCAGATAAAGAATCAATTGATTTTGCCTTAATGTCTTCTATGGTTAAGGAATGTGGAAAGAAGACCATTTCAAAATATGGTTTTGTGGAAAAGAAAATTCTTAAAAATGCTACAGACTATAATATGGAAAAAGTAAAAAAATGGTCAAATATAAGACTTATTAAGAGAAAACTTGTAATGATGTTTACAAGCAAAAAGCATATGTATAGAACCATTAATCTATACGTTTTTGGCAAGATGAAACAGAAAGACAACTGGATTGTTTTTGAAAGTTTTGTTGGAAGAAACTATTCAGGACAACCAAAATATATTTACCGGTACCTTCAGAAGAATTACGGTTCCAAATTTAAATATATTTGGGTTGTTAATGACAAAAATCTTGTAATTGACGGAAATTGTAAGAAGATTAAGCGTTTTGGATTAAAATATTATTATTACATGACAAGAAGTAAATATTGGGTTAACAATATGAGACAACCTCACGCATATCCGAAGAGAGACAGTCAGATAATGCTTGAAACATGGCATGGAACGCCACTTAAAAAACTGGTTTTTGATATGGATGATGTACACTCAGCTAACCCTAAATATAAGCAGATTGTTTACAAGCAGTCAAGAAAATGGGACTACCTATTATCAGATAACCCGTTTTCAACAGAAAAGTTTCAGAGCTGTTTTATGTATGAAAAAGACAAAATTCTAGAATTGGGATACCCGGCAAATGATCCTTTGTATGATAAGGATTTAGATAAAAAAGCAGATGAATTAAAAACAAAACTTGGCATACCAAAGAATAAAAAAGTTCTTCTTTATGCACCAACATGGAGAGATGATAATTCTTACGGTGCCGGTGAGTACAAGTTTGAATTGGCACTGGACCTTAAACGCTTAAAAGAAGAAATAGGTGATGAATATGTAATTCTTCTTAGAATGCATTATTGGATAGTAGACAAGCTTGATTTAACAGGAATGTCTGATTTTGTTATTAATGTAAGTAATTACAGTGACATAACAGACATATATATTGTGTCAGATATTTGTATGACAGACTATTCATCAGTATTTTTTGACTATGCTAATCTTAAACGCCCTATTTTGTACTATATGTATGACCTTGAAAAATACAGAGACGTTCTTAGAGGTTTTTATCTTGATATTGAAAAAGAACTTCCGGGACCAATACTTCAGACTAACGATGAAGTAATAGATGCAATTAAAAATATTGATAAGGTTAATGAAGAATACAAAGATAAATATCAGGAATTTTATAATAGATTCTGTTGCATAGACGACGGTAATGCGGCAAAGCGTGTATGCGAAAAAGTATTCGGTGTAAAGTAGAAAAAATAAATGATTTGTAAAAAAAGTCGGTGCCTTTAATCTTTTATAGATAAAGTAACCTGATTAATAAGCAGAAACATAAAAATGTTACAAAACATAATGTATTTGACATATTTTTGTAAATATATATAATTAAACAATGTATCGCCTAAATTAAGGACATACAGGACTGAACTTAGAATAAGTACAAATTAAAGAGAGAGAAGGTCCTAAGCTTAATAGGGCAAACATATTGGATTGGAGATTTTTATGAAGAATTATATCGACAGTTTTATGAGATATAGATTCCTTTTAGTTGAATTAGTTAAGAAAGGAATTAAATTAAAATACAGAAGATCATATTTAGGATTAGTATGGACTCTGTTGGAACCATTGCTTACAATGATAGTTCTTACATTTGTATTCGGATCTATGCTTGGAAGTAAAGGTGGAGTTTACGGACCGGAATTATATCCGGTATACATTCTTTGTGGACGACTTTTATATAGTTGTTTCTCAAGTGCCTCAAAGATAGGAATGAGATCAATAAGATCAAACCAGGCAATGATAAAGAAAGTATATGTACCAAAATATCTATATCCTTTATCAAGTGTAATTTATAACTACGTTATATTCTTACTATCACTTATAGTACTTGCGATAGTAGGTGTTGTAAGAGGAATTCCACTTACATGGCATATTATAGAAATAGTAATTCCTGTTTTTGTATTATTAATTATGTGTATAGCAGCAGCAATGTTCCTTTCAACAGTCTGCGTATTCTTTAGAGACATTGAATACCTTTGGGACGTATTACTTATGCTGTTAATGTATTGCTCAGCAATATTCTATTATGTTGATAATATTGGAAGCTCAGTGGTTAGAACAGTAATCAGAATGAATCCGCTGTATTGTATTATTGAAAACTTCAGACACATTGTATTGTTAGGAGAATCAATATTTACAAGTTCAATGGAAATCAATATGTTGATTTATTCATCAGTGTTTAGTGTTGTTGCACTTATCATAAGTGTAATTGTATTTAAAAAGAATCAGGACAGATTTATCCTATACATCTAAAGGAGGCTGATTATGGGCAATAAAAAAGTTGCACTTAAAGTTGAAAATATAAGTATCCGCTTTAACTTAAGTAAAGAAAAAGTAGATAACTTAAAAGAATTAATAATAAAGAAATTAAAAGGGCAGAAGATTCACTTTAATGAATTTTGGGCTTTGAAAAACATAAATTTTGAACTGCAAAAAGGTGACCGTTTAGGAATCCTTGGATTAAACGGTGCCGGAAAAAGTACACTTCTTAAAGTAATCGCAGGTGTGTACAAACCAACGACAGGTACAGTAAAAAGATACGGACACATTGCTCCAATGATAGAATTGGGCGCAGGCTTTGATCCTAACTACACAGGAAGAGAGAACGTATTCCTGTACGGTTCAGTACTTGGATTTTCAAGAGAATTTCTTGAAGAAAAATATGACGAAATCTTAGAGTTCTCAGAACTTGGAGAATTTATAGATGTACCAATAAAGAACTATTCATCAGGTATGAGAGCAAGACTTGGATTCTCAATCGCTACAGTAGTAGAACCTGAAATCCTAATATTAGATGAAGTATTATCAGTAGGTGATGCTAAGTTCAGAAAGAAATGTGAGCGAAAAATGCAGAAAATGTTCGACCACGGCGTAACAGTATTATTCGTATCACACAGCCTTGCACAGGTAAAAAGACTCTGTAACAAAGCCATTCTCCTTGAACATGGTCAGCTAATAGCCCAGGGAGACATAGACGACGTTTCAGAAATATACGAAAGAAAACTGGAGGAATAAAAATGCATTACGTAACAAAAGGAACATGCTCAAGAGCAATCGACTTTGACGTAGTAGACGGCAAAGTAACAAATACAAAATTTACAATGGGATGCATGGGAAACACACAGGGTGTTGCAGCGCTTGTAGAAGGAATGGAAGTAGAAGAAGTAATCAAAAGATTAAAAGGTATCGACTGCGGAGGCAGAGGAACATCATGCCCAGATCAGTTGGCAAAAGCACTTGAACAATACTTAGAAGAAAATAAGTAAGAAATAAAGTAAACAGATCGTTGTAAAAATTGGAAAATAATGTGGAACGATTGGTTTACATAAAATCAAACAAAATAACAAAAAACAAGCGGGTTCGTTATGACTAGTCATAATAAACCCGTTTCGACTATAATTGAAAAAGCTAACAGAACTTCTTGTCACAGGAAAAATTTTATATACGCAAACAATAGGCAGAAATTCGCAATTTTGCGAGCATAGCGTAAAGCGCAAAACCTACTGTCTGAGCCGTAGGCGAGTTTAGGTTTTCGCTTTGCAATAGGCGGCGGAGCAAAATAAGAATTTCAACGTGTTTGCATATAAAATTTTTCCTGTGACAAGAGAATCAATAGCTTTTGCAATTGAAATAGAAAAGGAGAAATTATGCTAGGAATAATAGGCGCTATGGACGTAGAGGTCAATAGCATTAAATCAGAATTAGAAAACGTAGAAATCAAGAACATTGCCGCAATGGACTTTTACAAAGGCACCCTTGCCGGCAAGGAAGTAGTAGTTGTAAAATGTGGTATCGGCAAGGTTAACGCAGCCATTTGTGCACAGATACTTGTAAGTGTATTTGGCGTAAGTGCCTTAGTTAACACAGGTGTTGCCGGCTCACTTAACAATGATATTAACATTTGCGACATTGTAGTTTCAACAAGTGCGTTAGAACACGACATGGACGTTACACCTTTAGGATATGCCAAAGGGGTAATTCCGGATATGGACCAGTCAGAGTTTAAGGCAGATGAGAACCTTATTAAACTTGCAAAGGACAGCGCAGAGGAAGCAGGGCTTGATGTTAAAATTTTTGAAGGCAAGGTAGTTTCAGGGGACCGGTTTATTGGAACACATGAAGCAAAGGTTTATTTAAGAGATACCTTTAATGGTGACTGTGCAGAAATGGAAGGAGCTTCAATCGCCCACACTGCATATTTAAATAAAACACCTTATGTTGTAATTAGAGCAATCTCTGACAAAGCAGACGGTGGAGCACAGATGGATTATCCTACTTTTGAAGCAAAAGCAGCAGAAAATTCAATTAAACTTATAAATTGTATGATTAAAAATTATTAGGAGCAGATATGGATAACACTAAAATCATATTTTTTGACATAGACGGAACACTAATCGATATGGAAAAGAAATGTGTTACAGAAAAGATGCTTGAAACACTAAGAAGATTACAGGAAAAAGGCATTATAATTTGTATTGCAACAGGACGTTCACCAATGGATGTACCAAAATTCCAGGGCGTGGAATTTGATGCCATTATTAATTTTAACGGCTCATATTGTCATTGTGGAAACAAGCAGATATATAGTAATCCCTTAAGAACAAATGATATTAAAACAATTATAAGAAATGCAGCGGGAATTAATCGTCCAATAGCTGTGGCAACTGATGAGAAAGTTATAGCTAATGGTAGTGAAAAAGACTTGGTTGACTATTTTGCAATAGCAAAGATGACTGTTGACGTGTCAGAGGACTTTGACAGAACGGTTGAGGAAGATAATGTTTATCAGATAATGATGGGTGGCTACAAAGAAGAGTACCACATTATAGTGAAAGATACAGAAAATGCTAAAATTGCTGCCTGGTGGAACCGTGCTATTGACATTATTCCAAAAAACGTTGGAAAAGGCATTGGCGTAAATAAAGTTCTTGAATACTATGGCATAGACAAGTCTCAGGCAATGGCTTTCGGTGACGGCAATAATGACATTGAAATGTTTGAACAAGTTGGACATCCTATAGCAATGGGAAATGCATCTGATGATTTAAAAGCCATATCAGAGCAGATTTGCGGTCATGTTGCGGAAGATGGAATTTACTATTTTTGTAAGGAAAACAATTTAATCTAAAAATTAAATGGCGAATTACGACGAACGGTTTTTGGTGTGCAATAAAAGAAAATGTGCTAAAATGCTAATAAGTTTTCAGATGGATTACTATACATTTAAGTGAGGGGGATTTTTTAGTATGGCAGATTATACTTTTATTGAAATGAAGGAATGGTTTTATAACAATGCACCGAAGATAATTAACGAGAAATACTTTCTATACGTAATGGGAAGTATTTTTTTGTTGGGAATTTTTACAAAATGGCTGGCGGCATTTGGATATGGCAGAATGATTAGAAAAGCAGAGCATATGTCAAATCCAAAGAATGCAACTTTAAGACAGATTAAAATGAAATATGACAGCATAAAAGAAATAAACGGGCACGTGGCGAATCCAATGATTTTTGCTGCAAGAAGTCTGAATAAATGCAAATTAGGTATATTTTCATTAAATAAGCTTAATAATATTATAAACGTGTGTATTATTTTAAGTGTTACATTGGCAGTTGGAACAGGTTTTGGAATTTATCTTACGGGAAAAAGTAAGATAGAGGCGATAGTATACGTTTTGATTGGATATTTCTTTGGAATGGTTCTTGACATGATTAACCGAAGCACAAAAATATCCGAAAAACAGACAGAACTTACCTATATTTTGGTTGATTATTTGGAAGATTCAGTTGTGGTTAGAGAAAATGGCCATATGGAAAAACCGGGAAATGAAAATATTGTACAAGAAAAGCAATCTGAAACTAGTACTAATAACAAGGAATTTGAATCAGATGAACAAATCCTTAACCAAGTGATTGGCGAATTTCTACAATAATCAACAATGTAAGGCAAAAGTCTTGAAAAAATCGTTTCAACATTTTATAATGTAATTTAGTTTTGTAATAAACGGAGGAATTGAGACATGGCTAAAGTTACATTTGATTATTCAAAAGCTGAATCATTTATCTCAAATGATGAAGTTAACAGCATGAAAGAAATTGCCGAAAACGCAAAAAAAGTTTTAGTTGAAAGAACAGGGGCAGGTAATGATTTCCTTGGATGGATTGATTTGCCGGTTGATTATGATAAAGAAGAATTTGACAGAATCAAGAAAGCAGCAGCAAAGATTCAGAGCGATTCAGAAGTACTTATCGTTATAGGTATTGGTGGTTCTTATCTTGGAGCAAGAGCTGCAATTGAATTTTTAAGACATGGTTTTTACAACAATGTGCCTAAGGAAGTAAGAAAGACACCTGAAATTTACTATGCAGGTAATAGCATTAGCCCTTCATACTTACAGGGATTACTTGATGTAGTTGGAGATAGAGATTTCTCAGTTAACATTATTTCTAAGTCTGGTACAACAACAGAACCAGCTATCGCTTTCAGAGTTTTCAAAGAAAAACTGGAAAAGAAATATGGAAAAGAAGAAGCTGCAAAGAGAATTTATGCAACAACTGATGCTAAGAAGGGTGCATTAAAAGGACTTGCAACAGCAGAAGGATACGAAAGCTTCGTAGTTCCTGATGATGTTGGAGGACGTTTCTCAGTTCTTACAGCAGTAGGTTTATTACCAATTGCAGTAAGTGGTGCTGACATTGACAAGTTAATGGAAGGCGCAGCAAGCGGAAGAGAGAAAGCATTAAACAACGCATTCGAAGAAAATGATGCAATGAAATATGCAGCAATTAGAAATATATTATTAAGAAAAGGTAAGCTTATCGAAGTTACAGCTAACTACGAACCAAGTCTTCATTACTTTGGTGAATGGTGGAAGCAGTTGTACGGCGAAAGTGAAGGAAAAGACCAGAAGGGTATTTTCCCGGCAGCAGTTGACCTTACAACAGACCTTCACTCAATGGGACAGTTCATTCAGGATGGTTCAAGAACAATGTTTGAAACAGTAATCAACATTGAAAAGTCAAGAGCTTCAGTAGTTATCGACGAAGATCCTGAAGATTTAGACGGACTTAACTACTTAGCAGGTAAGGATATGGATTTTGTAAACAAGAGTGCCATGAACGGTACAATTCTTGCTCACACAGATGGAAATGTTCCTAACCTTATGGTAAGGGTTCCTGAACAGAACGAATTTTACCTTGGTGAATTATTCTATATGTATGAATTTGCATGTGGCGTAAGTGGTTACATTCTTGGAGTTAATCCATTTAACCAGCCTGGTGTAGAAAGCTACAAGAAGAATATGTTCGCATTACTTGGCAAGCCAGGATACGAAGATATGACAGAAGCATTATTAAAGAGATTATAATCTTAAGGATATTTAGTTTAACAATAAATTATAGTTTGAAAGCTATTTAGCTTAATGGATATTGTAATTTAAACAGTTTCTAATAAAGAATTTAGTATTAGAGTTATATAAGAATTTTTAGGAGATGGGATTTTTTCCTGTCTCCTTTTCTTTCTTGCGAAATAAGCTAATGTGCTTTACAATTAGAATTAAGAGTTTGCCAAAAAAGGAGTAGTTATGAGTAAAAAAAGTATTTCCATAAAAGATATTGCAAAATTAGCAGGGGTGTCAATTGCCACTGTTTCAAGGGTAATTAACCGGAATGGAAAGGTTGCACCTGAAACTGAAAAGAAAATATTGCAGGTTATGGAAGAAAACCACTATGTACCTAATCTTTTGGCAAAAGGTTTTAGAACTCAGAAATTCACAACAATCGGAATAATTGTTCCTGATATTTCCATTGAATTTTTTAGCAAAATAGCAAAAAAAGTGCAGACTATTTTTTTTGAAAGAGGATATGCAACCATAATATGTAACACCAATGAGGATTACAAAATGGAACGCCAGTGCATCAATATGCTTCAGGCTCAGCACGTAGGGGGGATTATTCATATAGTCTCCGTTACAACCGAGAAGGAGAAAAAGACTTCAATACCTACGGTTTACATAGACAGGGAACCGGCGTATGGAAACACCAAAAAGGATATGGTTCTTATTGAAAGCGACAACGTGTCAGGTGGATATCAGGCAACAAACGAAATGATTAAAAAAGGTTGCAAAAATATAATTTGTTTTTGCCCTAAGGATAAAGGCTCAACACATATAAAAAGATGGGAAGGCTATTGTAAGGCAATGGAAGAAACAGGCGGTAAGCCACGATTAGTAAGTCTTGACAATGTATCGGAGGTGGATGCTTACGAGAAAGCCATAGAACTATTCGGGAAAGACAAAGAGATTGATGGAGTTTTTGCCACAACTGACCTTATTGCCATAGGTGTATTAAAGGCATTAAAAGAATTAAAAATAAAGGTGCCTTCTCAGGTAAAAGTATTCGGCTATGATAATAGCCTGTTATCAGAGATTGCTACAACACCTATAGCTACGGTGGAACAGCCGATAGAGTTAATGTCTGAAAAAGCAGCTGAAATGTTGGAAAAACTAATGGACGGAGAAAGGCCGGAAGAAAGCCATATTGTGGTTCCGGTGAAATTAGTGAAAAGAAAAACAGGAAAATAAGCTATTTGATAAATTATAGAAGAATATATTGACAATAATAATGTAAACGTTTACACTAAAAACAAGTAAGAAACATAAGAGGCAACTAAATGGGAAACGTATATGTGTTTCTCATAGTTTTTAGAAAAGATGTAAACGTTTATATCATCGAATTATGAAAGAAGAAAGGAAGAATATTATGGAAAAATTATTATGTCCATCAATGATGTGTGCAAATTACAGAAACTTGGAGAAGGAAGTTAATGATTTAATTGAAGCAGGGGTAGATATCTTCCATATTGATATTATGGACGGACAGTTTGTTCCAAACTTTGGAATGGGATTACAGGATGTGGAGTATATTTGCAAAGCATCAACAATACCTGTTGATGCACATTTGATGATTGAAAATCCTGGCAACTATGTTGAGAAGTTTGCAAAATTGGGAATTGACATTATTTATATTCATCCCGAATCAGATGTACATCCAACAAGAACATTACAGTCAATTATAGACTTGGGCGTAAAGCCGGGCATTGCAATTAATCCGGGAACAGCGGTAGAAACAATTAAGCCATTGTTACCATTTGTGGATTATGTAATGGTAATGAGTGTTAATCCGGGATTCTCAGGACAGAAGTACATCTCTTCAGTAGATGAAAAGATTGCACAGCTAGTAGAATTAAAAGAAAAATATGGCTACGAGGTAATGCTTGATGGTGCATGCTCACCTGAAAGAGTGGAAACTTTAAGCAAGGTTGGTGTTAAAGGATTTATCCTTGGAACATCAGCATTATTTGGCAAGGAAAAATCTTATAAAGAGATTGTTAAAGAGTTAAGAAGCTTGTAGAAGTGTCAAAGTAGAAATTTAACAGAATTGTTGTGCATAAAATAAGGCAGAGGTGACTTATGAATAATGAATGTGTAATTGGTATTGATATCGGCGGAACTAATATAAGAATCGGGCGTACTGATGAAAATGATCAGCTTGTGGATTTTGAAAGGGTTTCAAGCAAGGAAACATTTAAGGACGGAAACATATCAGAAAGTTTGACTGAAGTTTTAAAGAATTATCTTGATAAGTATTGCAAGAATGTGCAGGTTAAGCAGATTGCAATTGGAATCCCTGCAACTTTAAGTTCAGACAGAAAGCAGATTCTTCAGGTTCCTAACATAAAAGGAATGGATGGTCTTTTTCTTGGAAAAGAATTAGAAGAAAATCTTGGCATTCCTGTTGTATTGGAAAAAGACGTAAATATGTTATATTACTGGGACAAGTATGATAAAAAGCTTAGTGATGAAGGTGTAGGCATTGGTGTTTACATTGGCACAGGAGTAGGTAACGCAATATTTATCAATGGAAAACCACTGGCAGGCAAAGATGGTGTGGCAGGAGAACTTGGTCACATTCCAATGATCGGTGGAACAAGTCAATGTGGCTGTGGAAACCTTGGCTGCTCAGAGTGCTATGCGTCAGGTTGGAAGTTGGTTGAGTTGAAAGAGGAATACTATCCTAATGTAGACATGAATGATTTGTTTGTAAAGAAAAGCAATGATACGGTGCTAAAGAATTTTGTGGACAATATTGCCTGCGTGGCATGCGCTGAAATCAATATACTAAATCCTGACTCCATTATTTTCGGTGGCGGAGTAATTAATATGAAAGGCTTCCCTAAGGATTATTTGGAAGAAAGATTGTATGTGCATGCAAGAAAACCGTATCCGGCAGAAAGCCTTGAAATCCAGTACTCAGAAGATAAAGTAGACAACGGAGTAAAAGGCGCAATAATATTTGCAAAAACATTGTTAGAAAAATAGAGAATATATAATAATTGATATTTATTAATGAAAAAATAAGAGTCGCTTAGTGCGGCTCTTATTTTCGGTTAGGGTGGATGAATGGCTGGATGGGAATAAGGACAACTTTTAACATAAAAATACAAAAATACACAAATTATACAAGAAAAAACAAGCAAATAACAACAAAATTACATAAAAAATAAAAACGTTATTAGTAAAAATATCCATAAAAAAAGTAAAAAATAGAAAAAAATTGCTATTTAATCTAAAAATATTCTATTTTTTTTGTACAAGATAAAATCTATAATGAACATAGTCAATGAGACAGGAAAACAAAAAGTTAAAAAACAGGAGGAACAGTTAAATGAGAAAATCAAAATTATTAACAGTGTTGGTAGCGGCAGCAATTGGAGTTTCAATGGTAGGATGTGGTTCATCAGGAGGAAGTTCAAGTAGTGGAAGTGGCGGAAGCAGTTCAGGCGGAGATGTAGCCAATAAGGACAAGCCTTTATGTTGGTACAATCGTCAGCCATCAAACAGTTCAACAGGTGAACTTGATAAGACAGCACTTACATTTAATGACAAAACATATTATGTAGGATTTGATGCTAACCAGGGTGCAGAACTTCAGGGACAGATGGTACTTGAGTACATCAAAAAGAATATTGACAAGATCGATAGAAACGGTGATGGAGTAATCGGTTATGTTCTTGCAATTGGTGATATCGGACATAATGATTCTATTGCACGTACATGTGGTGTTCGTTCACAGCTTGGCACAGCAGTTGAAAAGGACGGAAGCGTTGATTCATCACCTGCAGGAACAAACGTTGATGGAACATCAAAAGTAGTTAAAGATGCAAAATTAGAAGTTAACGGAAAAACATATACAATCAGAGAACTTGCTTCTCAGGAAATGAAAAACTCAGCCGGAGCAACATGGGATGCAGCAACAGCAGGTAACGCAATTGGAACATGGACAGCTTCATTTGGTAAACAGATTGATGTAGTTGTTTCTAATAACGATGGTATGGGAATGTCAATGTTCAATGCATGGGCAAAGGACAACAAAGTTCCAACATTTGGATATGATGCTAACAGCGATGCAGTAGCAGCAATTGCAGAAGGCTACGGCGGAACAATTTCACAGCACGCAGACGTACAGGCATACCTTACACTTAGAGTTCTTCGTAATGCACTTGATGGTGTAGATGTAGATACAGGTATCGGTACAGCAGATGATGCAGGAAACTGCCTTACAAAGGATGAAGATTACAGATACAGCGAAGAAGAAAGATCATATTACGCATTAAACGTAGCTGTAACAGAAGACAATTATAAAGACTTTACAGATTCAACAAAGATTTATGACAAGGTTTCAAAACAGCTTGATGCAAGTAAGAGTCCTGAAAAGAAAGTATGGCTTAACATTTACAATGCATCAGATAACTTCCTTAGCTCAACATATCAGCCATTACTTCAAAAGTATGATGATCTTCTTAACCTTAAAGTAGATTACATCGGTGGTGATGGTCAGACAGAATCAAATATTACAAACCGTTTAGGTAACCCTAGCGAATATGATGCATTTGCAATTAATATGGTTAAAACAGATAATGCAGCTTCATATACATCAATTCTTTCAAAATAGAATTCTAATTAAAGATTAAACTGGTTGTAGAAGGGGGCTTTAAAGCCCCCTTATTAAAAGAAGAGGAAGTATAAATATGGCAGGAGATAAGAATGAATACATCTTGTCGATTAATGGAATGAGCAAATCATTTGGCCGAAATAAGGTTTTAAAACATATTAGTTTAAATGTTAAACCAGGGTCTATCATGGGACTTATGGGTGAAAACGGAGCCGGAAAATCGACAATGATGAAATGTCTCTTCGGAACTTATCAAAAGGACGAAGGAACGATAATATTAGATGGAAAAGAAGTAAACTTTTCAGGTCCTAAAGAAGCACTGGAAAATGGTGTGGCAATGGTACATCAGGAACTTAACCAGTGCCTTGAGAGAAGTGTTGTAGATAATTTGTTTTTAGGAAGATATCCTAAGAACTCAATGGGCGTAGTTGATGAAGGAAGAATGAAAAAAGAAGCTTCAGACTTATTCAGAAAACTTGGAATTACAGTTAATATGACTCAGCCAATGAAGAAAATGTCTGTATCACAAAGACAGATGTGTGAAATAGCAAAAGCTATATCATACAATTCAAAAGTAATTGTACTTGATGAACCTACATCATCACTAACAGCACCGGAAGTTGAAAAGTTATTTAAGATGATGAGACAGTTGAAAGAACAGGGAATCTCATTAATATATATATCACACAAAATGGATGAAATATTCGAAATTTGTGATCAGGTTTCAGTTTTACGAGATGGAAGTCTTGTTATGACAAAAGACAGCAAAGACACAGATATGAATGAACTTATTTCAGCAATGGTTGGACGTTCACTTGATAACAGATTTCCACCTGTAGATAATAAGCCGGGAGAAGTTATTTTCTCAGTGGAAAATTTGTCTACTAAATACGCACCTAAACTTCAGAATATATCATTTGACATAAGAAAAGGAGAAATCTTCGGATTATATGGACTTGTAGGTGCAGGAAGAACGGAATTACTTGAAACAATATTTGGAATGCGTACAAGAGCAGCAGGAAATGTAATTTATGATGGAAAAATAATGAATTTTACATCAACAAAGGATGCAATGGATCATGGCTTTGCACTTATAACAGAAGAAAGAAAGGCCAATGGCTTATTCTTAAAGGGAGACATTACATTTAATACTACTATTGCAAATATGAATCACTACAAAAAAGGTATAGCATTATCCAAAGATGAAATGGTTCGTGCAACGGCAAATGAAATAAAAGTTATGCGTACTAAATGTATGGGACCGGACGATATGATTTCAAGCCTTTCAGGTGGTAATCAGCAGAAAGCAATATTTGGAAGATGGCTTGAACGTTCACCTAATATCTTTATGATGGATGATCCAACAAGAGGTATTGATGTTGGAGCCAAATACGAAATATATGAATTGATTATAAACATGGCAAAACAGGGAAAAACAATTATAGTTGTTTCATCTGAAATGCCGGAAATTTTAGGTATAACTAATAGAATAGGCGTTATGTCTAATGGACATTTGGCAGGAATAGTTAACACTAAAGAAACAGATCAGGAAGAATTATTAAGACTTAGTGCTAAGTATTTGTAAAAAAGAGAGGAGCATAAGATATGGCAGAGAAAGGATTTATTCTTTCGGCTGAAGAGGAGTTAAAACTTCGAGAGCCCATAGATGAATATATAGGAAAAATACAGGAACAGATAGATGCTTTAAGATTAGATGGTACAGACAAAGTTAGAAGCTTAAAGAACCATATTGCAGTTGTAAAAGAAAGCAAAAATCTATCAAAAGAAGAAAAGACAAAAATTATCGAAAACGATAAAAAAGTATTAGAAGAGGCAAACGCAGTTGAAAGTCGTAATAAAGACAAAGTAAACAAATTAATTGCAGAAGCTGAAGATTATCTTTCAAAGAATTATAACAGCCAGTACTACAATAAGGTGGTTAAATGTTGTGAAGCTGAAAAAGAGGCTGAAAAGAAAGAGTATGAGAGAATTTGTGCAGTATTAAAAGAAGAACATACAGCACAGTTAAGTAAATTATCCGATCCGGATGAGATTAAAGATGAAAAATATGTTTACAAGAATAAATTATATGATGCGAAGATGGCACATGAATCAAAATGTCAGGAAATCAAAGACAGAAAACATGATGCGTTTTTACATAAGTATCATTTAATCGACTTGTTGCGAATGTCAAAATATACATTTGCACAAAAGAGAGCACAGAGTATAGAAAACTATAAGTATTCATTTAATTTAGCACAGTTTCTTTACAAGAATGGCTTGTATATTGTTATTGTTCTAATATTTATTGGATTATGTGCAGTAACTCCAATAGTAAAAAATACACAGTTGCTTACATACACAAACATACTTAACATTCTGCAACAGGCTTCCCCTAGAATGTTCCTCGCCCTTGGGGTTGCAGGATTAATCCTTTTAACAGGAACGGACCTTTCCGTAGGACGTATGGTTGGTATGGGTATGGTAGCGTCGACCATAATAATGCATAACGGTATTAATACAGGTGGAGTATTTGGCCACATATTTGACTTTTCAAGTATGGGTCCTGTAAACAGAGCAATTTTGGCATTAGTTGTCTGCATTGTACTTACAACATTCTTTGCTATGATAGCAGGATTTTTTATGGCAAGATTTAAGATGCATCCATTTATTTCAACAATGGCTAACATGCTTATTATCTTTGGTTTAGTTACATATGCAACAAAAGGTGTTTCATTCGGTGCAATTGACCAGGCAATACCTAATATTTTCATTCCTCAAATAGGTGGTTTCCCAACAATTATACTTTGGGCAGTAGTTGCCATTGCAATTGTATGGTTTATCTGGAATAAAACAACTTTTGGAAAAAATCTGTTTGCTGTAGGTGGAAATCCTGAAGCAGCAGCAGTATCAGGAATCTCAGTATTCAAAGTAACTATGGGAGCATTCATTCTTGCAGGTATTCTTTATGGATTTGGTTCATGGCTTGAATGTAACAGAATGATTGGTTCAGGTAGTGCAGCATATGGACAAGGATGGGATATGGATGCAATCGCAGCCTGCGTAGTTGGTGGTGTATCATTTACAGGTGGTATTGGTAAGATTTCAGGTGTAGTAACAGGTGTTCTTATTTTCACTTCCCTTACTTATTCACTTACAATCCTTGGAATCGATACAAACCTCCAGTTTATTTTTGAAGGTATTATCATCCTTGCAGCAGTAACTCTTGACTGCCTTAAATATGTACAGAAAAAATAAATATTAGAAAATATTTCTTAATGATAAAGCTAAAAGTCGTTCTAATTATCTATATGATTAATGGAACGGCTTTTAGTCTAAATTGGTTTAAAAGCAATTCATAGTTTGTTATAATAAAAAAAACAGGTGGGAGAAATATGGAAATAAAAAACAATACTGATATAGAGAAAACTAATATGGAAAATTACAAAGTTATTTTGGTGGATGACGAAGAAGAAGTAATTGATGCAATAAAAAGCCGAATATTATGGGAACAATTAGGTTTGCAGATTGTAGGCAGTGCAACAAATGGTGTAAAAGCATTAGAATTAGTAGAAAAGTTACAACCTGACATTGTTATAACTGACATAAAAATGCCTTATATGGATGGTCTGGAACTGTCGAGAAGATTAAACGATGAATACAGAAATGTTCATATAATTATTTTTACGGGATTTGATGAATTTGATTATGCAAAAGAAGCAGTGCATCTTGAAATAGATGAATATATGCTTAAACCAATTAACGCTGTGGAATTGTCAGAGTGCCTTAAGCGTGTTAAAAATTCATTGGATAAAGAAAGAGAAGAAAAATTAAATGTTCAAAAGCTTGAAAATTATTTCGATGATGTTTTGCCAATTATTCAGACTAACTTTTTTGTTTCGTTAATAGAGGGAAGAGTTAACGAAAGTGAATATGAGAAATTTTTGCAGGCATACAAGATAGATTTAAATGGACCGTATTTTTGTTGTGCAGTTTTTCACACTTCAGAAAATAATGTTCCGGAAGAAATGTCGCCATTATTATTATCTATGTCGGTTGAGAGAGAGATAAAAGCAAGAATAGTGGGAAAATTCAAGTGTAGGGAGTTTATATATTTAGGAAATACAGTTCTTATTATAGAATTAAAATCAAAAGAAGAGACAGTAGAACTTACTGATGTTTGTGATAAATTCTGTAAGTGGGTTAACAGAGTAATTGGAGCAGTAGTAACTGCAGGAATAGGTATGGTATGTGATAACATATCAAATATTAATAATTCGTATGATGGGGCAAGGGAAGCCGTATCATACAGAGTATTATATGGAACAAAGAGAGCCATAAATATTGATGAAATCACATCAAACAAACAAAATATGGGATTACAGTCAGAAGAAACAAAGATGCATGAATTGTTTAAGGCCATTTATCTGGGAAACGAACAGGAAATAGAGGCTGCAACAAACAGGGAAGTTGACAGAATACATGGTAATTCCAATACGGTTAGCCAATATAAGTTATATACAATGGAAATGGTAGGAGCATTCTACAGATTTTGCGAAAATAATTTTATTGACTTTAACGATTTTCTGGGCGAAATGAGCAACCCTTATGAAAAGGTGCCAAAAATGGATGAAAGCACACTAAAAAAATGGATTGTGCAAGTTTCCACAGAAATGGGAAAACAATTAAAGAGTGTCCGAAACAGTAAATCACGAAGACTGATAAATGACGCAAAAAATATCGTTGCAAACAGATATATGGAAGAAGATTTATCCTTGGATAAGGTTTGCTCAATAATGGGAGTGTCTAATTCATACTTTTCTTCTATATTTAAGAAGGAAACAGGAATTTCTTTTGTATCTTATTTAACAGATTATAGAATGGATATAGCAGCAAAGTTAATTTTAGATACAAATGAGAAAAGCTACAAGATTGGTGAAATGGTTGGATATATGGACGCAAACTATTTTAGTTATGTATTCAAAAAGAAATTTGGAATTTCACCATCTAAATATCGAAATGCAAAATTAAAATCATAAATATATGCAGGGATGGAATATTGAAAAATAAAAGTAAAACAGGCGGGAAAAATCTTAATAGAGGAAGAAGAAAATGGTTTCACAAAGGGGAATTTATAGGTCTTGATATACAGTCAGTAATAATGACTGTTTTAACTATGCTTACAATTGCAGTTACTGTAGTTATGGGCTTGTTAATTTATAACAGATTTAAGCTGTCAGTTAAAGAAACAAATATATCAAGCACTGAGGGCATAGTAGACAGCGTAGTAGAAAAAATGAATTCCGATTTGTACAATATAAGACAGATTTCAAATGCAGCGAACTATAACATTATTCAACAATACGACGTTTCGAGTCAGGAATTTAATAACCAGTTTAGCCTTCTTTACGAAATAAATTCTGACAAAATACAAAGCCTGGTTTTGTACAACAATGAAGGAAAACTTATGGCATCAGAACCAATTTCTTCAGAGAAAAAGAACGTAGAAATTAAAAAACAGGATTGGTTTTATAATGCAAAGAAAGAAATAGAGAACATTCATTTTTCAAAACCTCATTTGCAAAATATATTTATGGATGGAACATACAAGTATAATTGGGTTATTTCTCTTAGCCGTTCAGTTGACATAAATGATGGAGAAGAACCAATAAGTGGAATATTATTAGTAGATATGAAATATTCAATTATTGAAGAAACGTTTGAAAGAATTAATGGTAATTCCAACGGTGTATATTATTATTTGTGTGATGGTAATGGAGATATAATTTATCATCCAAGAAAGGTTGAAATTGACAGAAACAAGTTAGCCGAAAGCAACAGGGAACTTGCTTCATATGAAGACGGAATATATGAACTTAAATTAAATGGAAGAAAAGCAAATTATGTTATAAGTAATATGGCATATACAGGTTGGAAAGTTGTGGGTGTTGTGCCGGAAAGCACGCAAATTATGAGCATGAACCAGTTTAGATATTATATTGTAATAACCATTATAATATTGCTGATGATGCTTCTTGTTGTAAATAGATTTATTTCAAAGAGAATTTCAAAGCCTATTAGAGAGTTAGATGAATCCGTTAAGGCTTATGAAGCAGGTGGCAAAAAAGACATTTATGTTGGAGGTTCTTCAGAGATAAGACATCTGGGATATTCAGTTCAGAAATCATATGAACAGATTGAAGAATTGATGGACGAGATTATTAAGCAACAGACTCAAAGAAGAAAAAGTGAATTAGCAGCATTGCAAAGTCAGATAAATCCACACTTCTTATATAATACATTAGAATCAATTACCTGGATGGTGGAAGCAAACAGAAACGCAGATGCAGTATTGATGATTTCGGAGCTTGCTAAGTTACTTAGAATAAGCTTATCAAAAGGAAAAACAATAATAAGAATTGCAGATGAAATACAACACAGTAAAAGTTATATGAGCATTCAAATGGTAAGATACAAAGAACGATTTGGAATAAAATTCCACATTGATGAAGAAATTAATGATTACTGTATTGTAAAACTGGTAATACAGCCCATATTAGAGAATGCAATTTATTATGGTGTAGGTGATATGGATGCTGATGAAGGCGGAATGATAACTGTTACAGGAAGAAAGATTGAAGAGGATATATACATATCTATAGAAGATAATGGAATGGGTATGAGAGAAGAAGTAGTGGAAAATATTCTTACAGATAACAGTAAAGTTCCAAAACATGGTTCAGGTGTAGGCGTAATAAATGTTCATAATAGAATACAGCTTATGTTTGGTGAAGAGTATGGATTAAAAGTCGAAAGTGAAGCAGATGAGGGAACAAAAGTTACAATACATATACCGGCAATACCATTTAATAGTGAAAATCAAAGTAAAATGGAAGAGAAAAGTGTAGAAAGGAAGGGCAAAAATGAAAAAGAATAAAGTAATCTTTCTTGCTACAGAAATTATATTATGTGTTTTAGCACTTTTTTTCACTTTCAAAATGTTTGATCAAAATGAGACAGAAAAGAAAGTTGCAGTAATTGTACAAAATTCAGGTGATAAAAATTGGAATTCTTTCATAAAGGGATTAAAAGAATCAGCCAAAGTCAATAATATTCATTTGATTATATGTAATGCTGATGAAATCAACAACATAGATGATCAAAAAGAATTAATTAATGAGCAAATAGAAAATGGAGTTGATGCTTTTATAATAAGTCCGGCTCCGGGAAGCAAAACAAAAACAGAAATGAAGACTATTTGTGGAGACAAGCCATTTATATTAGTAACTGAAGATGTTTATATGGGAGAAAATAAAAAATCTGAATACCCTGTAATAAAGCCTGATAATTACAAAATCGGCTATGGTCTTGGAAAAGAAATGGTTGGAAAATCTATAAAGAAAATAGGCATTGTACTAGGACAGAAAGAAAAAGAAGAAACAGCTGACAGATATAAAGGGTTTGAAGATGCAATAAAAGATAGTGGCATGAAAGTTGCGTGGAAATATAATGGCATAGAAAATAAAGATATTGTTAAAATTGTAAATCGCAGGAGTAAAGTTGATGCAATAGTAGCGTTAGATAACTATTCACTAGATGATTTGGGTGAAAACGCCAGAGAGGATTCGTATAATGGTGCGAAAATATATGGTGTTGGAACTAATGTTGAGTCCCTTGTCCTTGTGGATTATGGAAAAGTGGAATGTGTGATAATTCCTGACGGATATGAAATGGGATATAAAAGTGTTAAGGAGATAACTGAAAGACTAAACCATACTTTTTATGTGATGAAAAGTACTAATGTGGAACACAAAATAGTTTATAAAAAAGATTTATTTACTACTGATATTGAAAGGTTTTTGTATTCATATGAATAAAAGAAAGAAAATTGTTGTAGGTTTGATTTTAGGAATAATTCTAGTCTGCAATATTTGCGGTTGTCAAAGCAATAAAGAAGAGAAGAAGAGCATACTTAGAGTAGGCATAGTGACTTATACACAGGATGATCCTTTTATAAATGCGTTAAAAGAACAGATAAAAGGGAACTTAAAAACTATGGAAACGAAGGATATGAAGATAATGATTTCCGAAAGAAATGGAGACAATGACCAAAGGGATCAAAATGAAGCTGTTGAAGAGATGATTGATGCAGGATGCGATATAATGTGTATAAATTTAGTAGATAGAACAGAGCCTTCTAAGATTATAAAAATGGCAAGACAGAATAACATACCCGTTATTTTCTTTAACAGGGAACCGGTTAAAGAGGATTTGAAGCAATGGGATAAACTTTATTATGTAGGCTGTAATGCAGAACAGTCAGGTAAAATGCAGGGACAGATAGCAGCAAAATATATAAAAAAGAATAAAAAAGTTGATAAAAATTATGATGGAAAAATTCAATATGTATTATTGGAAGGTGAAGCGGGGCATCAGGATGCCATAAGCAGAACGGACTGTTCCGTAAAAACCATAATAGGCAAAGGTATAAAACTGGAAAAATTAAGTTATCAGTTTGCAGACTGGAATAGAGGACAGGCAGAAAACAGAACAAACCAATTAATTGAACAATATGGCGATAAGATAGAAATGATAATTTCCAACAATGATGAAATGGCATTAGGAGCATTGGAGGCATATAAAAAATCAAAATATGACAAGAAGCAGTGGCCGATTATTTTTGGAATTGACGGTTTGGATGATGCTTTAACAGCAATAAAGAATGGCGAAATGCAGGGAACGGTATACAATGACAAAGAAGATCAGGCATTAGAAATTTCACGATTAGTTGTAGATATTTATCAGGGCAATAGTATGAAAAATCATAATTTACAGCTGGGAAAATATTATGTGTCTCAATACAAAAAAGTTGAAAAAAGCAGCATAGACAAATTCATAAAATAAAGGCGGGTCAATATATGTGGAATGAAAGGTTTAACAAAGAGTTTAAAGAAGAATCTAAGAAAGAGACAAATGAAAAGTCTAAAAACGAGTTAAAAAAAGAACTTTTTGGAGAAGAGTTTTATGAAGAAATGGAACCTGAGAAAAGATTAGAAATTTTTCAAAAAAATATAGAGTCAGACAATAATAAAGAACTACGAGAATGCTTATGGACAGCAAGATATGGAAAAAGAAAGCCTAAAAAAGACTTATTCATAGGCTATCTTATGGAAATGAAATACATATCAGAAAGTGGTTCCACTGATGTAGGCGGAGCGAAGAGAAAACAGTTGAGCAAGATTATTAATAATTTGTGCATTGACAACTATGAAATTCTGTCAGAGGAGCAGCGTGGCATTCTTAAAAATGAGCTAAAGAATACATTTAAAAAATTTATTCAGGTAAGTCGAGGAGGAAGAGGCTTCACTTCGGCAGTTTTTGGACTGGGACAGTTATCTGATGAGGGCATTGCAAAAAAGATAGCTGAACAAATAAGCAACATTGCATTCCTAACACCTCATATGTTCAGAATGGATAAAGAATTTAAAATCCTTCAGGCAGCAGCGCTGGAAGCCTATAGGGAAGAATACCCCAATAGGGAACATTTTTTGAAAAAATAGGACAACCTTAGATTATACCAAAATACCTCACGGTTTGAGAAAATGAAAACCGTGGGGTATTTTTCTTTTGGCTTGAATAGTTACAGACTTAGAGTTCGTCACATATATAGTACAAATCCCCAATAGTCTTGAAGTAATCCACCCTAAATCTCTCATATTAAGTGAAAATAAATGACAGAAAATGAAAAATAAAGAATTATTTATAATTTTATCTCAAATACCCAACAATCAGCATACATATTACACAAAAAACACAATTTACATACTCGAAAAATAACATTATTGTTAGAAAAATCAAAAAAACCGGAAAAGACAAAAATAACACAAAGCAAAAAGTGACAACAAATGAAACGTTTTTAACAACAAAAACTGTACAATATGCACAAAAGAAATATGTCTAAATTGTGAAAACCGTGAAAAATGTTGAAAATAGTTGACAGAAAATGAAAAGAGTACTACAATTATGCTATCAGATGAAAACAAATGACAAAACTTGAAAAAACAAAAGATAAAAGAAATAACAAAGAAAGGAAGGAAATATGAATTACGCAGGAAGATTTAATTCTTTTATATTAAAAGGCCAGAACGTATTTGATGCAATTAAGGCATATCACGAGATGGACGGCATTACACATTTAGAGTTTAACTACCCGGAACATTTTGCAGGATATGATTTAGAAGAAATCAAAAAGGCCATGGGTGATTTAAAAGTTAATGGATTGGCAGTTCGTTGGAGAAATGATTTCACAAACGGAGACTTAACAAATCCTGATCCGGAACTTAGAGAAAGAGCCATCAGATATTGTAAGGAAGCTACAGATATTTGTAGAGAACTTGGTGGAACATACATAACATTATGGTTAGAAAATGACGGTTTTGATTATGCGTTCCAAGTTGACTATGAAGAAGCATGGAACCAAATGATAGATGCTTTCAGAGAATTAGCAGATTATGCACCAGACATGAAATACAGCATCGAGTACAAACCATTTGAACCAAGAAACTTCTCAATGGTTGACAGCACAGGAATGACATTACTTCTTATTAAAGAGATAGACAGACCAAATGTAGGATGTACATTAGACTTCTGTCATATGTTAATGAAGAGAGATTCCCCGGCATACGGACTAGCACTTGCAGCAAGTATGGGAAAACTTTATGGATTACATATGAACGACGGATATTCACAGATGGACAGCGGAATGATATTTGGTTCAGTAAATATAGCTCACGCAGCTGAGTTTATCTACTATTTAAAGAAGTACAATTATCAGGGAGTTGTATTCTTCGATACATTCCCAATCAGAGAAAACGCAAAGCTTGAAACACAGGCAAACATCAATTCATTCGAAAAGATTTCAAAAATAATTGATGAAATCGGAATGGACAGAATAGCTGAAGTAGTATCTAAACGTGACGGAGTTGAGGCACAGCGCCTTGTTCTGGACATGTTGAAATAAAGAGAAAATAAAAAAGAAAAAGGAGAACACACAAATGAGAAAGAAATTTTTAGCAGTTGCCCTTGCAGCAACAATGGTAATCGGTTTAGTTGGATGTGGAAATTCATCATCTAGCTCAAACAACGCAACAACAGCAGCCTCAAATGACACACAGGCTACAGAGGAATTTAACCCTGATACAGTTAAAGACAGCAAGACTATCGAAGACATCCGTAAAGATAACGGAGACGAAGTAAAAGTTAAGAGTGGTTTAAAGATGGGTGCCATCGCAAAGTCATTCTCAAACGAATTCTGGCGTAACTTTAAAAATGGTTATGAACAGTCAGAAAAGGTACTTAAAGATGCAGGCGTAGACGTATCAATTAAGATTGACGGAACAACAGATGAAAGTGATGAAATCGGACAGCAGACAATGACAGACAACTTAGTAAACCAGGGTTACAACGCTTTAATGTTAAGCCCAATCTCAGATTCAAACTTAACAGCATCAGTTGATAACGCTAAAGGCAAAAAGATTCCTACAATTAACGTAAACGATGGATTAATCGCAGCAGCAGATTACTTCGTAGGACCAGATGCTTACCAGAATGGTGAATTAGCAGCTGAATGGGTTTCAAAGAAGCTTGGTGACAAAGGTGATGTAGCTATCGTAATCGGTATGGCAAAAGCTTTCGCAGCTCGTGAAAGAACAGCAGGATTCAAGGGATGGATCAAAGACAACAATTCAGGACTTAACGTAGTAGCAGAACAGAATGCTGACTGGGATAGACAGAAAGCTAAAGAATTAGCAAGCACATGGATTCAGCAGAACCCAGACTTAAAGGCTATCTTCTGTAACAACGATGATATGGCTTTAGGTGTAGTAGAAGCAGTTGAAGAAGCTAAGAAAGATATCTTAGTAGTAGGTGTTGATGGTATCGGTGAAGCTTATGACTCAATCAGAGCCGGTAAGTTAGATGCAACAGTTGATTCATTTGGTTACTATATGTCACAGGTTGCTACAGAAGTAACATTAAGAGTATTAGCTGGACAGGATATTCCTAGAGTAACACATACTCCACAGGCTCTTATCGATAAGACTAACGTAGATAAAGACGCAAAAGACATCATTGGTTGGACAGATCCAAAATATGTAACAGAATAGTTTAGACACAATAATTTAGAAGATTTGATTTGTAAAGTGGGAGAAAGGTAAAACTTTCTCCCACATATATAAAGGAGGAACGATTATGGCGAAGGCTGTTGAATTTGTTAAGATTAACAAACGCTTTCCGGGAGTACACGTCCTTAAAGATATCTCTTTTTCAGTAGAAGAAGGTGAAGTTCATGCATTGCTTGGTGAAAATGGTGCAGGGAAATCAACACTATTGAATATTTTGCATGGAGTTTATCCTGAATATGAAGGAGAGGTAAGACTTCATGGTAAAAAGGTAAGCTTTAAAGACACAAATGATGCTATTGTAAATGGCAAAATATCTAAGGTTCATCAGGAAACATTGGTAGTAAAAGATCTTACCGTTGGACAGAACGTAACAATGGGATATGAACCTAAAAAAGGAATCTTTATTGATTTCAAAAAAATGAATAAAGATGTAGACGTAATATTAGAAGACTTAAACTGTAACTTTAAATCATCAGATTTGGTTGCAACATTAACAGCAGGTGAAATGCAGATGTTAGCAATTGCAAGAGCATTATATCATCATTCAACAATTATATCTCTTGACGAGCCAACAGCTTCACTTACAACAAAAGAAACAGAAGCTTTGTTTGAAGTAGTAAGAAAACTTAAAAAACAGGGCGTAACAATATTATATGTAAGTCATAGATTGGAAGAAATTTTCCAGATTTGTGACAGAGCAACAATTCTTCGAGATGGAGAATATATCCAGACAATGGATATTGCAAGTACTACAAGAGATGAACTGATTCACGCAATGGTTGGTCGAAATGTTGCAGCAGTGGCATCAAGACTTAAACCTAGTCCAATGACAGATGAAGTAGTATTAAAAGTAGAACATTTATGTAATGAAAATTATAATGACGTAAGTTTTGAACTTCACAAAGGTGAAATCTTAGGATTCTTCGGATTAGTTGGAGCAGGAAGAACTGAAGTCATGAGAACACTTATTGGTGCAGATCAGAGAACATCAGGAAAGATTATTCTTAAAGGTAAAGAAGTAAAGAATGGCTGGAATACAACAAAAGCCTTAAAAGCCGGCATCGGTTTATTACCTGAAGACAGAAAAACACAGGGATTTATGAATCTTTCTAATAACTATGAAAATATAGCAATATCAAGCTTAGAGAAATATATGACAGGTCCATTTACAGACACAAAGAAGAAGATTAAAAACGCAGAAGTTTACTTCGAAGAAATGGACGTACATCCAAGACGTGTTGATTATATGACAAGCAACATGTCAGGTGGTAACCAGCAGAAAGTTATTTTGGCAAGATGGATGTCTACAGATGTAGATATAATTATCTTCGATGAACCTACAAAAGGTGTTGACGTAGGTGCTAAGGCAGAAATTTACAGACTTATGGAACAGTTAGTAGAAGATGGAAAGAGTATTATCGTAGTTTCATCAGAATTACCTGAAGCCATGGGTATAAGCGACAGAATGATAATTATGAGTGAAGGAAGAATAACAGCTGAGTTAACAAATAAGGTTGACTTTGTAGAAGATTCAATTCTTGATTTAGCAATTGGAGGTAATCAAAATGAAAAATATATGGGATAAATATAAACGTGAGTTTGTAGTATTGCTGGCAACCTTGGCTATGGCAGTTGTCTTTACAGTACTAAACAGTAACTTTTTAAATTATAACAACTTTGTAACTATTTTACAGCAGATGGTATTAAACGGTGTACTTGCAGTAGGTATGATGTTTACAATCATCACAGGTGGTATCGACCTTTCAGTAGGTTGTACATACGCAATTACAGGTATTATAGTTGCTTCATGTACAGTAAACTATGGAATGAATCCATTCCTTGGAATTTTAGTAGGACTTGTAGTTGGTGCAGTTCTTGGTGCATTTAACGGATTCTTAATTAATAAGATGAAGTTACAGCCATTTATCGCAACATTAGGTACAATGAGTTTATACAGAGGTCTTGCTTATGTAGTAACAGGTGGTGTACCTGTAACAAACGTTCCGGACTCATACAGAAACATCTTCAACGGAGAATTAGTTGGAGGAATCAGATACTACATTATAGTTATGGTAGTTGTATTCTTAGTAGCACACATTCTTTTATCAAAGATGAGAAGTGGTGATTACTTATATGCAGTAGGTGGAAACGAAGAAGCAGCTAAGTTATCAGGTGTTAACGTAGTTAAGACAAAATACATTGCATACATCTTCTGTGGTGTTTGCTCAGCAATTGCAGGTATGATTATGTTAGCAAGCTTAGGTTCAGCAGAAGCAACAGCAGGTAGCGGATATGAAACAAACGCAATCGCAGCAGCAGCTATCGGTGGAACAAGAATGGCAGGTGGTAAAGGTACAGCACTTGGAACATTCATCGGTGCATTAATGTTAGCAGTATTAAAAGTAGGTATGGTAGTTATCAACGTTGACTCATTCTGGCAGTTCGTTGTAACTGGTATTATTATCATCGTAGCTTCATACTTCGAATTCATTCAGCAGGACGTTGCAGGATTTATTTCAAGACATAAGAAAGCTGAAAACTAAAAAATAAACCGCAAAAAATTAATAAACATTGCGGCACTAATATATTTTCAATATGAATTGAATTATAATAAAGGCGCAGGGAAAAATAAACTTTGCGCCTTTATTCTTTTTAATAATAGGAAACAAAATAAATTTTGAGTAGGAGGAAAATAAGGATGAATAAGAAAATCACAGTTATCGGAAGTTTAAACTATGATGTTATCTTAAAAATTCCAAGATTACCTTTTAAAGGTGAAACATTAACAGCCAACGGAGCGACATTTAGTGCCGGCGGAAAAGGTGCTAATCAGGCAGTCCAGACAGCAAAATTAAAAACTCCAACTTATATGGTAGGATGTGTTGGAACAGATGCATCAGCAGACTTTTTGGTTAACACAGCAAAAGAGTATGGTGTAAATGTTGATTATATTAGAAAAGTACCCGGAAGTAGTGGAATGGGAGTTATAAACGCAGTTGAAGACGGAAGCGTTTATGCATGTATCGTAAGAGGTGCAAACTTTGAGGTTACAAAGGAAGATGTAGACAATGCAATGCCTATTCTTAAAGAATCAGGTGTATGTATTCTACAGAACGAGATTCCGGTAGAAATTATTGCTTATGCAATTGATAAGGCAAAAGAAGCAGGATGTACAGTTGTATTAAACGCAGCACCTGCAATAGAATTACCTGAAGAATGTTTAAGTAAGGTAGACATTTTTGTAGTAAATGAAGTCGAGGCAGAATTTTACTGTCACGAAAAAATCGACTCAGTTGAAAAGGCAAAAACAGAAATTAAGAAAATGGCAGAAAAATACAATAATAATGTTATTTTCACACTTGGAAAAGATGGAGCAGTGGCTTACGAAAATGGAACAATCGAATTTATTCCGGCAATGAAAGTAGATGCGATTGAAACAACAGGAGCAGGAGATTCATATATCGGAGCAGTAAGTCATTCAATAATTGAAGGAAAGAGCCTGATTGAGGCTTGTAAGTTTGCAACTAAGTGTAGTGCAATTACAGTTTGCCGAATGGGAGCACAGCCTTCAATGCCAACTTTGGAGGACGTGGAATAAACCCCGATTATTATTGACATTTTTAACCATTAAAGGATATTATATAGGTATAGCTGTAACGTTTTTATCGTTACATATACAGGCAATCAATTCTCTTTGAGAATTGATTACAAATATTGGAATTGCACACTATTAAAATGCACTTCGTGCGAGTGTGCAAGCAGGCAATCAATTCTCTTTGAGAATTGATTACAAATACGCAGGAGGAAAAGATATGATACCTTATGAGAGAAGATTACAAATAGCAGAATTGCTTGAGAAGAATGAGGTTGTATCTTTGGATGAGTTTTGTAAATCTTTAGGGGGTGTCTCTGAATCGACGGTCAGAAGAGATTTGAAGACCATGGAGAAAGAGGGAGAGATAACATTACTAAGAGGTGGCGGAGCTTGTTTAAAAAGAGGCAGCTATGAAGTTCCTGTTCTTTCAAAGAAAAGTAAGAATGTCAAAGAGAAGGACGGAATTGCTAAGGTTGCAGCAAGTCTTGTAAATGACGGTGATTCGATTTATATCGATTCAGGAAGTACAGCCTTAGATATGGTTAAATATTTAAAAGACAAAAACATAACAGTTGTAACAACAAATGCATTAATATGTTCAGAGTTGCAATCTCCTAATATTAAGTGTATTATAGCAGGTGGTGAAATCAATATTACTACTGCTTCAATTAGAGGAATTACAACAAACAACTTTTTAAAGAGTTACTATTTTGACAAAGCTTTTGTAGGAATATCCGGTTTTTCAAAAGAAGCAGGGTTTAATACACCTGATTTGTTAGAAGCTGAAAAGAAACGTATTGTCTGCAAGAACGCAGGTAAGGCATATATTTTGGCAGATAGCAGTAAATCAGGAAAAAATACTTTATGTAAGGTGCTTGACATTGATCAGGCAACATTAATTTGCGATAAGGAAACAGATGTAGTTAAGGAAGCAGGAGATTATATTATTGCTTAAAATCCTCTCCCTAAATTAATTAAAAAATACAAAAGAATGAGGTGACATAAATGAAAATAGGAATTGGAAATGATCATGTAGCAGTTGAAATGAAGAATGAAATCAAGGCATATCTTGAAGAAAAAGGACATGAAGTTGTAGATTTCGGTACAAATTCTTCTGAGAGATGTAATTACCCTGTATATGGCGAGGCAGTAGCCAATGCCATTGTTAACGGTGAAGTAGATTGTGGTGTTTTAATTTGTGGAACAGGTGTAGGAATTTCACTTTCAGCTAACAAGGTTAACGGAATTAGAGCCTGCGTATGTAGCGAGCCATATAGCGCAAGATTATCTAAGCAGCATAACAACACTAACATTATTGCATTTGGCGCAAGAGTTATTGGCATAGAACTTGCAAAAATGATAGTAGATGAATGGCTTAATGCAGAATATGAAGGTGGCCGTCATCAGGTTAGAATCGATATGATTAAAGACATCGAGGAAAAACAGAAACAGAAGTAATTTGCTATTTATAAATGGTAGATTATTAATGTAATAGTAATGTAACAGAAGAGTAATGGAACAAAAAGACAAGGAGAGATACTATGAAGATTAAAAATATTGAAAACCCTGAAGAATTTTTAAAGGTAATTGACAGTTGTACAGGAAGAGTTGAATTAATAACAGATGATGGAGACAGATTAAACTTAAAATCAAAGTTATGTCAGTTAGTTTCATTGTCAACAATTTTCTCTTCAGCAGCTAAGATTCCTGAAATGGAAATTGTAGCTCATGAATTAGAAGATTCAAAGAAAATAATGGACTACTTAATGGGTTGCTAATTGATAAGATTACAGTGTAGAAATTTTAAATAGTATAGAAATAATTTTCTAAAAAGCGCGTTCAAAGAGACTTAAAAAGTCAAAAGACCTGTTGCACTTTAAACTTGGTGTGACAGGTCTTTTTTATTAATGGGAAAAATCTATTAATTTAAAATCCAACTGCGGATATAAACCTATACTTAATAAGCTTAGTGAAAAGATTAATCCTCTTCAATAACATAGAAGTCAAGATAGTCGAAATCTATTGATTCCACAAAACTGTCTGCATAAAATCTTGTTCGCGCAATACGTTTAAACTCGTTAATATTTGAATCAAGCCATATTGGATTGCTTAAATCAAATTCCTCACAAATCTGTTCAAGAGCCATAAAAACCTTATGAGTTCTTGTCTCGTCAGGAATATCCAATTCAATAGTAGTGCTTTGTAACATTTTATTACTTTTAAAAGTACGTCCCCAAACTCTAAACATAATAATCTCCGTTCCATTAATATAGTATAAATAACATAATATAAATCCAAAGTAAGTGTAAGGGAAAACGGAGTAAAAGTAAAGAAAAAAGAAGTTAGACAAAACTAACACATAAGCATAAGTTTAACTTTAAATATTGTTAGAATAATGATATACTTAGGGGTAATGAGCACTATAAATAAGTGAGAAATGTATGGTAGTCATAAACAAAAAAGAGGGAAGAGATGAAATAGGCGTAGCTGTTTATACCGTTTTAAGAAAAGCGGAATGGAGTATTATATGGGAAATAAAAGAAAGAAAAAATTACAGACTCAGGTAGGAAAATATTTAAAGGGACCGTTGTATTTTATTGGATTTTGGATAATGATTAATGTGATTACATATGCCATTGATGTAAGAGCAGGCGCAGTAATGAGTCTTGCCACATTTGTTTACATTATTTTAATGCTAAGCATAGCTATTAAGTATAATTCCAACGTAACTAAGAGACTTATAGACTTCGGAAGTGCTTACAGTCTGGTTCAACGACAGATGCTTAAGGAAATGGATGTGCCATATGGCCTTATTGACGAAAATGGAAAGATACTATGGACTAACAACCAGTTTGATACCTTATTTGAAAAGAGTGTTTTAAATAAGAACATTATGAATATTTTTGAAGGCATTAAGCCGGAATATTTGGTTTTTGATGACGAGAAACCTAATCACGTTAAGCTTAGTTATAAAGACAAATTATTTGCGGTAACATTAACCAAGTTTGAGCTGAAAAATGATTTTGAAGACAGCGCACTTAATCTTTTGGAAGAAAATAGCGGTCAGTTAATTTCCATTTATTTAAGAGATGAAACATTAATCAGCAAGCTGGAAAAAGAGACTAAGGAAGAACGACTTGTAACGGCAAATATTTATATTGATAACTATGACGAAGTGGTACAAAGTGTTGAAAACACACGAAGAACCCTTTTGGTAGCTTTAATAGACAGAAAGATTAATGTTTATTTTTCTCAATATGACGGAATTGTCAGAAAGCTTGAAAATGACAAGTATTTTGTAGTTTTCAAAACAAAATATATAAGCAAGATGCAGACTAACAAGTTTGCAATTCTTGACGAAGTAAAAACAGTTAATATAGGAAACAGCCTTCCTGTAACAATCAGTATCGGTATTGGTATGGGAGGAAACAGTCTGGTACAGAACTATGATTTGTCCACAACAGCCATTGACATGGCGCTTGGACGTGGCGGTGACCAGGCAGTGTTAAAAGACGGTAGTAAGGTTTATTATTACGGTGGAAAGACCAAATCAGTAGAAAAGAACACAAAAGTTAAATCAAGAGTAAAAGCCACAGCGTTTAGAGATTTGATTGAAACAAAAGATAATCTTTATATTATGGGACATCATATAGGGGATAATGATTCCTTTGGTGCCGCAATAGGCTTATACAGAGTTGGAAAGACTATCGGAAAGAAGACGCACATTGTACTTGGAGATGTAAGTGGCAGTGTAGTTCCTTTAGTTGATGAATTTAAGAACTCAGACTTATATGATGAAGATATGTTTATTACAGGACCGGAAGCAGTTTCTGAAATGACTAAGAATGACGCCCTTATTATAGTTGACTGTAACAGAGCCTCATATACAGAATATCCTGAGCTTGTAAGAAGAGCCCAGTGTATAATTGTATTTGACCACCATAGACAGACAACAGATTGCATTGACAATGCTCAGCTTTCATATGTTGAATTATCATCATCATCAACATGTGAAATGGTAGTTGAAATTATTCAGTATATTAATGAAACAGTTAAGCTTACAAAGCTTGACGCAGAGGCTTTATATGGTGGCATTATGGTTGATACTAACAACTTTATTAACCGTACAGGTGTCAGAACCTTTGAGGCGGCAGCGTACCTTAAGAAGAATGGTGCGGATATAGCAAGAGTTAGAAGAATGTTTAGAGATGAGCTTTCTGATTACAAGGCTAAGGCATTGGCTATTCAGAATACAGAAATCTTTATGGATGAATATGCATTGTCTGTATGTAATCCTCAGGGCGTTTCTTCGCCTACAATTGTTGGAGCTCAGGCTGCCAATGAATTATTAAATGTAAAAAATGTTAAAGCATCATTTGTATGTACACCATACAATGATCAGGTATATATAAGTGCCCGCTCAATAGATAAGGTCAACGTTCAGGTTATTATGGAACAGTTCGGCGGTGGCGGACATATGAATCTTGCCGGAGCACAGGTTAGAAACAAGACAACCGGTGAGGTTATCGTTATGTTAAAGAAGATTATTGAGAAGATGATAGAGGAAGGAGAATTTTAATGAAGGTTATATTATTAGAAGATGTTAAATCTCTTGGAAAAAAAGGGGAGATTGTAAATGTAAATGACGGATACGCAAGAAATTTTATTTTGCCTAAAAAGTTAGGTCTTGAGGCAACATCAAAGAACCTTAATGATTTAAAACTTCAGAAGCAGAATGACGAAAAGGTTGCACAGGAAAAACTTGATGCAGCAAAGGCTTTAGCAGAAGAAATAAAAGAAAAATCAATTACCGTAAAGATTCAGGCAGGAGTAGAGGGAAGAGTTTTCGGTTCTATTTCAAGCAAGGAAATCGCTTTAGAAGCAAAGAAACAGTTAAACATGGATATTGATAAGAAGAAAATCATAATCCCTGATGCCATTAAATCACTTGGAACTTACAATGTTAACATTAAGTTACACAAGGATGTTATGGCTACTTTGGCCGTAAAGGTTGAAGCAAAATAAAAGTCGGCAAGGAGAAAACCAAATGGAAGAGGCAGTAGTAAAAAGAGTAATGCCTCATAGTAATGAGGCAGAACAGGCAGTAATCGGCTCAATGCTTATGGATGCAGATGCCATTACAACTGCTATGGAAAAAATTTCAGAAGAAGATTTTTATAACAAACAATATGGCTCTCTTTTTAAGGCTATGATTGAACTTTACAACGAAGGAAAAACCTGTGATCTTGTTACAGTAAAGTCCAAGTTAGAGGAAACGGGGGTGCCTTCAGAGGTTGTAAGTCTTGATTTTATCAGAAATATATTGGAAATGGTTCCTACATCAGCTAACATTAAGCAGTATGCAGAAATTGTTTACGAAAAATCAGTTCTTAGAAATCTAATTCGTGCCAATGAAGATATTGCCGGCAAATGCTACGCAGGAAATGAAACACTAGAGGCAATTCTTGAGGAAACGGAAAAGAAGATATTTGACCTGATTCAGTCAGGAAGCAGTGGAGATTACACTCCGGTAAGACAGGTAGTTCTTAATGTATTTGAAAAGATTGAGAAAGCTTCTCAGACTAAAGGTTCCATTACAGGTTTGGAAACAGGCTTTACTAAGCTTGACCACCAGCTTTCAGGACTTCAGCCATCAGATATGATACTTATTGCAGCCAGACCATCTGTAGGTAAAACAGCTTTTGTTTTGAATATTACGGAAACAGTTGCAGTAAAACACAACATACCTGTTGCCATATTTAGTTTGGAAATGTCAAGCGAACAGCTTATTAACCGTATTATTTCACAGAACTCAATGGTAAGTTCACAGAAAATGAGAAATGGTGACTTAAGTGACAGCGAGTGGGCAAACATAGTTGAATCAGCCAATATTATCGGTAATTCCAACATTATCATAGATGATACACCGGGTATAAGCATCGGCGAAATGCGTTCTAAGTGTAGAAAGTTTAAGTTGGAGAAAGATATCCAGCTTGTTATAGTGGATTACCTTCAGTTGATGACAACCAACGGCAGAGCGTCAAGCCGTGAACAGGAAATTGCGGAAATTTCAAGAACCTTAAAGGGAATTGCAAGAGAGTTAAACGTTCCGGTTATTGCCTTATCACAGCTTAACCGTGCGGCTGAAACAAGAGAAGACAAGAAGCCTATTATGGCGGATCTTCGTGAATCCGGTTCTATTGAGCAGGATGCGGACGTTGTAATGCTTATGTCAAGATTTTACGATAAGGAAACAAAGACAGAAGACAGAAACAGAATCATCGTAAACGTAGCTAAACAGCGTAACGGCCCTGTAGGTGAAGTAGAATTAGTATGGTTACCACAGTATACTAAGTTCGAAAATGCGGAAACAGAACAGGTGTAGGTGACTGTAGTAGACAGATGGCGACAAAGCTACAGAAAGTCGTTTTTTTCGCAGTGTTAAAAATATTGAACAAGGCATATAATGAATTTATAATGGAGATGTTCCAAAAGGGAGCATCTCCTTTTCGATGCTCCAATTCGATTTTTAAGGAGGAGTATATGGGGGAAAAAAGATATATTATTTCGGACGCATCAAGGATGCTCAATGTTGAATCACATGTTTTAAGATATTGGGAAGAAGAACTTGAAATCAAAATTCCAAGAAATGAAATGGGACACAGATACTACACGGAAGGTAACATCGAAAGCCTTAGAAAAGTCAGGGACTTAAAGAAGCAGGGCTACAGCCTAAAGGCAATAAAAAATATGGTAAACCCGAAAAAAGCAACCAGGGAAAATAAAGAATCAAATGAAAGACTGACAGTAAGACAGCCGATTTCGCTGATGGAAGTAAGGGAGAAAAAAGCCGGGGTGGAGAATTGCTATCAGGAAGTGCCGGAGGCAATGTCTGGCAGTGTACAGAGTGTGGTACAGAATATGACACAGAGTAATGGTCAGAATGCAGAAAGCACAGGCTTGAAGTTAGAACAGTTCCAGAACCTTATGAATAAGGTTGTTTCAAAGGCATTAAAAGAATCCACAACGAACCTTGGAAAAGAGCTAAGTGACAACGTAAGCGAAAACGTTCTAAAAGGAATGAATTATATGATGAGAGTTCAGGATGAAAAGGAAGAAGAACGTTATCGAAAACTTGATGAGCTTATGAGAAACAAGCAGAAGCTAAGCCGTCGAGAAAAAAGAAAAAAAGCAAAAGCAGAAAAACTTCTTTTGAAAAACAAGAAAAAAGGAATGGCTCATTTCGGGAAAAAACCACAGACTACATAAACAAAAATACATTATAGAAGAATGTTGCACCGCATATAAAATGCAAAAGATATTAAAAAAATGCAATACATAAAGAGACAGATAATAAGGACAAATAGCAAAAATAATTTAAAGATACAATAAAAATATTAAAAAATATTAAAAGAAAGACGATAAGAAATATTATAAAAAATATTATGAAAAGTTACATAGATAATATTACATAAAAAATGCCATCCTTTACATAAAGTAAAGATGGCATTTTTTATACCTATACGGTACATAATACGCTCCGAAGAGAGCGTATAAATTATAATAATTAGTCTAATTTGATTGAATCTGTTGGGCATGCACCTGCACAAGCGCCACATTCGATACATGTATCTGCATCGATTACGCAAACGCTACCATCGTTGCTAATAGCTCCTACTGGGCAAGTACCTTCACATGCACCACAACCGATACATCCGTCAGTAATTTTGTAAGCCATTATGTAAGCCTCCTTTGATTTTTTATACGTTTATAATAATACAATTATCCCAATATTGCAATAAATAAAAAGTTAAAAATTTAACAATAACAAGAAACATCAAGCGTCACGAACCACTGTAAGCACCCTTCCAAAGTAGTGAACATCATCGATATTATCGATGAAAAGCGAGTTTTTGTCACCATTAATGGGAGCAAGCTCCAGCCTGATTCCCGGAATATATTTACGAATATACACTTTATTTCCAATAAGAAAAATCCCTGTCTCACCGGATTCAGGAAAACGGTCCTTGCCAATCAGAAGAATATCGTTGTCAAAATAAGTAGGTGAAAGATTTCGCCCAACAATCTTAATCCCACACAAAACAATGTCACCAAAATCTTTTTTGTAAGCAGAAATATTAACAATATTCGTAGAAATACTGTCAAAAACCATTCCATCCTGAACAATACCCGTCGGGGTAAGAACGGAAACACAATCGGTTTTGTGAGATTGATTGTAGTCGGCAATGCGGGACTCAAAATAGGCAATTTCCACAAGTAGATTAAAAACCCTTGGTGGAAGTGATTTTTTATCAATGGTATTAATGACTGAGCGCCCTAAAATATAGTCAATGCTACAATTAAGCGCATCGCAAACCTTTGAAATAGTATAAATAGTGGGATTGTTAACCTTACCCCCAACTAATTTCTTAACGGATTCATATGGAAGCTCAGCCTCATCGGCAAGCTGCCTGATAGACCAATTCTTCTGATATAAAAGACGATTAATATTTTCAACCATAATGTTTTTGTTGGTGATTTTGTTAGAATTTTGATTCATAAATTAAGACGCCCCCCTTATTAAGATGTATTCCTTGGCACATAAAAAACAACAATATAACAAAATTTGTGCCTTTCTATGCCTTTTTTTTACAAAATTATGCATTTATTATATAGCATATAGAAAAAAATTAAAATATCTATGGAAAAAATGGAGGGAAAAATGAACAAAATGGAGAAAAACAGTAGCGAAAAACTATTACGACAGCTTATTGCAACGCTAAGGATGGAAGGAAGCCTGGTGTCAGCCAGCCTGGGAGAAAGTGACAAATATAACATTATAGTAATTAATGGCGAAAGCATAACCGGGGAAGACATGGGGAATTCTTTGTACAATGGTGAATGCAAAAGAAAAAGTGGCAAGGAACTGGAAAACATCATATCAAAAAAGCTGATTGGCCTTGGTATACCAACCAGACTAAAAGGATATAAATATATGCTTTCTGCAATTGAACAGGTGCTGGAGGATGAAACCTCACTTGAGGGAGTTACCAAGATACTTTATCCTGATGTGGCGAAGAAGTATAATTCAACACCTCAAAGAGTGGAAAAAGCCATAAGGCATGCCATAGAAGTAGCATAGACTGATAATGGGGTAGAGCTTAGGCGAGAGTTTCAAGACAGAAAGGAAAACAAAAGACCAACTAATTCAGAGTTTATTTCAAGAATAAGTGCTTATATAAAGATGTCAGCATAAAGAATATTATAGGCTTAGTTTTGTACGTTTTACAAAGCTAAGCTTTTTTTACTTAGATTTAATATTCTAAAGATTTTTGATTTAACAATGAATTAATAGAATAGCAAATGATAAGACTTATCAATAAGAATTCTATATGAAATACATTAAATAAATGTATTTGGAGAGAGACCTATAAGGCAGGCGGAGCTTACATCAAAGGGCTTGTAAATGTGAATGCACCACAAAAAAACACAGAACATCACATAAACAGTATACATGAAACACAAATAAAGTGTTGACTTTCACACACTTATCCATTACCATATTTATATAAATAAATACGAGGGAGGATAAGATGTAAATGAAAAGATACGATCAGTTGGAAATTACGGATTCATTCATGTTTGCCAAGGTAATGTCTGACAAGGAAATATGCAAGGCAACGTTGGAACAGATACTAAACATTAAAATCCGGGATATCAAATATCTGGATTATGAGGAAACCATTCAGGTGGCATCGGGAGCAAAGGGAGTAAGACTGGACATTTATGTGGAAGATGACAAGAACACTGTTTTTAACCTGGAAATGCAAACCACAAGTTATGCGGAACTACCTAAGAGATCACGCTATTATCAGGATGTGATAGACCTTAATATAATTGAAAAAGGGGATACATATGATATACTAGGAGTAAGCTATGTTATCTTTATTTGTACCTTTGATTTCTTTAAGAAGAACAGAAGTGTGTATGAGTTCGAGAATATATGTGTTGATGATGCTAACATAAGGTTGAATGATGAAACCCATAAGATTTTTTTGAACACCAAGGGTGATAGAGATGGCATAGGCAGGGAACTACAGTTGTTATTAGACTATTTCGATGGCAGGGAACCAGAAAGTAAGCTTGCAAGGGACATGCAGAAGAAGGTATTTGAGGCCAGAGGAAATGACCAATGGAGGCGTGAGTATATGTCATATCAGATGGAATTAAATCAACAGTATAAGAATGGTAGAGCAGAAGGCATAGAACAGGGCATGAAGCAAGGCATAGAACAGGGCATGAAGCAAGGCATAGAACAGGGAAAAAAACAAGGAGTGCAGCAGGCAACAGAGGATATTAATAAGTTAATTAAAGTTTTGCTCTCACAGAAGAAGTATGATGAATTGGAGAAGATGTCGGAAGACAAGGAATACCAGAATGAGCTAATGAAGAAATACAACATAATAGAATAGTCTGTAATAGGAATATCATATAGTTTTTGCACCAAAGTATACGAGACAGGTAATACACAAGAATAAGACAGAGACGCCGGGCGGCTATTTGTGAGAGAGGGAGGATATGGTGGAGATAAGTATTGTGTGGGGAAATATCACATAAGAAGCTTCTCAAAACGTCCTCAACGACAAAAATGTATGCGAAAGGAAATATATCCCACGACAGAACCCCAAAAACAAAACCAAGGGAAAGTGATGTATCACTTTCCCTTGGTAAATCATATATAATTCAATTTTAATTTCTAGCAACAACACATATTAAGCAAACATAGTGTTGTGCAAGGATCAGCGCAACACATTGCACCGGAATCGCCACCATATGAATACTGGCGGGTGTTGTACCATTGACCACCACTTTCAAGTGTTTGAACAAGTCTTTGGTATGTCTGGTTGTCAGGTTCCATCTGCAAAGCAGTTCGTGCAAAATCAAGAGCCATGACATTGTTACCTAGACCGTTGTTTGCCAAAGAACTTAAGAAATACCACTGAGCGGTACGGTCCTGAATATTGCTCAGGACATTTAAAGCTTCCTGAAAACGCCTATTGTTGATGTAGTTAGAAGCAGCAGTGTAATAGGAAGCATCCTGACCGTAATACTGGCTGGACTGTCCCTGCCCACTGTTAAAACCGCCGAAGCCTCCAAAACCACCAAACAAATCATCAAAAGGATTGCCGGAATAACCACCACCGTAGTTGCCGTTACCTGAACCACCATAGGCAGAACCACCATTACCATAGCCACCGGAACCATAACTGCCGTTACCGTAGCCACCATAAGAACCACCATAGCCACCTGAATAACCATTCTTACGCTCATCCATAATCTGATTGTAAGCCTGACCAACTAACTTAAACATCTCCTCCGCCTTATCCTTATTAGGATTGTTAATATTAGCATCGGGATGATACTTGCGACTTAATTTTCTATATGCCTGTTTTACTTCATCATCTGTGGCATCTCGTGAAATGCCAAGAACTTTATATGGATCACTCATATCAAACTCCTAAAAAACTAAAGTTATGTAAACCTAATAGCTTACGCATTAACCTTAGTCATTCTCTTTTATTATATTGTCTGATGCTACATCTTCTCCACGTCGTTCCTTCAGATTCTTATAATAGACCGTCCAAACCCCGGCGTAAAGGATATTTCTAAGAACCTCAGCATTCTCCAAAATAGGAAGATACTCGAACTCCTTAGAGCATTCAGCCATCATCATCTGTAGCATGCCCTTTATTCTATCATCAAACCCCTGTTCATTGCAAATAGATTTGAAAGGATTGTAATGATTCTTCTTAATATCCTCCTCCAAATCATCATAGGCATCAAGAATATAAATAAATTTGCCAAGGAAAAAACCAATGCGGCTAAGAGAAGCAGCCCACTGGTCGTCTTTTGGAACAAAAAGGACAGACATAATGCGACCGAAAAGCCCTGCCATAACGTCAATGTTCGTCTCATTCTCTTTTTCGCGGGTACCTAATTCGGTGAGAAGAGACGAAATAGAATCTGCCTTTGCGGCGTAATCAAAAGAATCGTCAGGGTGCTTAGTATTCAAAAGCTTGGCAAAAGCAAGCTTCAAAACACTGCGGTCATCATTCCAGTCGTCCATAGCCTTATAATAAGATAATAAAATATTCATATCAGCCACGTAATCTGAGTAAATACTGGAAGACATAGGCTGTGCCTTAAGGGGATGACGAATACATTTGTGCTCAGAATGAGCAACCTTCGGTTCGTACAAAGAAGTAAGAAGCATTACAAGAAAAGTCATATCATAAGAAAGTGTAAACTGCCCGACAAAACCATAGCGGGACCTTAAAGAATAACACAAACCACAATAAAAACTCTTGTAAACATCAAACTCCTTAAATTTTAATTCCGGTTTATTAATAACAACATATCCAAACATAAAAAACTAACTTCTTCTTATAAAAGTGGCGTTGCACTTAGGGCAACGAATCTGAATCTTACCGTGTCCTTTAGGAATACGAATCCTCTGGCCACATCCCGGACACTTGTAGAAATGATAATACTTGCGCTGACCGGCAAGGTTCTTCTCATTGGCAACCTTGTTGCGCCAGCTACCGAGAATACGCATATACTTCTCGTTTTCAGCAGCACGCTTATAAATGTTACGTGAAAACATTCTAAAATAAGTATAAAAAATAAGAAGCAAAATCAAAGTACTAAAAAGGGAACCAAGTCTTCTTGGAACAAAAAGCGAAATAATACACAACGCAATTGTAAGCCCAAGCAAAAACTTAGAAAACTGATCTACACCATATCTTCCATACATAAATTTTGAAAATCTATCTCTCCAATTCATAAACATGTCACCTCACCAATCATCTTGAATATTGTAGACCAATCATTCAATATAAAAAACAGTCATCTTGATACTGAAGACCAATCATCTGAAATATTGTAGTCGATATTAAGAGTGTAAGTCCAATGCCCGATAAAAGCAATGGCAAAGGGTTTGAATTTACATTTAAGTCATAAAAGTTTACAAATATGTAAAAAATGATAAGCATAAAAACGTTTTTACTGAAAAAAGAAAACAAAATGACTAAAAATGCTGAATTATTACTAAAATGACAATATCGCGCATTGAAAAAGGACGAAAAATAGAGTATTATGGAAAAGAAAAAGGGCTAAGCAACGTTAGCTATAAGCTATATGAGAGTATAAGTGATTTTTATAGAAGTTGTATAAATATGCACAAAGCATATGATAAAGATAATAAACACAAGAATATACATCAGGTTCTTTATAAATATGTAAAGCTTATAATTAGACAACAATGGGAAGACAATAGTATACAAAAGACGCTGTGTAAAAAATAGGAGGGGAGATTCGCTGCATGTACGTGAAGAAGAATAGCTGGGTTAAGCATTTAGACTTTATACTGGCTGATTTGTTGTGCATTAATTTAACGTTATTGATTGCATATTTTCTACGTAATGGAGTACGTAATGTATATGCGCTAAAGGAGTACAGAACACTTCTTTTTGCAATAATGGCACTGCATTTCTGCATAAGTTTTTTTTCAAATACATATTCAGACATCCTAAGAAGAGGATATTTTCAGGAATTTAAAAGAGTACTTGTTCATAATACAGAATTAATGCTATGTGTAATGGTATTTATGTTCTTTACTCATACAGGAGCAATATACTCAAGATTAATGATTTTTGCATTCTGGGTAATGGACATTTTTGCAATGTATTTTGTACATATTTGCTTAAAAACATTTTTAAGAAAAAGAGATTACCGAGAGAAGAAGCAAACTAAACTTTTGATAATTACTACACCGGAAAATATGGAGAAAGTAATCAGTGAAGTAAACGATGGACCGGACAAGAGTTTTGAAATAGTAGGAATAGCGTTAAACACAAATGAGGAAGAAATTAAAGAGTGCCAGGGAATACCGGTAGTTTCAGAAGGAACAGATATGTATGACTATGTTTGCAAAAATGTTGTAGATGAAGTTTTACTTAATTCAAACTATCCATCAGATAATTTTGATCAGATAGTGGAAACTTTAGTTAATATAGGAATTACCGTAGATATTAAATTAAATATTAAGTTTAATGGTGGAACTCAGGAGTTCGGACACATTAACGATACTAAGATTATAAGAACAAGTGCCAATACTGTAACAATAACAGAGATGGCATTAAAGAGAGCCATGGATATCTGTGCAGGCATTGTTGGATGTATAGTTACAGGTATACTTTTTATATTTGTGGCACCTGCAATTAAGATAGCAGATCCTAAGGGACCTGTATTCTTCGGACAGAAGAGAGTTGGTCGTAACGGAAGAATTTTTACAATATATAAGTTCCGTTCTATGTATGTAGATGCGGAAGAACGTAAGAAGGAACTTATGGCGAAGAACAAGATGGAAGGTCTTATGTTTAAGATGGACGCTGATCCTAGAATTATAGGAAGCGGTCCTGACGGAACAAGAAAGGGACTTGGATATTATCTTAGACATCTGTCTATAGATGAATTTCCTAACTTCTGGAGCATCCTAAAGGGAGACATGAGCCTTGTGGGAACAAGGCCACCAACAATGGATGAATATAATCAGTATGAATTACATCACAAGAGCCGTCTGGCAGCAAAACCGGGACTTACAGGAATGTGGCAGGTAAGCGGCAGAAGTGATTTTACTGATTTCGAAGAAATAGTAAAAATGGACAGCGATTATATTAAGAACTGGAATATAGGACTTGATATAAAAATAATTCTGAAAACAGTGCTGGTAGTGCTGGAACAGAAGGGATCGGTGTAATATTTGGCAAAATATGCAAGGGGATAAAAAGTGCATAAGAAGAATAAAGATAAATTAAGAATCGCAATGTTAGGTCATAAGAGAATACCTTCAAGAGAAGGTGGCGTGGAAATTGTGGTGGAAGAACTTTGTACAAGAATGGTTAACAAAGGTCACAAAGTAACATGCTACAACCGTGGCGGACATCATGTTAGCGGTAAGGAATTTGACAGCGCGAAGATTAAAAACTACAAAGGAATAAACCTGAAAACAGTGCCTACAATAAACTGCAAAGGGTTGGCAGCAATGTCAGCCTCAGTTTTTGCAGGCATTAAAGCGTCTTTTGGAAGATATGATGTTGTACATTTTCATGCGGAAGGACCATGTGCAATGTTGTGGCTTCCTAAGTTATTAGGCAAGAGATGCATAGCAACAATTCACGGCCTGGACCATCAGAGAGCTAAGTGGGGCAAGCTTGCAAGCACTTATATAATGATGGGGGAGAAGTGCGCAGTAAAGCACGCAGGCGAAATAATAGTATTAAGCCGTGGCGTGCAGGATTATTTCAGAGATACATATGGAAGAGAGACTAAGTTTATTCCAAATGGAGTAAACAGACCGATAATAAGAGAACCACAGATTATAAAAGCAAAATTCGAATTGGAAAAAGATGATTACATCCTATTCCTGGGACGACTAGTTCCTGAAAAAGGGCTTAAGTATCTGGTAGAAGCTTTTAAAAAAGTAAAAACAGATAAGAAATTGGTAATAGCCGGTGGAAGTTCAGATACAGATGAGTTCGCTAACGAACTAAGACAAATGGCAAAAGATGATGACAGAATAATCTTTACAGGATTCGTTCAGGGAGAAGAATTGGATGAGTTATACAGCAATGCATACGTATACACACTTCCAAGTGATTTGGAAGGAATGCCACTTAGTCTGCTTGAGGCAATGAGCTATGGAAATTGTTGCCTTGTATCAGACATAGATGAATGTGCATCTGTAGTTGAAGATAAGGCGTTGGTGTTCAAAAAGTCGGATGTAGATGATTTGAGAGAAAAATTACAGCAGGCTTGTGATAAGCCTAAGATGGTTAAGAAATATAAAGAAGAAGCTGCAGATTTCATTTGTGAGAAATATAATTGGGATGATGTGGTTGAGAAAACAATGGAGTTGTATAGAGGTTAGAATATGAAGATTTTAATGGTTAATAAGTTTCTATATCCAAATGGAGGAAGTGAAACATACATATTTAAGTTAGGTGAATACTTAGAAAGTCATGGACACGAAGTTCAGTATTTCGGAATGGAACATGAAGGAAGATGCGTTGGAAATCATGCAGAAGCCTATACATCTGATATGGACTTTCATGGAGGTTCAAAACTTTCTAAACTGACTTATCCAATTAAAACAATATATTCAAGTGAGGCAAGAAAGAAAATCAGACTTGTTCTTGAAGACTTTCAGCCTGATGTGGTTCATTTAAACAATTTTACATATCAGATAACTCCAAGTGTTATATTAGAAATAAAGAAATGGTCAAAACAAACAGGACATAAATGCAAGATTGTATTTACCGCACACGATTATAATCTGGTTTGCCCAAATCATATGTGTAACAATCCTAATACACACGAAAACTGTGAAAAGTGTTTAGGTGGACATTTTATGAATTGCTTTAAAGGAAAATGTATTCATGGAAGCACAGCTAAATCAGCAGTTGGAACAATGGAAGCTATGTTTTGGAAAATAAAGGGAACATACAAGTATATTGATTCTATGATATGCTGTAGTGAATTTATGAAGACAAAAATGGATTCAAATCATTTGTTCGCAAGAAAGACTATTGCACTTCACAATTTTATAGATAAAGTTGAATGGAAAGAAGTAGAGAAGAAAGACTATGTTCTTTACTTCGGAAGATTTTCAGAAGAAAAAGGAATAGGAACACTTATAGAAGTGTGTAAGAAACTTCCAGATGTTCAGTTTATATTTGCGGGAACAGGTCCTTTAGAAGAAGAAATCAATGGAATTAGCAATATAAAAAATGTAGGTTTTCAAAAGGGAGAAGCTCTTGAAAAACTTATAAGAGAAGCAAGATTTTCTATATATCCATCAGAATGGTATGAGAATTGCCCGTTTTCAGTAATGGAAAGCCAGATGTATGGAACACCAGTGTTAGGTGCTAATATTGGAGGAATTCCTGAACTGATATTAGTTGGAAAGACTGGAGAATTGTTTGAAAGTGGCAATGGCGAAGATTTAAAGAATAAAATCGAAGAATTGTGGAATCACAAAGAAAAGTTAGATAAATACAGTGAAAACTGTAAAGATATTAACTTTGATACGATTGAAGAATATTGTAATAAATTGATTAAGATATACGAATAAAAGGGAAAAGGGAGAGAACATAATGGCAGAGAAAAAATTAAATGGTACAGTTATCGTAACATATAGATGTAACGCACGTTGTTCAATGTGTAACAGATATAAAGCACCATCAAAACCTGAAGAAGAAATTTCAATTGAAACAATTAAAAAATTACCTAAAATGTACTTTACAAATATAACTGGCGGAGAACCTTTTATACGTACAGATTTAAAGGACATTGTTAGAGAATTATATAAGAAGAGTGATAGAATTGTTATTTCAACTAATGGATTTTTCACAGATAGAATTGTTGATTTGTGTAAGGAATTTCCTAATATCGGAATCCGTATTTCAATTGAAGGTCTTGAACAGACAAACAATGAAATCCGTGGATTAGATGATGGATATAACAAGGGTTATACAACACTTAAGAAATTACGTGAAATGGGAATGAAGGATGTTGGTTTCGGAATGACGGTTCAGGACAAGAATGCACCTGATTTAGTACCACTTTATAAGATTTCTAATGAAATGGGAATGGAATTTGCAACTGCTTCATTACATAACAGTTTCTATTTCGTAGAAGCAAAGAATATAATCAAAGACCGTCCAATGGTAGCAAAGAATTTCGAAGATTTAATTAACGAATTACTTAGATCAAAGAGTCCTAAGAAATGGATGAGAGCTTATTTCAATCACGGACTTATTAATTATATTTACGGACAGAAGAGATTACTCCCTTGTGATATGAGTTTTGATACATTCTTTATTGATCCATACGGAGATGTAATGCCATGTAACGGAACAAAAGATAAAGAAGTAATGGGTAACTTAAACAACCAGAGCTGGGATGAATTATGGAATAGCCCTGAAGCAGAGCAGGTTAGAGCAAAGGTTCGCTGCTGTGACAGAGATTGTTGGATGATAGGTTCAGTTTCTCCTGCAATGCATAAGTATATTTGGAAACCTGGGTTCTGGGTACTTAAACATAAGTTTAAGGCTTTGTTTAGTAAACATCCATATAGCATGTATGAGAATAAAATTGTACGTGACTACAGAGATGGCAAAGTAACTAAAGAAGAATTAGATAAATGCAGTACTTGTGATATGTGCGCAACAATTAATGACGGATTAAGCGACGCTTCAAGAGAACAGCTTAAAGATAAGAGCGGTGAAGAAATAGTTGATGCAGATATTGCAAAACAGATGGGAGAATAAAAGAATACCACAAAAAGATGAGGTTAAACATGAACAGGCAAGAACAACTAGAGAAACTCCATACGCTTGAATTAAAAATCGCCAAGGAAATAAAGAGAATATGTGAAAAAAATGGAATTAACTATTTTTTGACTGCAGGAACAGTACTTGGAGCTGTGAGACATAAGGGATTTATACCTTGGGATGATGATATGGATATAGGTATGCTTAGAGCCGATTACAACAAGTTTATCGAAGCATGTAAAGAAGATTTGGGAAGCGAATTTTTCTTTCAAACATGGGATACAGATAAGGAATATCCGTTTTCTTTTGGAAAGATTAGACTAAACAATACTAGTTTTATTGAAAAATTTTCTGAAAATTGTGGGGCACATAATGGAATTTTTGTTGATGTTTTTCCATATGATAATGTTCCAGATTCAGTTTTGAAAAGAAAGATACAAGGGAAAAAGTACTTTATATGCAAAAGAATATTATGGATGAAAAAAGGTATGGGAGAAAATATGAAAGAAGCTAGCCTTATAAAAAGGATAAAGTACTATATCTTTAAAGTGTTTTCATCATTTTTTAAATATGAATCTGTAAAAGAGTATTTTGGGAAAATACAGGTTAAATATAATGACGTGACTACAAAAAGGGTAGTGACGGATGGATCATATTCATTTGACAAAGAAAGTATTGATAGAGAGATAGTCACTAATTTAGAATCAATACAATTTGAGGATGAAAAATTTTTAGCATATGTAGATAGAGTGCAATATCTAAAAAAATTTTATGGAAACTTTATGGAATTACCACCGGAAGAAGAGAGAGATAGACATATCATTCAAAAAGTGGATTTTGGGCCCTACGTATAGAGTGAAAAATGGAACGGTTACCAGAGATAATAAAATTGAAAAAGAGGGTATAAAATGAAAGTGCTAAATTTATTAACTAGTGGAAATGCGGGAGGAATAGAAAGTCTTTGCAGAGATATAGGGGTGAATAGTCAATTCGAGAATGGCTTTTGCTTTTTGTTTGAAGGTGGTACTATATATGAAGATATGAAGAAAATAGGGTTAAAGACGTATTTACTTAAAGATGAAGGGGGATGTATAAGCTTAAAAAAATATAGAAAATTAAAAGAAATTGCAAAAGAATATGATATTATAGCGGTTCATCATGGAGATCCTTTTTTAAAGCTTTATCATTATTTGCTAAGTAAGAATTTGAAAAATAAATATGTAACGTTTGTTCATTCCTGTTATGAAGAAAAATTTTTCTGCCCTAATAATAAAATAAAAAAAATGGCAATGCATAAAATGTTTCAACTAGGATTATCAAATTCAGATAAAATAATTTTTGTCTCCAATGCAGGAAAAAATAGCTACATGAATGAATTTAAAATAGATTCTAATAAAGCAGTGGTAGTTTATAATGGAATAGGATTAGATAAAATAGAAAATGGAATTAAAAAACAAAAAATAGAAACGAATCCATACAATATAACATATATTGGTAGATTAAATAGTGTTAAAGGAGTTGATTTGTTACTTCGAGCTACTAAAATCTTAAAAGAGAAGCATAATATAAAAATTTCCATTGTAGGAGATGGAGAAGAAAGAAAGACTTTGGAAAATCTTGCAGATAAGTTAAAGATAGATGATATAGTAAGCTTCTATGGACAGCAGAAAGATGTGGCACCATTTTTGGATAAGGCCAGTATTTTTGTATATCCTTCAATTTGGCAGGAGGTGTTTGGAATTTCAATTGTGGAAGCAATGGCATATGGAATTCCGTGTGTGGCTACTGATGTAGGTGGAATACCAGAAATTATAGAAGATGGTAGTAATGGTTTTCTATGTGAGAAATCTAATTCGAATAATTTAGCTAGCACAATTGAAAAAGTAATAAATTTAATTGAGGCTGGTCAAGGATATGCGATTTCAAATAAAGCTAGAAAAAGAGCAGAAGAATTTTCTATAGAACAAACAGTAATGAACCTAAAAAATGTGTATGAAAGTACAATTTAAATAATGTAATAAAAACATTTTTATCAGTAAAAGAAAGGGAAAATGTTAAAAATGATAGTTGTTGTAATCCTTAACTACAATGATGGCAAAAATTGTTTGAAAGTTGCAAATCGAGCGTTAGAAAATATAAATATTGATAAGGCAATTATTGTAGATAATTGTTCTCCAGATAATTCGTATTCGCTCTTAAAAAAACAGGAAAGTGAAAATTTAATAGTATTAAAAACTGATAAAAATGGTGGCTTTGCATATGGCAACAATTTTGGAATTAATTATGCAATAAAACGGTATAATCCCAAAATAGTTATAACTATTAATTCTGATATAATCATAGAAAATAATGTTATAGACGCAAACATTGATTTTTTAGAAAAACATAAAGAATATGGGTTAGTATCTTGTGCGATAAGAGAGCAAAATGGAGAATTGTCAGAGAGACCTTGTTGGTCTTATCCGAGTTTAAAAGATATGATAATGTATTGTGGTTGGATTACGAGAAAATTTTATAAGGCAAAAAAAACAGAGATTAAAGATTGCGAATATATGGATGTTGATGTGGTACGTGGTAGTTTTATGTGCTTTAATGTACAGGCGTTGAAATTGGTAGGGGGATTTGACGAAAATACTTTTTTGTACAATGAAGAGAACATTATATCGCAACGTTTAAAAAAAATGGGATACAAAGTAGCGTTTTTACCTAGATATGAATATTTTCATAATCATAGAGTATCGGATAAAAAAAGAATAGTGGATTTAAGTCCAGGACTAAATTCAGGATATTATTATGCAACTAATTATGGAGGCGTTAAAGGAATAAAGAAAGAAATACTGAGATTTTGTACGTTAGTTGGTATTGGGGAAAATTATATGATTAACAGAATAAAAAAACATTATATGAAAAAATAATTGAGAAAAATCCGAGTGAAAGAAACTCTTATACTTTAAGAAAAATATAAAAAAGGAGAGAAAGATGCCGACTATTACAGTTTTCACGCCAACATATAATAGGGCGTATATAATCACAAAATTATTTAAATCATTATGTATCCAAACAAATTTAGATTTTGAATGGATTATAGTGGATGATGGATCAAGTGATAATACAGAAATAATTATTGATGAAATGAAGAAAGAGGCAAAGTTTTCAATAATTTATATAAAGAAAGAAAATGAAGGAAAGCATATCGCTATCAATGAAGGAGTCAAAGTCGCGTCAGGAAGATGGTTTTTTATAGTAGACTCAGATGATTATTTAACTCGGGATGCTATTGAAAAGGTAATCTACTATTGCAATGGTATAGAAGGAAAAAAAGACATTGCAGGAGTAGTTGGTTTGAGAGGAAATCAAGAAGGTGTAGCATGGACTGATTGGTATCAAAAAAATAAAAGGGTGAAAGAAATCGATATTCCTAATATATTAGATTGTACATACATTGACTATAGATATAAATACAAAATTAAAGGTGATAGAGCTGAAGTTGTGAGAACAGAAATACTTAAAAAATATCCATTTCCCAAATTTGAAAATGAAAAATTTTTAGTTGAAAGTTATTTGTGGCTCAGCCTTGCAAAGGATAATTACAAATTTAGATGGTTTAAAGATGTTATTTATATAACGGAGTATTTAGATGATGGATTGACACAAAATATAGCTAAAAATTATAGAGAAAATCCAATTGGAAGTAATTATATAGCAAATTTAGAACTTAGTTGTAGTGGAATACCTTTGAAGAAAAAAATAAAAAGTTGCTACAATTATTATCGTTATGGTTTTTATACAAAAAAAAGTATAAAGCAGCTTGTAACACAATGTGCTAGCAAATTGCTTTCACCAATCGGGTTTTGCATTGCATTAATAAAAAAATAAGACCATTTTTAGAATGGAGAGGATGAATGGAATTATTAAAAATTAAAATAAGTAAAAAAGATTATACATGGACAATAGTTGTGTTTATATTTTTGATGGAAAATTGTTTTAAACTTATAAATACAGATACTGTAAATATTTCGGGAGCTTTTGCTTATTCAGATATTTGGCTCGGATTGTTTATATTATACTTTGGAATCAAATTTGTTAAATTTTCAAAAATGAAAGATGGAGGTTTGTTTTTTACATTTATAGTACTTATTGAAGTGATGTGCGTTGTTGCGGCAGTTCAGCAGAAATATTATACAAGTCAGCCTATATCACTTGGAATTAGACCACAGCGAAATTTTATGATAATTTTGTTGTCATATTTTGTAATAACAAAAATGTCAGAAAAAGAAGAAATAAATTGGGAAAAGTTATTTGATTATTTTGTAGTTTGGGGAACAGTTTCTTCAATCTTATACATTATTCAAAAATTACTTTATCCCTCGGTACAGTTTTTATATGCATTAATGAATTATCGTAATGGGTCTTTAAGAATCTATGGGGATAGTTCATTAATAGATATTGCTATTTTAATAGCAGCATATAGGTTGTTTTCAAGTTTTAGAATAAAATATATGTGTACGGTTTTATTAGGGGGAGTATACTTATTTTGGATATCACAAGGCAGAATGGAGATTATTTCCATATTAATAGGAATTATAATAGGATTTTTACTTACACGCAAATTTGATAAGAAAAAGTTAGTTTTAGGTATTATTTTGGTATTAGCAATAGGAATGTTTTTTGTATCAGCATATGGAAGAAATTTGGTTGAATCTATAATGTCAGCAAAAGAACTTGGAGAAACACAAGGTAATACAATGGCGATTCGTTATATGGGAAGAGAATTCTATTTCGAACAACTTTATTCATCAATAAGGTCGTTGCTATTTGGGTGTGGATATCCAAATTCGTTATATGCACCTGCAATGCAAAGAGCTGGTTTTAATTTAAAAATAGGCTTAAGTGATAATGGAATATTTGGATTTTTATATGTATATGGTTTTTTAGGGGTACTGCTAGTTATTAGCGTAGTAATTTTAGCAACAAAGAAGTCTATAGAAATACGCAAATATAAAAATGATAGTGTTCCATTAATGTACATAGTAACAATGGTAATAATGTCATATAACGTAATATTTTGGTATTGGAACGCAGATGGAACATTTATCCTAGTTTTAATGCTGTGTTATATTGAACGAGAATACAGAAAAATCATAAAAAAGAAAAAGGAAATGAAAAAGGATGATACTTTTTGCAAATCGATGGGGAAGTAATAGAATAAATTCATGGTCAGGAACTCCTAACGGTATATTGGAGGCGCTGAACAATAAATTAGGAACAGATAAAGTTAAAGAGCTGAATTTGGGTAATAATAAAATCATTAACATATTTGAAAATCTTGGAAAGGGATTGCTAAAATTATTAAGAATTGATGGTTGTGATATATGTGCAGTTATTCTTGATAGCATTGACTTGGGGGAAAAAACAAAGAAGTATAAAAATCAGCCAATAATTGTATTCAAAGAATTGGTAGGTAAAAATGTTGAAAAATCATATTTATTTATAGATTGTTCAGTTGATTATGCATTTCGTTGCCACGAAAGTGGTATATTTTTTGAAAAATATGTGCCGTTTGCTAAAAAGAGAAAATATAGTATGTTATCCAAAAGAAATGAGTTAGCTAAAGGTTACTATGAAAATTGTCAAGGGATTTTCACTATGGGTAAGTGGTTACGCAAAGAGTTAATTGAAAATTGCGGATTACCAGAAAATAAAGTGCATGCAGTTGGGGGTGGATGCAATATCTGTGTCAATAAGATTAATACAACAGCAAAGAGAGGAAATAAGTTTCTATTTGTTGGAAAAGATTTTGAACGCAAAGGTGGTGTGTTAGTTTTAAATGCTTTTAAATATTTAAATAGCATTCATAAAGGAGAATACGAACTTTATATTGCAGGACCAGAAGAATGGCCGTTAAATAGTCCTGTGCCAGAAAATGTGCGATTTCTTGGCATGAAAACACAGGAAGAACTTAGTAATTATTATAATATATGCGATGTTTTTGTTATGCCGTCTTACTTTGAAGCTTATGGGATGGTTTTTTTGGAAGCATTGATTTATGGCCTTCCATGCATAGGAAGAAACTGTTGCGAAATGCCTGAGTTTATTAATCCAGAAGAGAATGGAGATTTAATAGAACAGGACAATTATATTGAATTAGCTGAAAAAATGTTTAAAGTGATTAAGAATAAGGAAATGATACAAAGAGTAGATTGCAAACGCAAAGAGTATATTGTTAAATATTCGTGGGAAGCGGTTGCGGATAGAATTTGTAAGATTGTAGAGGATGATGGATATAAGATATGAAGAAAGTGGCTATAGTAACAATTGAATCACTAAATTATGGAAATCGTTTGCAAAATTATGCATTGCAGCAAGTACTTAAAGAACAAAAATGTGACGTTGAAACTTTACGACGAAATAGAACAAAAACTGGAGTAAAAGAAAAAATAAAGAAATGTATTCAGAATATATTGCAAACAAAGGCTGCTAAATTTAGACAATTTGATTCACTGATTGAATTTTCAAATATAACTATTAGCAGAGACAATTATCCAAACGGATTGGCAAATAAGTTTGATTATTTTATTGTAGGAAGTGATCAAGTTTGGAATCCATATTATGATTTTGTGGCAGGTGAATGTGATTTTCTTGTTTTTGCAAAAGATAGGCAGAAAATATCTTATGCAGCAAGTTTTGGAATAGATGAAATTCCTAAAGAGGTAGAGGATTATTATAGAAGAAATTTGAAAGCATTTAGAGAAATTTCTGTAAGGGAAAAGCAGGGAGCAGTAATAGTAAAAAAATTAATACAAAGGGACGTCAAGGTCGTTTTAGATCCAACATTTTTACTCAACGGTAATGAGTGGAAAAAAGTTGAAAAAAGACCACAGTGTTGTCCTAAAAATAAATATGTTTTTATTTATAATTTAGGAGAAAAGAATGATAGATTTAAAAGAAAAATAGAGTTATTAAAGGAAAAATATGAAATATTTGATGTTAGATTAATTCAGAAAAATGGTAGAGAATTGCCAATAGGACCGTCAGAGTTTTTGTTTTTATTAAGAAATGCAGAGTTAGTTTTGACAGACTCATTTCACGCGACGGTTTTTTCAATTATATTTCATAAAAAATTTATAACATTTAACAGGATTGGCTTGAATATGAACTCTAGAATAGAATCACTTGCAGAATTATTTGAACAAGGTCAACATTTAAATAAATTTGGAGATTTTGATTTTGAAAAAGAAGCCAATTATTCAAAAATAGATGTGATTTTGGATGAAGAACGAAAAAAATCAATAGATTTTTTGAAAAAAGCTATTGAACAAAAGTAAGTAATCATAAGAGGAATTAATAATGGCGAAAATAGAGAGAACAAAAAATGCAACGAGAAATATTGTTTTTGGCGTAATACTTAAAGCGTATCAGATTTTAGTACCATTTTTAATGCGTACAGCAATGATTTATCTTATGGGAGTTCAGTATCTTGGCTTGAATTCACTTTTCACTTCAGTTCTTCAAGTCCTGAATTTGGCAGAATTAGGTGTTGGATCAGCTATGATATATAGCATGTATAGGCCAATTGCAGAAGATGACGATGAAAAAATTTGTGCATTGATGAAATTGTATAGGACATATTATAGAGCGATTGGTTTAGTTATTGCTATTGTAGGTTGTATACTGACACCTTTTGTTCCCGAATTGATTTCAGGAGAAATACCAAAGGGCTTGAATATTTATATTTTATATCTTTTAAATTTAGGGGCAACTGTTTTATCTTATTGGCTTTTTGCATATAAAAATAGTATTCTACAGGCACATCAAAGAACAGATATTGTAAGTAAAGCAACTTTAATAACAAGTACCATACAGTATATACTCCAAATATTAGTTTTATGGTTCTTCAGAAACTATTATTTATATGTTATTGTTATGCTAATTACTCAGGCGGTTACTAATATTGTAACAGCTGTTGTTGCGGATAAATTGTATCCCCAATTTAAACCAAAAGGTGATATACCAAATAAAGAAGTAAAGCAGATTAATCAAAGGATTAAGGATTTATTTACAGCAAAATTAGGAGCAGTTGTTATTGGTTCGGCAGATACGATAGTCATTTCAGCCTTTTTAGGATTGACTACTTTGGCTATTTATCAAAATTATTATTTTATATTAAATTCAATATGTGGATTTATAACTGTTATATTTTCTGCGATAACAGCAGGGATTGGTAATAGTTTGGTAACGGAGTCCACTGAAAAAAATTATAATGACTTTAGAAAATTTACATTTATTATTTGTTTTATTCTTTGTATTTGTTGTTGTTGCTTTGCAGGTTTATATCAACCATTTATGAGATTATGGGTTGGTGAAAAATTTATGCTAGATTTTAGTTTCGTAATTTTGTTTTGTATTTTATTTTATTGTCTCGAACTTGCAATGGTATGGGCTACAGTAAAGGATGCAGCTGGATTATGGCATTCTGATAGATTTAGACCTTTAATTGGAGCAATAGCTAATTTGTTAATGAATGTTGTTCTGGTTCAAATTATAGGGTTATATGGAATTATTCTTTCTACTGTTTTTAGTTATATATTGATTTCGATGCCGTGGTTGATTCACAATTTGTTCAAGTTTTTGTATAAAGAGCCTTTAATAAAATATTTGAAAGATTTAGGTTTTTATATATTAGTTGCAGTAGGCTCTACAGCATTAACTATTAGTTTGTGTAGAAAAATAGTAATAGAAGGAATTGTTGAATTAATAATAAAATCAATAGTAAGTGTTTCTATTCCACTGGTAATAGAATGTTTAGTTTATAGAAGAAAGAAAGAATTTATAGAATCAGTAATTTTAATAAAAAAAATGTTAAAGAAAGGGTAATAAAATGGAATATAAAACTTTATCAAATGGATACAAAATTCCGAGCATATGTTTTGGAACAGATATTGTAAATTACGAACTATCACTAAAAAAAAGAACTGCACAGAGAATAAAATATATACTTAAAACTATTTTAAGAAGGGATACAAGAAAATTTAAACGAGATAAGGGAATTGTTGAATGCACTGTTCATTCATTGGAAAATGGATGTAATTTTTTTGATACTTCAAGAGCATATGGGGGATCTGAAAGAATGCTTCAAGATTCTCTAAAAAAGGTGAAAAGAGACAGTTATTATATATGTACAAAATTAAATAATTCGGCACAATTAAAAGATATACCAGCGAGAACAGTTTTAGAAGAAAGTATGAAACAATTAGGTGTTGATTATATAGATGTATATATGTTGCATTGGCCTGTTGAAGGAAAATATTTAGGGTATTGGAAACAACTCGAGGAACTTTATAAAGAAGGAAAAGTTAAGGCTATTGGTGTAAGCAATTGTAAAATACATCATTTAAAAGAAATAGAAAAGATTGCAGAAATAATGCCAATGGTCGATGAAGTAGAATTGCATCCATTGTTGTCAGAAGCAGAATTGAGAGATTATTGCAGGGAAAAAAAAATACAGATTATGGCATATACAAGTACAGCACGCTTGGACTTTAGGATAAAAGCAAGTAAAAGAATGGAACAGGTATGCAGAGAGACAGGGAAAAGTCTTTCTCAAGTTATTTTGAGATGGCATATACAAAGTGGAAATATTCCTATTTTTAATACATCTACAATTAAACATTTTAAGGATAATATGGAGATTTTTGATTTTACACTATCAGACAATCAAATGAAGATTATTGATAGTATAAATATTAATGCAAGAACGAGATATGATTCAGATAATTGTGAGTGGGATAGATTGGGGTAAAATATGATTACTAATAAAATAAAAAAAAGATTAAAGGGTATAAAAATTTCCATAATAAACGGAAAATCTAATGTTAGGATAAAAGATAGTGCGACTACATTTATAAGAATTCATAAGAATTCTATTAAAGGTAAAGGAGTTTTGAACTTAAATTCAAATGCTGTTAATTCTAAGGAAACATCTAAATTAAGAATTGATGAAGGTGGAACTTTAGTTATTAATGGAAATGTTTCTCTTTTTACGGGGTTTAATATACATGTTGGAAAAAATGCTATTTTATATATAGATGATGGTACATTTATTAATGAAAAGGCACTTATTTCAGTAGCTACTAAATGTTCAATTGGTAAAAATTGTGCAATATCAAATAATGTGACAATTATTGATAGCAATTTTCATATGATAAACGGGAAATTAACTAGTAAAGAGATAAAGATAGGGGATAAAGTATTAATTGGCGCAAATACTACAATACTTAAAGGGAGTATTATAAATGATAATTGTGTTATAGGAGCTGAGTCGTTAGTTTCAAAAGAAATCGAAACTAATACAATAGCTGCAGGAAAACCAGCAGTGTTTATAAAAAAATGTATTGATTGGAAGTAGTGTATGAAAAAAGAATTAAAGAAAATTATGGGATATCTTCATAGAGTAGTTAATTTCAAAAATGTACAAGGAAAAAACATTTTAAATTATGATCGAGAGGATTGTTTAAAGTTATCTAATAGTGCAGTTATTAGGTTGAATGGAGATTTGGTGTTAAATGCAAATAGAATTGGGAAAAATGGTCGTTCATCAATACTAAGAATGGATAAAAATAGTATTATTGATTGTGACGGATTTTCTTTTATGTATGGTGCGGATATCATTTTATTTGAAAATGCACATTTGATTTTAGGAAAAGGGTCTTTTATAAACAGCGATTGCAAAATTAGATGTCATGAAAAAATTACAATTGGTGAGGAATGTGCAATCTCTCATGATTTTACAATAATGGATTCAGATGCGCATGAGTTAAATGGAATAAGAAAAACAAAACCGATTAATATTGGAAATCATGTGTGGATTGCTACTCGAGTAACTGTTTTAAGTGGGGTTACAATTGGTGATGGTGCAGTAATTGCCGCAGGTGCAGTTGTTACAGAGGATGTTCCGGAAGGAGCATTGGTTGGAGGGGTTCCAGCAAGAGTAATTAAAAAGAAAGTGGAGTGGAAAATTTAATGGAAAGATTTATAAAACCAGATACTTATGCTGTCTGGTCCAAAGATTGTCAAGTTAGATATAACAGTACATCAGGTGGAGCTTTTTCTGAATTTGCAAAAATAATATTATCACAAGGTGGTCTTGTGGCTGGAGCTGTATATAACAGAGAAAATTTGGTTGAACATATGCTAATTGATAGCTATGAAGGAATAGAAAAATTGCGTCAATCTAAATATATGAGTAGCTCATTAGGAGATATTTTTAAAACAATTAAGAAAGAGTTAAATGAAGGAAAATTGGTGGCCTTTTGTGGTGCACCTTGTCAGGTAGCAGGATTGTATTCTTTTCTTGGAAAGGAATATAGTAATCTTTTTACAATGGATTTCATTTGTAGAGGTATGAATTCACCTAAAGCATTTAAGTCGTGGTTGAATGAAATAGAGCAATTAGAGGGAAGTAAAGTTACAAAAGTTTGGTTTAAATATAAAGAAGGAGGATGGAAGTCTTCACCTAAAAGAACTAGATTAGATTTTGAGAATGGAAAATATAAAGTGTATGAAGGAGAAAAAAATCTTTATATGCATGGATATTTGACCTCAAATTTGTACATTCGTCCATGTTGTGGAAAATGTCAATTTAAAGGAGTGCCGAGAAAAAGTGATGTGACATTCGCAGATTTTTGGGGAATAGAAAAGGAACTGGATGATGACGGTGGAACATCAATGCTTCTTATTAACTCAGAAAAGGGAAAAGAGTGTTTCAAAAAAATAAAGCACAATTTTAATACATATGAGAAAAATTTTGAAGATATTTTTGGGGGGAATCCAATGTTTAATGCTTCTGCTATTGTACCTGCTAAAGGGCATGACTTTTTGAAAGACTTGGATGACTACACGTTTTCAGAATGCTTGAAAGCCTATGAAGGATATCCCCAAAAAGTATCTCTATGGAGGCGTTGTATAAAAAAATTAAGGACATTAGTTAGGAAAAAATAAAACAATGGGAAAAATAAAAAATGAATCAATAATAACTTTATATAGTAAAAAAGAAAAATGCTGTGGATGTACAGCTTGTTATGCGATTTGTCCGCAAAAAGCTATATCGATGGTAAGAGATGAAGAAGGATTTGAATATCCACAAATCAATGGAAATAAATGTATTTGTTGCAAGCTATGCATTAAAGTATGTCCGATAAAGCAAATAAAATAAATTTGAAATAATAAAAAGAAGAATATTGATATATAACACACAAAATTTTAATAGTAGAAATTTTAATGTATTTTATAATCAATTTGCAAGCACTAGTAATGTCACTTATTAAGTAGTACCGAAGCATACAAAAGAGCAAACATAAGGTTCAAGAAGATAAAAACTAAAAAATTGCATTACAGCATATTTGGAAAAAGCATTTATGATACGCTTTTTTAAGAATAAAAAAATATAGTAATTCAGAAAAGTGTTTAGTAATGGAGAGGAGAAAATTGGAATGCAATGTACAATTACAAACATAAATTATGGATAAGGCAAATGAAATGATAAACAAAATTATACGAGAAGTATTAACTGCCCTTTATCAACCGTTTGGTGCAGCAGTGCTTCTTACATTTGTTGCAATGTTTGTATTTATATATGCAAAAGAACATAATTGGCAGAAGAAAAATTTAATAAAAAAAATTTGTTCAATATGGTTTTCTTATTTTAAGAAAAGCGATGAATTTAGAAGAGTATTTTTATTACTCTTTTACTCGACAATGATTTTGTTTAGGACGATTATAAATCGAGAAATTTGGTTTGATCCATCCATTAAACGAAATGGAAATAAAATGTGCAAATGGAGAAAACAAACAAATGATATAAACAAATCAGGACAAGACACAATGCCTATAGAAAGTTATATATGGAAGTAAAATGGCAATTGTGTACAATTTGCGAAAAATAGTGGAATGTAGATTACTTAAAATTATGGCTAACTAGTGGAAAAGTTATAAACCGTTAGTTAGCCATTAAGTTTTTATTTTACAATGATATCTATAGGACCAAGTGCATATGGACCAATATCATAGGGGTTAAAAAAGATATGTAATTGATTGTCTTTGTAATAAAAATTATAGTCTTTGAATTTGTATTTTTTTATTATTTTACTACTATTAACGGCGGTAGCTTTATCAGCTATTGTTTTATTAATAATCTTAATTACTTTTTTATTAAAACTCTTAATAGAACATTTAGCTAAAGTCTTTAAATAAACTTTTTTCCCTGTTTTTTTATAAATGTTAGAATATGAACACGTACTAGTAGGATGTGCACCTCCAGAGTGTTCTGAGTATGTTGTTTCTAAAGAAATAAAGTTTTTGCACTCACCTATTTTAGAAATTTTATAATAAACAAACATTCGATCACCATAGCTATCGGGTTCAGTAGCATATTCTTTTAAAGATTTCCATTCATTCAAAAATGATTTTTTAGTTTTTGAATTTAAAGAATTAATAGATTTTGCTAATTTGGAATTACCACTTGCAGAAAGTCCATAAAACGCTCCAATAGCAATAGTTTTGTGCTTCTTACTAACGCTGTATTTCTTTGAATATGATTTAATTATAGTTTTTTTGGCTGCAAATACATTGTTATTAGGTAATGCAAAAATAGTTCCAATTGTTAATAAAACTATAAGAAAGCTAGTAAATATAGAATTTATTATTTTTTTCATGGCTAAGATCCTTTCTAAAAAATGTAAAGATTAGAATTTAAATGTATCTTTCAATCCAACCCATAACTTATCTTTATCGCTTAAGTTTAGTGCTGTTCCGTCTTCTAATTTGTATCCTTCACCGTTTGCAGTTCCGTTATATTCACCTACAAGCTGTGGCCATTTAATTCCGATTTCAGGATCGTTCCAAGCCAGACCACCTTCATCTCCCGGATGGTAGAAGTCTGTACATTTGTAGCAGAACTCTGCAATATCTGAAAGTACAAGGAAGCCGTGAGCGAATCCTTCAGGAATGTAGAACTGTTTTTTATTTTCTTCTGTTAATTCAACACCGAACCATTTGCCATATGTTTCAGAATTGCTTCTTAAGTCTACAGCTACATCAAATACGCTACCTTTTACTACTCTAACAAGTTTTCCCTGTGGAAATTCTTTCTGGAAGTGAAGTCCACGAAGAACGCCTTTAGTTGAGCTTGACTGGTTATCCTGTACGAATACCATATCAAGTCCCGCTTCGTGCATATCTTTCTGATTGTATGTTTCCATGAAGTATCCTCTTGCATCACCGTGAACTGTTGGTTCAATAACACATAATCCTTCAATTCCACCAGCATTTTTTTCAACTTTAATCTGTCCCATTTTAATTACTCCTTAATACAATATTTTTATAAATTATCAATATCAATTTCTTTTAAATATCTGCTAACAGCATCCTGCCATGTTGGAAGTGGAGTGAATCCATTTGCAACTAATTTGCTCTTATCGAGACGGCTGTTAAATGGACGTTTGGCTTTGGAAACGCCGTATTCAGCAGTTGTTACAGGTGTAACAGTAATGTTTTCTTCACTGTATCTGTCATAGCCTAATTCAGTAGCCTGTTTGAAGATTTCTTTTGTGAAATCCCACCAACTGATGTAGCCACCTTCGTTTGTTGCATGATAGTATCCATATTTGTCAGTAACAATCATAGATACTAATAATTTAGCAAGGTCAAATGTGTAAGTTGGAGTTCCTATCTGGTCTGAAACAACCTTTAACTGGTTATGATTCTTGCCAACTTTAAGCATTGTCTTGATAAAGTTATTTCCGTTTTTACCAAATACCCATGCGATTCTTACGATAAAATATTTGTCTAATGTATTTGCGACAGCTAATTCGCCATCGAGTTTTGTCTGACCGTAAACGTTTTGAGGTGCATAGTCTTTGCAATCAGGCTGCCAAGGTTCTGTACCTTCTCCATTAAATACATAGTCTGTTGAAATGTACATCATTTTGATGTCGAGTTCCTTACAAACATTGGCAATGTTCTGTGTACCATCAACATTTACAAGTTTTACTTTTTCTTTCTTGTCTTCATCTTCAGCAGCATCAACGGCTGTCCATGCAGCGCAGTGAATTACTGCATCAGGATTAACTTCTTTAATAAATTTGTTTACAGAAGCACTGTCTGTAATATCCATTTCTTCAATATCAACGCCAACAGCTTCTATATTTTGCTTTTCTAATTCGTTTACAACGTCATATCCTAATTGTCCTTTTACTCCTGTTACGAGAACTTTCATAATAACTCCTTTTTGTGTTTTCTTTTATTACGAAAAATCCTGTTTCCAGGGAAGAAAACAGGATTTTCATTTATGTAGACATATTATCTATTGCCATACATTTTTTCATAATAATTCTGATATTCTCCGGAAATGATAGTTTCCCACCATTCTTTGTTGTCAAGATACCACTGAATTGTCTTCTTGATACCATCAGCAAATTTTGTTTCAGGTAACCATCCAAGTTCGTTGTGAATCTTTGTTGGGTCGATAGCGTAACGCATATCGTGTCCCTTTCTGTCAGCAACGTATGTAATAAGGCTTTCAGGTTTGCCTAATTCCTTACAAATAATCTTAACGATATCAATATTTGTCATTTCATTGT
>OHAD01000019.1_pt1 | contig 180307 bp, 168 predicted proteins | sample 1577011 | NCBI WGS metagenome assembly OHAD01 (sample SAMEA3541510, study PRJEB24748) | human gut metagenome | biome: human gut; feature: human-associated habitat; material: faeces | place: China | collected 2012 | reverse complement strand
CTGCTGTGCGGTGTAGAGCCTAATCTACTGTAAACATCGCCTTTTACAGGCGCACGAACTCGTCCGGCACCAGATAGCCGCCCTCAGAATCCGTCCCCACCTGCAATGCGTTCTGCACCGCAGCGGTATAGTGCTTGTTCCGGATTGCATCCCAGAACGCCTGCTTGTACGATGCGGACGCAGTGCCTGTGCCGGCAGCCTTGCCGCTGCGGGGTTCGCCCAGAATGGGATCAGCGGCGGCATTCATAGCTGCCTCCAGCTCGTTGGCACGTTCCAGACGGGCAATGTCGTTGCCAAGATCGGTCAGTTCCTTCTCCATGGTCTCATATGCGGCAGCGTCTGCCTCGCTCATTCTGCCGTCGTGGGTCTTGGTGTCCAGAAATGTTCTGGCGGTGTCCCACTTTGCAGCACGCTCCTGCCGGAGTGCTGTCAGACGCTGCATTCTCTCTGTCATAGTCATTCGCTTTTCCTCCTTACGGTTTCAGTAGGTTCAACCGTGCACGCAGCTGTGCGGCGTCCACGGTTCTGTCGCTTTTGCTCTGCCCCAGCTTTGCCAGAAACGACTGCATCGTCTGTTTCCGGGAATACGCCTGTGCAGGGGGTTCTTTCTTGTCGGGTTCGTCCGGCTCTTCCTCCGGCTCTTCTTCGGGTTCGTCTTCCTCCGGCTTTTTGTCCGGATCGTCCTCCGCGAACAGGATGCCGTCCACGAATCCCAGCCGCATTGCCTCGTTGGCGTTCAGCCACGTTTCCGCATCCATCATCTTCGCCAGACGATTCCGGGACAGTCCGGTCTTTGCCGCATAGGCGTTCAGAATGGATTCCTTGACTTCCTCCAGCACAGCGATTGCCTGCTCCATGTCCTTTTTCTCGCCGGCTGCCATGGTGGACGGATTGTGGATCATCAGCATTCCCACCGGACTGATGAGGGTCGTATCCCCTGCCATCGCCACCACCGACGCAGCCGATGCAGCAATGCCGTGGATCTTCACCGTGACCTTTCCGGGGTGATTCCGCAGCATGGTGTAGATCTGTGCCGCTGCGAACACGTCGCCGCCCGGCGAGTTGATCCAGACGGTCACATCTCCGGTGTGCTGCTTCAGCTCCGCCTGAAATGCAGCAGGCGTGACCTCATCGCCCCACCAGGTCTCACTGGCAATAGCACCGTCCAGATACAGCTCACTCTCGCCGTCTGCATCGTTCCGCAGCCAGTTCCAAAACTTCTTCATTTGCTTTCACCTCCATTTTTTGCAAATGCACCGGCATCTTCCAACTTGGTGAAGCTGCCGTTTACCAGATACAGATCGCCGCCTTCCTCTGCCGGAATGCGGTTCTCGTCCTCACGCTCCCGGATGTCGTTGGCAGACATCCAGCCGTTCTGCCGTGCAGTGGCATAGCCCTGCATCCGGCTGTTGTAGTCGCCCCGGAGCATGCCGTCCACATTGAACTTTGCGAAATACCGTCGTTCCTCCTGGGGCAGGAGCAGGGAACGCTGAATTTCCTGCTCCCACCGTGTCAGCCACGGCATCAGCGTAAACTGCACAAACTCCAGGGACTGCTGCTCGATGTTGGAAAACGTGGCGTGATCCAGATCGCCGATCATGTGCAGCGGCACCCGGTACAGCCGGGCGATCTCCTCGATCTGGAACTTTCGTGTCTCCAGAAACTGCGAATCCTGGGGTGTCATGGAAATGGGCTGGTAGTCCATGCCCTCTTCCAGCACAGCGGTCTTGTGGGAGTTCCCTGCTCCGCCATAAGCCTTTTCCCATGCGTCACGCACCTTCTGGGGATCTTTCAGCACGCCCGGATGTTTCAGCACACCGCTGGGTGCTGCACCGTTGGCAAAGAAGCTGGAGCCGTATTGGTCGCAGTCCAGAGCCAGACCGATGGCGTTCCGTGCCAGAGCGATGGGCGAATAGCCCACCAGCCCGTCAAAGCCCATACCAGGGATATGCAGCACGTCAAAGTCATACAGCCGGATCTCGCCCTGTTCCCTGAAATTAGGGTTCGCATCATCATAGCGGCGGTAGAGATAGACCAGTTCACCACTGTCCTCTCGTTCCACCCGGACACGGTTCGCCGCCAGCGGATACAGCCCCAGCACCTCGCCCCGACCGTTGCGGATGATCTGGGCGTATGCGTTGCCGTAAATGAGCAGGTGCGTCATCAGCACCTCCCGAAACGTGTACGAGGTCATTTCCGGATTGGGCTGGTCATGCAGCACCTTGTACAGCGGATGCTGCACTGCCGGCTCTTTGCCGTGTTCCGTCCGCTCGTACAGATGCAGGGGCAGCTGTGCCACGGATTCCGCCAGCACCTTGATACAAGCGTACACCGCCGACTGCTGCATCGCCGTAAAGGGATTGACCTCTGCACCGCTTTTCGACCGCCCGAACCAGTAGGCATAGGACGGGCTGTGATAGTAGTTCTTCGGCTTATCTCTGGACTTGAACAGTCCTGTAAAAATTCCCATGTGTCATCACCTCAAAAAACCAGCAATTCTCGTTCATCGTACACGCTGCTCTCTGTATCATCTCTGTGCCGGATACAGCGATCCAGTGCCATGACCAGTGCCACGATGCCGTCGATCTTCTCCGTGGACTTTTCCTTGTCCGGTTTGATGTTCCCGGCTGGATCACGCCGGACGACAGCGTTTCCTGCCATCCACCGCAGCACCGGATTGCCGCCGTGCTGAATGCGTTTCTCCAGCAGCAGCCGTATCAGCTCCTTGGACGGCGGGCTCATGTCACGAAAGCCCTGTCCGAACTGTACCATGGTAAAGCCCATGTCCTCTAAGTCCTGTGCCATCTGCACCGCACCCCAACGGTCAAAGGCGATCTCCTTGATGTGGAATCTCTGTCCCAGTGCATCGATGAAGTTTTCGATAAAGCCATAGTGTACCACATTGCCCTCTGTGGTGCAGATGTACCCTTGCTTTTCCCAGACATCGTACATGACGTGGTCACGCCGGACACGCAGGTCGAGGGTGTCCTCCGGCAGCCAGAAGTATGGCAGCACGATGTAGGGTGCGTCCTCGTTCTCCGGCGGAAACACCAGCACAAATGCCGTGATGTCGGTTGTGCTGGACAAGTCCAGTCCGGCATAGCACGTTCTGCCCTCCAGTGCCGCCATGTCAATGGGCGTGCTGCCCCAGTCAAAGACGTGTTCCGGGATCCAGCCCACTGTAGAAGATGTCCACATATTCAGCCGCAGCTGCTTGAAGTTGTTCTCGTCCGCCGGATTGTCCAGTGCCTGCCGGTACAGATTCCGGACACGATCGATCTGAATGGTGTGTCCCAGCGAAGGGTTCGCCTTGTACCAGTTCTTTTCGTCGTTCCAGTCTGCGTCGTCCGGCAAGCCATACACCACCGGATAATAGGTGGGGTCTGCCTTTCTGCCGTGGAGAATGTCCAGTGCCAGCTGATGCTGTTCCCAGCACACACTGTTCCGGTCGTTCCCGGCGGTAGTGATAGCGAAGAACAGCGGCTGCTCTCTGGCGTCGCCGGAGCCCTTGGTCATAACGTCCCAGAGCTTCCGGTTCGGCTGTGCGTGCAGCTCGTCAAACACCAGACCGGACACATTCAGCCCGTGCTTGGTGCCGACCTCGGCGGACAGCACCTGATAGAATCCGGCATTGCTGTAGTTCACCACACGCTTGACGGAATCTATGACCTTCGACCGCTTTTCCAGTGCCGGCGACTGTGCGATCATCTGCTTTGCCACGTCGTAGACGATAGATGCCTGCTGCCGGTCTGCGGCACAGCCGTACACCTCGGCGGACGGTTCGTTGTCCCCGTACAGCAGGTACAGGGCGACCGCTGCCGCCAGTTCTGACTTGCCGTTTTTCTTGGGGATCTCCACATACGCCGTGAGAAACTGCCGCTTACCGTTTTCTTTGACGATGCCGAACACGTCCCGGATGATCTGCTCCTGCCACGGCAGCAGCCAGAACCGCTTGCCTGCCCATTTTCCCTTGGTGTGCCGGAGATTTTCGATAAACGCCACGGCTCGGTCTGCCTTTTTGGCATCATAACGGGACGTGGGGAGCATGAATCCGGACGGCTCGTAGTGCTCCAGACGGGGGAATTCCGCCGGACGCAGGTCGTTTTTCCCCATCATCCGTCACCGCCCAGCAGCATTTCCATGTCGTCCGCCTCGGATTCCGGTGCATTTGCCGCCACAATCCGGCTGCGGCTGGACGGTGTCAGACCAAATTCCGTGCAGAATTTCAGCATGGTTTTCAGACTTGCCTGTGCAATAGACACCCACGGGGTCTGCTGCTGATAGCCGTTGGGTGTCTCGAAAGTGCTGCCCTCTGCGGCAATGTGTGCCTTGGCATCCACCCAGTCGGCATAGGACTGGCAATAGCCGGCGAAAGCGGCACGATCCACCTGTGTGAGCAGTCCGGCTTGCTCCAGAAACGGCACAAGCCGTTTCCACTCCCGCTTTGCCTCTTTGCTCAGCCACGCCGGACACTTCGGGATAGATGCGTCCGGTTTCGGCTCGTTGGGGTTCAGCTGCCGCTTGCCCGGATTGCCCTCCAGCACCTTCAAGCTCGTGGGTTTCGGTTTTCTTCCTGCCATTTCGTGTCACCTCCTGCCGTTTTCCGCCGGATACCCCCCCTCTTTTCATTTTGCGAACTCTCACACGGAGTTGGGCGCCGGTCTTTTCATAGCCTGCCTTGGAGAGATTTTAGTACCCCCTCCCCCTAGGGAAACGACGCATAAAGCTTGTCTGATGGCTTTATGTAATTTTCCTAATACTCGTAGGTCGGGCGGCTGTCCTCCTCGCCGGTTTTCTTGTCGTGACAAGCCTTGCACAATGCCTGCCAGTTGCTCTCGTCCCAGAACAGCTGCTCCTTGCCTCTGTGGGGGACGATGTGGTCTACCACCTGTGCCGGTCTGCCGCACCGGACACACAGGGGATGCTGCCGCAGATACTGCCTGCTGATCCGCTGCCACCGGCTGGTGTAGCCACGCTTGACGGCAGATGGTCGGTCAGGATGCAGCTGCTTGTGTTTGTCACAGTACTTGCTGCCTACCGGAATCAGCACCGGACAGCCGGGGTGGCGGCACTGGGTGCGCTGTTTGTAGGGCATCGGGTCACGCTCCTTTCTCCGCAAACACAGAACCGCCATGGGACGACCCACAGCGGTTCTTGTCAGTATTGGATATTATCATTATAGCACAGGTCGTATGTATGATTCTATACGATTATTCCAGCATCGCCAGTGCCTTTCTGTGCCACCGGTGGAACGTGTCCCAGGAGCAGGGCAGTTCCACGCAGACCTGTTCGCAGGTCATGCCGTCCAGATAGCGATACCGCATCAGCCGACGCAGTTCCGGCGGCAGAGATTCGATGGCATTCTCCACTGCCGTCTGTGCCTCCAGCAAAATCCGATACTTTTTCCGATACAGCTCCTCCAGCGTTTCTTTTTTCTCCACATACCGCTGTGCCTCTGATAACGGTTCTCCACGCTGATGCGGTGTGTCACCGTATGCCATGCCATGACAGCCCTTGTTCTCCTCCAGTGCTTTCAGCCGCCTTGCAATGTCGGCAAGTTCTCTCTGGATGCTGCTGTATCGGCGTAGTTCTTCTTTGGTCATTCTCTCTCCTCCAGTTCCGGCAGCCCGACCCGCCGCCGTTCCTCATTGCACACCTGACGCAGGTCAACGCTGTGCATCGTCAGTGCTGCATAGTACGGCGTAAACAGTTCCCGTTCCACCGCCTTCAGCTGTGCCAGATCGTTGTCACTCCGTGATCTGGCGTACCGCTGCAACGCACTGTGGTATTTGTTCATCTGCAACCGCAGGACGTGTTCTGCGATGCACAGACAGCCCTCGTTGCTCCGGCACATCACATCGCCGCCGTCGTCTTTGCGAAACTCCGGGCAAGCCGTCACGCAGTACGTTTCGTACACGTCGTCTGCCGAACCGTTACCCTTTGCCGTGTGCTTTCTCTCCGCCGTCCAGCCCTCCACCGGCTGGAATGCTCTCGACCAGCTACACCCCGCATCTTTGGTGGGGACAGCGTTTTTGCACTTCCAGCAGAGCGTGGCTTTCTTGATTTGCTTGTTTTCCATGTGATTCCACTCCTTTTGGGTTTCATGCTCGGTTTACACTCGGTTAACGCCCGCGTGCGTTAAAAAAACTTTAGTATGTGTTTCCAATGCTTGGTCACCTCAATCATTCTGCGTAAACTTAATAGGCTGGATCATCTCCGGCAAGAAGTTAATCTCGTAATGATACGGGTCAACGTGTGCTCCGCTGATGTCCTCTACTGTGTAGATCGTCCAGTTGTTCAGGTAGACATAATCCACCTTGTACTGATTCTCGGCAACTTCAAGCGTGATAACAAGCTCGTTGTCGTTGTTGTTGGACAGGGAAAAATACCCGATCAGTTCCAAAATCGGCTTGTCCGTTCTGGCATTGATGACAGACAAACGCCGTTCCACGTTGAAATAGTCTGCCTCCTTCTGCACGTTGTACGTTGCTCTTTCCGCCTCTGTGCATCCTGTCATAGATGCGGCCATCATGCACACGGCAGTTACAGCTGCAATAATTCTTTTCTTCATGTGTAGTCCTCCTTGTTTTGTCTTTTCGCTCGGTTTATGCTCGGTCAATGTTCGGCGTGCGTTAGCGTTTCTTCCGGTTCTCCCGATACTGTTTCTGATACGCTTTCCGCCGGCGTATGGCACAGGCGTTGCAGAATCTCCGGTCGCCTTTCACGCCGATCAGCAGCTTGCCGCAGGTTTCGCAGAGTTTGGTGGTCATGGCTGTGCCTCCTTCGCTTTGCGTATTCTCGCTTTCAGACTGTCGATCAGGGCGTCCTGCGTCGCGTTCTTGTCCTGCAGGGCAGCAAGAACATCGTCGTCCCGTGTGCCGGTCACCGCAAGGTGATGTACAAAAACTGTAGCCGTCTGCCCCTGCCGGTGCAGCCGCTTGTTTGCCTGCTGATACAGTTCCAAGGACCAGTTCAGTCCGAACCAGACCACGTGGTTTCCGCCCTGCTGCAAATTCAGCCCGTAGGCACAAGATGCCGGGTGTGCCAGCAGAATGTCGATCTGACGGGCGTTCCAGTCCGCTGCGTCCTGTGCATTTTGCAGTACACGGACACGCAGCTTAGATCCCGCCAGCAACGCAGTGATCCGTGTGACGTCATGCCGGAAATTGTAAAACACCAGTGCCGGTGCCCCGTGCAGCTGCTCCAGAAGCTCCTCAAACGCCTCCAGTTTGCACCGGTGGATCTCTACCGCACTGCGGTTCTCGTCGTATACAGCCCCGTTACACAGCTGCAGCAGCTTGTTGGACAACGCTGCCGCCGATCCGGCATCGATCGTAGTTTCGTCCACCTCCAGCAGCATTTCCCTTTCCAGCTGCTGATACGCTTTCGCCGCCTTGCTGTCCAGCTGCACCGGAATCGTGTCGTACACCAATTCCGGCAGCTGCAAATAATCCTCGGCTTTCATGCTGATGCAGATGTCGCCGATCTTGTCCTGTATGGCCTTCTGTGCATCTTCCTTCGCCTCATAGGTCGTGAAGTGCCCGCCGTGGGTATTGCTGTTGAAATACATCTCCCGAAATCCGGTGACAGTCCGCCCCAGACGGATACCGCCGTCCAGCAGATACAGCTGTGCCCACAGATCCTGAATGCTGTTCGGTGCCGGTGTGCCGGTCAGTTCGATCAGTCGCTGCACATGGGGCCGGATCCACGTCAAAGATTTGAATCGCTTTGCCTTGCTGGATTTGAAACTGCTGCTTTCGTCGATAACGATCATGTCAAACGGCCATGCGTTTTTGAAATAGTCCACCAGCCAGACGACATTCTCCCGATTCGTGATGTAGACGTCTGCCGGACTGCACGCTGCACGGATCCGCTTCTGTGTGCTGCCCAGAATCATGGAGAACCGCAGGTGCCGCAGATGATCCCACTTCGCCGCCTCTGTGTCCCATGTAGCTTCGGCAACTTTCTTCGGGGCGATGATCAGACACCGGCACACCTGCAGCCGATTATAGATCAGCTCCTGTACGGCAGTCAGTGTGATCACCGTCTTTCCCAGCCCCATATCCAGAAACAGCCCCAGTGCCCGATCGGATACGATCCGGTCAATGCAGTACTGCTGGTAGGGGTGCGGCGTGAACTTCATTCCGGCAGTCCATACGCGGTGATATGCTTTTGCATGAACTTGTCCACCTCCTCCTGTGTACTCAGCACATAGACTTTCGTGCCGACCGCAGCCAGCCGCTTTATCTGCAGCTGCTGGGATTTGGATAGATTGCCTTTTCGCCCCGGGGCTTTCAGTTCCACCGGCACGATCCCGCCGCCCGGGAAAAATACCAGACGGTCAGGTACGCCGCAGCAGCCCGGCGACGTCCACTTGTATGCCCTGCCGCCGATACGCCGTACACAGCGGCAAAGATAGCGTTCCACTTGTTTTTCATCGTCCATGTCAGTCCTCGCTTTCGTTTTTGTGACCTCACGCACGCACGCGTATACATACACGCATCAGGCGTATTAGGTATATTATATATTCCTCTATTCCCCTATTTTATATATTCTATTACTATTAAAGTTGACAAGTTGACAAATAATAAAATATATCGCAGTTACGATGCTTTTACGTCAACTTTGCTGTCAACTTCTCTGTCAAACTGTCAAAGTTCCCATGTTTTCCCATAGTTGACGGCAAAAGAGAAAGTTGACGGTTTAGGGTATCCGTAAAAATCCTTTTTGCGTGCCATACACGACACCGAACCGCATATTGGATTTACATCTTTCCCACCCCGGGATCCTAGCCAGAATTGCATTGATCTCCGCCGCATCAGACCTCCGGAAATAGCGGATTTCGCCGCCAAAGGCTTCGCACCAGATCTCAACGGCACATACCCGTTCCCGACGTTTCAGTTTCGTCTTTTCCTTGTCGTTGGCGAAGCCGCCCGCCCAGTACATCTTACGCTCAAACAGCGTCCGTTTCTCCCAGCCCTCCGGAATCTCCCGATCCAGAAAGTCCCGGATAACACCCTCTTTTGCACTGTGCTCGCTGTGTTCTTCCTGTGCCTGCTTTGCGTACGCCTCTACCTCCGGCAGCAGATACAGCTTTTCGCCGTTGTGCCACAGTGTGAGTGCCTCTGCCCAGATCTGCGGCACATTCGCCGCCAGTTCCGTAAATACGCTTTTCGCCGGCTGTTGTACACCGCACTCCACCGGCCAGAAACGCCGGTTTCCCGTATGGTCCCGCAGGAATTCTTCTTCGTTGGTCGTGCCGAAGAATACGCATCTTCTGGGGTACCGCCCCGTTCGTCTGCCGTAAGGCTCCCGAAAAATGTCCTCCTGCTTGGATAAAAACTGCTTGATCTTGTTGTCGTCCGCCTTGGACATTCCCACCAGTTCCGCAAGCTCCATGATCCAAGATCCCTGTATGGTTTCGTATGCATCCTTTCCATCAAATGTTGTCAGACTGTCGTTGAACCACTTCGGTGCCAGCAGCCGCAGCAGCGTGGATTTTCCCAGCCCCTGCGGACCTGCCAGAACCGGCATATAGTCGTACTTGATGCCGGGGGTCATGGCACGTGCCACTGCCGCAGTCAGGGACGTTCTCGCCACAGCACGGGTATAGGCACTGTCTGCGGCTCCCAGATAGTCGATGTACAAGGTTTCTACTCTCGGCACGCCGTCCCATTCCGGAAGGCTTTTCAGATAATCCTGCACGGCATTGATCTTGTTTCGGTGACAGCACAGGCTCACCGCATCGCTGATCCGGTCCTTTCCGGTCACGGCGTATACCTTTTCAATGTAATGCCGCAGTCCGGCATCGTCATTGTCCGTCCAGTCCCGCACCTCCGGACTGTCGTTCCAAGGCAGTGCACCCAAGCACAGGATCCGGTTGGAAAATTCCTCGAAAACAAACTTTCCTTTCAGATTCGGATCGTTTTCCAGAATAATCAGTACGTTGTCTGTGGTTTTCAGGGGCTTTCCGGATTCAGAATGTACCTGCAGCAGCTGCATCCAGTCCGCATTTTCCGCAGGTGCGGCCCCGAACGCCGCCGTAGCAGCGGCGTACCGTTCCTGCAGCAGCAGTTGTGCCACACCGGTATCTTTGACCGCATAATCACACGCCGCCTGATAGGACGGCAGCTTGTTTGTCGGCGTATCCGGCTTTGCATCGCTGTCCTTGTCGCCGAACAGGTGCAGCCGCATCAGATCAAACGCATTGCACAGCTTGCCGCCTGCCGGATCGTGTGCGTGGTGGGAAAAGAGAAACTTGCCGCCCTCATAGACCACCGCACCGCCGGTAGTTGTGCCGCCGGCATAGGTGAAGCGATCTCCGGTATCACACACCGTGTACTTGTCCGGCAGGAGTTCTGCAATGACCTTGTACACGTCATATATCCGGCAGAAGGCCCCTACCACGCCGGACTTCTCTGTCGGATCTGCCTGCTTGGCTCCCCGCGGGATTTTCGGTGCAGTCAGCCCCGCCCACTGTTTCACGTCCCGCCAGTCGGCGTACATGCCCAGAATGCCGTCGGGATCGGCGAAATACTTGTCCCCGTAGGTGTAGACGTAGGTACTGTCCGCACAGCACGACGGCCAGTACATCAGCCGTGATGCCTCAAAGGTCGTCGGATCGCACTGTTCCATGCCGATGTATTCCGCCAGTTTCCGTGCGATCGGCTCGTATTCGTCCGCCGTGCACGTTCTGGACAGTGGGATCAGCACACGTAGTCTGGGTGCCGCTTCACTGTGCTTTCGGGTGGAGTACACGCAGTAGGCACAGTTCAGCCCCTCGATCCGCTGCAGGACCCCCTGCGTACCGCCGGGAGCGATGTTGTCCATATCCAGTGTGACGACCTCTCTGCCTGTCACTGCGGACGCTTTCCGCTGCCTGCCCTCCAGTGTGCCGGCAACGTAGCCGCCTACATCTTTCAGGCTGTCCTGTTTGGGTTTCGGCAGCTTCAGATATTCCTCCAGCGTTTCCGTTCCCCGCATAGGCGTTGCAAGCTTCGCCACGAGTTCTGACCACTGCAGCTGCTGGGCGTTCCACTGCGTGGCTTTCCGGCTGCTGCCGGTGGTTATGGTAATCTTTCTGTCGTTTTGCATTCGTCAACACCACCTAATCCTTTTTGTAATAGTCCCCCACGAATCCGGCGGCATTGAGTACCAGCCCCGCCGCCCACGGGATCGGCTGCCGCATCAGTTCACACGCCGCCTGCAGATCCGCACGTTCTTCCGGACAGTCGATCACCGCCTCATCGTGAATGTGCATGACCGTCTGATAGCCGGCATCTTCCAGCCGCTGCAGCGTCACTGCAAGGCAGTCTCTCGCAATCGCCTGCACAATGTTTTCTGTCAGCTTGCCGCCGTAGGTTTCCAGATCCGCCCACTTTTTGCCCGCCTGGCTTACGCCGTAATAGTGCAGGCTGTCACTGTCAAACCGGTTCTTTCCGATATGCGGACGAGCATAGAACAGCTTTCTTCCGGACGGCAGCTGCACAGTCAGAAAATCCTGCTTTGTTGCAAAGTCGCCCTCTCTGCGGAAGATACAGCCGTTTACGCCCACCGGCGTACAAGTCTGCACTGCCTGCAAAGCAGCGTTCTCCAGCTGGTACCACAGTCTTGTGATATTCGGGTTCGCCTTTCTCCAGCGGTGTACGATGTCCGGCAGCTCGTCCTCAGACAGCCCCATTTTTAAAGCTCCCATGTTGATCAGAGCACCGGCGGAGCCGCCGTACCCCAATGCCAGTTCTGCGATCTTTCCCTTCTGCCGCAGTGCGTATTCCGGATTGCCCTTTTTGATTTTTTCAATAGGTACACCAAACATTGCCGATGCCGAAGCTTCGTAGATTTTTCCATGTGTGCGGAACACCTCCTGCCGCCATGTTTCCTTTGCAAGCCATGCGATCACACGGGCTTCGATCGCTGAAAAATCCGCCACAACAAATTTGCAGCCCTTTCCCGGAACGAAAGCCGTCCGGATCAGCTGGGACAGCGTGTCCGGCACGTTGCCGAAGGTCAGAGCGATCATTTCCGTGTCCCGTCCCTTTACCATATCTCTGGCGAGGTCCAGTTCCTCGATGTAATTGCGGGGCAGATTCTGTGCCTGCACCAGCCGCCCTGCCCAGCGTCCGGTACGGTTCGCCCCGTAGAATTGCAGCAGTCCCCGAACACGCCCGTCTTTGCAAACGCTTTTCACCATTGCCTCGTACTTCTTTACCGAGGACTTCCCCAGCTCCTGCCGTATCTCCAGTACCCGCCGCACCTTTGAGGGCAGCTCCGATCTTGCAAGCAGTTCCTTGACGGTTTCCTTGTCCAAGGATTCCACCGTCAGTCCGGTCTGTGTTTCAACCCAGCCTTTCAGCTGCCCTACTGCGTTCGGGTTTTCCAGTCCGGTCAGCGTTACTGCCTCCTGCATCAGATCAGAAGTGACCGCACCGGCGATGTGCAGTGCCCCGTCGATCAGATCCATGTCCAGCCGGATACCGGCAGCGTTGATCCGCTGATCCAGTTCCCACTCCCGCTGCACCTGTTCCGGCACAGGGAATGCGGACAGCCGCCTTTCAATTGCCATTTCCGTCACCACATCCTGTTTGCAGTACTCCCGAAACAGCCGCCACTTTTCCGGCTCGTGGCGGGGCAAAACCCGAGTGGTCGGGTTTCTTGCGTTCGGGGTGTGCGGCGTGCAGAACGTCCGGATCAGAGCCTTGCCCGTGGCAAGCTTACGCTTTTCCTGCGGCAGCCCTAACGCCTCGCCGGTTGCGGCAAGTCCGGCGGTATACCCGCAGTACAGACCGTGCAGCTGTGTACAACGCCACTGAGAAAGCCACGACACCGGCTCGATCTGAAAATACTTTGACAGACAATACCACTCAAATGCTGCATTGTATGCGTGATTCTGTACATTCGGATCAAACACCGCCTGCACGATTTCTTCCGGCAGAGATTCTCCGCACGCCAAGTCGATGAGGTTTACATCGCCACCGTCTACGCTGTAGGCAAACAGCAGTATCTCAAAATCATCGGACTGCACATATTTGTACAGTCCGGATTTCGTGATGTCTACACTGCTATAGGTTTCGATGTCGATGCTCAGATGCCGGCTCATGCACCGTAAATGGGCTGACCGGTGATCGGATCAACCGCTGTGTACTGCGGTGCCGGTGCCGCCTGCGGATACTGCCCTGCATAGGGGTTCTGCATCGGCTGTGCATAGCCCTGCGGCTGTACAGGAGCACTTACCGCAGGTGCAGCCGCACCGGCATAGGCGTTTGCACCGCCAAAGGCATCTGCTGCGGACACATGACCGCCCAAGGGCTCGCCGTCCTCCAGCTTTTGTACCGCCTCCAGACCGCAGCCGATCCCACGCTTGCCGGAGAAGTTGTAGGCGTAGAACGATACGCACACACGGGCGTACATACCGCTGTAGATGTCGCCGGCATTGACGACAGGGTTCTGACCAATATCCACGATCGGCACCGGATTCTTGTTTCCGGCAGTGAATACCCAGTGCCCCTTGCACTCTGCCCCGAAGGGTTCCCCGTTCGGGCGAACACCGTCCCCGTCATAGATCGGGCTTTCGATCTTCGGCGGCATTACGCCGTTCCACTTTGCCCCGACACCGGCGTTGACCGCTGCCTGATAAGCGGCATCCAGACGAGCCTTTGTGGCAACGTCAGACTTCGGCAGCAGTATGGTTACACCGTACTTCGGGTTGCTGCTGTCCGGAGCACTGCTGTGGGGCTGATTGAGGTGTACGTAAGAAAGTCTTACCTTGTCCGTTGTAAACTGATTTGCATTCAAACTCATGATATTTTTCCTCCAAACATTTCTTCTAATTTCTTCTTTGCGTATGGTCTGCGTTTGTCTGCTGCCGGCACGACTGTAGGCTTTCCCGGCGGCTTCACGATGTAACTGCCGATCAGCTCTGTCAGATGCTTTTTGCCGCACAGTTTTTCCAGTGCCGTCAGATTCAGCGGCTTTCTTTCGTACAGCAATGCGGCATCATAGCCGGACTGTTCCAGTACCTGAAATGCAGCATCGGTATCTGTGAGAGTGCGGTTCGACCTGCCCTCCACAAGCTTCCAGCCGGGGATCTCCTTGCCGGCGATCAGCTGCCTTTCGGCGTATTCCTCCAAGGACTTTACCCAGCTTTGCAGGGACTGTGCCGCCGTGAGGATACTGCCGATCTCTGCATCAGACAGCAGGGTATCCGTTTGCCGCTTGCCGATCTCCAGCATCTGTACCGCCCGTGCACGGCACTGTGCCTTTGCCCGACAGAACCGGCACCAGTCCCCTGCGTGGAATTCTCCGGTGCCTTTTGCCGCCTGTTCTGCAAGCGGCTTTACCCGATCGCCCCACCGCTGCAATTCGTCTGCGGTCAGACTGTCTGTAGAGATGTTGTCGAGCCGTGGCTGTACAATGTGCATCTGCACTTGTCTGATCGTGTACAGCAGGCTGTACTCCTGCACGGCACCGAGGGCATACAGCCGCAGCTGCGGATTGTTCTCCGCCGACACTGCCACACCTTTCCCGTATTTCAGGTCTACGATGTGCAGCGTGTCGTCATACAGGATCACACAGTCCCCTGTACCAAATCCGCCGGGGACAATCTGGGAAAAGTCCAGCCGCTTTTCTACGACTACATACGGCGTTCCGGCAAACGCCATGCACAAGCTGCGTATGTAGTCCACATAGGCGTCTGTGTAGCCGTCCATTTCCCGCTGATACAGCTTGTCTGACTGGATCTCTGCCAGCCTCTGCTTGTATGCCGAGGGCTTCATGATCTCGAACTGCTTACGCAGTTTCAGTTCTGCCAGACTGTGGGCAAGCGTTCCCTCAGCGGCGTAGCTGCCGGCAGTGTCGGGAAACTGTTTCTCCAGTGCAGCGGACGGGGTGCAGTTTATCCACCGATGTGCACCGGAGGCGGATAAGAATGCGTGTTCTTCCGGCATCAGATCTGCCCTCCCATCTGCCGCAGTCTTCCGGCAAACTCTGCCCGACGGTTCTCCGGAACAGAGGCAAGCCCTGCCGGTGCACCGAACTCCGCCAGCAGTGCCTGCAGCTCCGGCTGCTTGCCTGCTTCCATCAGAGGACGGCAGGCGATCGCAAGATCGTTTACGCTGTAGGCACGCACCTGTGTGGGAATGCCGGTCGGCAACGGTTCCTGCTGTACCGGCACCGCAGTGTTAACGGGAACGGCTGTCGGAGCCGGTACGGCCGCAGGCTGTGGAGCTGCGACCGGAGCCGGCTGCGAAGATGCTGTCGGCAGCGGTTCAGACTGCAAGGGCGGTGCCGGCGGATTCAGGGGCTTGCTGCCCGCCAGCAGACCGGCGATCGCCGCCGCCTGTTCCGGTGTGACTGTCAGTGTCATTGTGATTTCCATGATGTTTTACCTCCGTAAAATTGATTATATTGCAACACCATTTACAGGTGTGGCCGTCGTTCTCGATGCTGCCGCAGTAAGGACAGCGTATAGGGATACTAGTTTCCCAAGGAAAGCCCAAAAGCATCACCGTCTTTCATAGATACGCCTGTGATCTTAGACAAAAGAGCGGCGTTCTTCCGGCAGCGTTCCGCTGTTCTGGCGGATTCCGGTGGCAGGCGTTCTGCCCGTCTGTGTAAGTACACAAGCAGCTCCTGCACTTCGGTTTCCTCGCTGTTCTCTTTCATAAGGCGAAACAGCTGCCGAGCCTTCTTCTGCGTTACCGGAAAGAACGTTTCCAGACAGAGCGTCAGCCTGCCGCAGGGGTAGTGGACGGTAAACGCCCCGTTCGTCTGCCTGATGTGTTTCTCAGCCACGCTTGCATGCCTCCTCGACAGCTGCTTTTTCCTTGTCAGCTATGACTGCTTTGTCGAAGTCAGCGATCAGCCGCCGCAGAATGTCCCGTATCATCACCTTGTCCAGCGTGTCGTCATGCCGGATGCTCTCGATCGCTGTCGCGTAGACGTATGCGTCTGAGTGGCAGGTTACAGTTTTCTCGGTTTTCATTTGACATTTCCTCCTAAGTGTGATATGATAGTTGTGGTTAATTTTTTTCCATGCCCCCGTTACCGGTTGCCGCCGGTGCGGGGGTTTTTTCTGCTCGATCTCTTTTCTCGTCAAACAAAGATAGCTGCTTTTGCTCGTGGTATTCATCTTCCCACTCAACACCGATCCAGTCCAGCACACGTCCCCAGCCGTATTTCTCGCCATTTGCATCAGTGCAGCAGCGGTACATCCAGTACTCCCACTCTTTGGGGTTGTCCTCTCGCAGACGGTCAAACCGATGCGGGCGTTTTTCAATGTGAATACCAAAACCACACATGGAACAGCCTGTGCGTTGTGCTCTTGTGGTGTACAACGTCCCGTCAGGCTTTCTTGCGATTTCGCCGTATGCTCTCGGTACTGGTACATCCAGATCAATCGCCAGCTGTAGCAGATCTTGTCTGGTGAAAGTCGCAAACGGGCAGCTTCTGGTCACGTTTTTTCCGTAGTAATTGCACCCGTTTTTTATCAACGCCATTTCCCGTTGTCCGCCTTCCGATGCCATAAGTCCAAGATACGGCACGCTGTTGTGTGCTTTTGCCCAGTCATCACAAGGCTTTTCTTTCATGTAGTAGCAGCATCGAGATGACACTTGAAAATCCGGTGCCGGTCTGATTTCCAGATCTGGCCTCATGTCGCGGTAGTTACCACCAAAAAGCTTGATCCACTTGTCTTGCAGCTTGATGCGGTCACTGTGCTTATATCCGCCCTGCTTGCCCATATCTCCGGTCATGATCGCATGGATAAACGTCTGCTTTTCTGCATCCGGATGTAGCAGATAACTGATTTTGTTCGCCTTTGCCTTGCTTACCACAGGAAACCCGAGTTGCTGCAAGACCTGTGCCTTGCCCATGTACGGCTTGATACTGATCACGCCAAGCTGCTTGTGAACCTCCTGATTTCCTTTGTCCTCCAGAACACTTACAGAAATCGCCGGCACGTCAATGCCGATGCTTCGCAAAAAAACCAGCAGCGTGATGCTGTCCAGTCCACCGACACTGACATGGCACTCTTTGCCCTCTCTGGTGATCTTCTTATAAAACTCCCACGCTCTGCATTCAACGAATGTTAATTTCTGTTCATACGGCAACGACTGGATTTGCAAAAAATCCCTTATGTTCATAGCACTTCTCTCCTTTCACTGTGTTTTCATCACACTTCGCCTTGACGGCATTCATCGCCACTCTGGCACGTAAATCCTTGATCGGCTCGAGTACCTCCGGAATCCCGCCGCCGGCGTAGAGATGCTCCAGCATCGGGAAGTCCGCCCTACTCATGGGCAGGGACAGCAGGTACTTTATCACGCCGTTGTACTCCTCGGCGGTCATTTTGAGGATCATTGGTTTTCCTCCTCGTCCTGCATTTCGTCCGCCAGCTTCAAAACCATGGTAGCAAAGCTGTGTAGTGTCTTCTGCGTGTCCTCGCTTCTATTTTCAGCGACAGTCGTTGCAACACATTTTACAGTACCGAGAAGGCACGTGAGCATTTCGCCCACAGTCGGCTTTTCTGCGACGATCTGCACATTCAGCCGATCCGCTGCTTCGTCGATATTGATGTGAAACTCAATGTGTTTCTTCTGGGTTTCCATGATGATACCTCCTTTCACGTTCTTGATTTACTTTGCGGCATTTTTCTGTGCCTCTACCGCAGCGATCGCTTCATCGGCGTGTTGCTTCACGTACTCCAGAAATGCTGCGAAGAAGTCGTTCTGCGGTTCTTTGCCGGAAGAACGAACTTCCACCGGCATCTCTTTCAGGTTGGTTTTTGCCATGTTATGCTCCTTTCTGTGTGCGTGCAGCGTTCTGCTCGCCGATCTGCATTCCGGCGAAGATCGCAGCAATCGCCAGCTGTGCCAGTGCCAGACCGTCCATGGGCGACGTTGCCGCCGCATAGCTCCGGCAGGCTTCCAGATACTGCTCTCTGTCCGTCCTGTCCACCTGTTTCGTCATGGTGTTGTTCATATGATTCACCTCGCTTTGCGGAATTGCGGAGCGTCCGGGAGTTGCACCCGGCTGATACTCATCGCCCCATCTGCGGCAGCATTGCCAGTACTGCCGCATGGATAAGAAAGGAGGTATTCGCCACAATGACGATTGAAGATTGAAGATGTTGGTAAGCGGTTTTGCGTCATGCTCGGGACGGTAGGGGTTACTCCTCTGTGAATTCTTTGAGTTCAGAGAGAAACGTATCACGAAGCATTTTTGCTGCTTTCTCAAGCTGATCGTCTACACCTACACCCAGGCGGTCAATCAGATATTTCAGACGTTCCTCTGCCTCTGTCCTTGTGCTAAAGTGTTCGTCCACAACACTTTCGCCGTGAAAAAGATATACAACGTTGCACGCCTCTGGTTCATCGTCAAACATACTCTCAACAATGTAAACGCCACAAACTTGTTCGAGGTTTACCAGACTGCCGTCGTTCAATTTAATCCACCTCATAATAATTTTCCTTTCTGATTACTCGCCAAGGACAATATATTGCAGACTGCATTCGCCGTCCGTGTCCTCTATCCGCTGTCTTGCCGCTTTTCGCATTTCCTCATAGCTGTTGTAGCAACCGATCTCTTCACCGAGATCAACACCGGTTTCGTAGGTGTCGTATAGGATATAGGTTTTCATGTTTTATCTTCCTTTCTGTTGTATTCCCTGCTCCGGTGTGGTATAATAAATCGGAAGGGAGGTGCTAATTTTGTACTTATCCAATCAAGCGAACCGATTTTTAACTGCAATTGTACGTGAGTTTCGGTATCGATGCCGCCATGGAGATGGCTCAAATGTTTTATTTACCTTTCAGTATTTGAAATTAAAACGATTTCAGAAGTTTTCGGAAGCCGAAGCAAAAATGTGCATTTGGGAATTGTCAGAAAACGACTTAATCCGAAAATACGATGACGGCGGATTTTCCGTAACTCCGAAAACAATTGCATTCTACGACGAAAAACACAGAAAACCGTATATTCGTGTATTTTGGTTTGTTGCCGGTGCTGTTCTCACAGCATTTCTGGATTTTGTCGTAGTTCTGTTAAATAAGATTACAGAATGCGTGTGAATCTATCTTGTTTTTCAGATCTACATTGAACAGATCGGGTGTCATATCAATATCCAAATGAAGAACGAACCGATTCCTTGGTCCAGGAACACTACTTTTCTTGTGAAGTCGGTCACAGCTGCCGTTCAAGTGTCACGCTATGCTTAGTTGCATTTTGCAACTTATGAAGCAAAAAAATATACGCCAAAACCGCCGGAATCAATTTCCAGGGCATTCGCAAGCTTTTCTGCTTCATCCAAGAAAAACGGGCGGACATTGTTGATTTTCTGATTGACGGAGCATTCAGAAAGTCCCAGTAATTTTGCGGCATCTGCCTGTGTCATACGCTTTTCACGCATGATGCCTTTCAGCTTATCGGAATTTACCATTTTCTCACCTTCTTTCTTTGTTGCGTTTCGCAACTCTCTATTTGCAATTATACCACAGCAAAATCGGTTTGTCAATAGCGTTTTGCAACTTTTTTTGAAAAAATCGAAAAAAACTATTGCAATGTGCAATTTTGTATGCTATAATCAAATCATGAAGGAGGTGAGGAAATGGACAACTACGAAGCAATTGAAATTGGAAAACGCATTCATGACAAACGAATTGAATTACATATTACACAAGAAGAACTGGGAGCAGCTGTCGGCATGAACAAATCAACGGTACAGCGGTATGAAACCGGACAGGTCAAAAAAATCAAGCTGCCTGTTCTGGAGGCAATCGCAAAACACCTCGGTGTCAATCCGGCATGGCTTGCCGGAAAAAGCGATGTAATCAAAGAGGAAACAACGGAGCAGAGCCTTTACGACCGATTCGCCAACCTCCACCCCGTCAAGCTAAAGCGTTTCCCGTTGCTGGGCGAGATTGCCTGCGGCGAACCGATCTACGCCGAAGAAGATCACGAAAGCTATGTTTCCGCAGATGCGGATATTCGTGCGGATTTCTGCCTGAAAGCCAAGGGCGACAGCATGATAAACGCGGACATTCACGACGGCGATGTGGTCTTTATCCGCAGCCAGTCTATGGTGGAAAACGGTGAGATCGCTGCCGTTATCATTGAAGATGAGGCTACGCTGAAACGTGTCTACTACGACCGTGAAAACAACCGCTTGCAGCTGATCGCAGAGAACCCAAGGTATGCACCGCTGGTGTATACGGGCGAGGAACTCAACTATATCCGCATTCTGGGAAAAGCGGTAACGCTGATGCGGGAACTGTAAATAAAAGCACATATTCGTGAGATGATAGAAAATGAATGATTTTTTGAAAAGCATCACAAGCAAGCTTAACGAACTCACATCCAAAGGCACAAAAGCTACCGCAGGTAACGCACCCATTGTTTACTGCACAAAATGCGGAAAAGCCAATCAAAAGACATCGAATTTCTGTGCCTACTGTGGAGCGAAATTATTTCTTCCGGAAGAATCGAAACCCGTAAATACTACGCCTGCGAAACCAAAGATCGCACCCAAAATACCAATCACGCCGGAAGAACTGGACTATCAAACAGCATTGCATCGGTATTTGACAACTCGCCACATAAGTGCCCCCAGTAAATACGACTATAGAAACTATTTTGAAACGGAATTCAAGTGCATTCTGAACGGGATTCCCTCTCATTCCATCACTTTCTCCGATGAAAAAAGAAGTCGAAACAAACAAATTATGTTAAGCCCAAATTATCTGACACTTCGTTCAAATACCAACATCGGCAAGCTGAAAGATTTTATCAGTATTGATGTTGAAACCACCGGACTTTCCACCGGCGGCGGTGATATTATAGAAGTTTCTGCGATAAAATGGCGTGATTTTGAGCCGGTATCCATCTTCTCAACCTACTGTAAACCAAGAAAACCGATTCCAAGTGAAGCGACAGAAGTCAACCACATTACAGACGCTATGGTTGAAACCGCACCAACATTTAAGGAAATTGCAGGAGATCTGGAAAATTTCATAGAAGGACTTCCGCTAGTTGCACACAATGCACCATTTGACTTGAAATTTCTATATGTGTGTGGAATGTCATCCATTGAAACCTGTGACGCATACGACACATTATCACTAAGCAGAAACATCGTCCGGGATTATGATGGAGACAAATTAGAAAACTATAAGCTTGAAACGGTCTGCAATGAAGTGTGCATATTCTTTGACAATGCACATGATTCCGCAGCCGATTGCCTAGCTGCCGGATTGCTGTTTTTGGAACTCATTAAAATAAAAAAGTCAACAGACAATGTTTCATGCTTGTTGTATTGAACTTGTCATGAGCTCAAATGGAAGAAATGACAGACAAACAAATGGACGAAGTCAAAAAGGCGGTCCAGGAAGTACGGAACATGGCAAAAAAAGATAAGCCCACCGAATAAACGATAGGCTTACACAATCGAAACACGAAAGAGCGGTTCTTGCCACCGCTTTTTTGTGTTATCTCATTATACCACACTTCCCCGCTTTTGGCAAGATACTTTTTTCGGAGGTGCAGCATGACACCGCAAAAGAAATACGATCTGGCAAACACAAAGACGTACACGATCAAAGTCGTAAAGACAACAGAAAAAGACATCATGGACAAGTTGGACAGCGTACCCAACAAAGCCGGATACATCAAGGCATTGATCCGCAAGGATATTGAAGAAAACGGATAAAAAAACCGCCCCACGGCGGCAACCGTAAAGCGGCAAGAGGAAAAACTATTGCTATAATAGACTTCCCAAAGCAAGGTCTATTATAGCATATTTCCTCGTAAAAATCAAGTCTTAGGAGGAAATTTACACATGAATGCAGTGATCTACGCCCGTTACAGCTGCGACCGGCAGACCGAGCAGTCCATTGAGGGACAGCTTCGGGAATGCAAGGCGTTTGCAGCGTCTGAGGGCATTCACATCATCGGAGAGTACATCGACCGTGCGATCAGCGGCACAACTGCCAACCGCCCGGAGTTTCAGCGAATGATCGCCGACAGCAGGTACAAGACCTTTCAGGCGGTCATTGTGTACAAGCTTGACCGCTTCGCCAGAAACCGCTATGACAGTGCCATGTACAAAAGCAAGCTGAAAGCCAACGGCGTGCGGGTTCTCTCTGCCAAAGAGCATATCACAGACAGTCCGGAGGGCATCATTCTGGAAGGACTGCTGGAGGCAATGAACGAGTACTACAGTGCGGAGCTTTCCCAGAAGATCAAGCGTGGCATGCGTGAGAATGCCATCAAGGGCAAGACTACCGGCGGCAACGTGGCTCTGGGCTATCGCATCGGAGCAGACAAGCAGATGGAAATCGACCCGGCAGGTGCATCACTGGTACGCCGGATCTTCACCGGCTATGACAGCGGTATGACATTCACTGAGATCTGCGACGATCTGAACCACGCCGGCTATACTACCAGCCGCGGCAAGCAGTTCCGCATTGATACCATCTCCCGAATCCTTGCCAACCAACGATACACAGGGACGTTCCAGTGTGCCGGAGAAGATGCCCACTGTCCCCCGATCATCGAGCCGGAGCTGTTCCGGAGCGTGCAGGAACGTCTGACGGAATCCAGACACAAGCACCGCCATACCCAGAGCCCCCATGAATATGTGCTGACCGGAAAAGCAATCTGCGGCACTTGCGGCAGACGGCTCAATGGCAGAGCCGGAACCAGCAAAACGGACAAGCGGTATTATTACTACTGCTGTCCGAACAAATGCTGCGGCTGGCTGCCTGCTGCGGAGCTGGAACACGCTGTGCTGGATGCGATCGCACAGTACACTACTCCGGAGGCGTGCGAGCAGATCGCAAATGCCACCTATGCACTGTACCAGCAGAGCACCCACGAAAACGCCGATCTGACGGCTGCACAGCAGCGATTGCAGGAAACGGAAAAGAAACTGGAAAACGCCGTAAACGCTGTGCTGAACGGCATCACGTCGGCAGCCCTGCAGGCGACCATGCAGCAGCTGGAACAGCAGAAAGCGGCTCTGGAAACGGAAGTGCGACTGCTGCAAACCGACGCACCGGAGCTGAAGCTGGAGCATTTCCAGTACTTCGCACACCGTCTGCTGGAAGTACAGGCAGAGGGCACGGAGAAGATCCTGCAGCTGCTTGTGAATCAGGTCATCGTGTACAAGGAGCAGATCACGGTGCTGGTCAATCTGACCGATAAAACAAAAACTCCCCCGCTGGAGCAGGTAACCGCTGCTCTGCGGGAGAGTTCGTGCAGTGTTGCGTGTGGTGGAGGCGACGAGAATTGAACTCGTGTCCGAAAACAAATCCACACAACTTTCTACGAGCGTAGTTTATCTACATTGATTCCCGTTCAAAGCTGCCGGTAAACAGGCTGCTGAGAACGGTAGTTCAAATCCGATCCTGCGGTGTGAACAAGCCGCCGGAACGTTCACCACTGCAATGATGCCGCAGCGCAGACCGTGGTACTTCTGCGGGCGACAGTAGCTGACTTAGGCAGCTACCTGCAGGCTCTTGTTAAAGCTTACAGTAAAGTTCTTTTTAGCGTTTAATTTTAAACGTGCCGCTGTTTTAAGAGATGCAGCAATCTCTGCTCGCTTATCATGCTTCGTTGTCCCCGTCGAAACCGTTACGCCCCCATTCTGCCAGCTGTTTTGTCACTGGTTGTGTTCTTTGACTGCACGCCGGATCTGACGCTGTGCATCAGCTTTCGCAGCCGTCTGCCGCTTGTCGTACAGCTTTTTACCCTTGCAAAGTCCGACTTCCACTTTCACACGGGAATCCTTGAAATACAGAGAAAGCGGAACCAGCGTCAGACCGTCCTGCTTGACCTTGCCAAACATCCGGTTGATCTCCTGGTGGTGCATCAAAAGCTTTCTGACACGCATCGGATCTGTCCGGAACAAGCCGTCCTTTTCATAAGGTGAAATGTGCATTCCTTTCACGAACAACTCGCCGTCTGTAATGTCACACCAGGCATCTTTCAGATTGACATGACCCAGCCGAATCGACTTCACTTCATTGCCCTGCAATGCAATTCCAGCCTCATAGCGTTCCAGAATGAAATACTCATGCCGTGCCTGCCGGTTGTCACAAATTTTTTTGGTTCCCTTTGTCTGCACTGCACGCACTTCCTTTCTGTATTTCGTGTTAAAATAGTATAGCACATTTTTCACGTCTTGTCAAGCTTTTTTCAGAATATCTTTCATGTCCGAATCTCAACTTTCGTGCAGAAGGCAAGCGAAAAAGAGCAGCTTTTTCATCTTTTTCGCATTTTCCAAACCATAAAGCAAAAAACGACTGGAATTTCTCCCAGTCGTTTTCTTTCAGCATTTGCGGTCAGTTCCCTTCCCTGCTGATTTTTATTCTACATTTTTCGTTTCGTCTGCCTTATATTCAAAAAAGTCGAAGTCGGCATAGTGCTGATGCTTTACCCGGTCTGCACAGGTGATTCCCACCATAGTCCCTGTAAATTCGCCGTACTTACAGTACTCATCGGAGAACTTTGTGGTATCAAACGGAATGCCGATCTTCTCGTAGTTCTCGCCGTCATAGCTCCAATAGAACTGAGAATGTCTGCCGTTTATCACTAAGCGGAAGTAGATCGGTACATCATCCACCGGAATCCGGGTGTTCACGAATTCCGTCTTTTCGCCGTTCTCCAGCTGGATGATCGAAATGGCACTCTGCCCCAGCGTTTCGCTGTAGTACTTCCGGAGATTGATATAGTTCATGTTGTCGTAGTAAAGGATCAGTCCTGCGCTGTGCTGATGCACCTCCGGAACAAATTCCATTTTTGTGGTGATCTGTGCATAGACACTGGTCAGCTTTCTGGCAAGAATGCTGGTCTTGTTCAGAGAAGTTCTTGCCTCCTGTCCACGCAGTCTCACCCAGCCCGGACGAGCCGTAACATCCGCAAACCGCTGCGGCATGATTCTCGGCGCATAGTACCAGTTGCCCAGGGTGTCGCTGTCGAAGTCGTCGAAATTCGGGATCTGCGGCACAGGATACTCCGGCAGCCTGCTCTCTTCGCAGTATTCCTTTGCAATGTTCGTGCCGTCTGCCATGCGCAGCCAGCCATCCTCTGTCCACATCATTTTCTGGATCGCCGTTTCTCTGCCCAGTGTGCAGCGCAGCTCCGGTGTAAAGGGACGGGAGCAGAGATGCACCAGATATACCTCACCCAGGGAAGTTTCCACATAGCTGCCGTGGCCAGCCTTTTGCAGCACCACATCCGGGTTGTAATACTTGGGCTTGAGGTGATCCGGATCATGGCGCTCGTTGGAAACCGCCGGATTGGATGTGACAATGGGATTCTTCGGGTCACCCGCATAGGGACCCCACACGTTTTCAGAACGTCCCATGGTCACGCAGTGGTTATAACCGGTTCCGCCCTCGGCGCACATGATATAGTAGTAACCGTTCCGCTTGGTCAGATGCGGTGCCTCGATGCAGCCTCTGTCCGTACCGCCTTTCCAGATGCGTTTCGGATAGCCGATGATCTCTTTCTTCTCCGGGTCATATTCCACCATGCAGATCGCACCGGGCTTTTCATAGCCGGCACGGGTTTCCCAGTCCAGGGAAACGATGTACTTTCTGCCGTCATCATCGTGGAGAATGGAGGCATCAAAACCGGAGGAATGCAGATATACCGGCTCGCTCCACGGACCTTTGATGTCCTTGGCAGTGATAAGGAAGTTGTCCACGTCAAAGTATCTGGCATTCATGGAGTTCATCACGCCATAGACTACATAGAACTGGTCTTCCTTTTCGCAGTAGGTCAGACACGGCGCCCAGATGCCTTTGGCAGAGGGCAGCTTTTTCAAGTCAACCTTTTCGTCATCGGTCAGCACGTGGGTGTACAGTTCCCAGTTCTTCATATCCTTGGAATGGTAGATGGGAATGCCGGGAAACCATTCAAAAGTGGAAACTGCCATGTAATAATCATCGCCCTTGCGGCAGATGCACGGATCCGGATTAAAACCCGGGAGAATCGGATTTTTAAGCATTTTCATTTCCTCCTTCGTTTGCGAGTTCCTTTACGATGCCGTCATATTCCTTGTCCAGCTTGTAGAACAGCATAACAACAACCTGTGCGACACAGAGGATTGCCGGGATCCAGATAAAGGTGATCTCAGAGCCTGCGCTTGCGCCTGCTGCGCCGATGACCCAGCCCAGGATAGCAGAACCCAGACCGTTTCCTACCTTAAAGCCAAAGCTGGATGCAGAGTTGATGAGACCTTCAGTACGATAGCCGGTTTTCCATTCGCCGTACTCGATGGTGTCGGATACGATAGCGAACATACAGGAAGAGATGCCGGCGTTGCCGATGCCCTTTAGGACGCAGGCGGTGATGATGCCAGCCATATTTGTGCCGACAAAGCCGAACATTGCAAAGCCGATACCGTAAACGACTGCGCCGATAATCAGCATATTCCGCTTGCCGATCTTCTTGATAAGGAATGCAGTGAAGAACATAACGCCGATCTGCACCAGGTTTGCAACCAGATTCATGGTGCCGACCATATTCTCATTGTGGAGAATGTTCTTTGCGTAGTAAACGGCTGCGCCGCCGTTCAGCGAGTAGTTGATGAAGATGAATACCAGAGTCACGGTAATCATGATCCAGTACTTGTTCTTGAACAGCAGGACAATGCCTTTCAGGAACGGCACTTTCTCCTGCTTGGTCTCCTTTGCCGGTACAACACGTTCTTTTGTTCCGGTAAAGGTAATCATGAATACGATCACTGCCAGGATGCCGAATACAGCGAATGTCTTTGTCCATGCGGAGAGGTTATCGCCGAAGAACTGTACCAGCGGCAGGGTCAGATTGGTGATGAGCAGTGTGCCGGTAGTTGCCAGGATCATACGGAAGATGCTGAGGACAGAACGCTCGTACTGGTTCTGTGTAATCAGTGCATTCAGTGTGGCATAAGGCACATTGATCGCCGTGTAGACCACAGAGGACACCAGGTTATACGTAATAAAGATGTACACCAGTTTTGAGGTTTCCCCCAGTCCGGACGGCACGGAGAACAGCAGGATTCCGGCAAGGGCAAAGGGAATTGCCATGCGCAGAATCCACGGACGGCACTTGCCGAACCGGGACTTGGTTCTGTCTACGATAACGCCCATGATAAGGTCGGTGACGCCGTCGAACACTCTCGACAGCAGCATGATGGTAGCGGCACTGACGTGAACATAATCGGTATAATAAAAGAGCAGGAATGCGGACATTGCGGAGTAGATGATGTTACAGCCCAGATCTCCGCAGCCATAGGAAAAACGTTCCCAAAAGCTGATTTTTGTTTTTGAAGCGGAAGCCATGGTAGGTTTCCTCCTTTCGTGTTTTTGTTGTCTCTATTATAACCGATATCCCGACGACTGAAAAGGCGGTATTCAGACAACAAAATAGGGCAAATCCGACATTTATGCAGATTTGCCCATAGATATCCTATTTTAGACATCGCTGTATCAAGCCAACTCAAACCCCTGTTCCGTGCTGTTTTATTTCCGAAACTCCCGGCGTTTTTCCTTTGGCGTACAGTGATAGCGCTCCTTGAACAGCTGCATGGCGTACTTATAATTGGTGCAGCCGTGATCTTCAAAAATCGTTCCGATACTGTGATCCGTTTCCTGCAGATCCCGGACAACCTTGTGCAGGCGTATCTCATACAGGTACTGCATCACCGTCAGCCCCAGCTGTTTCTTGAAAAGCTTGGACAGATAGTCGGGATTGTAGCCGAAATGCGCTGCAATATCCTCCATCACGATCTTTTCGCTGTGGTGATCCTCGATATACCGCATGATGTTCTTGACCTTGTTGATGGAACGATTCCGCTTATTGACTGCCTTGTCCGTCAGCCGGATGGAATAGGAATGTACCAGCGTATACAACAGGTCATAGAGCAGGCTGTTGAACTTGAGCAGATACGCATCCGGACGCACATCATAGACGATATACATATCCGTGAAAATTTTCTTGATGCGTTCCAGCCGTGTGACATCCACCGGATGTTCGGGGTGCATATCCACGTGAAATTCCAGCAGGTCATATGCCGGAATATACTTTTCCAGCACAGCGCTGGGGATCAGCAGCACCAGCGCCTTGTTTTTCTGTGCCGTCACCGAATGGATCACTCTGGGGTTGACGATGGAAAATTCTCCGGGGTGCAGCGTCTGGCGCACGTTGTTTTCAAACTGTGTCACCATGCTCCCCTCGATCATGTACACCAGTTCCAGGCTGTTGTGCCAGTGCGGCGCAACATAGCTGCCGCTGTCCTCGGACAGATAAAACCGCACATCAATATCGGGGTTGCTGGACACGATCTCATGCCGAATGCTGTTGTTTTCCATACTGCACCTCATTTCTTTCCGGGTATCGCTTTCCATTTGATTATAGCATATTGTCTGCACTTTTGCAATGACAGCAGAAAAAAAGTATTTTCCACAAAATTCAAATTATAGAAAAGTCCCCCTTGAAAAGGGGGATGTCAGCTTAAGCTGACAGGGGGATCATCACAATCTATACTCACTTATGGAATATCCACACAAGGCACGCCTTTTCAAATAAAATAACGATAACATTTGTTTTGCAAGGGGTAATCCTCTGTCAGACTTGCATTTCTCGTCCCAATATGTTAAACGATTGATATCCCCTTTTCAGAGAAAGTTCAGTCTCTGAAAAAACACTTTCCAGGAGATCAAGACGTATGAGACTATTTTCCAATCTCTTTAAGTCAAAGGTCGGCGCTGAAAGCAAGCAGTCTGACCTTTGAAACAAAAACAGCCCCGGCAGTACCGCTTTTCCACGGTATGCCGGGGCTGTTGTCATTTCCGGAAACGATCAGTATTTCCAGCTGTTTGTCTTGACCTGGGTGTCGATCATGTGCTTGTAAATGCCGTTTTCCGCACGCAGCGCATCCGGGCTGCCCATTTCCGCAACCTTTCCGTCCTTCAGCACAACGATCTTGTCTACGCCGTCAACGGTGCGCATTCTGTGTGCAATGATGAGAACGGTCTTGTTCCGGATCAGCTTGGAGATGGACTCCTGTATCAAGGACTCGTTGTCCACATCCAGAGATGCCGTCGCCTCATCCATCAAAATGATCGGCGCATCTTTCAGAAACGCTCTGGCGATGGAGATACGCTGCCTTTCGCCGCCGGAAAGCTCAGAGCCGTTTTCACCGATCATGCTGTTCCACTTGTCCGGCATACGCTCTACAAAGTCCTCACAGTGCGCCAGCTTGGCAGCCGCCATGACCTCTTCGTCTGTTGCATCCTTTCTGCCGATCCGGATGTTTTCCAGAACGGTGTTGTTGAACAGCGTGACATCCTGGAACACGATGGCATACATGGAGAGCAGTTTCTCCGGGTCGATCCGGGAAACGTCCATGCCGCCGACTGTGATCTTTCCCTTGTCGTTGTCCCAGAAACGAGCCGCCAGTCTGGAAACCGTAGTCTTTCCGCCGCCGGACGGACCGATCAGCGCCGTTACCTCGCCCTGCTTTGCCGTAAAGCTGACATCCGAAAGCACCTGCTCTCCGCTCTTGTAGGAGAACGCCACGTGATCGAAACAAATGTCATATCCCTGGTTGGTCAGAACGTCGCTGCCGGTCTGTTCCTCGTGGGACAAAATCTCATCCATCCGCTTACAGTTCACGTCTGCACTGATGATTGCGGAAAGGTTTTGCAGGGAGATCTGCAGCGGTTCGTACATCCGAGTCACCACCAGCAGGAACATAAAGAATGTGAGAACATTGATCTCGCCGCTTACCAGAAGCATACTGCCTACAACTGCCACAGTTCCCATGCCCAGTTTCAGGATCATCTGTGCTGAGCAGACAAAAGCCGCATTGGTGAATTCTAGAACGGCGGCGTGCTTTTCCACTGCCTTTATCTTCTTGGTCAGCCCTTTCATGTACGAGTCGGTCATGTTGTACGAACGCAAATCACGCACGGTCTCCAGTCCTTCCTGGATACCGTCCAGGCAGTTCACCTTGTAGACCGATGCCTTTTCCAGCATATTTTTCAGAAACTTCTTGGAACAAAGCACGATCAAAAATGCCACCGGCATGACCCAAATCGCCGCCAGCGCCATCTTCCACTGGAAAAAGAACAGGGAAAGCACGATGATCGTGGTGGAGATCATAGCGCCGATCAGTTCCGGAATCCAGTGAGAGGACGCTGTCTCCAGCAGAGCGCAGTCTGCCATAATGGTATTGGTCAGATCGGCAAGATCTTTCTTGCCAAAGAAGGAAAGCGGAATCTTCCGCAGCTTTTCCGCAAGGGTTCTTCGCCGCACGCCGCTCTCTACATAGGTGGAAAAGAACGTGGAACGATACTGAAAAATCGTTGTCAGAGCGATCAAAAGCAGAATGGCCACGATTGCCGCAATGAAAAACGGCAGCTTTTCTCTCGGCACTTCCCCGTCCAGCAGATAGGACGCCAGAAAGTACAGCAGTCCCACCGGCATCATCAGCACCAGATTTGCAAGTGCAACGGCAAAAATTGCTCTGATCATATCCTTTGCGCCCTTGTCCGAAAGCGCATATTTATGCTTTAATTTTTCAATCATTGCGCAGCACCTGTCTTTCCGACCTGCCAGTTGACAGATCTATTGTATTCATTCCACATATGCGTATACACGCCGTTTGCGGCAAGCAGTTCTTCATGTGTTCCGCTCTCCGCAATTTTGCCGTCTGCCAGCACATAAATGCAGTCTGCATTGGTGATGGTCGAAAGCCGGTGGGCGATCATGATGACAGTCTTGTCTTTGGAAAGCTTTTCGAACGCCTGCTGTACCAGCATCTCATTATCCGGGTCTGCAAAAGCCGTTGCCTCATCCAGAATCAGCACCGGCGCATTTTTCAGAAAGGCTCTTGCAATGGAAAGCCGCTGTGCCTCACCGCCGGAGACATAGACACCCTTTGCCCCGATCTGGGTATTGACTCCATCCGGGAACTTCTCGATGATATCCATGCACTGTGCATCCCGCAGTGCCTGCATTACCTCTGCATCGCTGGCATCCGGTCTGCCCATTCTGACATTTTCCAGAATGCTCATCTTGAGCAGCTTGCTGTCCTGGAATACATAAGAGACCTGGTTCATCAGTTCCTTTCCGTCAATCTCCTTTACATCAGTGCCGCCGATGCGGATAGAACCGCTTTTCACATCCCAGAACCGTGCAGCCAGTGAGGCGAGGGTAGTCTTTCCGCCGCCGGACGGCCCCACAAGGGCAATGTGCTGTCCTGCCGGAATCTCCAGGGTAATGCCGTCGATCGCATTCCGCTCAGAACCGTCATAGGCAAATACCACATTTTCCATGGAAACGCTGGCGTTCGCCGGGCTTTTCGGCTTTTCTGCCTCTGCCAGCGGAGAAAGATCCAGGATGCTGTCCATACGATTCAGCGCATCCGTTACGATCATATTGGACTCCCCGGCATAGGCAATCTTCATCAGCGTTACGGTCAGAATCGAACTGATCAGAATATAGAACAGCAGATTCAGAATAAACGTATCGGTCACGCCGTGTCCGGTGAACAGGTATGCCGAAAGAATCAGAACGGCAAACACAGCGTTTACCGCAGTGGTGAATCCGACCATGGGCATCATCATGCTCTTGGTATAGGAAACCGTCCACTTTTCATACTCGTCAATAGCCTTTTTGAACCGACGGAACGAAAAGATGGTCTGCCCGAAAGTCTTGACCACCGGAATGCCACGCACATACTCGACAGCCTCGGACGACATGGATTCCAGTGCATTCTGGTATTCCTTCATGTCTGCCGCCAGCTTTGGCCCCATCATCGCCGAACCCATCAGCACAAAAGCGATCGCCGCCGGAATCAGACACATAAGCCCCAGCCGCCAGTCAAACACTGCCATTACCGCAAGCAGCGCAATGGGCGTTGCGATGGAAACCGCCTTGTCCGGGAGGTTGTGCGCCAGATACGTTTCCGTGGCTGCGCTGGAATCCGAAACAATTTTCCGGATCTTACCCGTTCCCTCGCTTTCCACGTATCCCAGCGGCAGCTTCATAATGTGTTCCATCATGGCAATCCGCATATTCGCCTGCACCCGGAACGCCGCCAGATGGGAACACATCAGCGCCGCAATGTAAAACAGCATGGAAAGCAGAGCGCCTCCTACTGCATACCAGCCGTATGTTTTGATATGTACCGCCTGGCTGAAATCCGGCCGGACTTCCAGCACCTCTTTGATGATGCGCCAGATCTCATAAAACGGGATCAGAGCGATCACTGCACTCACTACCGCAAGAGCCAATGAAAGGTATGTCAGATACTTTCGCTTTCCGGCGTACCCCATCAGTCTCTGAAACGAACTTTTTCCCTTTTGTTTCAATGTGATTCCTCCTTTAGAATTATATAGTTAGATTTCACTAACCTATATGCAAATTTTAGAACTTGCTCTCATAAAATGATTTTGCTGAAAAAACATACAACTTCATTTTTATGCGAACAAGTTCCTGTAACCGCAGTTCCACAAAAACAAGCACAGGTTACGTAAGACCAAGCACCGCTTTCCAGCCGGCATAGCTGTACTTGCGGATATCATCCATAAAAAGCTTTGCCTTTTCGAAGTCCATATTGTGGGACACGAGTTCATAGACATACTGCCAGCCTGTCCGGCAGATCACATGGATGAAGAAGTCATCCACCTTTTCCCCTGCCGAAAACTGCACGGCAAACTTCTTGTAATAGCTTTCTTCGATCCCTGCCAGCCTGTCGAAATAGGTCTCGTATTCCGTCCCGGCAGAACAGCAGAAAATGAGCCGGAATGCGTTGAAATTCTCGTAAATATACACCAGGACATCGTCTGTTCCCCGGTTCCCGCAGGCAATGGCATCGGTGACTTCCGAAACATCTGACGCTGCCTGCACAGAATCCATATAGATCTGCATCAAGCCATCTGCCGCCGGCTTGACAAGCGTTTCAAACAGTCCTGCTTTGTCACCGAACCGGGTATAGATGGAATTGGTGCTGACGCCGCTTTCCGCAGAGATTCTCCGGAGGCTGGCATCGTGAAATCCGTGCGCCAGAAATTCCTGTTCTGCACTTTTCAGAAGTGCCTCTGTAACGCCGGCTGATTCTTTTCTCATTTCGCACTTCCTTTCTATAACACTGTTATTATAACACTGTTATTCTAACTTGTCAAGAGAAAATTTGATACTTTCCAAAACTTTTTTCAGCGGAATCCTGTATCTGCCAAAATCGCATGAAATTCCGTCGGTTTCGTTGACTTTTCCGTACAAAACATGGTATAATGAGCAAAAGACAACGGAAGGATGAACCATATGAAGAAAACACTTGCTGCTCTGCTGTCGTGCCTGTTCCTGGCGGCAGCGCTGCCCCAGCCGTCACTGTACGCCGCAGAAACAGACGCTCCAGAGGATTCCCGCATCACCGGAGATGTCAACGGAGACGGAAAACGAAACGCCGCAGATATTGTGCTGATGCAGCAGTGGCTGCTGCAGGTTCCGGATACCACACTTGCTGACTGGCAGGCAGGCGACTGCAATGCAGACGGCAGACTGGATGGTCTTGACCTTTGCCGGATGCGGCAGCTGCTGACCGCACCAGCACTGCAGAATCCGCTGGAACAGCTGGTGGGAATGTCCTATGCAGATGCAGTGAAAAACGGCTATATCTCCAGATCAGAATACAACTATCAGATCTCGGGTAATCTAAAGAGTACCATTGAAACCCAAATGGAACGTCCCCTGGACTACTCCATTGACCGGTTTTATCTGGTAAGCAATGAAACGCTGGGGCTGACCGGTGACACAAAATACCTGTACAATTCCAGCACGGCGGATGTTTATCCCATCACAGAAGAGACAAGCATGAACTGCGCCACCTGGTATTGGAAAGGCAAAAAGGCGGCGCTCTACGGCATTGATGACGACGCCGACACGCAGAGCAAGTTCCTGGATGCCATGGAGTTCTACGGTGTCACCGAGATCTACTACTCCATCGGTGCAAACAAGCTGGTAAACAGCGTGAATATGGTGGAAACCTTTGTCAGGAACGCCTACGCCAGAAACATGAAGGTCTATCTGCTGACCGGTGAAAAGACCTGGCTGTATGAGGACAGCTATCAGACCGCCATCTATCGGGTATTCGACCGGGTGGCAGAGTATAACAGCATGGTGGATTATGATGCCCGGCTGGCTGGCGTATCCTACGATGTGGAGGTCTGGACAAATTCCGAATATAACTGGAAAAACAATGACGCCGCACGGTATCAGCAGGTAAAGTTCATCGAAACTGCACAGCAGTACGCCGAATCGAAGGACTTGTCCGTCTCCTACTGCCTGCCGTTCTGGATCGTCCGCTATGACTACACAGATGATGCCGGCGAAACACATAACGTATACGACTCTATCACCCAGATTGCCAACGAGACCATTCTCATGGCATACCGTGACAGTGCTGCTGCCGTGGAAAAGCTGGTGGCAGAGGTACAGACCGGTGCATCCCGGTCTGTCTACGACTACAACGAGAAAAACGACTGCAACCTGGAAATCGCAGTGCAGGCGGACGAGAACAGCGAGGGCGACCATGTCACTTTCTATGAAGAGGAAAAGGAACATCCCGGCTATCTCAATACAGAAATTGCAAAAATCAAGTCCGACCTGGAGACACATCGTTTCCACACCACATTCGCCATTCACCAGGCGATTCCGCTGTATGAGTACTACCTTTCTCTGGAATCATAAATGCCTGCTCTGTCTCTGACAAAAAGGAGGATTTCTCATGCCCAACCGCTGCAAATGGTGCAATCCAAACAACCCGAAGTACATCGCCTATCACGACAGGGAATGGGGTGTTCTGCGGACAGACGACGCCTATCTGTTTGAGATGCTGCTCCTGGAATCATTCCAGGCAGGGCTTTCCTGGGAGTGTATCCTAAACAAACGGGAAAATTTCCGAAAGGCGTTCGATGATTTCCAGGCAGAAAAAATCGCCGCCTATACAGCGGAAAAGTGCAGTGCTTTGGCTGCGGACAAGGGCATTGTGCGAAACAGGCGCAAGATCCAGGCAAGCGTCCGGAATGCGGCGATCTTCCTTGCCATTTCCGCCGAATTCGGCAGCTTTTATAACTATCTGTGCCAGTTCACACAGGGCAGGATCTTTTACGAAACCGGAAAAGCCACAAGTCCCCTGTCCGATGCCATTTCCACCGACCTGCAAAAGCGTGGCATGAAATTTGTCGGCAGTACCATCATCTATGCGTATTTACAGGCGGTTGGCATCCTGTATTCCCACGATGCAGGCTGCGATCTGTACAGGCATTCTTAAAATGCAAAAAAGCATACAGTATCCGTTCCCGGAAATACTGTATGCTTTTTCATTTTCCAAAAATTATCCGGCAATGCCACGAATCGCAGACACCGTCTGCTGATACCGGGTTTTCACTGCCTGGAAAGCGTCTGCGTAGTCCACCGAAAGGTCTCGCCCACGCAGTTCCTCGGTCAGTTCCGAGCTTGCCTGCCGCAGCGGTTCAAATCCCAGATTGAGGCAAATGCCTTTCAGCGTGTGCGCCATGCGAAACGCCTCTTCGGCATCGTGCGCATCCAGCGCATCGCAAAGACCGGAAAACGTCTTATCCTCCAAAAAGCGCAGGGCGAACTTCGTCACGATCCGTTCGCTGCCCAGCCGCTGTAACACAGGCGCATAATCTGCACCCATCTTTGTATAACATTCCTGTATTGTCATATGATCTCATTCCCTCGATTTCACAACGCAGCGTATTCATAGGCGTTCTTGCTCTGTTCCACCAGTTCCCGTTTCAGCGTGTCCTGTATCTCCAGAAGGCACTCCAGCAGAACCGGGTTAAACGCACCGCATTCCCCGTTCAGAATCATCTGAATGGCTCTCTCATGGGAAAACGCCTTTTTATATACCCGTTCGCTCACCAGTGCATCATATACGTCTGCCAGCGAAACCACCTGTGCCGAAATGGGGATCTCATCGCCCACAAGCCCGTCCGGGTATCCCTTTCCGTCGAATCGTTCGTGATGCCACCGGCATATGTCATGCGCCACACGAACCAGCGGCTCGCTCTGGTAGATCGCCAGGCTCTCCAGCATATTGGCGCCAATTACTGTGTGGGTTTTCATGATCTCAAACTCTTCCTTGGTCAGCCGTCCCGGCTTGTTCAGAATCTTCTCGTCAATGCCGATCTTGCCGATATCATGCAGCGCCTCTTCGCCGTTGACCGCCTCGTGAATGATATACGAGTCTCCCAGCATTTCTGCCAGAATCGCACGGTTCATCTCCGAATCGTCCACGATCAGAATTTCCTGCTTGCTTTCCTTGTCCGCAACAGAATCTGCCTCAGAGATAATCACTGCATTTTTCTTGTTCTTCGCCTGGTACATCAAAACATCCGCACGGTGCATTGCCTCATCCAGCAGGGTATTTTCGCAGTACACGCCGCCGATGCTGACCGAAAGGTGGATACCGGAATACCCCGGAACCGGAGCGTTGTGAATCTTATGGCGAATGTGGTGCAGCTTTCGGTAAAACTCCTGCTCATCCGCATTTGCCGACAGCAGTACAAACTCATCGCCGCCGTAGCGGATCAGCACATCATTGCTGTCAGAGCTTTCCCGTATCACCTTGACCACCGTTTCCAGCACCATATCCCCGGCATCGTGACCGCAGGTGTCGTTGTACACCTTAAAGTCATCCAGATCGATCATGGCAGCGCCGCCGGTAAACTTCTTCTGTTTGGATCTGTCTTCCAGATACCGCCGGTTATACGCTCCGGTCAGTGCATCCCGGTACAGTTCCACATGATACTGCGACAGCTGCCGGATCAGCTTGTCCCGTTCACTTGCACCGATCAGCGAATCGCTGTCCAGTTTCCGGATCAGTTCCATCACACAGGGCTTTCCGTCCACTTCAACATAACGGGAAAAGACCTGGTAGATATCTGTCCCCAGAAATTCCAGTTTCGTGTGCTGCTGTCTGTCCTGTAATGTCTGCATGGAGATACAGTTTTCACACGGCTGTCCCTTGCCCCAATAATCGTAGCATTCGCAAAAAGACGCATCTTCTGTGCTTTCCCGGATGCCTTCCAGATCTTCGCCCTTCAAAAGGCGCACCACGGTAAACACATTCCGGAAAAAGCGCATCTGCTCTTTTGCCTGCTGTGAAGTCAGCTGATAGTCGGACTGTGTCTCATGGTCTGTGCTGAATGTTTCTAAGATTTCCACTGCTGTATCTTCCTTTCAGATCGGATGGAAAAGGCAAACCGCAAAGAAGTGCCGCTGCGAACCCCGTTTCATTTCTTCACATACCCTAAATCATAGGCAATACCGTGCAAATCCGACAGGCGGACTTGGTTCGGTTCTGCCTATAGTATACCATAATTTATCATCATTTGTCAATCATTGTTTTCTTCTGTCATCAATATCCCTGCACGCCGGATCTGAAACCGTTCCCGGCGAGTGAGCGTCTTTCGCTTTGGATCAGATATCTTTTTCAGAAACGATGTCAGCACACGGACTTCATAGGGCTGAAGCGCCGTTTCCCCGTAGATGTACTTTTCCATCAACTGGTTGACACGCTCGTATTCTCCGTCACGCAGTTCCGGGATTTTTTCTTTCATCCGCTGTTCCGCCGTTTCCGCCTGCCAGCCGATGTGCATTTCCACGCCCATGCAATGCAGCATTTTTGGGATCATCATGCAGAGAATATCCTGTTTTTTTCGTTCATCAGCTTTCCGGTACCGGTTCTGAGAACGAACCTGCGTTACCGTAATGCGCACTTCCAGGACAGCAGTTCCCACAGCCGCCAGAATTAGCAGCAGCGCAGCGATTCCCAACAGCAGCACCGCCGCATTTTCCACCGTATCCAGGACACTTCCTCCGGAAGTATCCCGTTTGCTCTTGTTCTGCACATTGCCGGTCTGTGTCTCGCTGTCATCGGCGATCTTCACCTTTTCCACGTTCTGCGGCTGCTGTACCATCTGCATCAGGGTATAGACATCGTGATAATACCCCGGTGTCGCATCAATGGGAATCCAGCCCATGCCGTCCATGTAGACTTCTGCCCAAGCGTGGGCATCCTTTGCCGTGAGCTGTGCGCTGACCTTGTCCCGCACCAGCGTACCATTAACGTAGTAGCCCTCGGCATACCGTGCCGGAATGCCAAACGAACGATACGCCAGAACTGCCGCCGTTGCATAAAAGGCAGAGTTTCCCGTTCCGCCGTTCAGAAACTTTTCCAGCGGCTCTTCGGAATCGGTTCGCCCCGGCTCCATCTGGTAGGACGAGGTGTTTTCCAGAACGTCATGGATGTGCTGGGTCACCTGGTAGACGGTGTTATCCGTCTCCGTATAGGATGGATCATGAAACTTTTCCTGTATCACAGAGCGCAGTTCTTCCGGGATATCCAGGTAATTCTGGTACACGAAACTGCGGTAGATCGCCTCGCAGTCCAGATACGCCTTTTCTGCCTTTGTCTCCGGGTGCATTGCCCAGTCGTCCACATAGAGCAGTTCTCCCGGATAGTCGTTGGCGTATTCCGTGAAATCATACTGCTTTGTGCCGAACAGCCCGGCAGACTGCACCGCCGCATCCCGGTGGACTCTGGTGGAACAGTCCGGCTGGCCTGCCGAATAGGGCAGGTAGACATACCGCCGGTCTGCGCCGTTGTTTTCGACGGAGACACGGTTTTTCGGGAACTGTTCCCCGCCGGCAGTGCCGTATTTGCAGTACTGCTGAGACGGTGAAAACTGATGTTCCGCAAACCAGGACTCGATGCCGTCATTTTCTCCCCGGAAGTCCGAACGGTTCAGTTCCTGCCATTTGCCGTTGTCGTAGTCTGCACCCACAAATCCACGCAGGTACAGATCTTTCGACTGGGTCTGGCGCACCATGAGCCGATCTTTATCACCCCGGTTCATCCGGTACGCCTTGGACAGATCTCCTTTCGGCAGTGTGTCCTCGCCGTAACGCACCCGTGTGATCGCTGCACGGACATTCTCACGCAGCACATTCACCGTGTGGAATTCCCGGCTGCCGGACACCACTGCCGCACTCAGAATCACCGCAGACGCTGTGACGAACCATCCCACCTTTTTCCAGCTGAAAGAACGCTCACAGTGACAGATGCGCTGTAAGAGCCAGCCGGTCAGATACAGCCCCACGCCGATGCCGGAAAAGCATTGCAGGAGCAATGCCGGCAGCGTCAGAACCAGCAGAACGAAAAAGCTGACAGTTGGTTTGTTGATCTGCACCAGGAGATATCCCCAGGCGGCGATCAGCAGAATGGTAAAGATCAGAGAGAAAACGCCGGCTGTGCCTGTGCCGCCCAAAAGCGAGACTGCATCATGGCTCACCGTGTTCCATCTGGAGATCACGCTGTTGAGAAAAAGGATCGCTCCGTTTTTGCAGTCCGAAAAACCGATCAGCAGCACCAGCAGTGCCAGCCCGTTCGGAACCAGCAGCGCCGTTTTGCGAAACGGTTTCCAGAGGGACAGCGAGCGGCACAAAACCGCCGCAGCTGCACACAGCAGTACCCAGAAAAGCGGCACCTCTGCCGTTCCGTAGCGCAGGAATGACACACAGAACCCGGCAGAAAACAGTCCGGCGCAAATACACTCCAAAATCATATTGTACACAGGAGGCTGCTCCGTAAAAACTGGCATGGTCTCCGGTTTCTTTTTTGGTTTTCGATGCAGCTGCATCTGGATACACCTCCTCAGCACAATGTCCGGAAATGGATTCTTATAGTATAATGCGGAAACTCCGGTTTTTCCGCAGATATGTCACCGGTACTTCGACCAGCACTTTCGCCCTTGCCGGCTGTGTCACAACAGGTACGCCATCCTTGTCCGTGACCACTACGGCATCCAGGTTCACATCCGCCGGGATCAGCGCCAGTTCCTTGGGAAAGCTGTGTATGGTAAAGTACACCATGCTCTCATAGTTCTGCTGGATCTGCCCTGCCAGGAAAAACTGACAGGCGATGCCGCTGTTCTCCGCCAGCGGATAGGACAGCAGCGTATAGAGAAATTCTGCGGCATCTGCCTCCGCTGCAATGGGTGCGGAAATGATGCGGCTCTGAAAGACAAACGCCGCCATATGCGGGATTCCGGCACGCACCAGCGCACGGCTCAGACTTTCCACTGCGCCGATGGATGTGGAAAGCAGTGTCTTGTCCACGTCCTCGCCGTTTGCCTTCAGCGCAATGTCATACAGTACGATGGTGTCATACCGGGTGGAATCGCTGTATTCCCGCACGATCAGCCGATCCATCTTGCTGGTCAGTTTCCAGTGGATGGCTTTCAGCTCATCGCCCTCCTGATACTCCCGCAGTTCGAACACCTCTGCGGTATCGTTTCCCTTTTGGTAGACCCGGAACGAACCGACTTCCGGCTTTGCCCGGGATGCCTGGTCGGTCATGATGGTGATGTCATTCTGTTCCGGCATCACCTTAACACGGCAGAACAACTCGCAGGGTACTGCGGCGGCACAGAACCCAAAGACGTCCAGGCACTGCACACCAGATGCCCGGATAAACCATTCGCCGCACATATCCGGCGTAAACTCCACATGAGAGCTTTTCCGGGAAGAAAGACCGATCCGCAGCCAGCGTTCCTCCTGTGTGTGAAACAGCAGGTTCTGCATCTCCAGGGTCATTTCCACTGCAGACACCGAAAACAGCGGACGCTTTGCCTTATAGGTGATATCCAGCGCAAGCGGCGCATTGACATTGCTTGTCACCGGTGCTTGTAACGAAAGGGTCATTGCAGCAATATCCATCCGGAGCAGAACGAGTGCCAGGAGCGGCAGGGCAATCTCCAGAAACAGCACTGCCAGCAGAATCGGTTTCGGGAAGAAGAACAACAGCACCAGCACAACTGCGATGGACAAAAAGTAGCTCACCTTGTGCCGGATCATGACAGCTTTCCTCCGATGGTCACCGGCGGTTTCACCTTTTCCAGGATTCCCTGCAAAATCTGCACCTTGTTCACGCCCTCGATCAGTGCCTGGGGACGCAGAACAAGACGATGGACGCAGACATCCAGATACACGCTCTGCACATCCTCCGGAACCACATAGTTCCGCTGTTCTACCAGAGCGTTTGCCTTTGCCATGCGGATGAGTGCGATTACGCCTCTGGGGCTGATGCCCAGTTCCACAAAGGGATGCACCCGGGTCTCCTCGCACAGACGGATGGCATAGCGCATGATATCCTCTGTCACCTTGATGGCGGAGAGATAGTCCTGCACCTGCATCAGACTCTTGGCATCGCAGACCGGCTTGATCTCATGGAGCGGATTGGTATAGCGTCTGGCGTTCAAAATCTTGATCTGATCCTCGCAGGACGGATAGCCGATGGAAAGCTGTATCATAAAACGATCCAGCTGGGATTCCGGCAGCGGATGCGTACCGGATGCGCCCAGAGGATTCTGCGTTGCGATGCAGATAAACGGACTGGGCAGCGGATGGGTCACGCCGTCTACGGTCACGTTCTTCTCTTCCATGGACTCCAAAAGCGCCGACTGGGTTTTCGGTGAAGTACGGTTGATCTCATCTGCCAGCAGCAGATGGCACATTACCGCACCGCTGTGATACTCGAACTGATTGTTCACCCGGTTGAACATGGAAAAACCGGTAATGTCTGACGGCGTGGTATCTGTGGTAAACTGGATACGCTTAAAGTCCAGCCCCAGCGCATTGGCAAACGCCAGCACCAGCGTAGTCTTTCCCACGCCCGGACAATCCTCCAGCAGAATATGACCGCCGGCATAAATGGTCATCAAAACTTTCCGGATGATCTCATCCTTTCCCATAAATGCCTTTTTGACCTCTGTAATAATATGTTCTGACTGTTCGATCACCATTGCCGCATATCCTCCTCTGCCTGTTTTAGTTTTTCCAGGACTTCCTCCCGGTCCGGTTCCGGTGCTGTTTCGCTGCACCCCAGCAGATCCCAAAGCGTCTGCCACTTGGGCAGGAATGTATCTGTGATCTCCTGTGCGATCTCCTCGATGGATGTACCGTCTCCGGCTGACTCTGCGTAATATTCGCTGCAAAGACTTTCCAGGTCGGAAAAACCTGCATAGGGATACTGCCACGCCGCCGCATAGGTTTCCCGGCAGCCGTCCGGCACAGCCAGCGGCACTGTGTTGACACTGCCGTCTGACTTGGACTGGAACACAAAATCACTGCCCTGTCCGTATCCGATCAGATTCGGCGGTGTTTCTCCGGCAAAGCGAATCTCTTCCAGCGCATCACAGCCGCCGAAAATATTGTAATAGACCTCGTTTGTGGTCTCCGGGAACGTAAAGCTGTGCAAAGCTGTTTCTGCAAATGCACCGTCATGAATGGATTCCACGCAGCTGTTTGCTCCAAAGGTCACCTCAGAAAGCGCTGTACACCCGGCAAACGCATTGGACGGAATGGAACGCAGTGTAGAACCAGTCTCAAAATGCACGGCAGTCAGATTGCTGCAATCCTGAAACGCATTGCTGCCCAGCAGTGAAAAGGCATCTGAAAATGTCAGTTCTCCGCTGATACCCGAATTTTGGAACGCCGCATCGTCCACAAACATGACTGACGCAAAGCTTTCAGGTGCAATGAAAAACGCATTCTGACACCGGGAGAATGCACCCGATGCAATTTCCACGGTGTTCGGTGCTAAGGTATATGTTCCGTTCAAGTTGCCGGAAACGGACAACAGGTAACTCTCTTCCCCGGAACTTCCGTAGACACCGGCAACACCGTCTGCGCCGGTCTCCATTCGGTACCGATAGGTAAATTCCGCAAAGCAGCCGGCGTATCCATAGGAATCATACGGGCGGTAGAAAAAGCTGTTGTTGCCGGGCGCATAGTTTCCCTCCATCACCGCAGATGCCGCATTGCAGGCAACGCAGTAGAGCATCATGCAGTTGTCGAATGCGCCGTCGCCGATGGTCAGTTCATCCTCAGACAAGGACACCACCGATTCCAAAGCACTGCACCCGGAAAAAGCGTTCTGCTGAATTTCTTTGGTCTCCTCCGGCAGTTCTGCGGTCATCAGCCCGGAACAATTCCGGAACGCACGGCTGCCGATGGTTTTGATGGAAACGCCCGGCAGACTCTCCGCACTGAAATGCACAGTATCCGGCGCAGCGGTCAGAAGTGTTGCACCGTCCTGTTCCTGGAAATAGACGTTGCCGTCCGTTTCACAAATGGCATACGCCTCAGCGGCGATGGGAATATCATAGGTATTCCACTGTTCCGTATCAAACTCCATGCTGAACGCCGGAATGTGCAGACCGCCGATATTCTCAGAAAAGCTGTCCGCCTGCGCAGCCGGAGCAGTCTCACCCTGGAAGTAGATCTGCGTGCCGTCCAGCCCGTTGAATGCACCGCTGTCCAGCGTTTGCAGGGATGCAGGCAGAATCAGCGCTTTCAAGTCTCTTCCCTCAAATGCGCCCTTCCGAATCTCGGTCACTCCCTCCGGCACGGCATAAGTACCGGCTACCTGTTCTGTCAGACCGTACAGCACAGTGCCGTTTTCTGTATTTAGCAAAATGGCGTCATCCTGGGTATAGAAATCCGTGGGATTCTTGTCGCTCTGGGGAACGAGCTGGTTTGTGCCAAGACGCATTGCCCACTTTTTCAGGTAGTCGAAGTAGGCATCATCCGGCACATAGATTTTTGCATGATCCAGCCGGCGTAGTTCAATTTCCGGCGGCTCTGCGGACTGAAAAGTTAGGCTCTGAATCTGATTTTCTTCCGGAAAAGTCACCTTTTTCACCGTCTCCGGAACGGTGATCTCCGTTTTCGCATACGGCACTGCATACAGTTCCGTGCAGGCTTTGTTGTACAAAACGCCGTCCCGGGACGTGAGCGCCGGATTCTTTTCTGAGACATCGTAGGAATCCTTTACCTTCAGCGTGCTGGTGATTTCCAGAACGGATGCCGGAACGGAAACACGGTCTACGTCTGCCTCCAGGGCAACCTTTTGCAGCCCTGCCGGAATCTCCAGATCACGGCTGGAACCGGTATATCCGGTCAGTGTCTGAATGAAATAGTAGTGGTCATCCTCCGACCACATGGAACTGATCTCCGCCATAAACTCCTTCGGGAGTTCTGCCGTTCCCAAAGGATACAGGATATTCAAGCCTTTTTTCGTTGGGGTATAGCGGTAGTAGACGGGGTCGCCGCCGTTGTTCTCCGACCATCCCAGGAAGATCTGACGGATGGATTCTCCGAGTTTAGGGAACGAATGATCCGAATGATACATTTTCCCGTAGTAATTCAGCAGATCGACAGACTCGTTTTCTGCCGGATACTGGTCACTCTTGGGATTGATGAAATCCGCATGGTTATAATCCGAAAGCACCGTCTTATAGGGATACACTTCAAAGCTGACATCTTTTCTGACCCAGTCACTGTTGGCATTCAGCCGGAATGCAAACGATGCCGTGAAGTCTTTCTCTGCCTTTTTAGGGTAACCGGTAATTTTGAAATTGTCGTTCAGCGAGGTAATGCGGTAATATGTGCCGTTGTACTTCACGTGAACATTGCAGGCACACAACAGTTTCCAGGCGTCCAGTTCTTCCCCGTAATAGATCATATCCGCATCGAACGTCTCATTCAGCGGATTTACCATCAGCTCCGGCACTTTTGCGCTGTCGGCATTTTCCAGTCCCTCTTCCGGCATGGGACGTACCGGAATCAACAGGTTTTCATAAATATCGCTGGGCTGTTCCGGCGTTTTTTCCGTGTAATTGTTGTCATAGGACGGTGCGGCGGGCTGCTCCGGCTGTGTATCTGTTCCAGGCGTGTCCGTCTGACCGCCGCCGTTATTCTGGCTGCCGCCGGAATTGTTTCCGTTTCCGGAAGTTCCGCCTGCGTTGCCCTTTCCGTTCTGATCGCTTTTCCCGGCTGTACCGGAGTTTCCGGATGTTCCGCCGGAAATCACTGTACCGCTGCCGGATGCAGACGGAATGACTGCGACCGGACCGGATGCACTTCCGCTGCGGTCTCCCACCAGGTAGGACGTCACATTCTGTGACGCCTGCTGCGGAGAGACAGCGGCGCCGTCTCCACTGCCGCCGTCGGTATCCTGGGTAATCAGTGCCGGCACATTCAGATTCTGCGGCGTCTGGGATTCAAACAGAATGGCATTGTCACGCTGTTCTGAAGGCGTCTGCGCCTGGTCAGCATTGTCATCCTGTTCCAGCTGGCGGCTGTCCTCTGTGGTATCATCCTGCTTTTCACTGTTCATGTATTCATCGTCTGTTTGATCGTCGTCAAACGTGATCTGATTCCGGTTCCAAGCCGAGTTTCGGGTGTATTTTTCCGGATCAAAGGAATTCCCCGAATACCGCAGATAGGTAGCGATGCCGGAACCCGTAATTGTCAGCGAAACGATCACGGTCAGAATCCGTTTCTGCACTTTTTTCATTTTTTCCACCTCCACAGGCTTTCTGTGCAAAGCCCGAAACACTTACCGCTTTTTCTGCCGGATGATTTCGCCGATCTCGGTCTTCATCTTCTGAAAATCCACCGGCTTTGCAAAATGCCCGTCCATGCCGTAAGAACGGGACAGCCGCTTGTCTTCCACATAGGCATCCGCAGAAAGGGCAAAGATCAGAACCGTTTTTGCATCCGCTCTGTCCAGGCGGCGGATATCGCTTGCCGCCTCTCTGCCGTTTCGCTCCGGCATCTGCACATCCATCAGAATCAAATCGTAGTGATTGACCGGGCTGTTTTCGAACATCTCCACGGCGATCTTTCCGTTTCCGGCAACATCGACGGATGCACCCTCCTCCTCCAGGATGTCCACGGCGATCTCCGCATTGATCTCGTTGTCTTCCGCCAGAAGAATCTGCTTCCCTGCAAAGGTATAGTCCGCACTTTCCTGTACCTCCTCCGGCATCTCTTCCACAGGAATCTGCCGGATCTGCTCCTCTGTTGCCAGCGGCAGGGACAGGAACACGTTAAAGTCCGAGCCGTTTCCGGGCATACTATTAATGACGATCGTTCCGCCCATGATGCGGACGATGTTGTCCGTAATCGCCATGCCCAGACCGCTGCCGCCGTACTTCTTGGTGATATTGCGGCTCTCCTGCTCAAAGGGCAGGAAAATCTTTTCCAGAAACGCCGGCTCAATACCGATACCGGTGTCATGCACTTTAATCAGAAAGTCCATGCGTTCCTTTTCCTGGAGCATTTTCTGAAAGGTCACTGTGATCTCGCCTTTTGCAGTAAACTTGACCGCATTGGAAACCAGATTCGTCAGCACCTGGCAAAGGCGAATATCGTCTGCAATCACATAGTACGTGTCAAAATCCTGGAACGTCACGGAGAACCGGACGTTTTTCGCCTCCACAGTCTCCTGGAACATATTGCGCAGCTTGTTGGCAATACTGCGCAGATCCAGCGGCTTTTCTTCCAGTTCCAGCTTTCCTGCCTCGATGCGGGACAGATCCAGGATATCGTTGATGATCGACAGCAGATACTGAGACAAGTTTTCCGCCTCGCCCAGATATTCCAGCGCTTTCGGATTCTGGCTGCACTGTTTCTTCGTCAGAGAAAGCATTCCGATGATGCCGTTCATGGGTGTCCGAATCTCGTGGGACATCCGGGAGAGAAACTGCGACTTCGTAAAGCTCTCCTTCTCGATTTTCCGCATCTGCTCTTCCAAGGCAAAGCAGGCGTTTTTATAGGTTGTGATCTCATGGAACAAAAACAGGTCACGCCGGGCAGCCTTGTCCCGTATCACATTCAGACAAAACCAGCGTTCCTGCCCCGGCAGCTGAAAGTCATAGGAAAATGCCGCCGTGCCGTCCCACTTCCGGTACTGCTGAAACAGTTTCTGGTTTACGTCCAGCTGATTCAGCAGGGAAACATCTGCACACAGCGCCGCATAGGATGTGCCGAACAGCGTCTCGAAATTATCGGACGCACCCACCGGCAGCTGGTCGTCTGTCCGCAGTATCAAGACAGCCTCCTGCACATCGTGAAACGAAAACTGCGTCATGGGGAGTTCCGATTTTTTCTCTTTGCCGCATCCGCTTTTTCGCCGAAAGCCGCTGCAAACCAGCACCACTGCAAACAGGAGTTCTGCCAGCAGAATCAGAATGAGCCAGAAATGTTCCCCGATGGTTGTTAAAATATCCCGAATCATACCGCACCCATACCTCCATGACTTCCCGGCACCTGTCTGCCTTTTTCGCAGTCGTTTTGACAAAATAACATTTTTCTCTACTTTTATTATACTATTTTTTATCTGAAAGCGAAATGATTATAAAGTTTCAAAAAAATTAATTTTCTACTTTTTTCCTTTTTTATTTCTGACAGAGAAAGCACCTGCCCGATGTTTCCATCAAACAGGTGCTTTTCCATATGGTTTCGTCAATTTTGCAAATGTAAAATGTTACGTTTCGGATGTCCGGACAAACTCCGCCGCCTGGCGAATCGCCATGGAATTCGACGGTCTCCCGTAGACTTCCGGGAAATAGTGGTTCATCTTGTTTTTGGTGTAGGCGCTCTCGATGGCATAGCGGATCAGATGCTCCACGCTTTCTGCGTTGCACCCATGCCGCAGTCCGACCAGCTCATAGAGTTTCATCATAGAAACGATGGGATTCTGCACTGCAATCTCGATCGCCTCTTTCAAATAAGTGCATCCTTTCAGATGCTTTTCGATGCCAAAATGATTCTCTACAAGGTCTGCAATCAGTTGTTCGCAGTCTGATCTATGCTCCACAAAAAACTCCTTTCACAAAGCCACAGGTTCCATATGTTCTATCGCAGCACGATTCCGTGCATGAAATTCAGGCGGCACACTTTCGTATGCCGTATTTGGGAAGATTTGGGTGAAAATGTTTCAACATTGCCGCACCCAGAGCAAATATTCGCCCGGTGCAGTGCTGTTTGTTACTTTTTCAGATTCTGCAGTGCTTTCGGTTCTTTCGGCTGATGGAAACCAGCGCAGGAAACGGAACCTGCTGCCTTTACTGCTGCAAACTTGCTGACAGATGCCAGCTTGTCCAGCATAGACTTCTGAATTTTTTTCATAACTCGTTTTCCTCCTCTCGGCTTGGATTTGCTATGACTGCCATTAGCGCTATGACAAACAGCGTAAGGGCAATTGTTGCCGATATCAATACCCATTTCTGATAGGCAAAGCAGCTGATCCCGGAAAAGATCACAGCTACAATCATACTGATTCTGTGATTGCGGACTTTCTGTTCTTCCGACAGCGGCTTATTTTCATTTTCCACCGGAGTTTTGAACCATATTGCTACAAGGGAAAAAAGCAACAACATCACATGAAAACTAATGGGATAAGTTCCATATGCTACAATTTTTGCCATACCGAAAATAAACGTCGTCGATGCAGCAAAAATCAAGTTGCACTTCAAATATGTATTCGCATGATAGCCGCCGGTAAACTGACGCAGTGCAACAAATGCAAAATAATACACCAGCGAAACCAGAAACATTCGAAAAACAGCGCCGATTGCAATGGTGATAAAGAAACCGATCAGTGTGGAAAAAATGATTTCAAACCCATACTGATAGACCTCTGCCATTTCCTGCTCAACGATTTCCTTTTTGCATAAAAAAAGCGACATTCTTTTACTAAGTTCAGCGATCATTTCGCTCACCATCCATGTAAAAAGAATATCGCATTTTATATGGGAAGTCAATTATTTTGCCCCCACCGTCTCTTCTTTCGTCCCCAAGTTCCCGAATTCATCATTTGCTAATAAGACGCTTACCACAAACATTCCGTTTTTCTCGTAGATATCCAGCCCTCCGAGATGCCTTTCGGCAATTTCAGCGACAGAACGCAGTCCCCAGCCGTGCAGTGCCTTGTTTTCTTTGTCCGATTTCAATTCCCTGTTCTTTTGCAAAACGGATTCCCGAATCGTATTCTTCACCACAATGCGGTAATATCCATGTGTTTTCTTTATCAGCATCATGATCTGTGTGGGAGATTCCTCTTTGGCACACGCCTCAATTGCATTGTCCAGCAAATTGGAAAGCAAAATGCTCAGGTCATATTCCAGGTACTCCGGTATCGTGATCAGAATCTTACAGGTAGTTTCAATTCCTTTCTTTTCCGCCGCCGTAAACTTTTCATTTATCACAGCGTTCAAAACGGAATTGGAACAGTGAATATGACTGGAAAGGATATCGCTCTGACTGCCGATGATCTTTCCCAGATACGCTTTTGCCTCGTCAAAGTTATTTTCTTCGATCAGCGTCCGCAGACAGTTCAGCTGGTTTTTATAATCGTGGCGCAGCATGGACATTCTCTGATACTGGGATTCGATCTGCTGGATCTCATTTTGCTGGTGTTTCAATTGTGTTTGCAGCTGCTGTTGTTCCAGTTCTTTTTGATTGGCACGGTTCATTTTTCCCATGAATACAAAAATGATAATGTCTAACAGCGATAACAAAACAGAAACGCTGATATATATGTATTCTTGATACACATTTCTCACAACTAAAGTATAAACACTAAAGCCAATCACTAATGTAATGACAAATGCAGATATAATTACAATCCATTCATTTATCTTGAAACGATAATCCTCTTTTTTCCGAACCAGCAAAATCACTTGCGTTGACACAAAGTAAAGCAGCTTGGTAATAAAAATTTCGAATACACGACTTAACTGTTGACTTGAAATACTTACGATTGCCGCTGGTGCAGACTCTGAAAGCGAACTGAGAACTGTTAAAACCGGAAGGTTGATAAAATAGAACAACATATAAGAAATTGCGGCTACCACCATTTTTTCAAAGAAGTTTCCCCGCAGCAATATGGCAGCATAAATAAAATTGGTAAGCACAAATCCGGCGACCAGAATTATCTCATTCTGAATCAAAAAACTCCCCAGGGCATCAATGCAGACGAGTATCCCCACCAGGATGCCCCATTTCAGCAGACGTTTTTCCGGAGAACGAAAGCCGAAATACCGGATCATAAGCCGTGCCACCATAAAGCATTCTGCCAGAATTGCGATCCATTCTATCACTGTCCAGATCATGTATCATCTTCTCCTCTCATAAAATACTGATACCGTTTCCGGACTGCCGCACTTCTCCTGTGGCTCAGCGGCAGTTTTTTCAAGCGGTGCGGCGTAAGTTCTACTGTGTCATTCCCGATGTGGTAGACATAGCGGTAATTCAGCAGATACGACTTGTGGATGCGCAGGAAACCAGAGCGGCTGAACTGCTCTTCCAGCTTTTCCAATGTGTACTCTCTGGCGCTGAGTTCTGCGGTCTCCTCCAGCGTCACCAGATAGATGTGATGGCGGATGGAAAAGAAATACACGACCTCCACCAGCTTTTTGGTGACGATGCGCTTGTCGTCCAGCACAAGTCTGGCGGTCTGTCCGCTTTTGGCGTAGTTTTCACAGTACGCCTTTACCGCATCCGGCAGTTCCTCGGCGAGCCATTCCTTCCGGAGAAACCGAAACGGCTGAAACTGAAACGACTCAAAGATAAAGTCGCTGTGACTGGAAACGAAAATCAAAGCTGCCGCAGAATTCATGGCTCTGATCTCTGCGGCAAGTTCCATGCCGGACATCTCCGGCATATCAATATCCAGAAACAGCAGCTGGAATTCTTCCTTGCGGTGCGCCCGGATCAGCTCCGGCGCACTGGTGTAGACAAAGCATTGAAACTCCATGCCCTGTTTTTCGAACAGCGCCTCCACCATGTCACGCAGACAGCGCACAAAAATAACTTCATCATCACAAACTGCTATCCGTATCATACACATTCGCCTCCCGGTATCATCATACCACAAATTTTGCCAAAAAGCAAGAAAAAACCTGCCGCCTTGCCAAGCCGCCGGAATCATGGTATAATAGGTTGCAGACAACGACACTGAACAGGAGGGTGTTTCCATGACATACCGCATTTTTCTGGTGGAGGATGACCGCAGCATTGCAGAGGGACTTCAGCACCAGCTGGAACAATGGAACTTTGAGGTTCGTGTGGTGCAGAATTTTCGTGGCGTTCTGGGCGAATTCACCGCATTCGATCCCCATCTGGTTCTGATGGACATTATGCTGCCCTGCTACGACGGCTACCACTGGTGCCGGGAGATACGCCGTGTCTCCGAAGTTCCCATCATCTTTCTCTCTTCCGCATCGGACAACATGAACCTCATCATGGCAATGAACATGGGCGGTGACGATTTCATCCCTAAGCCCTTTGACTGGAATGTCCTGCTGGCGAAGATCCAGGCGCTGCTGCGGCGCACCTATGACTTCGGCGGACAGGTCTCTCTCCTGGAACACCGGGATGCCATTCTGAACACCGCCGATGCCGTCCTCACCTATCACGGCGAGCGCATCGATCTGACCAAAAACGAATACCGGATTCTCCAGGCGCTCATGGAGCAGAAGGGCAAGGTCGTCAGCCGGGAGACGCTGATGGAACGGCTCTGGGCAACGGACAGCTTTGTAGACGAAAACACCCTCACCGTCAACGTGAACCGCCTGCGGAAAAAACTGGACAAGGCAGGGCTGCACGACTTTATCCGCACCAAAGTCGGCATGGGATACCTGGTAGAATAGGAGCTGTGACCCATGAAAATATTCCGGAGTTTTTTCAAGCTGCATCAGAGCGGCATTCTTGCATTTGTGCTGTGCAGCATTGTGTTTGTTTTGATTTTCTCCCTGTATGACCTGCCGGTCGGCGCCGTGCTGTACAGCGCCGTGCTTTCCGCCGTCATCTGTCTAGCGCTGTTTCTGGCAAGCTTTATCCGCTATTGCAAGCGATGCCGTATGCTCCAGAAAATGCAGCAGGAGATCACTGTGACCATACAGCATCTCCCCCAGCCCCAGGACTGCAAAGAACAGGCATACCAGGAACTTCTGAAACGCCTTTTTCAGAAACAGCAGGAACAGGCGCAGGCGTGGCAGGTGCGGTGCAGCGATATGATGGAGTACTACACTGCCTGGACACATCAGATGAAAACGCCTATCGCAGCCATGCAGCTGCACTTACAGGCGGAGCATTCACCGGAAAACCGTGCCTTGCTGGATGACTTGCAGCGCATCGAACAGTATGTGGAAATGGTGCTGTGCTATCTCCGTCTGGATTCCGACTTCACGGACTATCTCTTCGCCAAATACGACCTGGACAATATTGTCCGGCAGGCGGTGCGCCGTTTTTCCTCCCAGTTCATCCACCGGAAGATTCGTCTGGAATACGAGCCGCTGAACTGCGAGGTGCTGACAGACGAAAAATGGCTGCTGTTTGTACTGGAACAGGTGTTGTCCAATGCGCTGAAATACACACCCTCCGGCGGCACGATCTCCATTTTCCTGGAATCGCCGAAAACGCTCTGCATCCGGGACACCGGCATCGGCATTGCCGCAGAAGATCTGCCACGCATTTTTGAAAAGGGCTTTACCGGATGCAACGGCAGAACGGACAAAAAAGCCAGCGGCATCGGACTGTATCTGTGCAGGCGTATCTGCAGAAATCTGAACCACACGATCACAGCGCAGTCCCAGACCGACCAGGGGACAACCATCCGCATCGGAATGTTCCGGGAATCACGCATGATCGAATAAAGGCAGCACCGAAACACAGCAGTGTGACAAAAATGTAAGACTTCAGCGGGAAATGTAAGCCAAATCCATGGCGGCGCATTTCCCGCTTGTGGTATAATATCATTGTCAACAAAATATTGAAGGAGGTCATTGCAATGGCAATGCTGGAAGTATCACATCTGAAAAAGGTTTATACCACACGTTTCGGCGGAAACCAGGTCGAGGCACTGCGGAATGTTTCCTTTACGGTGGAACAGGGCGAATATACGGCGATCATGGGAGAATCCGGTTCGGGAAAGACCACCCTGCTGAACATCCTGGCGGCTCTGGATAAGCCGACCGGCGGCACAGTCCTGCTGGACGGAAAGGATTTGACGCAGATCAAGGAGTCACAGATCGCCGCATTTCGCCGGGACAACCTGGGCTTTGTGTTCCAGGACTTCAACCTGCTGGACACCTTTTCCCTGGAGGACAACATCTATCTGCCGCTGGTGCTGACCGGAACGCCTTATGCGGAGATGCAGCGCCGGCTCGCACCCATTGCGCAGCAGCTGGGCATTACAGAACTGCTGCAAAAATTTCCCTATGAGGTATCCGGCGGTCAGAAACAGCGTGCCGCCGTGGCACGGGCGCTTATCACCAACCCACGTCTGATCCTGGCAGACGAACCGACCGGCGCATTGGATTCCCGTTCCACAGACGAACTGCTGTCCCTGTTTTCTGCCATTCACCAATCCGGGCAGACCATCGTCATGGTGACCCACTCCACCAAGGCGGCATCCAGCGCCGGACGTGTCATGTTCATCAAGGACGGCGAGGTGTTCCACCAGCTGTACCGGGGCAACGATACCAACCAGCAGTTCTACCAGCGGATTTCCGACACCCTTACCCTGCTGACGACCGGAGGTGAGGTTCGATGAAAATGAATCTGTATCCGAAACTGGCATGGCACGGCATCAGCAAAAACAAGAAAACCTATGTGCCGTTCCTGTTGACCAGCATCGGTCTGGTCATGATGTTTTACATCGTGTCCTATCTCACCTACAACAAATCCGTCAAGCAGATGCGTGGCGGCGACGATATGCAGATGATCTTGTCATGGGGCGTGCCTGTGGTGGCATTTTTCGTGGTGATCTTTCTGTTTTACATGAATTCCTTTCTGATGCGCCGCAGGAAAACCGAGTTCGGACTTTACAACATCCTTGGCATGGGAAAAAGCAACATCGCCCGTATTCTTCTGTGGCAGAATTTCATGCTGCTCGTTGTCTCCGCAGCAGGCGGTTTGGGCATGGGTATCCTGCTTTCTAAGCTGGCAGAACTCTGTGCGGCAAAAATGCTGTCCAATCAGGCTTCTCTGGCATTTGTCATTGAACCTTCTGCGGTGCGAAATACCCTGTTTCTGACGGTCCTGTCTTTTGTGCTGATCCTGCTGTATTCGCTGGGACAGATTCACGTGGCAAAGCCGATAGAACTGCTCCACGGGGAAAAGACCGGCGAAAAGCCGCCGAAGGCACGCTGGATACTGGCACTGATCGGCGTGGTACTTCTGGGTACCGCATATTACCTGGCAGTGACCACCAGAGAACCGGTACAGGCGCTGCTGGTGCTGTTCGTGGCGATCGTCCTAGTCATCGTCGGTTCCTATCTGCTGTTCATCTGCGGCTCTGTGGCGCTGTGCAAGATGCTCCAGAAAAACAAAAAGTATTACTATAAGCTGAACCATTTCATTTCCGTTTCCTCCATGTCCTACCGCATGAAACGCAACGGCGCAAGCCTGGCATCCATCTGCATCCTCTCCACCGGCGTACTGGTGATGATCTCCTCTTCCCTCTGCCTGCGCATCGGCGAGGACGAAAGCCTGCACGCCCGTTATCCCAGAGATATCGAAGTCAGCATTCTCACCAAAGACTATGACCAGAGCATTGCGGCTGCATCTTACATCGAACAGCAGGTGGATGCGGTATTGCAGGCATCACACCAGACCAGAAAAAACGAACTCGCCTACAACAATTTGAATTTTGCGGCGTTAAGGCAGGGCGGCGACATTTCGGTAAAACAGTACACAGAAGTCAGCGGCACTCAGTATGCGGAGAGCATCGACAAACTGGTCATGCTGAACATCGTGACACTGGACACCTACGAAAAAATAACCGGCACAACAGAAACACTGGGCGAAAACGAAGTGCTGCTCCATATGTTCCGCGGAAAATACAGCGATGATTCCCTGAATATCGACGGCCAGTTTCAGTTCCATGTGCAGAAGCAGGTAGATGCCTATATAGAAAGCGGCGACAATACTGCTGCGACCTATCCGACCATGTACCTGGTCGTTCCAGACGGCGACACCATGAATCGTCTCTACGAGTATCAGTATTCTGTCTACGGCGAAAAAGCAGCATCCAGCCTTCAAACCTGTATGGGATTCGATCTGAGCTGCAATGCTGATGCGCAGATACAGCTGACGGAAAAGCTGATAGAGCAGTTTGCAAGTGGTGCGGAAACACATCTCGATTATTTTTATGAGGTCAAGGGTCTGGAGATGCAGCGGTACAGCTTTTACTCTTTGTTCGGCGGACTGCTGTTTCTGGGAATCCTGCTGAGCGTGGTATTCCTGTTCGGCACGGTGCTGATTATGTACTACAAGCAGATCTCCGAGGGCTATGAAGATGCGGCACGGTTCGAGATCCTGCAAAAAGTGGGCATGACTCGAAAAGAGATCAAAAAGAGCATCAATTCTCAGATACTGACCGTCTTTGCGGCGCCGCTGCTGGCATCCGGCGTACATCTTTGCTTTGCATTTCCGCTGATCCAAAAGCTGCTGCTCATGTTCGGCTTATCCAATACACCGCTGCTGGTGGGCGTGACTGTGGGCAGCTATCTGATCTTTGGCGTGCTGTATGCCGTGATGTACAAGGCGACCTCCCGCAGCTATTACCAGCTGGTGAAATAATGCGGCAGCGAATCGTGCTTGCTCTGGGACTGACCCTGCTGGCAATCGTTGCTGTACCGCTGGCAGTGTTCCTGGGCATTGCCGGACTGATCTGGAAAATCATGAACTGGCTGCTGGAAAGGAGCGATGTCCAATGAAATGCAGCAAAATCGCAGCGCTGCTGCTCTTGCCGGTCCTGCTGTGTACCGCCGGATGCAGTGTGAAAAGCGGCATCCGCAGCGGCTATGAAAAGGTGATCTCCGCCATGGGGACGCTGACACCCACACCGAATGCTGCGCTGATCGGCGTGCGCACGCCCGGCAGAGACGACTGCACCGGCGCATATGCCGCCTCCTGTGAAAAGGCACGGGGCAAGGATGTGGTCTTTGGCGGATGCGGTTTGCAGACACGCCGGCTGGAGATCACGGGTTCTGTCTCCTGTCAAGCCGGATTTGTACAAATTCTGCTGAAAAACGGCAGCAAGGAGATCCGGCTGACGCCCAACAGCAGCGGCAGTATTGCAGAAAGCATCTGCGGCGCCGGCGGCGACTGGTATCTGTCTGTGGAATATGCAGACTTTTCCGGCAGCGTGACACTTTGCAGCAGAGACTCAACACAATAAACCATACAAAAAGCGTACCAATGTATATGGTACGCTTTTTTCGATACTGTACTTTTTATTCTGCACTTTTCATCTTCCGGCGGTACTCCGTGGGTGAACATCCGGCGACTTTGCGGAACTGCCGGTTGAAGTTGGAGATATTCCGGAATCCGCAGTCGAAAGCAATTTCCAGGACGCTCTCTTTTGTGCTGGTCAGACGCTTGCACGCCTGGTTGATGCGGAAGTGGGAAATGTATTCTATGGCGCTGAATCCCACATATTTCTGAAACTGGTTCATAAAGTAGCTTTCGCTCAGATGCACCACCGCCGCAAGCTGGCGTATCGTGATGTTCTCCCGGAAATGGATGCTGATATATTCCAGCGCCGGTCGTATCACTTCGCTTGGCTCATGAAAATCCGCATCCACTTCCGACTCCGTTTCCAGCAGCCAGAAGAACCGGAGCAATTCGCTGCGCATCAGCATATCCAGCTGTGGCGCATCCCCTTTGGCGCAGGCAAAGATGTTCTCCATCATCATTTCCAGTTCGTGATAGTAGTGATGCGCTGCGGTAATGTGCATGGGAATCCGCATACTGCCGTTCATCAGCGGCTTAATGCACTCGTTGATATAGCGGTCCGTTTCCGAGCGCCCGAAGATCTCGTGGCTGAACACCAGCGTGTCATAGACCTGGTGTGCATCGGGACAGGGATAGACCGAGTGCATCACATTTGGCTGTATGACAATGATATCCCCTGCCGAAGAGACAAACTTTTCGTCTCCGCAGTTGAATTCGGCAAATCCCTCCCGGACGAAGTTGATCTCGAATTCGCTGTGCCAGTGCATGGGCGCATAGGCAAATTCGTCCGGGATCAGACACTGATAATAGCTGAACGGCTTGACCTTTGAGCTATGCACCCGATTTTCTCTGTAATTCATATCGTCTCCTCCAATAAAATAGGATCGTATCAGAATATCGTAGAATAACAATAGATTTTTGTGCTTTTTTATTGTATTATATCATATAGAAAGAAAAAACGCAATGACCTTTTGAAAGGAAGTGCTGTTATGATTCAAAAATATGTATACGGACACCCATTCCCCACCGACGCTGTGGTAAAGGAGATCGAGACCGCCAAAGAACCCCTGCCGTTTTTCGAAACGGACAACCAGGGCAGTTTTACCTATACGCTTGCGGAAGACGACATTGTATACGGTCTGGGCGAACAGATCCGGGGCATCAACAAGCGTGGCTGGCAGTATGTCAGCTGGAACTATGACAACCCCAACCACCACGAGGACACCCGTTCGCTCTACGGCTCGCACAATTTTATCATTGTCTGCGGCAAGGTCACTTTCGGTGCATTTTTCGATTATCCCGGAAAGATGGAGTTCGACATCGGCTATACCCGGAGAGACACCATGCAGATCAAGGCGGCGAAAAATGACCTCACCGTCTATATCATCACCGGTGAAAACGAAAAGGATATCGTCAAGCAGTTCCGTGGGATCATCGGCAGAAGTTATATTCCGCCGCTCTGGGCATTCGGCTACGGACAGAGCCGCTGGGGTTATAAAAATGAGGCAGATATCCGGGAAGTCGCTGCAAAGTACAAGGCTGCCGGCATTCCCCTGGACAGCATCTATCTGGACATCGACTACATGGAGCGCTACAAGGACTTCACCGTGGATGAAGAGCGTTTCCCGGATCTGAAGGGACTGGCTGCCGATATGCAGGCAGAGGGCATCCATCTGGTTCCCATCATTGATGCCGGTGTCAAGATCGAGGACGGCTACAGCGTTTATGAAGAGGGCGTGGAGAAAAATTACTTCTGCAAAAATGCAGAAGGCGGCGATTTTGTGGGCGCAGTATGGCCGGGTCGGGTACACTTCCCGGATTTCCTCCAGCCGGAGGCAAGAGACTGGTTCGGCAAAAAATATGCCGTTCTGACAGAACAGGGCATTGACGGTTTCTGGAACGACATGAACGAACCGGCAATTTTCTACACCGAAGACCGTCTGGCAGACACTTGTGCCGAGATCGAAAAGCTGACTGCCGGAAACATGGGCATTGACGAATACTTTGCCTTCACCGGAATGGTAGCCGGACTGAACGGCAACATTGGCGACTATGACAAGTTCTATCATAACGTCAACGGTCAGATGGTCAAGCACAGCGAGGTACACAACCTGTACGGCATGAACATGACACGCTCTGCAAATGAGGCACTGCGTGAGATCTGTCCGGACAAGCGTACCCTGTTCTTCTCCCGTTCTTCCTATGTGGGTGCGCACCGCTACGGCGGCATCTGGCAGGGCGACAACAAGTCCTGGTGGTCGCACATTCTCCAGTCCATGCAGCAGCTGCCGGCGCTGAACATGGCAGGCTTCCTCTTCACCGGCAGCGATACCGGCGGATTCGGCTGTGACACCACAGAAGATCTGATGCTCCGCTGGCTGCAGTACTCCCTGTTTACGCCCCTGTTCCGCAACCACTCGGCTGACGGCACACGAGAACAGGAACTCTATCGTTTCAGCAACGCAGACGCTGCCGGAAACATGATCCGCATCCGCTACAGCCTGGTTCCGTATCTCTACAGCGAATTCTTAAAGGCTGCCCTGCAGGATGAGATGATGTTCCGTCCGCTCGCCTTCGACTTTGCAGACGATGCGGATGCCAAGCAGGTGGACGATCAGCTCCTTCTGGGCAATGAGCTGATGATCGCACCCATCTACAAGCAGAATGCAAAGGGCAGATATGTTTACCTGCCGGAAGAGATGATGCTGGTCAGAATGCGTTCCGACGAAGATTACGAGACAGAGATCCTGCCGAAGGGTCACCACTATGTTCCGGCAGAGCTGAACGAACTGGTATTCTTTATCCGGAATCAAAAGGCGATTCCTTTTGCAAAGGCGGCAAAGAACACCGCAGAAACCGACTGGAACACAGTCCGTCTCCTGGGCTATTCCGGATGCAGCTATGAGATGTACGCAGACAACGGCACTTCCCCGAATCCGGAGGACAGTCTGACCGTTTCTGTCATAGAAAAGTAAAAGTCCAAAAGGCATACGACACAAAAGGCAGCTGGGAAAAAATCCCGGCTGCCTTTTGCGTTTTGGTGAAAACGACGATCAGATAAGGATGCCCTCAAAGTGATCCATTTCGTGCTGAATGATCTGCGCCTCAAAATCCCGGAATGTCTGCTTTTTCCGTTTGAACTTTCGATCCAGATATTCTACCACGATCACACTGTACCGTTTGACCGGACGCTGTCCCGTCAGCGACAGACAGCTTTCTTCGGTCTCGTAGCACTGTTTGGAATGATCGACGATCTTCGGATTTATCATGACGAGATAGTCTTTCCCGATCTGTGCCGCCAGAATGGTCTTCCGCTCCCCGATCATATTCGCCGCCATCCCTACACAGCGGTCGGCGTTCGCACAAATGGTATCCAACAGGTCCTGTACCACGGGCAGATCCTGTCTGGTTGCCAGCTCGGATTTCTGGCTGAGGAAAAATGTGTCTTTTACAATTTCACGAATCATCTTGGCATCTCCTACTGGTTGATTTTATCTCTATTATACCACACCTTTTGCAAATACGCAAACAAAATGCTGCTGCACCCATACAACAGGTACAGCAGCATTTTTCCGATTTGAACGGATTCCGTTTTGCCTTATTTTCGCAGATCCACATTCCGCACAGCGTCCCGTACTTTCAGCACGAACGCCGGAGAAACGGAAAGTTCGTCAATGCCCATTCGCAGGAATGTTTCCGTCAGCGTGGTATCCGCCGCCAGTTCGCCGCAGATACCGATCCACGCACCGTTGGCGTGGGCATTCTTGGCACTCATTTCGATGAGCCGCAGAATCGCCTCGTGGTGGGTGTCGATAAACGGTTCGATGTCTGGATTCTGCCGGTCGCAGGCAAGGGTGTACTGGGTCAGATCGTTTGTGCCAACACTGAAAAAGTCCACCATGGGTGCCAGACGGTCGCTGATAATGGCAGCTGCCGGCGTTTCGATCATGATGCCCAGTTCCATGGTGTCGGAATAGGTCACACCCTGCTCCCGCAGTTCCGCCTTGACCTCCTCACAGATGGCAAGAATCTTTTCCAGTTCGGATACGCTGGTAATCATGGGGAACATGACGCCCAGGTTGCCGTAGATAGATGCCCGGTACAGCGCCCGGAGCTGCGTCTTGAAGATCTCCGGTCTGGTCAGACAAATGCGAATGGCACGGTAGCCCATTGCCGGATTGTCCTCTTTTTTCAAGTGGAAGTAATCCACCTGCTTGTCTGCACCGATGTCCAGCGTGCGGATGATGACTTTCTTCCCTGCCATACTCTCCAGCACACGCTTATACGCCAGGAACTGCTGTTCCTCATTGGGATAGTCCGTATTTTCCAGATACAGGAATTCACTCCGGAACAGTCCGATACCACCGGCGTCGTTAAGCAGCACTGCACCGATGTTGTCCACACTGCCGATATTGGCATAGATGTTGACCTTGGTGCCGTCCTTGGTGATGTTTTCCTTGCCTTTCAGTTCCAGCAGCAGTCGCTTTTTCTCCTCGTCTGCACGCTGCTTTTCCAGCAGACGCTGGCGAGTCTCCTCGTCCGGTTCCACGAAAATTTCACCGGTAAAGCCGTCTACAATTGCCTCGGTGCCGTCCTGCACCTCTTTCAGAAAATCGCTGCCCACACCGATGACTGCCGGAATGTTCATGTTCCGGGCAAGAATCGCCGTATGGGAGTTGGACGAGCCGTGTGCCGTCACAAACGCCAGCACCTTGTCCTTATCCAGAGAAACCGTTTCGCTGGGTGCAAGGTCGTCGGCACAGATAATGCGCTTTTCGTCGGAATCCTCCTGCACGGCAACATTCCCCGTCAGATTGGCAATGATGCGGTCGGAGATGTCCCGCACGTCAGCCGCACGTGCCTGCATATAGGCATCGTCCATGGCGGAAAACATCTCGGCGAAGTTGTCCGCCGTAATGGAAACCGCATACTCGGCGTTGACCTTCTGGGTGTCGATGATGTTTTGGATGCTCTCGTTGTAGTCGTCGTCCTCCAACATCATCATGTGAATTTCAAAGATCTGGGCGTTGGTTTCGCCCACCTCTTTCAGCGCCTTTTCATAGATCGCCTGGAGTTGTTCCGATGCCGCAGCCTTTGCCGCCTCTACTCTGGCTTTTTCCGCCTCGGTATCTGTGACAGAGGTGCGCTGGATCACCGTATCCTGCTTTTTGAACAGCGAAATTTTTCCCATTGCAACAGCGCCGTACACGCCTTTTCCGGTAAATTGTTTCATGATTCCGATTCCTCCTTACGCCTCTGCCGTACCGAACTTTTTCCGGTAGTTTTCCATTGCCTTTTCCATGACTGCCACTGCCGCCAGCGGCCCGCCGATGTCCTTGACTTCGGTCTGCTTGCCCCGTTCCAGCTGCTTATACACCGAGAAAAAGTGCATCAGCTCCTCGAAGATATGCTTGGGCAGCTCACTGACATCGGTATAACTCATATAGGTGGGATCGCCGTAGGGAATGGCAATGATCTTCTCGTCGCCCATACCGCCGTCCTCCATGGTCATGACACCGATGGGATAGCTGCGCACCAATGTCATAGGCAGGATCGGTTCGGAGCAGAGCAGCAGCACGTCCAGCGGGTCATGGTCGTCTGCATAGGTTCTGGGGATAAAACCGTAGTTCATGGGGTAGTGTGTTGCCGTGAACAGCACTCTGTCCAGGGACAGCATACCGGTTTTCTTGTCCAGTTCATACTTCATATTGCTGCCCATGGAGATTTCCACAACAGCCATAAAATCTGTGGGATAAATGCGTTCTTCGTCAATGTCATGCCAGATATTCATGGATTTTCCCTCCTATATGAATGCTTTTTCGAGAATCAGAGGTTCTGCTGGAAGAATGCCTGCATCTCTGCGAAAGCGGTCTCCTCGTCTGCGCCGTCAACAGAAACGGTCACGGTGTCGCCGCACTTCACGCCCATGCCCATGACCGCCATCAGCTTGGTCAGGTTCACAGACTTGCCGCCTTTTTCCATGGTAATGGTGCTCTGGAATTCCTTTGCCTTTTTCGCCAGCAGTCCTGCCGGTCTTGCGTGGATACCTACTTCGTCCTGAATGGTGTAAGTGAATGTTTTCATGCGTAATTCCTCCTAAATAAATTTTATTTTAACATCTGCAAAAGCAGTGTTGGTTTACTTTGTGATTTGAATTGCCGCTGTTCCGGCAGAAACCGTTCCCTGTGCGACTGGTGTGATTGCCGCATAATCATCTGCATTGCACACCAGCAGCGGCGTAGTCAGCTTATAGCCTGCGGCGGTGATTGCCTCCATGTCAAAGCTTACCAGCAAGTCGCCCTTTTTGACCTGCTGTCCGTCTGTGACGTGCGCCTCGAAATACTTGCCCTCCAGCTTGACGGTATCAATGCCAATGTGCATCAGCAGTTCTGCGCCGTCCGCTGAGGTCATGTTTACAGCGTGCTTGGTCTCAAAGACGGTCTCGATCGTGCCGTCACAAGGTGCATACAGCTTGCCCTCCGACGGACGGACTGCAACGCCGTCGCCCAGAATCTTCTGGGAGAACACCTCGTCCTCCACTTCTTCCAGCGGAACTGCCGTGCCGTTCATGTGTGCGAAAAGTGTAATCGTCTCTGCGGCACTGCCCTGTTCCGGCGCAGTGTTCTTCTGTACCGGTTCCGGCTGTTTTTCCTCTGCCGGCGTTTCTTCTGCCGTCTCCTGGAAAAGGCTGTCCAGATCATCCGATTCCGGCGTATCCAGGAAGTTTTCCAGATTGGATTTGATAACGGATACCTTTGGCCCGTAGATGACCTGTACGCCGTTGCCCTTGTGAATCACACCGGATGCGCCGCTGGCTTTCAGCATGGCATCATCGACCAGTGCGGCATCTTCTACGGTCACACGCAGACGAGTTGCACAGCAGTCCAGATCGGACAGGTTCGCCTTGCCGCCCAGACCTTTCAGCACCATGGCGCTGACCATATCCACTGCGGCTGCGGCGGCAGACTTTTTCTCTGCCTTTGCTGCATTCACATCACTTCTGCGGTAGAGTTTCGGCTCTACATCATCCGGTTCTCTGCCCGGTGTTTTCAGATTTAGTTTGGTAATCATAAAGTAGAATACGAAATAGTAGACCACGGCGTAGATCAGTCCCACAACCACGATCCAGATCCAATGGGTTTTCGCATTGCCCTGGAGAATGCCGAACAGTGTCAGGTCAATGGCACCGCCGGAGAATGTCATACCGACACCCACATTCAGAATGTGCATCAGCATATAGGACAGACCAGCCAGCACGCAGTGTACGGCATACATCAGCGGAGCCACAAACAGGAAGGTGAATTCCAGCGGCTCGGTGATGCCGGTAATCATAGAAGTCAGTGCTGCGGAGAGCAGCAGGCTTCCAACCACCTTTTTCTTTTCCGGACGAGCCGCACGGTACATAGCAAATGCCGCAGCCGGCAGACCGAAGATCATGAACGGGAACTTACCGGACATAAAGCGTGTTGCGGAAACGGAAAATTCTGTGGTAGACTTGGATGCCAGTTCTGCGAAGAAGATGTTCTGCGCACCGGAAACCATGTTGCCGTCGATCATCATGGAACCTCCCAGTTCCGTCTGCCAGAACGGCATATAGAACACGTGATGCAGTCCGAACGGGATCAGCGCACGTTCCAGAATACCATAGATCCATGTACCGGCGTAACCGGAGTGAAGAACCAGTGTCCCCAGATGCGAGATGCCGGACTGTACAATCGGCCAGAGATAGAACATGACAACGCCCACGATCAGATAAACCACGGTAGAAATGATCGGGACAAAGCGTGTGCCGCCGAAGAAGGACAGCACCTGGGGCAGTTCAATTTTGTAGAACCGGTTGTGCAGTGCAGCAACGCCCAGTCCCACCAGGATACCGCCGAACACACCCATTTGCAGTGTGGTGATGCCCAGCACGGAAGTGGTGAAATTCGCTGCCATTGCCTCAACGCCGCCTTTGGCGGAGATCAGCGCACTGATGGCAGTGTTCATGACCAGGTAAGCAATTGCGCCGGAAAGCGCTGCAACTTCTTTTTCCTTTTTCGCCATGCCGATGGAAACGCCCATGGCAAACAACAGCGCCAGGTTATCGAACACGGCACTGCCTGCCTTGCTCATGATATCCAGAATGGTGTAGAGCAGTCCGCCCTCGTAAATGATATTGCCCAAATGATAGGTCTCAATGGTCGTGGCGTTGGTAAAGGAACTTCCCAGACCCAGCAGAAGTCCAGCCACGGGCAGCAGCGCAATGGGGAGCATAAACGAGCGCCCCACTCGCTGCAATACGCCGAAAATCTTGTCTTTCATTACAAAAGTCCTCCTAAAAATGTTCTGTATCTTTACGCCGAAATCATTACTCAGGTACCAGTTGCAATGAAATCAAGCGTTTTTCAACGGGACTCGCTGATCTTTTTCAGATGAATGGTCAGCGTCATCATCTCATCTTCGGAGATGGTCCGTGCAAAGTTTTTCAGAATGTAGTCCTGTATGCACTTTGCACAGCGGTAATGCTTTTGGAATTTCGCCCGGATGAAATCCAGTATCTCTTCATCCCGGCTCAGTACATTGGGGAATTCCTGGGACTGAAACAGCCGTTTCGCCAGATATTTCAGATGCACCAGAAAGCGCTCATAAGAAACCGTGGTCTTGTCCAGTTTCCCACGATAGAAAGTATCTGCAATTTCTGCACAGCCATTCACCAGCTTTGTAATATCCGGTACTTGTCCCATATTGGTATGCAGCCGTGCATTGATAATGTGCATCGCCAGGAATCCTGCCTCGTCCTCATGGAGCGAAACGCCCAGCTGCTGCCGGATCTCTTCCAGGCAGTATCTTCCAAGCGCAAGCTCCTCCGGGAAATAATCGTGAATGGAATCCATCAGCGGATTGGTAAATGTCATGCCTTGTTTCTGCCGCTCAATGGCAAAACTGATATGATCTGACATACTGATAATCAGAGACTCTTTCAGCACTTCCTGGTGCAGCTGCTCTGCAATGTGGTCTACCAGGTCGGAAGTCAGTCGGATGTGTTCATACGGGATCTCCACAAGACACTCCACCATCCGTTTCCGCAGTGCCGAATCGGTAATCAGATAGATCTTCTGCACCTGCGCCGGGTCGATCTCGTCCCCACGCTTTTTTCCGAATCCGATGCCTTTTCCGGAAACGATCTGTTCTCTGCCTTTTTTATCCAATATGCAAACGGTATTGTTGTTGATAACTTTTATAATTTTCATAAAGTACCTCGAAAATGGTATAAAAAAGCCAACCCCTATACCGCTATCATTTTGCGTGCATAAAAGTTGGTTATGCCCAATCAGACAAAATTGTCGAAAGGTAACATTCCAATATTTCAATTCTCGAAACGTTGTATCAAATTTACTATAATCAGTTTATCATGTAGAAGGATATTTGTCAAGATGATACAGGGAATTTGGACAGGAAATCTCTTTTTTCCACAAAAGAGATGTTTGTGATTTGTATGAATGCGACAAAAAAACAGTTTGTTTCAGAATTTCTGCGCCTTGAACCGCACCGCCGATTTGCCGCATCAATCAGAAAAGCAATCCCCGGAATCCCGGAGAAACTTTTGCTTTTTTATTGACATTTCATCTTGTTTATGATATAATGAAAGAAATTATATTACATATCATGTCCGATATACCATGAAAGAGGGAAAAGATGAAAAAACAGATCATTTCTTGTGCAGCAGTACTGGCAATGCTGGGAACGGCAGTCTGCGTCCCGGAAAGCAGTATTTCCTGCCTTACCACTCTGTCGCTGCATACAGCAGCGGAAGAGACCGACACCCCGGATGATGCGGCGACAGAAAGCCAGGTGTACGACACCTCCACACTTACACTCGGCACAAAGCTTTCCCAGGGCGACACCCTGCACTATGACAAACAAAACGTCGGCAGCGTGGCAAATATCGTCAATGCCAAAGGCGATTATGACCTTGCATTTATTTCTGAAGAGGACTATGTTCTGCCCTTTGATGCCGAGGTTGTCGGAATCACTGCGCTCACCATCTATCTTGCCCCAGCAGTGGACGGCATCGCTTATACCGATGTACGAACCCTTTCCGACGGGGACACCATCGACAGAAATACGAACCTCCTCTGCTACGACTACGTCATCAACAACCGGGTGCTGCCGGTATTTCTCCCATCCTATTATGACAAGTACATCGGGACAGGCACCATTCGGGTGAAATCCATCGACCACGAAAACAAGCGCATTCAACTGGAATCCGTAGACAGACCGGAAATGGTAAAAGGGGATGTCAACGGCGACGGCATTGCCGACGTTTCCGACATTGTCCTTTTCCAGAAATGGCTGCTGGGCGACCCGGATGCAGTGCTTTCCAACTGGAAAGCTGCCGACCTCTATGCAGACGGTCAGATGGATGCAATGGATCTGCTGCTGATGAAACAGACGCTGGTCAGACAGGAACAGATGGACACCACCCCTGCCCTGCTCATCCAGAATTATGAGATCAATCTGTCAGAGCTGGGCTGGATCGGCGAAAACACCGACCATCTGATTACCCTGGACGGTTTCCGCTATTCTCTGGCTGCGGAAACCGATGCCATCGACGCTCCGGCAGGCGATTATACCGAATCGCTCCGCTCCAACGGCATCCAGGACTTGTTCGTCTACGACGAAAGCGTTTTGCAGGAAATCGCAGACTTTGCAAAGTCTGCTGAAAAGTACAAAGACTGCGCCATGAAAAGCTGGAATTTTAACATAGAGGACTACGGAACAGACACACTGTACGTGCTGTATACCGATTCCTCCGGCGTGATGCAAAAACTCGCCCTCTGTCAGATCGGCGGCGAATGTGCATGGCTGGATAACGAAGAGGTACAGGCATTTGTTACAATGCTGATCGAAAAGGGGTATTTCTCAGACAAGTCCAATTTGGACGCCTATCTGTATTATAAAACAGCATAAAAACAAAATCGGTCAGAGATTCCCTGCGGATTCCTCTGACCGGTTCTATTTTTCCAAACGGCTGGACTTTACAGTTCTTTCTTATTGTCTGCACCCGGTGTTGTGACGATCACCTTTTCCGGTGTGATGAGCAGTGCGCCCTTGGCAGATGCTGCGCCGTGGAACATCGTTTCCACCATCTCCCGGAACTTTTCGACGATCTCGCCCTGGGTGAGGTATTCCGCTGTACCTTTGATCTGGTATCCCTCCAGGCTGGACGCATCATACACAGAAACTGCGATTTTTCCGTTATTTTCCCGAAGATTCCGCAGTGTGGTATCCAGGAAAACATCACCTACCGCCAGCTTTCCGTCTTTTGTCACAAACTTGAATGCCACGGGAACCACGTTGGGTTCGCCGTCTGCACAGGTTGCCAGATCCCACATACTTGTTTCAAGTACCTTTGTTACATTCTCATTCAACATGATAGATTCCTCCCGGTTCATTTTCTTTGATTTACGCATTTTCCTCTGCGTTGCTTTTATTATAGCAAGACTGCTTTCCGGAAACAAGATATTAGTCAATTTATAAGTCACTCATCAATTTCATAGTTACTTGAAATCCAAAAGTATCTGTGGTATCATAAAGATATCCGGAAAACACGCAAAAGGAGTTGGAATCATGTATCAGCGAAAATTGGAAAAAGACATCCGCTGTCCGCTGGAATACGGGCTGGAGGTTTTCGGCGGCAAATGGAATTCCAGGATCATCTGCGTTCTGGCAGCCAAGAAAGTGCTGCGCTACAGCGAGATCCGAAAGGAAATGGGCAATATCACCGATGCGGTGCTGGCATCCTCTCTGAAAGGGCTGATTGCCAACGACATCGTTACACGAAAGTCCTACGATGAGATACCGCCCCGTGTGGAGTATTCCCTCTCTGAAAAAGGTATCTCTGTTGTTCCCATTCTGCAAAGCATCTGCAAATGGTCCGGTGCATTTTATAAGGAAGACCCGGAGCATATGATGATACACTGTCAAAAATGCGATTATCAGTGAAAGACCATTTCCGGCAATGCCGCACTTCTCTGTTCGGCATTGCCTTTTCTATTTTCTGCCGCTTGACATCTGCTGCAAAGTGTGATATAATAAACCTGTAAATTCACACAAGTTCACTATGGAGGAAAAGAAATGAAATCCTTTCCGGAAAAAATCAAAGAGGCAAGAAGTGCGCTTTCCATGTCCCAGGAGACGCTTGCCGAAAAGGTCGGCGCAAGCAGGCGCTCCATCATCGCCTATGAAAAAGGAGACAAGCATCCACGGGACCGGATGCTGTATCAGCTGGCAAAGGCACTGCACGTTTCCATCCGATATTTGAAAGATGACACCTGTGAAAATCCAAGAGAAGATATCGAAAAGGATATTTACATCATGGAGACACAAAATGAATATGGTGCCAGAGATGCACGGAATGTTGCGGCACTTCTGGCAGAAAACCAGGCGCTGTTTGCCGGCGGCGAGCTGTCTCAGACGGAAAAAGACCTGTTCTTTGAGGCGCTGATGACGGCATACGTCACCAGCAAGCAGCAGGCAAAAGAAAAGTACGGCAAAAAGAAAAGCTGAAAAGTTGGAGGAAAAATCATGCTGACAGTAAGCAGTGATGAAATTCGATGCCGGGTCGAAAAGCTGCGGCGACAGTTTCAGACATCGGATCCGTTTATCCTGTGCCGACAGCTGGATGTGCAGCTGAAAGGTGTGAACTTTGGCGAAACAGAACACTCCATCAAAGCAATGACCACAGTCATTTTCCGGATACGGATGATCCAGTACAACAGCAATCTGCCCCGGACACTGCTCACCTTTATCCTCGCCCATGAGCTGGGACACATTCTCCTGCACAGCCGGGAAATCAAAACATTCCAGGAGACGGAAACAACGCTGTACGAAACCAACCGCCTGGAAACTGAGGCAAACCGGTTTGCCGCCGAGCTGCTGCTGGGTGACAGTGCATCCTTTTACCGGGAAATGCAGGATTCCGACTATACGCTGTTCCAGATCGCTGCGGTGCATCATGTCCCCTACGATTTCCTGGCTTACAAACTGCAAATGATGGAAGAAGAGGGTTATCCCGTTCCAGAACTGCCCGCAGAGCCGGACAGCCGCTGTCTGGGCGGTGATCTGGGACTGCCGGACTGCTATGGCTTTTACGAAGAGTGAGGTGCGGACAATGGCATCCTATATTTGCATTGATCTGAAAAGCTTTTACGCCTCCGTGGAGTGCGTGGAACGTGGACTGGATCCGCTGAACACGAATCTGGTGGTAGCAGACACCGGCAGAACAGAAAAGACCATCTGTCTCGCCGTAACGCCTGCGCTGAAAAAGTACGGCATTCCCGGAAGAGCAAGGCTTTTTGAAGTGGTGGAGACCGTCCGGAATGTGAATGCGCAGCGTCTGCGGAAAGCGCCTTTTCACGAGTTTACGGGGAGTTCCTGCCAGGCATCAGAGCTTGCACAAAATCCGGCGCTGAAACTGGATTTCATTGCCGCCAAGCCCCAGATGGCACACTATATGGAGATCAGCACAAAGATCTACCAGATCTATCTCCGGTATATTGCGCCGGAAGATATCCACGTCTATTCCATTGACGAAGTCTTTATGGACGTGACAGGATATCTGAAAACCTATCACTGCACGCCGCACGAGCTTGCCATGAAAATGATACAGGCGGTACTGCGTGAAACCGGCATCACAGCGACTGCCGGCATCGGAACGAATTTGTACCTTGCGAAAATCGCCATGGACATTGTGGCGAAAAAGATGCCGGCAGATGCAAACGGCGTCCGCATTGCAGAACTGGACGAAATGACTTTCCGGGAAAAGCTGTGGGATCACAAGCCGCTGACGGACTTCTGGCGGATCGGCGGCGGCTACGCCAAAAAGCTGGAAAAGATGGGACTGTACACCATGGGTGACATTGCCCGGTATTCGGAACACGGCGAGCGAGCGCTGTTTCAGATGTTCGGGGTTGCCGCAGAGCTGCTCATCGACCACGCCTGGGGATATGAGCCATGCACCATGAAGGCAATCAAAACGTACCAGCCGAAGGATCACAGCATCAGCCAGGGACAGGTCCTGCCCTGTCCTTATGACTGGCAAAAGGGCAGGCTTATCATTCGGGAAATGACGGAGCTGCTTGTGCTGGATCTGGTGCGAAAAAAACTGGCAGCCGACCAGATCGTGCTTTCGGTGGGCTATGACCACACGGGCATCCCGGAAAACTATCAAGGGGAATTGAACCTGGATCGCTACGGGAAACGCATTCCCAAGGCGGCTCACGGCTCTGTCAATCTCGGAAAGCACACCGCCTCCACCCGTCTTATCCTGGAAAAAGTCACGGCACTCTACGACCGCATTGTGGATGCGGAATTGCTGGTGCGGCGCATGAATGTGACGGCAAACCATCTGATCCCGGAGCATGAGGTTCAGGAAGAGGTGGTACAATACAGCTTATTCGACGATGTACAGGCGCAGGAACAGCGGCAAAAGCAGGAAAAAATCTTTTTGGAAAAGGAACACCAATTGCAGAAAACCATGCTGCGCATCAAGGAGCGATACGGGAAAAATGCCATTCTGAAAGGCATGAATTTCCGGGAAGGTGCGACAACGATAGAACGAAACAGCCAGGTAGGAGGACATCGGGCATGAACGATTACAGCGATATCCGCAGCCATGAAAGATACCACTTGAAAAACCACATTCCCATGCCCATGGAAAATCGTGCCGTGCAGTTTGCGCCTTTCGCTGCGCTGACGGGCTACGATGAAGAAATTCACGAGGCGGCACGTCTGACAGACCCTATGGAAAACCTGTCAGACGATGCACTTGCCACCTTAAATCTGCATTTCCAACAGCTTCTGGAACACGCCGCAGAACGTCCTCGGGTACGTGTCACCTATTTCCAGCCGGATTCCAAAAAAGACGGCGGCGCATATGCGGTATACACCGGGTGTTTTCGATTTTTTGATGCAGAAAAACGATGTCTCAAGTTCACGAACGGCACTGCGATTTCTGCGGAACGGGTGTGCAGACTGGAGTTTCTGTCCGCACAGGCATAAAAACAAAAACTGCACAATGGGAATCACACCCGTTGTGCAGTTTTGCATATATTTTGGAGTATATGATTTGAATTGTGTTTGGTCAGGAGTTATCCCCAGACTTCTTCAGCAATTTCCTTTACCAGCGCAAGCTTTGCCCACTCGTCTTCTTCGGTCAGCTTATTGCCGATCTCACAGGACGCAAATCCGCACTGCGGGCTGAGGCAGAGACGATCCAGCGGAATGTACTTTGCAGCCTCATGGATTCGGTCGATAACGGTCTGCTTGTCCTCCAGTTCCGGCTTTTTAGAAGTAATCAGACCCAGCACTACCTTTTTATTGGGAGAAACCTTTGCAAGCGGTTCAAAACCGCCGCTTCTCTCATCATCGTATTCCAGCAGCAGTGCGTCTACATTTTCCTGTGCGAAAACATAGTCTGCAACAGAATCATACGGGCCGCTTGTAAAGAATGTGGAGTGATAGTTGCCACGGCAAATGTGCGAAGTGATTACCATATCTGCCGGCTTATTCTCCAGCGCCAGGTTGTTTACTGCCAGGAGCTGTTTCTTGACATCTTCCAGGTCAATGCCGAGCGACTGATAACGCTGCTTTGCTGCGTCTCCCACGATTGCGCCCCAGGTACAGTCATCCAGCTGCAGATTTCTGCATCCTGCATCATAGAACTGGTGGATCACATTCTGATATGCCAGTCCGATGTCCTGGATCAGTTCTTCGTTTGTTGCGTAGAATTCTCTGGTACTCTGGAAATTCTGCGGAACGATCATCTGCTGGAACATCTGTGCCGGTGCCGGGATGGTGTACTTTGCAACAGTCTCATCGTCCTCGAACTGTTTCAGAAACTGAAAATAGGTGACAAACGGATGCGGTACTGCCTTGACCTTTCCGGTCAGATAGGTATCCTCCAGCGATGCCAGCTCGCCGCTGAACTGTACGCCGGCGCCTGTCTGCTCATGTCCTACGCCTTCAAAGCCCCACATGAAATCCAGGTGCCAGTATTCTCGTCTGTACTCGCCGTCGGTGATGATGTGATAGCCTGCCTTCTTCTGCTTGGCAACCAGTTCACGAATGACATCATCTTCTACTGCGGTCAGCTGTTCCTTGCTGATTTTTCCAGCCTTGTAATCCTTTCGAGCCTGTTTCAGATTCTCCGGACGCAGGAAACTTCCGACAAAATCATAGCGATAAGGCGATGTGATCTTCTGCATAATCGATACCTCTTTCTTTTCAATGGGATTTTCTCTTCTTTAGTATACCAGAAGATAGGCGCATTTGTACAATATCCTTTTGGTGCGGTTTGATATAGCTTTAGGCTATATTGTTTTGTGTGTACGTATTCGGATGCCATACAAAAAATAACGGAGCAAGATTTTTCACCTGCTCCGTTGTTTCATTTCTGAAAGACGTATCTTCTAGGACGCATCTTTATTGATAACTAGATCCTGGAATATTTTCAGCAAATATCCGCCAATGAAGGCTGCGATGAAAAAGATAATTTCCTTGCCCACACTGCCGAAAACAGCAGCAGCGATCATTACGTATATGATACCAATAGGTATGGATACGAGTTCATACAGCGCTTTTCTTGCCTTCTTCTTTACTGCAAAATAGATTAGTTTAATGATATTCAGCGGAATTGTCCAGACAGACAACAGAATGAGATAGTCAATCACATGAATTATAAAAGCAATTTTATTATCAGCAAGTTTCCATGCAAAGGCAATTTCGCTGTGATAGTGAATGCCGATAATAATCAGAATGATGTAGAAAATCGCATCGTACACCAATTCAATTTTTCCGTCAGTCGTTATTTCAGACCATTTTATATCGTCATCATCTTTGTCTGATTTTTCCGAAATGACTGCATCTTCTTTGTCATCAGCATCTGGTTTTGCAGTTTCTTCCGGCTGATTTTGTTCCGGAGCGTTGTTGCTTTCCACTTTTGTTCCGCAATTTTTACAGAACTTCGTGCCGTCTGCAAGTTCCGTGCCGCAATTCTTACAAAACATCCTCTCGCCCCTTTCTGTGTCAATTACTTCGGATCACTGCGATCATCAGTATAAGAAAACCAATCATATCCAGAACACCGATACCGATTGCAATATAGGCTTTCTCACGTTCCGGCTCGTTGTTGCGAATCGCCAGGTAGCCGAAGTAAATCGCCGGCGCACCTGCAATCAGCTGTACGCCGCAGCAGCACCAGCACAAAAGCCCGAATACCGCCGCTTTCAAAGCAGTGCTTGCGTACCCTGTTGCCTTGCTTTCCTGAGAGCCGGACGCATTCTGCGCCGGCTGAACGGTAACTGCATTCTCTTCCTTTGCAGAACTTTCCTGCGATGCGCCGCAGTTTGGACAAAACTGGACGCCGTCACTTATCTGCTTTCCACATTTTTTACAAAACATTCTCTGCCCTTCTTTACGGTCCTATCGTGATGCCGTAATCCGAAGGGAACAGCACGAATATTTCGTTGTCATAGATACTGCTCAGCAGATCGTCGAAATCATAGTCATCCAGCTTGACATCTTCCTTCACGCCATCCACCAGGACATCATTCAGCCAGATGCCGTATATCTGCGACGAATCGTCATCCATATCCTTATCCCGATAGAACTGAATGGTCACCTTGTTCGAAAATGTATAGGTATAGCTGTAAGCATCGCCGTTTTGCATTGTCAGGTCGGCATTGAACTCAACGACATCTACGCTTTCGCCGTCGTCGGTTTCACCGTCAAACTCTTTCCAGGACGCATTGTCAAAGTAGCCATAGTTCGCAAAGACATTTCCGATCTTTCTGGTTTCGCTGTAATAGGACAGATGGCTTTCCTTGACATCGTCTACAGACAGCGACTTCCCGGAAGAAAATGCAATAATTACGACGACTATAACGACAACGAGTACCACCACAGCGGCTGCGATAATGCCGATGATACAGCCTTTTCCCTTTTTCTTTTTTGCCGGTGCGGCTGCATTCATCGCCTGTACCGGATACGAACTCGCCTGCATGGTCGGATTGACGCCTGCATTGCTGTTTGTGCCGGGATTGCCGCCAGCGGCAGCATCCTGCGCCGCACCGCAATGCTCACAAAATCTTGTACCATCCTCAATTTCTTTTCCGCATTTCTGACAGAACATATTGTTTCCCCCTGATTTTAATTGTGATTGTTCTTGATTGCTTCTACTTCACTTTTCCGTTCTTCGGCGCTTACGTGATTTCGAAGATCACCAACGGTGAGCGCTGTTCCTGCTCTTTCAAATACTGCACCGGTATTTACCGCATTGCTGATCTTGAAATTCATAGATTCCACAAAGTCCTGTTTTTCCTGTTTCTTCTTTTTCGAGATCTTTGACATCTTTATTTTTATCTTCTGATTGTCATTCAGTGTCAGTAAAACCGTGCGTTTTTGAAACCAAGGAAAATCATGAACAACACCAGCACAATCAAAACCAATATGCCAGTCAAGATCTCCGTACAGGTAGCAAGCAGTGCAATTGCCACCAATGCACAAATGAGATAAGTAAATATAAGCATCGGCGAAATGGATTCTTTCAGCGAAAATTCTTTTATCAGATAATACGGAACGGAAGAAACCGTTTCTCCATAGTTATCTGTTTCATCAATCAGCAGACGGTTGTCCTCTACAGTAAAGTCTGCTTTATATGCACCCCGGAACTGCTTTATCGTATTAAATATCGAGCTGCGTCCTTTTGCATGAATCTTAAAAGAAAACGTTTTTGCTGCGTTGGAATTCCCGGCTGCTGCTCCGGAAATGTTTCCTGCGGAGGGTGTTAAGCGTGCCCCGCACTTATCGCAAACCTTTGCACCCTCTTTCAATTCATTCCCGCAACTTTTACAAAACATAACTTTTCAATCTCCTTTTCAAAAATTTGATAACCAAAATAAGTTATACTGACATTATACTACAATTTTCTTTCCGTGTCAATCCTTTTAGAGATTATTTTTTATACCCTAAACATATTTGAATGCAATACGAATAAGCGGTACAATAGAAATAGTACTACCTTTAGGGATTGTCCCATCTTCCTCTTTGTACTGTCTGCGGCATCCAGTATGAAACAGATGCGTGAGGAATGCGGAACGCTCCTGCATAACGAAAGGAACGATGCTGCTCTATGAAAGAAAATCGAGAAACCATATCTGGCATAACAGGCGAGCGAATCCGCAAATTCCGCACAGAGCAGCACCTTAGCCAGGAGGAGCTTGCTTTCGCATCCGAAATCCACCCAGCCTATATCGGCAAGGTGGAACGTGGTGAAAAATGCCCCACCATTGAGACGCTCTACAAGATCGCAGGCGGCTTGAAAATTCCGCTGCATAAGCTGCTGGATGTCGATTCCGACACAGCGGCAGAAGAATCGGATGCCTTTCACCGCATCCGGTCTGCCATGAACGGACTGCATCCGGATGAAATGCTGAAAGTCGCCAAGATCGTGGAACAGGTCACTGATCTGATGCGGCATCACTCCTGATCTTCTCTTCGGAATCCTCCAGATTGCATTCGAAGATCTCGTACAGGCGTATCAAAAGCAGTGCGTTGCTGACAGGAATTTTCCGGATGCGCTCTGCCTTTTCGTGCGCTCCGATCTTGTCCAGAAACAATTCCAGTTCGCCGTTGTAATAGCTGTAGACCAGTTCATCGATACAGAAACATCGTTTTAAGTCCTGTAGGGTTTCCAGATATTCTCCGTTCATGTACATCGCTGTCACCTCCTGCAATATAGACTACCACAATTTTTTCTGCCCGTAAATACAAAACAGTTCCGAAAATCTTTTTCATTTTCGGAACTGTTTTTTCTTGACATTCAATTGTAGCAGTTTAGAGATACGCTGCCGCCGACAGCATCTTCTCTTTCAGCGTTTCCGCTGCATCCCGGCACGCCTGTATCTCGTCCTCGTCCAGGGTTTCGTATGCCTCGTCGCTGAGGAGATTGGGAAAGGACAGGGGCATCTGTGTCTGAATCTTTCGCCCGATGGTCATGGGAATGTCCTCATTGGGTTCGCAGTACAGATAATACCACTCGCTCAGCGGAGAAAGATTGGCAAAGCAAAAGTCGCAGAAATCCATATCCGCATCTTCCGCATACGCTCTTCTCAGATGGTCATAAAGCTCCAGCTCCGACTGATAGCGATTGAAATTCTTGCCGTTGTCTTTCAAGATCTGATAGTCCTGGTACTGCAATACCGCATTCAGATTGGGCATAAAATGCTTTCGCTTTTGCATCATGCCAGTTTTTCTCGCAAGGACTGCAAAAATCACATACGGTTTCAAAGAGCGCACCTGCGCATCACTGTTGACATGGATCAGCAGCGCTTTCATATTTTCCCGGTAGATCTCGTTTTTGATGCCGTCGTGCAGAAAAATATGCTGTATGGTCAGATGATACAGAAAATCGGATTCCTCTGCATATTCCGCCTGGTTTCCCTCGATGGGCTTTTTCAGATGTTCCAGCAGGTTCTCATACTTTCTCATGCTTTCAGCCTGCACCTGCAAAAATGCGGTCAGTTCCTGCATCCGTTCCCGCTGACGGAAATAGTTTCTGACTTCCTGCTCTGCGGAGCGCTCCTGCACCCCTGCGTTCCAGAGCAGTCCGAAATCCGTCACGATGCACAAATACAGATACTGCAAATCGAGGCTGCCGGGATGCTGTTCCATCTGTGCCATCAGTTCTTCACAAGCGGCAGCAAGGTCACAGTCACTGAACGCATACCCGGCAAGCAGGCTGTGATACTTTTCCCGGAATGCCTTTATCTCCTGCTGTGCCTCCTCCATTGTGCAGTGATTCTGTTTCAGCAGATCGTCAAATTCCACATACTGCTCCACCTGCGCATTGATATATTGGTAGATCGCATAGTCCGTATCATACATCATGAATTTCTCTCCAGTTTCTTTCTGATTCGTTCGCCCTCTTTGCTGTTCAAAATGTTCAGATCATCCAGATGCAGCAAGAGCAATGCCCGCCACAGCTCGTCATCGGATTCTTTCGCCAGCTCAAGGGTCAGTTTTGTCATGCGCAGTTCTTCTGCCTCTTCCGTATCTGCAAGTCGTTTTATGATGCGCTTGGGAACAAGTTTGTACATTTCAGTCTCCTGTCTTTTTTCTCATTATACACCATTTTCCCCTGCATTTCAAGTATCGGGACAAAACGAAAGCCACCCGGAAACGGATGGCTTTCGCTTATCATATTGAGATACAGGCTTTCATTACTCCGTTTCCGCCGGCGGATTCGGCTCGATCAAGGCAAACTGACTATGCCCGTTCAAGTCTGCCACAGCATCGTGTATCCGCTGTAGATACTCCGGATGCTCTGTCTCTGTGAACGGCAGCAGCTGCTGCAGATCCTTTGCCGTGATTGCCGGGAAAACAGCGACGGCGATCCGAACCAGCGACAGCGGCTCCTCCGTTTGTCCCTCATAGTAGAGAATCGTTCCGTGATAAACGTGTACCGCAAATTCTGCCTCCACTCGGAACACCTCGCCCGGATGCCATACACCAGATGCGCCGTCCGGCTTTGCCGCCAGCTGTAACCGGAATCGGAAATCCGCATCTGCCAGTTTTTCGCCGTCTGCCACAATGCCCAGATAGTCCAGCACCATTCTGGGTGTCATGTTCTGGATCAAGTCGTTTTTGCCGTCCTGTTCCAGCCGCCGCACCGTTTTGGAAGTGCCGCTGCGCAGTTCAAACGCACCGTTCAGATAGGCATTTCGCCAGATGCCGGATTCTGACTGATATGCCAGCTGTTCCAGGGCATCCGCATTCAGCAGACGTGCCTTCTGGTTTGCCGGGTCTGCAAACACCGCATAGGAGGCTGCCTTTGCGGCACGGCGATAGTCCCCGGCGGCATAGTCCTGTTCTGCCAGGTGCAGTACCTGTTCCACAGAGCCCACATAGTCCACGAACAGCTTTGCCTCTTCTGTCTCGGTCAGCGCATTCAGTTCCGTGGGATTGCCGTTGTAAAAGCCCAGGTATTTGCAGTAGACTGCCCGGGCGTTGATCTCCACAGAGCCGTAATACGGACGAGTGTACCAGACCTTCGCCAGTTTCTCCGGCAGAACCACTTCCCGTGCGATCTCCTTGGCAGTTCTGCCCTGGTTCGCCAGGTGCAGCGTCCGGTCGTGGATGTACTTGTACACTGCCGCATTGTTCCGCAGGAAATCCTCTACGCTGTGCGGTGTCTCCGGGGTGTTCCAGTGCGGCCAGTTGTGAGACTGGAATACCACGTCTGCCTGTTTTCCGTAGCGTTCCAGTGCAATCGCCGTGAACCGCCACCAATTCGCCGCATCCCGCAGCTGTGCGCCTCGAATGGGATAGAGATTATGGAGCGTTCCGGTGCAGTTCTCCGCTGCCCAGAATGCACGGTATTCCGGAAAATAGTTGTTCATCTCTGCCGGCGCCTCTGTGCCGGGTGTCAGCTGGAATTCCACTTCCAGCCCGTCAATGGTCAGCGTGGTGTCCTCCGCAATAAAATCCGTCGGCGTGATATAGCTGAGCGTTCCGGAAGAAGTTCCCAGTCCCAGCCCTGTGGAAACTCTGCCTTTCGGTCCGGCAAGCAGATCGCCGCCGAACTGGTACTTGGAGCGGTGGAACATTGCCGTTCCGGCATAGACATTTTCTTTGATTGTCTCTTCATCGAAACCTGCTGGCACGTAAATGCGAACCTGTCCCGGCGCTTTTCCCACCTGCTGCGGAGACACAATGCCTTTGATGCCGCCGAAGTGATCGGCGTGGGAATGGCTGATGATGACCGCCTTGATGTTGTCGTGAATGTTCTCGCCCAGCACCTCTTCCGTAATGCGCAGACCATACGCCGCCGCCTCGATGTTGGTCGTCACATCAATGGCGATCCAGCCGGTCTTGCTCCGGACAAAGGTCAGATTCGCCACATCAATGCCGCGCACCTGGTAGATCTTTCCCGGCAGCACCTCAAAAACACCTGCCTCGATATTCGCCTTGCCGTTGAGCCACAGACTGGGGTGAACCGTATCCGCCACCGCCTGCTGTTTCAGAAAATCATACGCCTGCAAATCCCAGACCACATTGCCGGTCTTGTCCTTCAGCCGGAATCCGTCCAGCTTTTTCAGGCAGCCACGCCGTGCCAGCGCCACTTCACTGTTATAGGCATCTTCCAGGTCGATCTGAAACTCCCTGGCAAACGCCGCATTTCGCTGTTTGGTGAATGCAGTTGCCTCTTTGGCAGCTGTATTATAAATGTATTCAGACATTGCAGTTTCCTCCTCTTAAATGCGTTCCAGGACCGGCGGTTCCCATTCGCCCCGAATGGTTTGTTCGTCCGGCGTATACACACGCAGTGCCAGTGAAAAATGCTCTTCCGTTTTCGGCGCCGGCAGCCAGTTTTTCCGTGCCAGTTCCTCTTCCAATTCGTCAGCGGAAATGAAAATATCCAGCGAACCGTCCGGATTCTTTTCCACGCTGCCGTCCTGCAGATCATAGGTGTTGATCTTAAACCGTCCAATGGGATTGGGCACCAGATACTTGCTGGGTTCGCCGTACAGCGTGATCGACCAGAACACGGATGCGTGGGGATAACCGTCTGCCGGAATGTGCAGCCGGTAGCGGTTCCTGCTTTCCAGTGGTGCGCCGCTGTCATCTGCCGCCGCAACAACATAGGCGCTGTCCTGGATGATATGTTAGCGCCCCAGCCGCCATAGGCAGTCTCGGCACGCTGGAGATAATCTGTGCCATATGTTCCAACGCCGCCGATCACAGAGAGCCAGCCACGATGCTGCACCGTATACTGCGGATCTCGCTTTCCCTTTTGAATCTCCGCAAAGCCCAGGCGGCTGCCCTCTATCAGTGCCTGCTGTTGTTCTGCCGTCAGCGCATCCCAGGGAAACGTACCGGTCACACGGTCATAGCCGAACTGTTCAAAAATCTGTACGTATGCCTCGTTCCGAATGGGATTTTCCACCGAAAGCGCCGCAAACAGGGTGAAAAATTCCTTGGGCGAAACGGTTTCGATATAAGCCGCCGGAGAAATTTCCGGTGCCTGCCGCACCGGGCGCACCCGCTCCGGATACAGGGGTCGGATGGTAATGGAATCCTGGATGCGGTTCACCACCGGATAGTCCGCCTTGCCCCGTGTCTCGATCCGCAGCAGCACTGCATTCAGAGAATCCTGCAAGCGAATCACCCGATAGGATTCATAGCCTGCCGGAACCGGCGTATCCTGGTACAGCAGGATATAGTCCCCCTCTGCCCTGTCCGGCGTGCGTGTACCGATGGATTCCACCACGTTGGTATACGCATCCAGAATGGGGAACAGATAATAGCGCTCCGTGATTTTCGGAATATGCACCAGATACGGTGTCTGCGCCAGCTGTGTCCATGCGGTGGAGTACAGCGTATCATTGTTCAGTTTTACGATCTTGTTCACCTTGTCGGTGGGAAATGTCCGCAGGTGGTGAAAGCCCTTGTCGTCCGAACCCCAGTGGGTCGCCTCCGTTACCACCAGCGGAAATCCATAGAGATAGAGTGCCTTTGCCTGTTCTTTCAGGTTTGCCATGATATGTTCCTCCTTATTCACTTGTTTTCAGTTTTTCATAATAAGATGTATCCACAAAGCTGTCCACGTCAATTGCCTTGGAGATATAGCCGTTTTCCAGCATAAAGTCGCTGAGATAGTTCAGCTTGTCAATGACACCGCTGTCAATGTCGCTGTCCAGAAAGGCAAAGGTATCATCAAACCCATACGCTTTCCGGAACACGTCCACACCCAATGTCGGGGATGCAATGGCATTGTAGAATTCGTCGGGATTGGAAACAGTCTCCTCCTTGGCACGCTGCAACGCTTTCAGCACTGCCACAGCTGCATCCGGGCTCTCCTGCAAAAAGTCGTTTCTGCCGGTGACGGTCCAGAGTCCTGCCATTTCCGGATGTGTAACTGTGTTTTCCACATCAACGCCCAGTCCCTGGTTCTCGTAGTATACCACATTATAATACAGGGTCAGCCATGCGTCCGCCTCACCAGTGGTGAAAACCGATGCCGCATCAGAGACCACGTTGACGATTTCCACCTTGCTTTCGTCAATGTCATAGGCATCCACCAGGTGTTTCCAGTACTCCTGGAAGTTGGTGCCGATGCCGACGATAACCTTCTTGCCTTCCAGGTCTTTCGGCGTCTGGATGCCGGAGTCCTTCTGTGCCAGCACGCCGATGTTCATTTGCTTATCGGCAACGCCGACCAGACGAATATCTACGCCGTTGCTGTAAGCCGTTGCCGCCGGATAGTCTCCGTAGAACGCCATGTCCAGTTCACCGGAGGCATATGCCTCGTTGATCGCCGGGCCTGCCTCCTGGAATGTCACCAGATCCAGCGTATAGCCCACGGCGTTGAGTTCTTCTTCCAGATAGCCCTTGTCATAGGCAAGCTTGCCGTTTTCCAAAAGCGGATAGTCATCAAATCCCGGACTGCCCAGCCGCAGGGGCTTCAAATCACCGGAAGCCGAAGATGCAGCCTGCTCGGTGCTGCTGTCAGAAGAACCGGCACTGCCGCAGCCCACGATGCCAAGGCTCAGGACACCTGCCAGAAGAAATGCGAAAATCTTATTGTGTTTCATTTGAAATACCTCCATTTACTTTGTGTTTCCTTTATTCCAGGGCGTGATCGCTGTAAAAATCGCACCCAGAATTTTATCCATCAAGATACCGATTACGCCAATGACGATCATGCACACGATCACCATATCCGACTGCATCAGACTCCGTGCATTACTCATGCGATAGCCGATGCCGGACAGGGATGCGATCAGCTCTGCGGCAACCACTGCCATCCAAGAAATGCCCAGCCCCAGTTTCAGCCCTACCAGAATCTGCGGCAGTGCATGAGGCAGATAGACCTTTCGGAAAGTTTTGAAATAGTTCAGCTTATACAGCTGCGCCACCTCGATATAGCCTGCCGGCGTACTGGAGATGCCGCTCATGGTGTTCATCATAATGGGGAAGAATGCCGCCATAACGATCACCACCACCTTGGACAATTCTCCGATGCCGCACCAGAGAATAATCAGCGGAATCCATGCAATGATAGGGATCTGCCGGATCACCGTCACCGTTGGCTGCAGCAGATTGGCTATCATCTTTGACATTCCCATCAGAGACCCCAGAACCGTTCCCAATGCGACGGAGAGCAGGTAGCCTTTCAGCACACGGGAAAGCGTGACCGAAAGGTCGTTCCAGAGTTGACCGCTTTGCAGCATTTCCAGAAACGCCTGCCACACCATGGAGATTCTCGGCAGGATGCTGGTCGGGATGCTGCCGAAGTGGGTGGCACAAATCCACGCCGCCACGATCACTGCCGGAACAATCAGCCCCAGCAAAACCTGTTTGATTTTCTGCGTTTTCATGTTGTCCTCTCCTTTAGATCATGTACTCTGCCTCTTGCAGGAACTCCGCAGAATCCTGGAAGAAGTGTCCGTAGATTTTCTTTTTGTATGCGGCAAAGCCAGTGCTGCCACGATTCATACGGGAGTATTTATCTGTGGTAATAATCTCCTGGATCTCACCCGGCCGTGCCGACATAATGACGATTCGCTCACCCAAATAGATTGCCTCGTCAATGTCGTGTGTGACCATGACCATGGTGACTTTTTCCTCCCGCTGGATTCGCAGGATCTCTTTCTGCATCTGGATTCGTGTCAGCGCATCCAGCGCACCGAACGGCTCATCCAGCAGCAATATGGATGGATTCCCGGCAAGACCTCTGGCAATCGCCACGCGCTGGGACATACCGCCGGACAGCTGCGAGGGATAGGCATTTTCAAAGCCTTTCAGTCCCACCAGTTCCAGATGCCGTGCAATGTGTTCCTCTCGCTCTGCCTTTTTCATGTTCCGGATGCCGAAACCGATATTGTCCTTGATTTTCAGCCACGGCAGCAGCCGGTGATCCTGGAATACCATGCCGCACTGTGCATCCGGTCCGGAAACGGTATGACCGTTCCGGGAAACGCTGCCATCCTGGTAGGATACCAGACCGCAGATGATTTTCAAAAGCGTACTCTTTCCGCATCCGCTGTGTCCTACGATCGTGACAAACTCTCCTTTTTTTACGGAAAGATCAATGTCCTTCAGCACCTGAAACGAAGTGCCGTCCTTGACGAACGATTTGTTCAGATGGGAAACCGTAATGATGTTTTCCTGTTCGGGTTCTTTCATTGCTATCACCTTTTTCTCCTATGTGTCTTAGGGGTTTCATTCTCTTGGTGTGATTCCATTCTACCCCACCGCAAGTGAAAAGTCCAGAAAGAATGGTGACAGCGTTATCATTTTGCGTGATTTTTTCCGGAAAAACAGGCAAAAAAATACCGCTTTCCCGGCGGTACGAGCAGCGGTTTTGTTTTTTTGGAAGGATAGGCGGCAACGATGCCAGAAAGAAATCTGCGAAAACATGGGCTGTTTTTCTATTCTCCTATTTCCCCTACAGGATAACCGGTATTCTATTTTTGACAACGTTATCATTTGCCTTGACAAGCCGTATCCTGTCCGCTATAATAAAATATAGAATACAGATAGATATTATCGGGTATGAGGTGAGGGGAAATGTCGATCACAAAAATTGCAGCAATTACCGGTGCATCCGTTTCTACCGTGGCACGAGTCCTGCGGGATCCGGAACACAAATGCCACTCCATGGAACTGAAAGAACGCATCTTACAGACCGCACGGGAAATCGGCTATGTGCCGAATGAGGCGGCGAAAGCCTTGAAGAGCGGCAGTGCGCCGAAAAAGATCTTTCACATCAACATCCTGCTGACTCGTGTCAACTCGGATGAGACCGATCCGTTCTACAGTGAGATGCTCCGGCTGGTGGAAATCGAGGTGCGCAAAAGCGGCGGTCTGATTGAAAACATCTGGCGGCACGCCGTCTTTTCCAGCGAAAAAAAGACCGACTTTCCGGAAATCGAAAAGTCGGCTGCACAGATGTTTCACGATGCCAAGCAAAAGCACGATGGGCTGATTCTCATTGGAAAATGCTCGCAAAAGGGATTGAAGTCGCTGAAACGCTATGAAAAGAATCTCATCTCCATCAACCGCAATTCCACCACTTATGAAGTGGATGAGGTGCTGTGCGACGGCAGAAAAATCGCACTGACGGCAGTGAATTATCTGATCTCCTGTGGGCATCAAAAGATCGGCTATGTGGGAGACTGCCACAACGAGACACGGTATATCGGCTACCAGGAGGCACTGGTACACCACGGCATTGCGCCGGACATTGACGATGTCTACGACATTACACCCAACGAGAAAAACGGCTATCAGGCTATGGCGTATTTTTCCCAGCTGGAAACGCCGCCCAGTGCGTTTTACTGCGCCAACGACATTCTGGCGATCGGAATGCTGAAATATCTGGCGCAGAGCAAAAACTGGTATTATCATCCCTCTGTCATCTCCAGCGACAACATTGTAGAATCTCAGTATACCACGCCCATGCTAACAACGGTTTCCCTGCCGAAAGCGGAAATGGCGCATCTGGCAATTCAGATTCTGACAGACCGCATGAACGGCGGACATAAGGCTGTGGTGAAAACGGAGCTGCAGTCCACCCTGGTCATACGCCAGAGCGTGCATCAATATGTTTCCACGGAAAATGAGCCGGAGTATTATATTTAAGGCAGCCGCTTATTTTTCCTGGTCAGAACGCTGTTCTGCATTCGTTTCCTTTTTTGAAACAGCAGCAGCGAAAACGTATTTCCCACAGAACCGCACCGCAGGTTCAGATGCCCATTCTGTTTCATGGCGATCTCTCTTGCCAGATACAGTCCGATCCCGATACCCTCTGTGTTCCTGCTGTTTTGTCCCCGATAAAACCGCTGAAAGATACGGCTGCGCTCTGACTCCGGAATCGGATCTGCCTGGTCGGTCACATCTACCGCAGCAAACAGCCCCAGTTCCCGTACCCGAATCGCCACCGTGCTGCCGGACGGGGCATATTTCACCGCATTGTCCAGCAGATTGAAAATCGCCTCCGCAGTCCAGCGCTGGTCATGCACCAATGTGATATCGCTTTCGCTGTCATAGGTTAGTGTGATATGCCGCTGTTTTGCCTTTACAAAAACATTCTTCACCGCCATCAACACTGTCTGGTTCAGACTTTTCTCCTCCGGCTGCAACTGAATCAAGCCGCTTTCCAGCCGGGAAAGCTGAATCATGCTCTCGGACAGAAACACCAGCCGGTCTACCGCTGTCCGCAGCACTTCAGTATACTGCTTTCGCTGCTGTTCCGTCAGTGCCGGTTCTTCCAGCAGTGCAGTGTACAGTTTCAAGGATGCGATAGGCGTTTTCAGCTGATGTGAAAGGTCGGATATCAGCCCTTTCAGATTTTCCTGCGCCTGTCGGGAATCCTCATTTTTCTGCTGCAGGATCGTCACCAGTTTCAACACCTTGTCCTGTAATTTTGAGAGGACTGTGTCCTCATTCCGTGGAAAGATTTCCCGATGTTCCAGGAAAAGCAGGCAGTCGCACAAATCAGAGAGCTGCGCCGCAACGCTGCGCCAGTATGCCTGTTCCCTATGCCGCTGCCATGCGGTGAAGAGAACTTGCAGCGCAGACAACCCCAGCACAATACACGCCGCAGGCACATTCCGGGTCAGAAAGAACACACTTCCGCCGCACAGCAGGGGCAGCAGTATCGCTAAAACAATGAAAAAGATTCGATTTGTCTGCTTCATTGGGATTCTCCAAAGGTATAGCCGATGCCGAATACTGTAACGATCAGCTTTGGATTTTTGGGATCGGTCTCGATTTTCTGCCGCAGCCGGCGGATCAAGACACGCAGCGTATTCTCATCCACAAAGTTCCCGTCACAGTCCCAGAGCCGTTCCAGGATCAGATCACGGGTCAGCACCTGTCCCCGGTTACGGATCAGCAGTTCCAGCAGCTTGTACTCCATGGCGGAAAGTTTCACTGGCGCATTCTCTTTCTGCACCTGCATTTTCACAAAGTCCACCGTCAACGTCAAATAGGAGAACACGTCTCCCGATGCGGCACTCTGACTGCGGCGAAGTACTGCAAGGATTCGCTGGTACAGCAGTTCGATGGAAAATGGTTTCGCTATATAGTCGTCACAGCCATGCTGAAACCCTGCGATCATCTGAGATTCCGTGTCATTTGCTGTCAGAAAGATCACCGGCGCAGCGCTGATTTTCCGCAGCCGACTGCAAAGTTCCAGACCGCTGCCGTCCGGCAGACGAATATCCAGCAGGATCAGATGATAGGACGATCCGGCAAGCAGTGTTTCTGCCCTGGCAATGGTACCGGCACAGTCTGCGGCAAATCCCTTTCCCTGCAAATAAAGGCGAATACCGCCGCTGATCGTGACGTCATCTTCTACAATCAAAATACGCTGCATGGTGCATTTTCCCCTTTCGTTTTTTCAATTCAGTATAGCATTTTCCGGGTAAAAAGTCAATTTGCAAAAATCCCTTTTCCGATATGGAAAAGGGATTTTTCTCACTCCATGTGCCGCAGCCGTGCAGTAATGCTTTCTTTCGCCGCAACTCGATAAACCAGAATCGGGACAAGGATACAAATGGCAAAGATCAAAGAAGAAAGTATTGCCAGCCATCCCCACGGATAGCGGTATATAGCATAATCTGCTGTCTTTTCCGTCATGAATCCCACCAGATATAAGATGCCGCTGCCCAGGGTCAGAATCAGAGCCAATGTGATTCCGGCGTAGTAGATGCCCTCCAGCATCAGCATTCGCCGCACTTGTTTCTGGGTCATGCCCACGCTTTCCATCACTGCAAGTTCTGTCCGCCGGGTAAAGATGCCGGTGAGCATCACGTTGATGAAATTGATAACGCCGATCAGAATCAAAATACCAGAAACACCGCCGCTCAGGAGTCTGATCGTGAACATGGAATCCTGGAATTCCTGTATTATCTCTGTGCGTACTTCTGTATGGGAAACGACCGGATACATTTGCGTAATGCTGCGGATCTGATCGTTTAGGCGGCTCTCTGCCTTGTCGTCATACTGTATCCCAATAAAATTGATACTGGGCGTATCGGTCAGCTGCTCCAGGGCAGTTTCACTGACCAGAATAAAATCCGGTGCGCCGGTGATGCTCCAATAAGAACCTATGTGCAGTTTGCTGATATCCCCGTTTAATGCACAGCTGCCCACTTCCAGAGAAAGCGAACTGCTGCCGTATTTGTCCTGCATAGTAATCGTTTTGCCCTGCATCTGTTCTGCCTGTTCCGCTGTGCTGACAGAACCGAGAATGCACTGCCTGCCATCCAGAAATGCTTTCACATCTACCGGCACTGCGGCATTCTGGTTATAGGTTTTCAAATCCCTTTCCGAAATTGTTATAACAGTGGTTGCGAAATTCTCCGGTGATTCGGTAAAGAATTTTTCCAGATCCTCCAGAGAGCTGCCATAACCGTTATTTTCCATGATCGGCTGATACAATGCTGCATCAAAGGACAGGGTCACATCTTCACACCGGGCTGTATGCACTGCGGTAATGCCGTCCAGCGCCTGTATCTTTTGCAGCATTTCCTCCGCAGAACGATTGTTTTTCCGGATCTGCGCCGCATCCGTTCCGTCCGCCTCTGAGCCGGAATTGACATAGATCGTATAGTCATCGGACAGGTAATATTTTACATAGTTTTCCAGTTTCATGCTGTCCGCAAAGGCATTTGTGGCGAGAAACGCCATCGTCCCCAGAAACAGGGACGCAAATACCAGTACCGCACGTTTCTTTTCCCGAAAGACATTCCGGAACGCCATCTTCGAAAGCTTTCCGCCGTCTGTTCCCTTTTTTGGCTTAATTTTTGCCGGGCGCTGTCCTTGATATTTCATTGCCTCTATCGGGGAGATACGACTGGCGAGCCTGGATGGTTTGCGGCAGCTGACTGCAATGGTGAAAAGGGCAAACAGAATCGTTCCCACATAAATCAGCGGATGAAACTGCATGGTCAGCGGCATGGGATCGTCACCGCTGCCGAACATCCGCATTGCATAGGGAACTGCCACAAAGGATGCCAGCGTTCCCAACAGCATTCCCACAGGAATACCCACTACAGAGAGGGAAAATGCCTGCAAACGAACCATCTTCCGAATCTGTTTCGGTGTCGTTCCCACAGTTTTCAGCATTCCGTAAAAGCGAATATCCTTGGTAATGGAAATGTACATAACATTATAGATCAGCAGGTAGCCGCTGAATACGATAATCAGACCGATCGTACCAAACAGACCGGCAATGAGAACACGGTTGGACACCGTTTCATTCAGCATATCCGAAGTGTAGTCAAAGTCCTGCCCGTCTTGCAGCTGAACCTCTGCATCTAAGGAATCTGACAGCTTTTCCTGCAATCCGATTTTCGCTGAAATGGAGAGCCTGCCATCTTTTTCCGCTGTCAGCCCCAGCTGGTCGGCATAGGCTTTGGAAACGAATCCCTGAAAACCGTCCTGGGAATTGGTGTAGTCCGTAAACCAACCGGACAGGGTAAACAATTTGGTTTCACCGTCCGTCAGCAGGGAAATTTCCATCCCGATTTTGGGTGAAGTGATGTGCATGGTTTCTAGCGCATTCCGGGAAAGCATCACCTCTCCTGCCTGCGTGGGGTAACTGCCCTGTACATCGCTTACGGCAGGGGTGTAGTTCTTTTCAAATTCTGTAGTGTCGTAATAGCTGAGCAGAATTGCCGTATTCTCTTCGCCGGAAGTATAAGCCGTCCCTGCCTGTATCTGCACCCCGGCAGCATACAGATAACGGTTTTCCTCAATCTGCTGCACCTGCGCTGCCATCGGATGGTCGAGATAAATGGAAGAACGTGTTCCCTGCTGCCGGGTCAGCATGACCACCATGCCCTCTGCCAGACTTGCCCCAATGGTGAAGATCGTGGTAAACATAAACGTGGTCAGAATGACAGCCAGTATCACAATGCCGTTGCGGATACGGTTTTGTTTCATAGAACGAAAAGCGATTTTCCGGACGATCTCCCGGTTGTTATTTTGCAGCATCGCCGTTCACCACCTTGCCGTCTTCGATCCGAACCATCCGGTCTGCCATCAGTGCAATCTCCTCATTGTGTGTAATCATAACAATGGTCTGGTGAAACGCCTGGCTGGTCATTTTCAGCAGAGCGATCACATCCATACCGGTCTTGCTGTCCAGGTTTCCCGTGGGTTCATCTGCCAGAAGAATGGCAGGCTTTGCCGCCAGCGCCCGTGCAATGGCGACACGCTGCTGCTGTCCGCCGGAGAGCTGATTCGGCATTGCCTGCGCCTTTTCTTCCAGCCCCAGCGTGTGCAGAATGGTCTGCACATAGTCGGTGTCGATTTTTGTCCCGTCCAGTTCAATGGGCAGAACGACATTTTCATAGACATTCAGCACCGGCACCAGATTGTAATTCTGAAAAACAAATCCAATATTTCTCCGGCGGAAGATCGTCCGGGATTCATCGTCCATCTGAAAGAGATCTTTGCCGGCGACCAGAACTTCGCCGGAAGTCGGCGTATCCAGTCCGCCCAGAAGATTCAGCAGGGTGGACTTGCCGCTGCCGGATGTGCCGATCACCGCAACGAATTCCCCGTTTTCTACGGAGAGAGAAACATGATCCAACGCCTTGACCTGGTTTTCACCGGAACCGTAGGATTTGCACAATGCTTTTGCAGATAAAATTTCCATGTGGATGCACTCCTTGTTTGAGATTATCTTTAGTATAACAAAGAGTTCTTACAATTTTGTGACACATCGCCGGAATAATCTGTCAGCCCCACTTTTCTCTGCCGCAAAAAAGAACTGGCATACAAACAATGTTGTACACCAGTTCAAAAGGTTATGGATTCTATGGATCCGAAGATGTCGGTTTAAGCAGATGTCGATTTAAGTTTCCCACAAGCTGCGGTAAATGGCGGCGCAGTCCGCTGCGCTTACAGCACGCCGAGTATTTCCCGGACTGCCGCTGGCGATGGCATCTGCTGACATCTTTTCGATGACATCGAAAAATGCTGTCCTGGAGATGCCGTACTGTTCCGGCGAAGGCACTTCACAGGTGCGGCACAGCTGCTTCACTGCCGCCAGCAGCGCATCTGCTGCCGCCGCATCGGAACTGTCTGCCGGCGCTGCGCCAATGGCACGTCCCAGCGCACCAAACCGCTCATAGCAGCCCGGCAGCGCAAACTGCAGGCACTTTTCCAGCAGCATGGCGTTGGACAAGCCGTGCGGCACATGAAACAGCGCCCCGATGGGCCGGCTCATGCCGTGAACAATGGTGACACTGGAATTGTTGATACAGATGCCTGCCTCCAGCGCTGCTGCCGCCATCTCTTCCCGTGCCTTCCGGTTTTTCCCGTCACGGTATGCCGCAGGGAGATAGGAAAAGATACGTTTTACTGCGGAGACCGCCAGCGCATCTGTCAGCGGCTGTGCCTGCTTTGAGGTGTACGCCTCGATGGCATGAGTCAGCGCATCCAATCCGGTAGCCGCCGTAACTGACTGCGGCGTACTTTCCGACAAGCTGGCATCCACAATGGCAAGCTGCGGCAAAAGCACCTCGCCTTTCAGCAGCATTTTCACATCTGTTTTCGTATCTGTGATAATGGTGAACTTCGTCACCTCAGAACCTGTTCCGGCTGTGGTGGGGATCGCCGCCATAGACGGGAGCGCTCCGCCGATCTCCTTTCCCATGTAGGATGCAAGGGGTGCAGAACTGGTCGTACCGACGGCAATGGCCTTCATGGCATCCAGCGGACTGCCGCCGCCAATGCCAATCAGACAGTCGCAGCCGTTTTTCTGATAGGCTGCCAGACCTTCGGCGATCATGACATCGGTGGGTTCGCTGTTGATGCAGTCGCACACCGCATATGCCGAAAAGCATCCGGACAGCTGTTCCGCCAGCTGCGCTCCCATGCGTTTCCACGTTCCGGCAGAAGTCACCACCAGCGGTTTCTTCCCCAGCCCGGAAAGCGCCGCACTATTCTCCTGCAATGCGCCCCATCCGGTAAAAATGGTCTGTGTTGTCGTAAATTTCTTGACCATGGTATTTTCCCTGTGCCTTTCTTCTGTGATATCTTTCATCATATCACAAGATAATGAAATGGTCAATCCTCGTCTGCACGAAGCACTGCGTTCAGCATGACTGTAGCACCCTCGGTGCAGTGTTCCGGCTTGGAATATTCCGGCTCACAGTGCGAGAGTCCGTCCTTGGACTGGACAAAGATCATGGTTGTGGGCAGCATATACGATGCAAACTGTGCGTCATGACCTGCGCCGGAATGGATATACTGATGCGAGATGCCGCATTCCTCTGCGGCTGCCTTCACATAGCCCACCAGCTTTTTGTCCCAGTAAACGGTATCCCGGTTCCACGCCTTTTCCACCTTGCAGGTGCAGCCGTGCCATTCCTTGTCAGCACAGCTCTTGACGATCGCCAGGACCTGTTCCAGCACCTTGGGATCTTCGTGTCTGGCATCAAAGGAAAAGTCTACGAAATCCGGCACACAGGTATGTACACAGGGATGGCAGACGATCTCACCAGTGGTGTACACCAGGTCGCTGTAACCCAGCTTGTCGATCTCCTGGTGCAGATAGCACAGTGCTTCGGATGCTGCATAAAGGGCATCCTTTCGTTTCGGCATGGGGAATGTGCCGGCGTGGGTGGTCTGTCCGTAGAACTGAATGCGGTAGTTGAACATTCCCAGCACACAGTCCACCACGCCGATGTCATTTCCGGCATCCTCCAGAATCGGTCCCTGCTCGATGTGGGTTTCAAACATATACTGATACTGCTCCGGATTCAGACGGTACTTCCTGTCCCCCTGGAAACCGGACTTCGCCAACGCCTCGCCGAAGGTACTCTTGCCGTCCAGGATACTCTTGGACTGCATCATGTCATCATAGGCAAACTTGGCACGGATATCCTCCGGCAGATAGTCATAGCAGACAATGCCGGAACACATCATTGCCGGCGGATAGAGCGAACCCTCTTCGTTGGTCCAGATCATGGCAGTCAGCGGATGCTTGTGCGGGATCTGCTTTTCGTGTACTGTCTCCAGCACCTCCATGGCAGACATGACGCCCAGGATGCCGTCATAGTTGCCGCCGTTCTTGACCGAGTCCACGTGCGACGCCATAACGATACGCTTGGCATCGGGGTCGCTGCCGGGAAGTGTGGCATACATATTCGCCACATCGTCGATCTCAATCACAGCGCCGATCGCCTCCATGCGTCTGCGGAATTCGTTTCGTGCCTGAATGGCTGCCTCAGACAGAGAATACCGTGTGATGCCGCCGTGACCTGCGTCACCGAATTTTGAAAATGTTGCGATCTTGTCCTTCATACGTTCCAAACTGCAAGCATACATAACCCATGCGCTTCCTTTCTCATGTTATCTCAGATAAACAAATTCGGATTCTCATTTTCATTTGTCTGTTCCGGAATCCGCAGACAATTTTCCAAAAGGTCATACACCTCGTCCGCCATCACATAAAAAGCCTGATAGCGTTCTGCATCCTCCGATTCCAGCACCAGCAGAAACCGATCATCCCAGTCGTTGCAGGAGATCGACTTCACCCAGAACTTCCCGTCTGCGTCTGTTCCCAGCTGCCGGAGCAGCTCCGTCTTTCGAACCACCCCGTACAGGATTCCGTCCCAGGGCACCGGAAAGTGCAGCCGTTTGACAAATGCCGGTTTCATAACTACCGTCACCGCCACCTCATTGGGAGTCAGCGGAACGGTATCCCGTGTCTCCTGTGAGACGGTGCGAAACCGGTTCGCCGGTAGCAGCGACCGCAGCGGCGTTCCCTGTTCGATATTCGCATAATGTCCGGATACCATTGACCTCATCTCCTTTTTCAGCCGGCAATGGCGGCGTCGACTTCTCCCAGCACCTCATCCAGCTTCTGCATCTCCTCCCGGAGCTGTTCCGGCGTAATGATAAGCGGCGGTGCAACAATGATGACATTTTCGTGGCTGTAGGTGGAAAATCCCTTTGCCATCAGTTTTTTGCAGATGCCGCCCATCACGCCGTCCGGATCCTTTCCATACGGCACAAGGGGTTCTTTGGTGGTCTTGTCCTTTACCAGCTCTACGCCGGAGAACAAGCCGATATAGCGCACATCACCCACACAGGCGTGCTTTGCCTTCAGATCCTCCAGCAGCTCGCCCAGCACCTTGCCGGATACTGCCACATTGTCCAGGATGTTTGCCTCCTGGTAGTAGTTGACACAGGCAACACCAGCGGCACACGCCAGCGGATGCGCACTGTAGGTCAGACCGCAGGACAGATAGTGGTCGTCAAAGTATGCGGCGATCTTCTTGCTGACAGCAACGCCGCCCAGCTGGATATAGCCGCAGGTCACGCCCTTTGCAAAGGTAATGATATCCGGCACTACATCGAAGTTCTCAAAGGCAAACATCTTTCCGGTTCTGCCGAAGCCTGCCATGACTTCATCGCAGATCATCACAATGCCGAACTCGTCGCAGATCTTCCGGATGCCCGGCAGATAGCCCTTCGGCGGAATGATAATGCCGTTAGAGCCGGTGATGGTCTCCACCTCAATGGCAGCGATGCGGTCTGCGCCCTCATAGATGACCTGTTCCCGCAGCTTTGCCAGATAATATCTGGTTGCCTCTTCTTCGGACGCAAAATCCAGCGGTTCCCGGTAAATATACGGGTCAAAAAACTTGATAAAGCCCGGAATGCCCGGCTCCAGCGGATAGCGTCTCGGCTCACCAGTCAGATTTCCGGCGCCGAACGAAGAACCGTGATAGCTCCGGTAACGGCTGAACACCTTGTTTCTGCCGGTGTACATTCTGGCGATCTTGATGGCGTTTTCATTGGCATCTGCGCCGGCATTGGTGAAGAACACCTTGCCGAACGTATCCGGCAGCAGGTCGATGATCGCCTTGCCCAGCTTTGCACGATCCTCATCGCCGAAGGACGGCCCGATGTAGCAGTACTTGTCCACCTTTGTCTTGATGGCGTCACCGATCGCCTTGTTGCCGTAGCCCAGGTTCACGTTGACCTGCTGCGAGGACATATCCGCATACCGCTTTCCATCGGTATCATAGAAATAGATTCCCTCTGACCGCTCTACCGGAATGGGTTTCAGTCCCTTTTGCTTGCTCCAGGACTGCATGGTATATGTGGTTTGCATTTTTTGAATCTCTTCGCCTGTCATTTTGAATTCCTCCAATTTTTCTATTTGATCTGGTGATACGCTTACAGCATATCCCGAATGAGATAAGCCAGATAAATTTTTACTCTTGCCTCCTGGTTCAGATCCGTCTGCAAAATCTCTCGGATCTGCCGCAGCTTATAGTTGATGGTGTTGCGGTGAACCTGCATCTGCTCTGCGGTCTGCTGAATGCTGCACTCTGTCAGCAGATAGCGCCGCAGCACATCCAGATAATCGGTGTGATTTCTGGCATCGTACTGAATCAGTGCGCCCAGCACGCTTTCCATGAACTGTTCCAGTATCCTGCGGTCCTTGACGCCGAACAGGAGGCGGTAGATGCCCAGGTCAGAATAGCCCAGCACCTGTTTTTTCCGGATCCGGCAAACTGCACCGGCGGCTTTTGCCTGGAGATACAGCGCCGAAAGAGAGACATAACCGATCTGCTCCTCCGAAATGCCGCAGTAAACATCACCTCGTTCTGACAAGACCTGTGCCACCTGCGCCACATACTGTGTCAGCTGCTCCGACCGGACATTCTGCCCGATCAGACAGATGCTCTGTTCCAGCCGGAAAATACAGACGGAAAGGTGGCTTTTGTGCAGCGCCCGATAGACCCGGAATTGCAGCTGTTCCCACTCCAGATCGGTAAACTCGTGTTCCCTTTCGTGGAGATACAGGAGCATGACCTGGTATCTGCCGTCATCCGGAAAGCCTGCCCGCTGGAGTATCCCGGTATAGGATTCGCCCTTTTCCGGATTGAATATCCAGGTGCTGAATGCAGATGCAATGCTGCGCTCATGCTTTTCACTCTGGATGATGCGATGGCAAAAGTCGTATGTCACATCAATGATATGCACCGACCAAGGCAGCACCAGCAGCGGAAAGGCGTGGCTGTTGCACCAGACGATCAGCTGCGGCGGCACTTTTTCAATGTACGGTCCCAGATTGATGACCAGTCCCACCGCACCGTGACTCAGCAGCTGTTCCGCATAGGGCAGCAGCCAGTTCACGCCGCGCTGGGCAATGCCGGTGGTGAAAACCAGCTCCTGCCCGTTGATAAAATGGGATACTTCCACATCTTCGATGATATGCACCCAGCGCACCACATTGTCCATGCCGTCCTCGCCGGCAACTAGTTTCATCTGATACGTCTTTTCCACATTCACGCAAAGCTGCGAAAGCGTTAATGCCATGAGACCTCACCTCTCTTCCGGCGTTTCTGTAGAACGCCTTGTCCCGGCTGTGACTGCACCCACGGGACAGACCAGCGTACACAGCAGACAGCCCACACACTTTTTGCCGATCAGAGACGGCCGGCGCTTTTCAGTGTCGAACCGGATCGCCTGGTGTCCTGCGTCCATACAGGAAATATAGCATCTGCCGCAGCCGGAACAATCCTGCCGCAAAAATTTCGGATAGCATATGGAACTGCGGTTCAGCTTTTCCGGTGCTGTCACAGCCTCCAGTCCGGCACCTACCAGTTCCCGGAGACTGGCGATCCCGTGACGGTTCATATAGTCCGTCAGACCGCCGATCAAGTCGGTGATGATCCGATAGCCATACTGCATCACCGCTGTGGTGATCTGGATATTGCTGCACCCCAGCGCCAGAAACTGCACCGCATCCCGCCAGGTCTCAATGCCGCCCATGCCGCTGATGGGAACACCGCTCAGTTCCGGACAGACCGCCATATCGTAAATATGGCGCAGTGCAATGGGTTTCACCGCCTTGCCGGAATAGCCGCTGACTGCGGTTTTTCCCATCACGCCCGGATGTGCCTGCATGGTCTCTTCGTCAATGCCGGTAATGCTTTTGATGGTATTGATCGCCGCCAGACCGTCTGCGCCTGCCCTCACAGCGGCGACTGCCGGAACGGTCATATCGGTGATATTGGGAGTCATCTTTGCCAGCACCGGCAGCGTTGTGCCGCGCTTGACCGCCGCTGTATATGCCTGCACCAGCTGTACATTTGTCCCCACATCACTGCCCATGCCCTCTACGGTCATCTGCGGACAGGAGAAATTGCATTCGATGATATCGCATCCGGCATCTGTCACCAGCCGAGCCAGCTGCGTCCACTCGTCCTCCGTTTCGCCCATGATGGACGCAACGATGATACGATCGGGATAGTCCTGTTTCAGCCGCCGCAGAAAGTCCAGGTTTTCCTCCAGCGTATGGTCGGAAATCTGTTCCAGATTCCGAAATCCCAGAAACGGATATCCCTCCCGGCTCACGGTGTCGAATCTGGGCGAGACCTCTTTTGGTCGATAAAAGCCGATGGTCTTGAACACGATACCGCCCCAGCCCTGCTCCAGCGCCCTGGCACACATTTCATAATTGCTTGCCACAACGGAGGAGGAAAGGAAAAAGGGATTGACACACGGCACGCCGCAGAACGAAATGGAAAGGTCTGCCGGTTTTTGTGCCGCTGCCGCCGGAAGTGCTGCTGCCATTTCAGCAAGCGGCATCTTCTGCGGACAGGCGCTTTCGCAGGAATGCGCACAGGATACACACGCTACATTTTTCATTGCCGCCGCTGCCCCGGAAAGGTTTTCAAAGCGGATACTCCGCACCATTGCGGCAGGGTCTGCACCCAGCCCGCAGGCAGCTGTACAAGGTGCATCATAACAGAGCATACACTGTGCCGCCTGCTGTTCCAGTGTGATCTTCGTCCGCCGGCTCATCTCTGCCATCGCACATTCCTCCTTTTGATATGTTCTATGGTTTCACACTTATTTTAATTTGCACTTTACGAAATTGCCCCAGCCGGCTTCGCCCAGGAATTCGCCGTTTTCATAGACCAGTCTGCCTCTGGAATAGGTCTGCACCGGATAGCCGTGCAGTTTGCATCCCTCCCAGATGGTGTGGTCACAGTCGGAGTGCATCTTGTCGTTAGTAATCACAAAATCCATTTCCGGATCATAGACCACCAGGTCTGCATCCATGCCTACAGCAATCGCACCCTTTTTCTGACAGCCGAAGATTCGTGCCGGATTGGTGGAACAAAGCGCCACCGCCTGCTCAAAGGTGATCTCGCCGCTGTTTGCCGCAGACAGCATATAGGGATACATATTCTCGATGCCGGCGCAGCCATTGGGGATCTTGGTGAAATCGTCCTTGCCCCAGTCCTTTTCATAGGACTGGAACGGACAGTGGTCTGTGGCGATGGTGTCGATATCGCCCCGGCGAATGGCTGCCCAGAGCGCCTGACGGCTCTCCTCGCCCTTCATCGGCGGCGAGCATACGAAATTCCGTGCATTTTCCAGCTTATAGACATCGCTGGTAAATTCCAGATACTGCGGACAGGTCTCCGCATAGATGGGATAGCCCTCGTCCTTTGCCCGGGTCACAGCCTCGACGCCGCCTTTGTTCGCCAGATGGACGATATACAGCGGTGCGCCGGTGGCTTTTGCCCAGGCGATGGCACGCTTGTCTGCCTCTTCTTCCACAAATTCCGGACGGGATGCGTAATGATACCAGGCATCCGTCTTGCCCTCTGCCAGAAACTCCTTTGTGAGGGTGTTGATGATCTCGTTGTTCTCTGCGTGTACCTCGATCAGTGCGCCCACTTCTTTCGCCTTCTGCAAGACTTGATAGAACACACCGTCGGTCACGCCGAAGTCATACACCATGAACACCTTAAACGAAGGCACGCCGTAGTCCACCGCATCGGCGATGGTGTCCAGCAGTCCGCCGCTCACATCCTTGACTGCCACGTGGAAGGAATAATCCACGGCAGCCTCCGGTGCGCAGAGGGCATCCCGGCGCTTGATGGCATCCACCATCGTTTCCCCGAAATCCTGGAGAATAAAGTCAAATACGGTGGTGGTCCCGCCGCAGGCTGCGGCTCTTGTGCCGGCGAAATAGCCGTCGGAAGAGACCGTTCCGCCGAACGGCATCGCCAGATGGGTATGCGCATCAATCGCACCCGGCAGCACCAGCTTTCCGCTGGCATCTACCACCTTGTCAAAGCCCTCCGGAGAGATGTCCTTTCCGATCTCCGCAATGGTTTCTCCGTCGATCGCAACATCCGCCAAAAACGTTTCACTTGCGGTAACTACAGTACCGTGCTGTATCAAAGTACGCATATTTCTGCACCTCCATCTCAATCCTGGTTCAGCTTATAGACCAGTTCCAGACCGGAACGCTGATAAACCTGTGCCACTTCCGTCAGCCCCATGCCGGCTGCATCCGCAGAGATCAGATTGCAGAACCAGGTAACGCCAAAGTCTACTGTGCCGTTGTATACTGCGGTGGTCTCTGAAATATCGCCGCCGCCCGGTGTGATCGTTACATTCAGACCAACATCGTTATAATAGCCCTTGTCCAGTGCCACATAATAGCCCATGAACTGTGCCTGCGGCAGCCACTTCAGCTGAACGGTGACATCTGTCTTTTCCGGTGTGCCAAAGCTGCCGGATGTTGCTGCCTCCCAGTAGGAAGTATCCCGGACATCATCCAGGGTCAGCGTACCCAGCTTTTCTGCCGCCGCAGAGTCATCCAGCTTGATGTACTGCTTTGCCAGATCCAGAGTCTGCTGCATTGCCGTTTCTTCCATCTGCCCCAGGTTATCCAGTCCGACTGCATTGCCGGACATATCTGTGGTGACCAGCTTTGCCACTTCGCTTGCCATATACTTCTGATGCTCCGGCGAAACAGACGAGCCATAGTTGAACACGATCTCTGCCGCCTCATCCGGATTCTCGCAGGCATATTCCCAGCCCTTCATGGATGCGGAAATAAATGCCGCAACGGTGTTCGGATTTTCCTCAGCAAATGCCTGGGTACAGAAAATGTTGTCCTCCAGCATCGCTACGCCCTCGTCGTTCATATCAATGGTGCCGACCGTATCGCCGTAGCCATAACCGCCGTCATAGTCATTCTTGACCAGTCCCAGCTCGTTATAGGTCATGGCAGACGCCAGCATCAGAGAATCGTCATCAAAGCTGTCCATGTCAAATGCCTGGCTGACGAACTCATTGGGCAGGTCATACTTGGTGAGCAGTGCAAGCAGCTCATACTCATTGCCGATGCCCCAGTTGCCGATCTTTCCGGCGGCAGAGGCTGCCTTAATGATATCTTCCGACGAAGTACCCTTGTCAAAATAGCTGCCCTTCGATGCACTGCCGCCGCTGCCGGAAGAATCCTTGCTGCTGCCGCAGGCAGTCGCTGAAACAGTCATCAACACGGCTGCACAAAAAACGGCAATTGCTCTCATCTGCTTTTTCATCATCCATCATCCTTTCATGGTGCGGGCGATTCGCCCAATCCTGCTTTTTTCTATCACACTGCGAAACCGCTCATTTGCGCTTCCGCAGGAACAGACGTTCCAATAAAATCGAGATCAGATACATCCCGATGCCCAGCGCACAGGCGATCACAATATATGCCCATGCGGTGGCGTACTGTGCGGTTACAATGTTCTCCCGGATCATTCTACCGACACCAATAATATACTCGGCAAAATATTCGCTGACCACTGCGGTGATAACTGCCAGCGGCACGCTGACGTGCAGCGCAGTGAAAATATAGGGAACACTGTTGGGCAGCCGCAGTTTCCAGAAAACTGTAAACCGATTGGCTGCATAAGAACGCATCAGATCTTCCGAAAAGGGTTTCACTTCCGTCAAGCCCCGGAATGCGTTGATGCTCATGGTTGCGGTACAAAAGATCATGACAACGATACACTTTGCCACCATGCTGCGGAATGCCACGTCATTGCTCACATCTCGTGTCCAGTTGATGATGACCGGCGCAAGGGCTACCACAGGCACTGCGTTGAAACAGGACACAATGGTCAGACCGCCGGCGCCCCAGTGGGGAAAAGCGGCTGCGACCAGTGCGATCAGATACCCCAGCAGCGAGCCGGCGGCAAGCCCGATCACAATAACGATCACGGTGGACTGCAAATTCTCCGCAATAGCGCCCCAGTTTTCCTGAATGATCGTCAGGATTCTCGTGGGAATGGGCAAAATAAAGGTGTCTACATGCAGCAGCCGGTGCAAAAGCTTGGTCTGCCACGCTGCGATCAGCAAAACGGCAAACAGCAGCGGATAAGCAACTGTTGTGACGGCATCCCACCGTTTCCGATTTTTACTTTTTCCTGCCATGCCGTTTTCCTCCTCTCCGATGGGTTCCGGTGCGGCGATAAGGACACGCCATATTTTCCAGCCAGCCCATAATGGTAAAGCTGAGGATGCCCACACAGGCGCTGAACAGAACGATCAGCCAGAACACGTAAATCGACATGGCGTGTTTCTGTGCCTGCGACAGCATACATCCCAGACCGCCGTCACCCTGCAGGGTATCCACCAGGATGGATGCGGTAATTGCCATCGGCGCTGAAATTTTCAGACCAGTGAAAAAATAGGGAATGCAGTTGGGAATATAGGTTTTCGTATACAGCTGAAACTTATTGGCTGCATAGGAGTACATCAGTTCCTTCTTCTCCCGTTCGGTTGCCCGGAATCCGGAAAGCGTATTCGCAGCCACCGGATAAAATGTCAGGATCGCTGCGATAATGATACGGGAAACACCGATATCGCCGGTGATCGCCAGAACGATGGGCGCCATGCCCAGAATCGGAATGACCTGAATGATAATCAGATAGGGTGAAACGGTTTTCTCCACGCCCCGGAACAGGTGCATCAGCAGCGCCAGCACAAATCCCAGGATCGTTCCGATGACAAATCCCAGTGCGGCACGTTCCAGCGTCTGTCCGGCGCTTGTCAGAACGACCTGCAGTGCGGTCTGGTCTCTGGTCACCGTATTGGTGCTGAATATCGCCTGGACGATCTGCCAGATGTGGGGCATGATGTTTTCCGGCGTCCGCTTGACTGCCTCCACCCGGAACGCAAATATCTCCCACACCACGGCAACGCCTGCCAGCCACACCAGCATGACCAGCCATTTTGCCTCTAAAATGCGGCGAATCTTTTTCATGATATCACTTCCTTTATCATACGCCCTCAAAGCTGTTCCGGACCTTTGCCACCAGATCGGTGAACTCCATAGTGTCCTTCATCGCCTTGGTACGGGGCCTTGGCAGGTCCACCGGAACAACGGCGGAAAGTCTGCCGGGATGGGGCGAGAGAACACAGATCTTATCGGACAAATAAACTGCCTCTGCAATGTTATGGGTTACGAAAATGATCGTCTTATTGGTCTTTCGCCAGATGCCCAGCAGGTCATCGTGGAGCTTTTCCCGTGTGAATTCGTCCAGCGCCGAAAACGGTTCGTCCATCAACAGGATCTCCGGCTGGATCGCAAGCGCTCTGGCGATTCCCACACGCTGCTGCATACCGCCGGAAAGCTGCTTGGGATAGTGGTCTGCAAACTCGGTCAGATTCACAAGCTCCAGCATTTTCTTTGCCTGTTTCACACGGTCTGCCTTCGGCACTTTCATGATCTCCAGCGGCATTTCCACATTTTTCTGCACAGTGCGCCAGTCATAAAGCACTGCGCCCTGGAACACGATGCCATAGCGCCGCTTTAATCTTGCCTCCCGGGGAGATGTGCCGCCTACTGTAATCACACCGGACGTGGGCTGCAGCAGATCTGCGATGATGCGCAGGAGCGTTGTCTTGCCGCATCCGGACGGTCCCACCAGAGAGACGAACTCGCCTTTCTGGATATCCAGGGTCACGTCTGTCAGCGCAGTGACTTCCTTTCCATCCGCAGGATATACCATCCCGATATGTTCCATGTGAATTTCAACTTTGTTTTGCAGTTCCGACATAACTCTCATCTCCTAAATAAAAAAAGCGGCAACGGGAACCTTTGAACAGCCCCATTGCCGCTTTACATTATTTTGTGTTTTCTGCTGAATCTGTATCATCATCGGTTTCAGCATCTTTTTTTCTTTGTTTTTCTGTTTGTTTTCTTTCGATGTATCTAGTATAGCACAGCAGTGCAGATGTGTCAATCGTTTTGTGCAGATTTATCAGATACGCCAAATCAGCCCCCTTTTTCAGAAAAGATACGCACAAAAATATGATATATTTTCTGTGAAGAAAGCGAAAAACTGTGCGAAAAGGGGTTTTGATTGTGCTGATGCACAAAAAACAGAGGGAAAACTCCCGAAAAAGAGTTCTCCCTCCAGCTTTCTCCATATAGGTTTTTCCGGTCAGATCTATTCCATACAGCTTTGATATACCCGCAGCAGCTGTTTTCCCACATTCGGCAGGTCTTTTTTCTGCACGGCGTGGTATCCGTTTTCCGTCAAATCGGGCAGTTTTCCCTGTAATATCTGTGCCGCTTTTGTCTCGAATTCCTGTAAATCGCCGGCAAAATACACGTCCTGGGATTCTTTCAGCCACTCTGTATAAACCGGAATCCGGCGGAGCAGCACCGGGATTTGCATTGCCAACGCCTCCAGCACTACGATTCCCTCGGTTTCCTCATAGGACGGGAAAAGGAACAGATCACAGCCGCTGTAAGCGTCCTGCAGCTGCTCTTTCGGCACGTATCCGGCAAACTGCAAATTCTTCGGCGGATGCAAAACCGCCTGACGCACTTTTCTGCTAACGAAACGCAAATTGGTACAGCCAAACCAGATAAACTGATACTGCGGCATTGCCTTCGCCAGCTGCACAAAGTCCAGAATCCCTTTTCTGCGAATCTGCATTCCCACAGAAAGAATCACCTGATCCTGCGGCGTGTATCCGTATTGTTTCCGAAACCGCTGTCCTGCCGCCGTATCTTTCTGGTATTCTGAAAGGGCAATGCCGTTGGAAATGACGTGAATCTTTTTCTCGATGCCATATTTCAGCAGACTCCGGGCATAAAAGCTGGGCGTCACGATTCTCGTCCCCTGCTGGTAGCACAATTTGATCCACCGCTGAAACAACGATGCAAACAAGTTTGACCCTACATAGGAATTGCGAAAGTCCTCTTTGGTGGAATGGGCGTGATAAACCACAGGGATTCCATGGCGTTTCGCTTTCTTCGCCAGAAAGAATGAATGGGGAAAGACGGTGTTGATATGAACCACATCGGCATCCTGCCAACGCTCGGCACAGCAGACGCCGTTTGCCTCCAGCGCTTTTCGCTGGTGAAGAATTGCCCGTCCCACGCCGCTTTTTTCAATTTGGCGCTGTAACTCGGAATATAAAAAGACACGCATCGTATTTGTTCCTTTCCAGGACTTCAACTGCCAAGCAGCGCCCATGCTCTCTGCAAAAGCTGATAAACACCCATGCTGTAGAGCAGAATGGCAAGCGGCTTTCCCAATAGAATAATGATGGCAAATTTGCGCACTGTCATTTTGCTAATTCCTGCCAGATAGCATAAAAAATCATCCGGTGCCACCGGCAGGAAAATCAAAAGCGCAAAGATTCGTTCAAACTGCTTTTCCTGCAATAAATACTTGCTGTATTTCTGATAGAATTTCGCTCCGGTCATTTGCTGCACCAGATCTTGTCCGCAGGCTCTCGCCAGTAAAAAGGCAGCCACAGAGCCGATACAGATTCCGATGTAATTATAAAAGAAACCCTTGACTGCGCCAAAAAATACGACACCGAACACACAGCCGATTGCACCGGGCAGAATTGGGATCACTACCTGCACCGCCTGTATCGCCATGAACACCAGCGGCGCAAGAACACCGGCACGTTCCAGAAACGCCTGCATCTTCTGCGTGTCTGTGAAGATACCGCTTTGGTAGCCAAACACTACAAACACGCAGGTAATCAGAAAGCAGCCGATGCTGATCCAGCGTTTTTGTTTACAGATCCAGTTCATGCTGTTTTCCCATTCTTATCAACAAATGCAGCGTACCGGACAACTAGAATCCCATCCGGAACAACGTACTCCGGTTTATGCGGACACAGACAGGATGCTGTCAGAATATCCACGCCCAGTAAAATACAACGGTTTCGCATTGCTCACGCCTCTTTTCGTTTATGCACGATTTTCTTTTCGCCCAGATCTACAAGTCTGACTGCCGCAATTCCCACCAGACAGCCGAGCAGTGCGCCTGCCAGCACATCGGACGGAAAATGCACAAAGAGATACAGCCGGGAAAATGCGATCATGCCTGCCAGAAGATAGGCGGCAAGACCGACTTTCCGGTTCCAGTGCCAGAGTACTGTGGCTGCGGCAAAGGATGCCATGGTATGTCCGGACGGAAACGAGTAGTCCTGGGGAACCGCAATCAGCATAGCGTGTTCCTCCAGCCAGCAGGGTCGGTCACGTGCCACCAGATTTTTCAGCAGAAGATTTCCGATCAGACCGCATCCCATATTGCCGACACCCAGCTGTATCCCGTTTTTTCTGGTTTTCGAAATGCACAGCAGGAGTACTGCAAGGAGAATCCAGAGAATACCGCCGTTTCCCAGCGCCGTGATTTTCGGCATCCAAAAATCCAGAAAAGAACAGGAAAAGCGGTTCTGTATTTCATGTAGAATCTGAAAATCCAGAGCTGTGATCCATTGCATGGTCTACACTTCCTTCTGATGATGTGAGGTCGGGAAAATCAAAAAACGCTATACCAGATCTGTCAAAACAGCATCCGGTTCATATGCCGGAATGACAGCTACCATTTGGAACACCTCCCGAAAATGCCTGTTTCTGCTGCACCAAAAGCGCATACTTTTTGCAGACAACAAGACTCGCCTGAATCGCCGCCGACAAGTCGGTGTGAAAATCCATGGACGGCTGCCGGTAATACGTTTGCAGCACTTCTGTGACAGTCTGCGGAATCTGCATCATCCGGTTCTCGGCAGTAAACAAGTCCAGATTTTCCATGAAATACCGCTGCATCTGACGCTCATAGGACAAGTGCAGTCGTGGGTTTCCGATGCCGCCGCTGCGGTGTACAGAACAGCAGAAATCGCTCATATAATGTGTCAGTTCCCCCAAACGAAACAGGGCAAACAGCGAAGTCCTGCCGCTGTACTTCTGTAGTTTCCGAAAGACATAGTCCGCCGACTTCTGGTAAAAATGGCGGTGCAGAAACTGCGTGGGCAGATAGTCCGGAATGGCTGCGCCCAGGCAAAACAAATGGCGCTCCAGCGGAGAAAAATCAGCCTGTGCGGCTGCAATTCCTGCAATTCGATCATGTGTTCGTGGTTTCATTGATATCCACCTTCTCATGCACTTTGCATTTTCCAATTTTTCAAAACTTCCTGGTAACAGAACTCCACTTTTTCCGCAAATCCGGCAGCAGAAAAGCGCTCTGCGGTCTGGACTGCGTGCCGGGAAAGCTGCTGTGTTACTGCCGCATCGCCGCAGAATGCTGTAATCCACTTCTGAAACGGTTCAAAAGATGTATACAGACCGCCGTTCCAGCCATCTGTTACAATGTCGTCCAGGCAGGCATCCTTTCGGCATACCAGCGGCAATCCGCTTGCCAGCGCCTCCAGATAAGTCAAGCCCTGGGTCTCGCTTTGCGATGCACTGAGGAATATATCTCCGATCTGATAATACAACGGAATCTTGTCCGGTGAAACCGCATCGGTAAAAATCACCCGGTCGGCGATTCCCTTTTCTGCTGCAAGCTGCCGCAAAGTTTCCAGATACGTTCCGCCGCCAACGATGCAAAGCACTGCATCCGGCAGAGACAGTCGCCCGAAATAGTCGAGCAGTTCCGCCAGATTCTTTTCCTTGGCAACTCTGCCCACAGTCAGCAACACTTTTTGTTCCGGTGAGATCTCCAGGGATCTTTTTAACGTATCCACCTGCAACTGTGGAAAGCGGGTTTCAAATCGCTGCAAATCCAACCCTGTGGGAATCACTGCAATTGGTTTCTGCACCCCGTAAGACCGCAGAAGTGTCTCCACCTTGCGGCTGGGTGCGATGACCGCCTCGGCATACTGTAAAACGTGCCGAGTCATGGTAACAACTGCTTTTCTGCCCAGTGCAATACTGGGAGAAAAATAGTGAGTGTAATCTTCATAAATGGTATGATAGGTATGTACAATGGGGCAATTCACCGCAGCTGCAATTCTTTTCGCCATGGCGAACGAGAAAAACTCCGATTGAGCGTGGATGACATCCGGTTTCCAGTCGATCAGCTTTTGCAGGCTGCTTTTCCGAAAACATACGGCGGCTCTGGCACCATTGCAGAATTTTCCGGCGCCGATGGAACCGATTCGCACAATATTGTCCCGGCTTTCTCCGTGCAGATACTGCGAGGGGCAAAGAATCTTCACCTCATGTCCCCGACTGCGAAGCTGGGTCTCCAGATTTCGAATTGATGTGACGACGCCGTTTATCATGGGCGTATAGCAATCTGTCGTAATCAATATTTTCATCTCTGTACGCCTCCTGTCTTGGTTTGTCTTTAGTATAACGTGGAGGGCATAACAGGAATGAAAATGGAGTTAAACCAGAGATAAACTTTTGAACTGCTGCAATTGTCCCAGGAACATCATTTCTCTCATACATACTCCTCCACACGCATACCGTACAATCCCCCGGGCATACACTGTTCCGAGGTGATTCGATGTTTTTGCAATTTTTCCAGCAGCTCTTCTGTTTTTTTCTCCACGTGGGCGAAACCGGCTCGTTCCGCAAGCCCCTGCGCCGGGAGGAGGAGCAAGCGTGTTTCGAGGCGTTGGCGGCAGGCGACCGCAGCGCCCGGGAAAAGCTGATCCTGCACAATATGCGGCTGGTGGCGCACGTCATCAAAAAATACGGGATGCCCCAGCCGGAACAGGAAGAGCTGATCTCCATCGGCACGGTCGGACTGGTAAAGGCAGTGGACTCCTTCGACTGCACCAAAGGTGCAAGGTTCGCCACCTACGCCAGCAAGTGCATCAACAATGAGATCCTGATGAACTTCCGGAGCCAGAAAAAACACGCCGACCAGATCTACATGGGCGAACCCATCGAGACGGACGGCGACGGCAACCAGCTGACACTGATGGACATTATCGACGACGGCACGAACCTGCCGGAGATGGTGGATACGCTGATCCAGTCGAAACAGCTGTACCAATACCTGGAACGCTGTCTGACCCCACGGGAGACGGAGATCCTGGTGCATCGCTACGGACTGTACGGCTGCGCACCCATGACCCAGCGTGAAGTGGCGAAACAGCTGGGCATTTCCCGGTCGTACATTTCCCGGCTGGAAAAGCACGCCATTGAAAAGCTGCGCCAGGCGTATCAAGGGCAATAACGCAAAAAAGCCGTGAACGGATTCGCTCACGGCTTTCGGTTTCAATTTTGGGCAACACCGCACAAAGCTTGTGCGGAAGATGCGTAGCCAGATTTTTCGACAGATTGCATAGAAATTCCGCAGGCATACTGTCGTATGGCAAGGAATTTCTGGGCAATATGACGGAAAATCAGCAAGCAGATTGCGTACAAAGCCGCCAGGCGGGCTTTGTGCGGTGTTGCCTTTGGTCGGGATTATGCGCTGTACGGCAGGGTGTCCACGATATGCACCAGGAATTGCAGCAGAACAACTGCATCGCCGCTGCCGGGTTCGCCGTCGCCGTTGCAGTCGGCGTTTTTCTTTGCGGTATCATCCAGCGTGATGGCGCCGGAGCAGAATTTGTTCAGCAGAACAGCGTCTGTGATGTCCACTCGTCCGTCCAGGTTGATGTCGCCGCAGACGAGACCTCCGGTGATTGGTGCGGCGGTGGTTGGGGTGGTAATTGTAGTTGTTGTAGTTTCTGTGGTGGTAGTTGTGGTTGGCTCAGTTGTGGTAACGTCTCCCAGCGAGACGAAAGGAAAGTCGTTTTCGTTTGCATAGGTTTCTGCATAAGAACCGGTATAACCATAGATTGTCAAATTTTCACAGCCGTCAAAAGCATATTCCTCAATGTATGTTACGCTGTCTGGTATGATGACTGCCATTAAGTCGAAACAGCCACCAAAAGCATCGTCTCCAATACTTGTCACGCCGTCTGGAATGATAGCACTTTCAGTACAGGTTCTTCCATCAATCAGAATTCCATTGACGACAACAAGCGGATTTTCCTTTCGTTTGGCTGCAAGCCATGGTGTATCGCCAAAAGCATTTACGCCGATGCTTGTCACACTGTCCGGTATGGAAATTTCCGTCAGACCAGCACACCCATAAAAAGCGCCCCCTCCGATAGCCGTCACGCTATCTGGAATCGTAACACTTCCGGCGCAAGTTTTTCCATCAATCAAAATTTCATTGATGATAACAAGCGGATTTTCCTTTTGTTTGCCTGTAAGCCATGGTGTATCATCAAAAACAAAACTGCCAATACTTGTTACGCTATCCGGAATGATAACTTTCGTCAAGCTTTTACAGCCCTTAAAAGCAGCCGTTCCGATACTCTCTACACTGTCTGGTATTGTGATTTCTGTTAAACTTTCACAAGCGCAAAAAGCGTCATACCCAATACTTGTTACACTATTTGGGATTGTAATATTCGTCAATTTCGTACAGTAGTCAAAGGCATTGGGTCCAATGTTCGTCACACTGTTCGGAATCGTGATTTCTGTTAAGCTGGTGCAGCTGTAAAATACACTCTCTTCAATGCTTATCACACCATATGGAATCGTGATTTCCGTCAAGTTTTCACAGTACTTAAAAGCGCTCTTTCCAATATTTGTCATACTGTCGGGAATAGTAACCTCTGTCAAGTTTTTACAAAGAGAAAAAGCATCATCTCCTATACTCGTCACACCTTCTGGAATTGTAATACTTCCAGTACAGGTTGTTCCGTCAATCAAAATCCCATTGACAATTACGAGCGGATTTTCTTCTTGCTTTGCCGCAAGCCATGGTGTCCCATTAAAAGCATATGATCCGATACTCGTCACACTGCTTGGTATTATGATCCCTGTCAAGCTTTTACAACCGCTAAAACCAGATCCCCCAATACTTGTTACAGGTCTTCCGTCAATCTCCGCCGGAATCTCTACAGATACCACATCTTCATTACATCCCAAAATTTCAATTTCACCATCATCTGTTACTGAGTAATATAAATCACCATAAACCTTGTCATAAAGAGATGGCACATATGCACTCGCCGACAGCACCGTTCCCACAGACTCCAGCACACCCTGCAATCCAGTCATGCCAACGCTACCCACGCAAAGCACCCCGGCTGTCATCGCCGCAATTGCCTTTTTCCATAATCTCATTTACAACATCCTCCTTAATTTAGTCGAAGTCTTATACTTCATGTTACATTATAGCTCAAAAAAAAAAAAAAAAAACGAACAAATTTACGATATTCTGTAAATTTCAACGTTTTATCCTCATTTCCGCAACAAAAAGAACCGATCTCCGCACACGCAGAAATCGGTTCTTTTTCTATATTGACTTGCCGAAAAGGCAGCCTTTTTACTTCTGTTTCATCTCCGCAGAGACCGCCTCGAACTCGTCCACGATCTCCTGTTCCGGTGCCTTGGTCAGCAGAGAGACCACCACAATGGCGATCAGCGCACACAGGAACGCCGGCAGCAGCTCATAGATGGCAAACACGCCGCCCAGCTTGCTGATGGCGAACTTCCACACGAAGATCATGACGCCGCCGGTAATCATGCCAGCCAGTGCGCCGTACTTGTTGGAGCGTTTCCAGAACAGCGCCGTCAGCACCACCGGACCAAAGGTTGCGCCGAATCCTGCCCATGCGAAGGATACCACACGGAATACCGAGCTGTTCTGATCCCACGCCAGAACAACACCCAGCACAGCGATAATCAGCAGAACCAGACGAGCCGCCAGCATGGACTGCTTTTCCGACAGCTTGACGTGGAACACGCCTTTCAGCAGATTCTCCGACATACTGGACGATGCCGCCAGCAGCTGAGAGTCCGAAGTAGACATGGTGCAGGCAAGGATGCCGGCGAAGATCAGTCCGGCGATGAGCGCCGCACCTACGCTGTGCTTGCTGAGTACAGTAGCCATTTCCAGAACGATGGTCTCCGATGCAGACGCCGTTTCCAGCGGTGCAACTGTGCCGTTTGCAGTCAGCGCATTGCCGATAATACCGATCAGAATGGCAACGCCCATGGCAATGACCACCCAGATAGAGGCAATGCGGCGGGAAACCTTGACCTTGTTCTTGTCGTCGATCGCCATAAAGCGCAGGAGAATGTGGGGCATACCGAAATAACCCAGACCCCACGCCAGGGTGGAAACGATGCTCAGACCGCCGTAAGAGACCAGCTCGCCGTCTGCTGTCCGGGTACTGGTAAAGCTGAGGTAATTCTCGATGCCTCTCGCATTTTCCATCACATTATCCATGCCGCCGGCTGTGTGGATGCCGTAAACCACCAGAACCACCAGCGCCGAAGTCATCACGATGCTCTGGATCAGGTCAGTAAAGCTTGCCGCCAGGAATCCGCCCAGGCAGGTGTATGCGATAATGATAACGGCGCTGATAATCATTGCCATATGGTAATCCCAGCCGAACAGCTGATTGAACAGCTTGCCGCAGGCAGAAAAGCCCGATGCAGTATACGGCACGAAGAACACCAGAATAATCACAGCGGCAATTCCCATCAGCACGTGCTTGTTGTCACGATAGCGGTTGGAAAAAAAGTCCGGGATGGTGATGGCGTTTCCGCATCTCTGGGAATACACCCGGAGCCGCTTTGCCACCAGCAGCCAGTTCAGATAAGTACCGATGGCGAGACCGATCGCCGTCCAGCCTACCTCCGCACAGCCGCTCAGATACGCCAGTCCCGGCAGTCCCATCAGCAGATAGCTGCTCATGTCCGATGCCTCCGCACTCATGGCAGAGACGATGGGACCGAGCCGCCGTCCTCCCAGATAAAAGTCTCCGACACTGCTGTTCTTTTTGGAGTATATCACGCCGATCACGACCATCATTGCCATATACACCAGAATAGCGATCAGAATACACAAAACTGATTTTGTCACAATCCTATCTCCTTTCCAAAATCATTGCTCCAGAGTCGCTGCCGCTCTTGAACAGTACAAATCAGACTCTTAGCAAACATAAAAACAATCATACCACAAATCCGACAAATTTACAAGGGTGTTTCCATATTTTTTTATAAATAAACTGTAAAAACCGACAAAATACGCCGGAACAGCGGTGCTTTTCCCCATTCTCCTGCGGACATTCCCGGCAGATTTTCCGGAATCATCGCAAAAAACGGTAGGATTATATACGATTGTTGTAATTTTTTTTGCAATAGTACTTGCCACAATGCGAAAAAAATGCTATAATAGGAGTGCGAAGCACGCAAGAAACAGAGAAACTTTTCTTTGCGGATACGTGCAGCCATTTCTGCCGTAAAAGAGGAACATTCGTCCAGACGGCGAACGCTCTCAGGCAAAGAAAGGAAAACGTCTGCAAATTCAGACAGACGAGAAAATATACATGAGTACAACAAATACGACAGCTGAAACAACAACGCCCAACATCTGGCGGAGACGCCTGGTGTCACTGGTCGGTGCGGGATATCTGGCGCTGATGTGCTGGTTTTCCTATCTGGTCATTTTCTATGACTTTACCGCCACGAACAAGTTCCTGTTTTGTCTGACGCTCTGCGCCGTATCCTTTGCAGCACTGAGCGCCATGCTCTACAGCCGCTTTCAGATTCTGACTCGTCTGACCAGCATTCTTCTGCTGCCGGCGATCCTGCCGCAGATCCTGCTGTGTTTCGGGCAATGGGAGCTGATTCTGCCGATTGCTGTCACGTCGCTTATCATCTTTTTCCTGTCCGGTGCCGGCGAAACGGTAAAAACCGTCTTTGGCGTCATATACCTACTATTATATGTATTGGGTTCGCTGGCATTTTTCATGCTGATGTCGTTCTTTACCCCAAGCACACAGCAGACCATTCTGGAAAACGGCGAGTCGCCCTCCGGCGCATACCGGTATGAGATCATCCAGACGGATGACAGTTCCGGCGGCAATGTTGCGGTTCACATCGAGCCGAACGACCGGGACATCCACCTGCCGTTTCTGACCTTCGTCTCCAATGGTTATGACCGGACAGTCTATGAAGAGCGCCCCATCCCCAGTGAGGTTGGCAGCGCCCAGTGGTCTACCGTATCCCGTGCGGATATCACGGCACAGCTGCTGGCAATCTCAGAGGATGTGACACTGGATCTCAGCAAGTCGCAGAAAGCCACCATCGGCATCCCGTCAGACACAGAGACGGTCTACCTGAAAGACTTGACCGATTCCCAACTGGAACAGCTCGGCGTGCCGGCAGAAAACGATGTGCTGACCTTTGCGGACAAGACCTGTTTTCGCTCGTATATTGCTGTACTGGAAGATTATTTCGCAAAAGATAACCGAGAGATCTCCTTATTTAACTAATTCTCAATTGTTCTGGATGCAAGGCGTATCAAACGCCATTGATAATCTGGAGTATGTTCACTGAAAAAAGTATGCGTGAACACGCTCCCAAAAAATTTTAGGAGGAAACACCCATGAGTGAATTTTTCAAGAGCATTCCGAAAATCGCATACGAAGGCAAGAATTCCAAGAATCCCCTGGCATTTAAGTTTTACAACCCGGACGAAGTGATCGCCGGCAAGACCATGCGGGAACAGCTGAAGTTTGCCCTGTCCTGGTGGCACACCATGGGCGGCGACGGCACAGATATGTTTGGTTGCGGCACAACCGACAAGACCTGGGGCTGTGATGATGTGACAGCTCGTGCAAAGGCAAAGGTCGAGGCTGCATTCGAGATCATGGACAAGCTGAGTATCGACTACTACTGTTTCCACGACAGAGACCTGTCTCCGGAATACGGCAGTCTGAGCGAGACCAACGAAAAGCTGAGAGCAATCGTTGACCTGTGCAAGGAAAAGCAGGATGCAACCGGCAAAAAGCTGCTGTGGGGTACTGCAAAGTGCTTTGACCATCCTCGTTATATGCACGGCGCAGGCACATCTCCCAGCGCTGATGTATTCGCATATGCCGCTGCACAGATCAAGAGCGCCATTGATGCAACTGTAAAGCTGGGCGGTCAGGGCTATGTATTCTGGGGCGGCCGTGAAGGCTATGAGACCCTGCTGAATACCGATATGGGTCTGGAGCTGGACAACATGGCTCGTCTGATGCACCTGGCTGTAGATTATGCAAGAAGCATCGGATTCACCGGTGACTTCTATGTTGAACCCAAGCCGAAGGAACCGACCAAGCACCAGTATGACTTCGACTCTGCAACAGTCATCGGTTTCCTGCGCAAGTATGGCCTGGACAAGGACTTCAAGCTGAACATCGAGGCAAACCACGCAACACTGGCACAGCACACATTCCAGCACGAACTGCGTGTTGCAAGAACCAACGGTATGTTCGGTTCTATCGACGCAAACCAGGGCGATCCGCTGCTGGGCTGGGATACTGACCAGTTCCCGACCAACGTATATGACGCAGCACTGTGTATGTACGAAGTACTGAAGGCAGGCGGTTTCACCAACGGCGGTCTGAACTTCGACGCAAAGGCAAGACGTGGCTCTTTCGAGCTGGAAGACATCTTCCACAGCTACATCGCAGGCATGGACACCTTTGCACTGGGTCTGCGCATCGCCGACAAGATGATTACCGACGGCAGACTGGACAGCTTTGTGGCTGACCGCTATGCAAGCTGGAAGACCGGCATCGGCGCTGATATCATTGCCGGCAAGGCAACCATGGCTGACCTGGAAAAGTATGCACTGGAAAAGGGCGAAGTTACCGATTCTCTGACCAGCGGCCGCCAGGAAATGCTGGAGGCAATCATGAACGATATCATGTTCACACTGTAAGAATATTTAAGGTAACACCGCACAAAGCTTGTGCGTAAGATGCGTAGTCGGATTTTTCGACAGATTGCATAGAAATTCCGCAGGCATACTTTGTGTCTGGCAAGGAATTTCTGGGCAATATGACGGAAAATCAGCAAGCAGATTGCGTGCAAAGCCGTTAGGCGGGCTTTGTGCGGTGTTGCCTTAAGCTGTGCGCATCTGCACAGTACAGAAAGAGCGCATTGACGATACAGCGTTGTCAATGCGCTCTTTTGATAGGAGGTTATTCCAAAATGACAATTGAAAACGGCAGACCCGCAGACGAAAGCGGCAGACTGGAAAAAGAAACCGCTGTATACGATCTGCTGGAACAGCTGGACATACCGTTTACACGGGCAGACCACGAACCAGCCTTTACCATGGATGCCTGTGAAGAAGTCGCTGCGGCGCTGGAAACCAAGATCTGCAAGAACCTATTTCTCTGCAACCGGCAGAAAACCAGTTTTTACCTGCTGCTTATGCCGGGAGACAAGCCCTTTCACACCAAAGAGATCACCAGCCAGCTGGGATGCGCACGGCTGTCCTTCGCCAAGGAGGAGGCGCTGGAACAGCTGCTGCATCTGACCCCAGGCTCTGCCACCATCTTTGGTCTGATGTATGACACCGAAAACCAGGTGCAGCTGGTGGTAGATCAGGAACTGCTCCGGGAGCCGTACTTTGGCTGTCATCCCTGCATCAACACTTCCACCGTCCGGATGCAGACCAGCGACGTCTTTGACAAGCTGACAAATGCCCTGCACCACACCTATGTTACCGTTACACTCAAGGGAGAATGATCGTTATGGCAAAAGAAAAAATCATCAAAACCAACGCCATCCGGATGCTGGACAAGGCAAAAGTCCCCTACATCCACCGCTGCTGGGAACAGGCGACCGGACAGCACACCGGCGTAGAGCTGGCACAGGCGCTGGGACAAGACCCGGCGCAGGTATTCAAGACGCTGGTCACTGTGGCAAAGTCCGGCGAACACTACGTCTTTCTCGTTCCGGTGGCAGAGGAACTGGACTTGAAAAAGGCTGCCGCTGCGGTAGGCGAAAAAGCCATCTCCATGTGCAAATCCAAAGACCTGCTGCCGCTCACCGGATACATCCACGGCGGCTGTTCTCCCATCGGCATGAAAAAGCTGTTCCATACCACCATACATGAATCCGCCCGGAACTTCCCTACCATTCTGTGCAGCGCCGGAAAAATCGGACACCAGCTGGAACTTTCCCTGGACAGCCTGGAAAAGGTCGTTCCGTTCCAGCTGGCAGACATTATCACAGAGCGATAGGAGCACACCGTTATGCAGATCAAAAAGACCACAGCCATTCTGCTCGCCGTTCTGGCGGCAGCCTTTTATGCCGTAAACGTCCCCTTTTCCAAGCTGCTGCTGAATCAAATCGGTCCGACGTTTCTGGCGTCTCTGCTGTATTTCGGCGCCGGAATCGGCATCGGCATCCTCTATCTCAGCAATCCGAAAAAGCACGCCGGAGAGAAAAAGCTGACACGCAAAGACCTGCCCTATACCATCGGCATGATCCTGCTGGATATCGCCGCACCCATTCTGCTGATGCTGGGGCTGAAAAGCGCCACCTCTGCTAACGCCTCTCTTCTGGGCAACTTTGAGATCGTGGCGACCTCGCTTATCGCCCTTTTTCTCTTCCGGGAAAAGATCTCCCGGCGGCTCTGGATTGCCATTGCGCTCATCACCCTTTCCAGCGGCATCCTCTCCTTTGAGGATATGTCCAGCCTGCATTTCTCCGGCGGTTCTCTGCTGGTGCTGGCTGCGGCAGCCTGCTGGGGACTGGAAAACAACTGCACCCGGAACATCTCCGACAAAAGCACCTTCGAGATCGTCTTTCTCAAAGGCATCTTCTCCGGACTGGGTTCCTGCATCATCGCCCTGTGCATCGGCGAACCGCTCCCGAAACTCGGTGCAGTCGCCGCCGCACTTCTGCTAGGCTTTGTGGCATACGGGCTGAGCATCTTCTGCTACGTCCGTGCGCAGAATGCACTGGGCGCCGCCAAAACCAGTGCCTATTATGCCGTTGCGCCCTTTATCGGAACGGCGCTCTCCTGCATCATCTGGCGGGATGCGCTGAGTGTGCAGTACTTCCTGGCGCTGGCAGTCATGCTCGCCGGCTCTGTGCTGGTCGTGCTGGACACCCTGCAGGCGGAACACACCCATCCTCACACTCACACATTCACCCATACCCACGACGGCGTGACACATACTCACACGATCACCCACAGTCACGCCCATGTACACGGCGAAAGTGAAACGGAACACAGCCATCATCACCGGATGCACACGCTGCTGAAACAGCACGAACAGGCACACCACGTGTGATATCCCTGCGTTCCCGCAGCAGCCGGAACACCAGCCCGTAGAGGCTCAGTGCGATTCCCAGAAACACCGCAATGCCCAGCGGCGTTTCCCGCAGCTGCGGACAAAAACGCTCCGGCAGTGATGCCGCTGCAAAAGCAAACCCAACGGCAAACACCGGCTTTCCGATCAGCTTTCCGAATCGGAACCGGAGGTTTGCCGTTTTTACTGCCATGCGTAGCCGGTTGCAGTTGCCGAACACATTGCTGGTATAATACGATGCCACAATGCCGTAAAATCCAAACAGCGGAATGCAGATCAACACCACGCAGATCCGGATCACATACTCTGCCAGATAGTTGAGGGAAGAGAAGTTCTGTTTCCCCATGCCCTTAATCAGCGCCTCCAGCACGATCTCCAGATAGATAAACGGCACTACCGGGGCAAGGATCCGGATCATTCTGCCGGAAAGTTCGCCGCCGTCCATACAGCGTCCGATAACGCCGCCGTATTTCAGCAGCACGGCGCTGATGAGGACGGCGAAGATCAGCGTCAGTTCGATCACCCGTTCGGTCAGACGGCAGACCCGTTCCCGATTCCCGGCGGCATTGGCACGGGCAACCTCCGGAATCAGAATGCCCGACAAGGCGCAGAGAATGGTAGACGGAAAAAACAGCACCGGTATCACGATGCCTTCAAATGTGCCGAACTGCTGCAGCGCCCGGCTGGTGCTGTCCCCGAACTGCCGCAGTGTCATCGGAATCAGCGTATCATTTGCCGTACTGAGCGCCGCCGTCAGACAACCGCCAAACGCCACCGGCACTGCCAGGCGAATGTACGTTCCAAAGGAAAGGCTGCATTTTCCACGGCATGGCTCCCGTTTCCGCACATACAAAAGCAGCAGCACCGCCGTGGAAAACAGCGTCCCTGCCGCCATACTGCCCACCAGATAGGTGCAGACCTGTTCCGGCTTTGCGGCACGATGCCACAGCAAAAGCCCGGTCAGCAGCCCGGCACGGAGCAGAAACTCTGCCACATCACAGCCGGCTGTCACTGTCACACGGCACACGGCATTGAAATATCCTTTCAGACAGGCGCTGATGCTCCCCAGCGGCAGCAGGAGCGCCATAAGCCGCACTGCCTGCGCCATCGCTGTGCTTTGCAGGAACTGACGGCTCAGCGGCTCGGCAAAAGCGAAAATGCCAGCCGACACCGGCACCGAGAGCAGCAGACAAAACCGCACCGCATTCCGCAGGATCTGCGCCGGACAGCCGCAGGACTTTCCCAGTTCCTCCGAAACAAAACGGCTGGCGCAGAGCATGGCGTTTCCGCCGGCAACCATCGCCGCCAGATTGAAAAACGACCCAGCAAGCGCCAGCGTCCCCACCGTTGCCGCACCCACACGCCGGGTCATCCAGGCGTTGAACAGCAGTGCCAGACACTCCAAAAAGAACTGGATCACGGTCATCTGTATCGTGTCCCGAATTACACTTCGTCTGCGCATCTTCACTCCTCCTTCTGGAAAAGCTTATGCGCCGCCGAAAACAAACATACCCCATGCAGAACAATTTTTCCGCATGGGGTAATTCGTTTCTCTTTCCTGTAAAATCAAAAAAACTCAGAGCGTATCCACCAGACGCACCAGGAACTGCATCAATTTCACCGTATCACTGCTGTCCACTGTGCCGTCATGGTTGACATCGGCACTGGATTTCTGTGCCGCAGACAGTTCCACTGCACCAGCCGCAGCCTTGCCCAGCAGAACCGCATCGGTAACATCCAGACTGCCGTCCTGGTTCAGATCACCCACCACAGCATCTTCCGCCGCAGTGGTCTCCTCCACCGGATACAAAATAAAGTCATCCGGAGAAGAGACATAAATCTCAATATAGGTGACCTCCGGGAGTGCATACTGCACGCCGTCCACCTTCCCGAACTGCTTTACCAGATCCAGCAGAGCCGCCGGCTTGTTTTCTATGTTGGCATCCCAATCGACAGCCACATCATAACTGTATTTGGTATAGGTCTCTCCGGTTCCCATGCCTGTATAATTTGTTATGGCATTCTTTTCACTTACGCTGGTCACTGACGGAACAGCCGCCATGATATCTTCTGCCAGCAATTCTGTGTCCGCATCCACATAAAGCCCGAAATGCTCTTTTCCAGCCTCCCGATACGAGATCTCCGGTTTCAGCGTGTAGACGCCTTCCATCCGATAGATCATCTTTACGCCGGGAACACGAAACAGTTTTTCCACTGCCGCCCAGGTATCACTTTCTACTGTCACGATTTTCTCAGTCTGCTGAATCTCCTGGTAGGTCAGCTCCATGCCGTCCAGCTTTGTGTCCCACAAATTGCCATTGTATCCGCCGCCGCAGGAAAGATTCTCTGCAAGAAGGGATACGTTCTCCGGCATATCTGCCGCCGACAGCGATGTGCCGTCCTCCAGAACTACCGTATAATAGTTCGTGTCACGCACATCCCACGTATAGAACTTGTTTTGATTCAGCGTGAGATAATCGTAATCGCTATTTGCCCTATTATAGGCATATGTAATGCTGTCAGCTGTTTCCTGTGCCACATACATTCCCGGCTGCTCAGCCTCAGATACGCCCAGCGGTGAAAGTGCCGTGACGCCCAGTGCTGCCGCTGCCAGACAAGCCAGTCCTCTTCTTATTTTTTTCATCATCATCCTTTCTGTCAATTGCGGCATGGTCTTTGATTCCCGCAAAAAAATCCATGCCATTCACAAATTCCTCTGTACTAATTATACGATATTTTTATTCATTTGTAAATACTATTTTTATTTTTTGCATAAAAATCAAACTGAAACTTCCGGCTGAAACGACTGAATCTCCTCCAGAAACATCTTCCCGTACTTCTGTGCCTTAATGACACCGACCCCGGAAACCTGGCGCATATCGCCCATACTCCGGGGCTTTTTCCGGCACATATCCCGGAGCGTGGCATCGGAAAAGATAAAGTACGGCGGAATCCCCTCGTGTTTTGCCTGTGCCGACCGCACCTGCCGCAGCTTTTGGAACAGCTCGTTGTCTGCCGCAGACAGAGTGGGGTCTTTTGTTCCCACCGGCGCCGCCAGCTTTTCCCGGACAATGGGAACACGGCGCATCACCTTTTTCTGATCCCGGATGATCTCCACCGATCCGGCAGTCAGCGCCAGTTCCTGGTACTCCTGAAACGGGCGGAGCGCCAGATTTTCCTGCTGGAGCAGTTCATCGATCAGCCCCACCACTTCTTTCTGCGTCAGCTTTTCGATAATGCCGTAGGTGGACAGCCGATCCAGCCGCATCCGCAGCAGGCTTTCCTTTTTGCTGCCGATCAGCACATCGGCGGTCATGGTGCGGCTCAGATGATAACCGCCTTTCTGCGCCCGATAGACACAGGAGATGATCTTCTTTGCCGCCATGGTGGCATCCTCTTCCCGGTAGTTGGTGAGACAGCAGGAACAGTTGCCGCAGCTCTCCGGTGCATGGTCACCGAAATAGCGTAGCATCCGATGCCGGAGACAGGAGGTCGAGGTGGCATAAAAGGTCATCTGTTTCAGCCGCTCCATTCCCTGGTTCAGCAGAAACTGCCGTGTCTCCTCATCTTCCACATCCATGGTCTCCCGGCTGCGTTTCAGCAGGAACTCGTTTGTCCGCACATCTCTGCCGCTGTACAGCAGGATGCACTGCGCCGGTTCACCGTCCCGTCCGGCACGGCCAGCCTCCTGGTAATAGCTTTCCAGATCCATGGGCATATTGTAGTGGATGACGAAAGAAACATTGGACTTGTCGATACCCATGCCGAACGCATTGGTTGCGACCATAATGGGCTTGCGGTCGTAGAGAAAATCGTCCTGGTTCTGCGCCCGTTCCACGTCCGAAAGTCCGGCGTGATAGCGTGTGGCATCGAATCCGGTATCACAGAGAGATGCACAGACCTCTTCCACCGCCTTTCTGGTGGAGCAGTAGACAATGCCGCTTTTTCCGTCGTTTTCTTTCAGCAGGTGAAACAGTTCCGTCATTTTGCTGTTGGGACGGCGTACTCCGAAAAACAGGTTTTTCCGGTCGAATCCGGTATGTATGGTCTCCGGGTCACGGAGCTTCAGTATGCGTGCAATATCCGCCTCGACCTGCTTGGTTGCCGTCGCCGTAAACGCCGTGCAGACCGGACGCACCGGCAGCTGTTCCATAAACACCGGAATGTCCAGATAGCTCTGCCGGAAATCCTGTCCCCACTGGGAGACGCAGTGCGCCTCATCCACAGCGATCATGCTGATCTGCACCCGCTGCGCCAGCCGGAGCAGACTCTCCGTCATCAGCCGTTCCGGTGCCACATAGAGAATGCGGCACTGTCCCTGCTGTAACATCTGCATGGAATGATAGAACTCCTCCTGGCTGATGCTGCTGTTGATGTACGCCGCCGGGATGCCCACCTGCCGGAGTGCCTCCACCTGGTCTTTCATCAGCGAGATCAGCGGCGAAATGACGATCGTCACGCCCGGCAACAGCAGTGCCGAGATCTGATAGCACACAGATTTTCCTGCGCCTGTGGGCATGACCGCCAGCACATCCCTGCCGGAAAGAATGGCGTCGATCGCCTGTTTCTGTCCGGCGCGAAATGCCTTATGTCCGAAATACTGCTGTAACAGCGCCTCTGGCTGTATCATGTTTCCTGTCCGTCCTCTCTCTCCGGCAGCAAGTCATCCTGCCAGCGTCTCAATTCTTCTCTTGCCGTCTCCAGCAGCAGCACACTGGGATTTTCGCCGCCCATGATCCGGGCAATTTCATGCACACGCCCTTCCGGTTCCAGCACCATAACATGAGTCTCCGTTCTCGTCCCCTCGGTCTGCTTTTCGATCATCAGATGCTGGTCTGCCATAACGGCGATCTGGGACAAATGGGTCACGCAGAGCACCTGCCGCAGCTGTCCCACTTCCCGGAGTTTCATGCCGATCTTCTGCGCCGCCTTGCCGCTGACGCCGGTGTCGATCTCGTCGAAGATCAGCGTGGGGATGCTGTCCCGGTCGGCAATAACGCATTTCAGCGCCAGCATGATACGGGACAGTTCACCGCCGGATGCGATGCGTGCCAGAGGTCTCGGTTCTTCGCCCCGGTTCGCCGAAATGAGAAATTCCAGGCTGTCCATGCCGTGAATGGTCAGTTTTCCCGTGGTATGCTTTGCCGTCAGCACCACGTTCGGCATATTCAGAAATTCCAGCTGTTCGGTCACTTCTGCCGTAAAGCGCTGCAGTGTCTCTGAGCGGTATTCCGACAGCGCTTTCGCCTGGACGGAGACCTTTTCCAAAAGTTCCGCCTTCTGCTCCCGGAGCGCAGTGATCTCTGCGGCAGCGCCCTGCATCTGTTCCAGTTCCTCTTCCGCACGGTTGCGGCGCTCCACCAGTTCGTCTCCGGTACACTGATATTCCCGGCTGAGCCGCCGGATCTCCAGCATCCGTTTCTGCACCATGGCATAGCGCTGGGGATCCAGTTCCATGTCATCCCGGAGACGGCGGCATTCTGACGCAATGTCCGCCAGTTCAATGCCGGCTGCGGAAAGGCGCTCTCCCAGCACAGAAAACTCCGTCCGCAGATCAGCGAACGGAGACAATTCCTCTGCTGCCGCCTCGGTCAGCAGCACCGCAGAGCCGTCGGCATCCTCGCCGTCAATGGCATCTGCCGCCGCCTGCAGTGCCGCCGCAATACTTTCGGCGTGCTGCAAAAGGTTCATCTCTTCTTCCAGGGCATCCTCTTCGCCCAGTTCCAGCCCCAGCTCGTCCACCTCGGCAACCAGTGCTTTCAGCTGATGCCGGCGGTGCGCCTTATCCTGTTCCAGCTTTACCAGCTGGTTCAGCCGCTTGGCTGCCTGCTGCAGCTGGCGAAATGTCTCCTGGTACTCCTGCAATAGAGTATCGTCTCCGCCGAAGGAATCCAGAATTTGCAGATGGCATTCCGGCGCAAGCAGCACCTGGTTATCATGCTGTCCATGGATGTTGATAAGAGCATCGCCGATCTCCCGGAGAACGGAAACCGTTGTGGTATGTCCGTTGACCCGTGCGGCGCTTCCGCCGTCTGCAGCGATCTCACGGGTCAGCAGAAGTTCATCGTCCACATGGGAAATGGAAAGCGCATCCAGTCTCGCACAGACCAGCGGATCCAGGTGGGTGAAAAGCGCCGTCACCACTGCTTTTTTGCAGCCGGTTCGCACAATGTCCCGTGTGACACGCTGCCCCAGCACCGCATGGATGCCGTGCAGCAGAATGGACTTTCCGGCGCCGGTCTCACCGGTAAACACGTTGAGCCGGGGTGAAAACGGGATGCGTGCATGGGCGATCACCGCCAGATTTTCGATTTCCAGTTCAGCCAGCATTAGAATCCTCCTGTTTCCATCAGTCTCGCAAAGCTGCCGGCAAATTCCTTTGCCTGCGTTTCTGTGCGCAGCAGTACGAAAATGGTATCATCTCCGGCGATCGTTCCCACCACATCTTCCCGGTGCATGGCATCCAGTGCCGCAGCCACCGCCTGTGCTGTGCCTGTCCGGCAGTGGATCACAGAAACGTTTCCGGCATAATCTGTCCGCAGTGCAGCATTCTGCAAAATGCCGCCGTTGACTTCCTGCCGCACCGGTGCAATATAGCAGGCTCTGCCGCCGCTGCGCCGCTCCTTGGTCAGTTTCAGCTCCCGGATGTCTCTGGAAAGCGTCGCCTGGGTCACCGCAAAGCCCTGTTCCGCCATCCGCTCCCGCAGCACCTCCTGGGTCGGGATATCCTCCGCAGCGATCAGCGCCAAAATGGTGTCCTGCCGTTTCTTTTTCATCGTTCTGCTCACGACCTTCCTGATTTCAGTGACTGCATCAGCTTTCTGCTGAGGGAATCAAAAAATGTATTTCCGCTGAGATCCAGAATCTCCAGCGACTGATCAGAGCCGGAGATCTCCATGACTCTGCCCTCCGGAAAAGGCTCCGGCTTTTCTCCGTCTGCGCAGAAATACGCATCGTATTCCTCCCGGACACGGAGACTAACCTGCAGGTCGTTGTGGGGCGAAAACAAGATAGGTCTTGCCGACAGCGAGTGGGGACAGATCAGATTCATCTCAATGCAGGAAAACTCCGGCTCAATGATTGGACCGCCTGCGGAAAGGGCATAGGCGGTAGAACCGGTAGGCGTACTGAAAATCACGCCGTCTGCCCGGTATTCGCCCAGCACCACATTGTTCCGGGACACAGTAAACTCAATGACACGGGAAAAATTCCGGGAAATGACAATGTCGTTGAGCGCCGTCAGTTCCCGGAGACAAGTCCCTGTTTTGTCCAGCACCTTGCCTCGGAGCAGCATCCGCTTGGACACCCGGTAGTCTCCGGTCTGCAGCCGTGCGATCTCGCCGATCTGATCCGGCTCCATGGATGCCAGAAAGCCCAGCCGCCCGGTGTTGATGCCCAGCAGCTTGGCGCTTGTTCCCACCACATGACGGGCGCAGTGCAGGATCGTGCCGTCACCACCGATGGCAACTGCCACATCCGCATCCTGTATCGCCTCCAGAAAAGGCGCATAGCACACGAAATCCATATCTTTCAGCAGACCCAGACAGCGTGGGTCTGCCCAGACCTCCATACCGTTCCGATGGAGTGCCAGGCAGACCTTTCTCGCCACTTCCGGGGCATTGCCCTTTTGCAGATGGTGAAACAACACGACCTTCATTTCGTCTTCTCCTTTTTCGCCTGTGTAAACGCCTGCTGCACCACAGCCGCAGCGTCCGGCACATATGCCGTTTCGCCGCCTTTCTGCACTGCCGCCAGATATTCCACGTTGCCGGAACCACCCCGGATGGGTGACGGACACAGCAGCTGCACCGTCAGTCCCAGCGCAGACAGCAGCGTCAGAATATTCCCCAGTACCTGTACATGGACACGCTGCGACTGCACCAGTCCGTTTTTGCCGATGTTTTCCCTGCCTGCCTCAAACTGGGGCTTGATAAGAATTGCTCCGGCAGCATCCGGTTTCAGCAGCGGCAGCACATAGGGCAGTACATGGTGCAGCGAAATAAACGACACATCCACTGAAAAAAAGTCTGCCGGCTGTTCCAGCTGTTCCGGTGCAATGCTGCGGACATCTGTGCCTTCCCAGTTCACCACACGTGGATTTTCCCGGAGCGACTGCACCAGCTGTCCGTGTCCCACGTCAATGGCGTAAACCTTTGCTGCGCCACGCTGTAACATACAGTCCGTAAAGCCGCCGGTAGATGCGCCGATATCCAGACAGACCAGTCCGTCCAGAGAACGCTTTGTCTGTTCCAGCGCATATTCCAGTTTCAGACCGCCACGTCCCACAAAAGGAATATCACTGCCCTCCATGGTGATCTGATCGGTCTCCTCCACAGCAAATGCCGGCTTGGTGCAGACCTTTCCATTCACAGAGATCTGTCCGTTCTGAATCAGCGTTTTTGCACGCTGGCGGCTGGGGACGAGTCCCTGCTGCACCATTGCCGCATCAAGTCTCGCCATGCTCTGCCTCCTGCCGGATATCCCGGTAAATGGCATACTCCGAAAGTCCCATAGTCTCCATCTGGGAATCCGTAGATGCCTGGAGCAGATACTGTTTCGGTGCGACCCGGCGGTATGTACCTTGGAATCCACGTTCCAGCAGCAGATCGCCGAACAGCTGGGAAATGCCGCCGTAATAATACGCCTCTTCCAGGAATACCACGTGGCGATAAGACATGGCAATGTCCACCACACCATCCGCCAGCGGAAAGATACGGGTCAGTTTCAGCAGGTCACAGTGAAGCTCCCGCTCTGCACAGCGCTTTGCCGCACGGTACAGATTATCATATACTCTGCCGTAGGAAATATACAGGATATCGGTCTTTTTCCCGGAAACATGGGTATACTCCGTGTTCAGGGCGCTCTTGTCAAACACGCTCTTGTCATTTCCTCTGGGATAGCGCACGCACGCCAGTCCCTTGTCCCGGTACAGCGCCCGGCGCAGACAGAGACGCAGTTCGTCATAACAAGCCGGCGCATAGATCACAGCGCCCGGCACTGTGCTGAGGAACGACACGTCATACAGCCCGTGATGGGTCTCACCATCCTCGCCCACAACACCGGCACGGTCGATGCCCAGCACTACATGGAGTCCGCCGATGGCAACATCGTGCATCAGCTGGTCATAGGCACGCTGCAAAAAGGAAGAGTACACCGCAAATACAGGAAGTTCTCCCATGGATGCCAGCCCGGCGGAAAATGTCACGGCGTGCTGTTCGGCAATGCCCACGTCATAGTACCGGTTCGGGAACTTTCGTGCAAAATGATGCAGTCCCGTGCCGTGTTCCATAGCGGCAGTCACTGCACAGATACGGGAGTCCTCCTCTGCCAGGCGCACCAGTTCCTTGCCGAACACATCGGAATAGGAATCCGTCCCGGAGACCTCCGGGTTGCCGGTTTCAATATCGAACTTGGAAATGCCGTGGTATTCGCCGGGATTTTCCTCCGCCGGCGCATAGCCCTTTCCCTTTACCGTATGCACATGGAGAAATACCGGGCGGTGATATTCCTTCGCCGCCAGCAGTGCCTCTTCCAGGTCGCCCAGGTTATGCCCATCCACTGGTCCCAGGTATACAAACCCGAAATCCTCAAAGATGGTGGCAGACTGGAGCAACACATCCCGGACAACGCTCTTGGAATTCTTGATGACCTTCGCCACAGACGGACCGATCACAGCCGTGCGGTTCAGACGGCGCTCCACCGCCTTTTTGGTGCGGACATAGCCCTCACTGCTCCGCATGGAAGAGAGATATCTCGCCAGCGCTCCCACGTTTTTGGAGATGGACATTTCGTTGTCGTTCAGAATCACGATCAGATTGTTTCCCGACTTGCCGGCATTGTTCAGTCCCTCATAGGACAGACCGCCGGTCATGGCGCCGTCACCGACTACTGCAACGGCAAAATGCTCTCTGTCTCCGTGCTGACGCATTCCTTCCGCAATGCCGCAGGCAACAGAGATCGCCGTGCTGCTGTGACCGCTGATAAAGCTATCGTGTTCCGATTCGTTTGGTTTCGGAAAGCCGGAGATGCCGTTTTCCTGCCGCAGGGTAGAAAACTGCTCCAGCCGTCCGGTCAATATTTTATGGGTATAACACTGGTGTCCCACGTCCCAGACAAATTTGTCCTGGGGCGAGGAAAATACACGGTGCATCGCCACCGTCAGTTCCACGGAACCGAGGTTGGAGGCGAGATGCCCGCCGGTTTTCGAGACGGTCTCCACCAGGAGACTTCGAATCTCCTCACAGAGCGACTCACACTGTTCCAGCGAAAGCCCTTTCAGATCCTTGGGAGAATGCAGCCGTTCCAACAGCGGCGCATCTTCCTTCGGCAATTGATTATGCTCCATTTCTTCATTGTCTGCGAGTCTCCTGTCACAGCCAAAATCCGTGACATTCCCGCAGACTTCACTCCTTTATTTATTTTTCACGCCGCAGCAGCTCCTGCGTCAGTGCCATCAGGAACTCGTGTTCCGGGAACTGCGCCAGAATCTGCTCGGCCTCTTCTGTCAGAGCCGCAGCACGTCTCTGCGCCTCTTCCAGTCCCAGCAGCGTTACAAATGTTGTTTTTCCCTCTTCGGCATCACTGCCCACCGGCTTGCCCAGCACCTCAGATGTACTGGTCACATCCAGGATATCATCCACGATCTGGAACGCCAGCCCCAGCTTTGCGCCATACTGGTCTGCCAGTATGATCTGCTCTTTGGACGCAAATCCGGCAGTGCAGCCCAGGCGGCAGGCGGCACGGATCAGTGCGCCGGTCTTTGCCGCACACATCGCCTCCTGCTCTTCCAGGGTCACGTCGCTGCGCTTTTCGTTTGCCATATCCATGATCTGTCCGCCCACCATTCCGGCGGCGCCGGTCGCCTCGGTCAGAATGTGCAGCAGCTCCACTTTCATTTCCGGTTCCAGGATCGGGTCATCCACGATCACACGAAACGCCTCGGTCAGCAGGGCATCCCCTGCCTGCAAAGCCACCGCATGGCCGAACGCCTTGTGGCAGGACGGCTTTCCACGGCGGTAATCGTCGTTGTCCATCTCCGGCAGGTCGTCATGGATGAGCGAAAAGGTATGCACCATTTCCAGCGCACACGCCGCCGCCATCGCCTGTTCCTTTGTGCCGCCAAAAATCCGGCAGAATTCCAGCACCAGCACCGGACGAATCCGCTTGCCGCCTGCCTCCAGAGAATACCGCATGGCATCTACTACCTGCGCCTGGCGCTTTGTCTCCGGCGTCACCTGTACATAGCGGAGCAGCTGTGTCTCCACCTCTGCCGCCAACTGTTCCAAATGGGCTTTATCCTTCGCTTCCATCTGTTTCCTCCTGTTCTGCCGCCGGCACATTCTGTTTGGAGATCTGCAGCTTTGCCGTTTGCAGTTCCTCCTGGCAGGATGCCGCCAGTTCCATGCCCTTGCTGTAGAGCTGTACCGCCTCTTCCAGAGGCAGGTTGCCCTGCTCCAATTTCTGCGTCAGTTCCCGCAGCGCTTTCATGTGTGTCTCAAATGCCATGTGCATCCTCTCCTTTCCCGAAATTCGCCTATGATATTTCGATACAGCACCGCACAAGCTTTGTGCTTTGCTGTTCTGTTTATGATTCCTGTGGTACGACTTCTGTCATAACCTCGCCCTCTGCCAGCCGCAGCCGCAGCCGGTCTCCGGGCTGTACCTGTGCGGCACTGCGCACCAGTTCCTCGCCGTGATACGCCAGGGCATAACCACGCCCCAGAATTTTCAACGGGCTGAGCATCTCCAGCCGTGCCGCCTGCTGTGCCAGCTGTTCCCGGCACTGTTCCAGCCGCAGCGCCATTCCTTTTTCCAGACGCTGCTGCAAATGCGCCAGTTCCTGCTGCGCCAACTCCTGCCGATGCGCCGGCGACTGCATCTTTAAGCGGTCTGACAGCCGTTCCAGTTCCTGTGCCTTTTGCCGGAGCTGCTGCTGCATGGCGCTGTCCAGCCGGCGTGCCTGCTCCTGCACCTGCTGCATCAGATGGCGCACATCCGGCACAGCCAGTTCTGCCGCCGCAGACGGCGTAGGCGCACGAAGGTCTGCCGCCGCATCTGCCAGCGTCCAGTCTGTCTCATGTCCCACCGCCGAAACGACAGGAACAGCACAGTGATAGATCGCCATAACCACACGCTCTGTGTTGAACGCCTCCAAAGTCTCCGATGCGCCGCCGCCACGTCCCACAATGAGAACGTCACAGCCGTCACGCTCTGCCGCCGCAATAGCACGGCAGACAGAATCCGCCGCCGCATCACCCTGCACCTGTGCCGGATAGACCAGCAGATGTCCGATGGGATAGCGCCGCCCGATGACGTTTTTCACGTCCTGAAGCGCCGCACCGGTGTCCGAAGTAATGACGCCGATCTTTTGGGGCATTGCCGGAAGCGGACGTTTTGCCGCCGCATCGAACACACCCATTGCCGTCAATTTTTTCTTGAGCTGTTCCAGCGCCAACGCCTGTGTGCCAGCGCCGTCCGGCTGGAGATCTGTCACATACAGCTGAAATGCGCCGTCCCGTTCATAGAGCGATGCCGTCGCTGCTGCGATCACATTCATCCCTTCCCGGGGCGTGAACCGCAGACGCTGGGCATTGCTCCGGAACATCACCGCCTTGACACAGCTTTCCGCATCCCGGAGCGTAAAATAGAGATGCCCCGACCGGTAGTGGTTGGTGAAATTGGTGATCTCGCCACGCACCAAGATGCCCTGCAGCGCACGATCCTCTTTCAGCTTGAATCCCACATAGCGGTTCAGCTGACTCACGCTTAAAATTGCCACAGTTTTCCTCCTTGCTTTCGCCACGCACCATAGACCGCCACACCTGCGGCATTGTCACAGGCGAACTCCGGCGCAGCAAACCAGCACACCGCATTTTCCGCCAGCAGCGGACGGATCAGCTGGTTAGACATGACGCCGCCGGCATACAGCACCGGCAGCCTGCCATAGCGCTCCTGTGCCTCCTTTGTCATGGCGATCACAGTTTCCGCCACAGTCAGCAGGCAGAACTTTGCCACATCCTCCGGCGGTTCGCCCTGTTCCAGGCGTTTCCGGCACTGGTTTTCCAGCCCGGACAGACAGCAGTCCATGCCACGCACCACTGGTTTGATCCGGAATGTTTTCCGGCTCTTTGCCGCCAGCTGTTCCAGTGCCTTGCCGCAGGGAAACTGCAAGCCCAGCATCAAGCCGACCCGGTCGATCGCCTGTCCAGCTTTCAGATCCAGCGAAGTGCCGCAGGGCGTGATCTTCAGCGCCATATCCGCATCCGGCTCGCAGTAGAGCGAATCGGTAGTGCCGCCGCTGACATGAAACGCCAGAAACGGCTTTTCCCGTTCCCCCAGCTTTCCGGCAGAGTACAGCGCCGCCAGCACATGACCCACCTGATGTGAAGTCTCATACAGCGGCACACCGCTCACCGCAGCAACGGCACGGGCAGTTCCCATACCGGTCAGAAAGCAGGGCATATACGAACCGTCCACATTCCGGGGACGTGTGGAAACACTGACGCCGCAGACCGGATTATTCTCCAGAAACGGGCGCAGCCGTTCCAGCAGTTCCGGGAGCTGACGTGTATGGTGAAACACCGCATCGCTCTGCCGCAGTCCCACCTCGCCGACTTTTACCGGCAAGAGCTGCTTTTCCTGGTGTACCTCTCCGGTCTCCAGATCCAGCAGCGCCGCTGAGGTGGTGTAATTGCTGGTATCAATCCCCAGAATTTGTGCCATCGGCAGTGTCCTCCTTTGCCGCCGGCTTGGAACGTGCATATGCACCCAGTACGCCGTTGATAAAGGCGGTGTCCTCCGGATATGCGTATGCCTGGGACAGATGCACTGCCTCACTGATGACAACATTCACCGGAGTCTGCGGCATATTCTTCAATTCGTACAGTGCCAGACGCAGGATCGAACGGTTCACTGCCGGCACACGGTTCAGACTGCGCTGCTTGCTGTGCGCTGCAATAATGCTGTCCAGTTCCTCTGTCTGGGACATCACGCCGGACACATACTGCTTCACCTTTTCCGGGATCGGCAGCTCCAGCATCTCTTCCGTCGAGGCGTACAGATCCTCGATGGTATTCAGTTCTTCGGTTCTCACCATTGCCTCATACAGCAGCAAAAATGCGTATTCTCTGGTTTCGTGTTTTGTCATAACTACCTCCACATCCATTTTTTTACAATTCTTGCCCGCCTGCAACGCTTTTCGCATTTCTGCAAAAAAGAAAGCTGCTGTAGACATTTTACAGCAGCTTTTCATCCGATTACTTTGGTTTCTTTTGGTACTTCTATGTATTTCAACAGAATCGAAAGAAACCGCATCTGATGCGCTGCCCGTTCCATGCCAGTCCGAACAAGTTCTTTCTTCTATTATACCAAAAAAAATCGCCGGATACAACTATTTTACCTCAAAAATTCGAATATTTTCTGCCGAGACTGAAACTTCACCCAAAATCACGTCCTTGATCGCTGCCGCCTGTGCCGCATCCAGACCCTCTGTCTGCACCACGACCTTGGCGCTGTCCCCGTCCAGATAGACGATGCAGTTGGAATATCCCTGCGCCTGTATCAGCGACTCGATGGTGCTTTCGCTCTCGATCAGCTTGGAGGTCTCCACGGCTGCGATGGCGTCGGTCACCAGTTCGTCCTCTGTCCGGTCGCCGCCGCCCAGCATGGACTGCAGCGCCGCCACGCTCTCATCCCGGCTGCTGGTGCGTTCCAGTCTCGCCTGGGCGAAATAGTTTTCTGCACTTCCGGCGGCGGTATACTCTGCCTCTACGTCTGCGGCAGTTTCCTCCGCATCGCCGTTGACGGAATATGCGCCGGACGTCTCGTCAGCCGGTTCGCTTTCCTCTGTCGGCTGGCTCTCCTCCGCTGCCTGGTTTGCCTCAGCATTCACAAAGGCAGTGTCTCCATAGGTCACGCTATCCTTGGACTGTACCTGTGCAGTTTCCAGCTTGCCGTCCGACATGGCATAATTCACATAGACGGCGATGGCAAGCATCAGCGTCAGACACGAGAGAATGATCTGTTTTTTTCCGATGATAAAAGATGGTTTCTTCATGCTCTGATTCCTTTCTGGTTCACGCCGCCGGAACGACGCAGATTCTGCCTGCGGCAAGATGCAGCACTGCCTGCACTGCCTTTGTAACACGTTCCTGCACCACAGCGCTGGATGCGCCGCTGCACACCACGATCACACCGCTGATCTCCGGCGCAGCGATCTGCTGCACCAGTGGCTGCTGACTGCCGCTGTCGGAAACGATCACGCATTTCCGCTGGATCCTGGTGCGGTTTTCGCCCTGCTCCTGTTCAGCATCCTGTGCATAGATGGTCTCCGGGCTGCCTGTCGCCGTCAGCATCACCCGACAGCTGCCCACGCCCTCGACCTGTTCCAGCACATCGACCAGCTGCTGTTCCATCCGGCGGCAGTACTGCTCCGCCTGTTCCTGAGAGGCTGTCTCTGCGCTCTGCACAGATGCGGCATCTGTCTGCTTTTCGGCTTTGTCCGGCAGAAACCCGGACAACAGGATCAGCGCCAGCCCGGCGATGCCCAGCAGCATCACCAGCCGCACGCCGTTCTCACCCTTCAGCTTTTTCCGCAGCGGTTCAAGAATCCGTTTCCACATGGATATTCACCTCTTTTCCCAGACAATCTGTCAGCAGCTGTCCTGCCGCTGCGGCATCTCTACAGGCCACTGTGACTTGTTCTATCTCTATGCTGTTGTCCTCCGCAATATTCATTTCCACCTGAACCCGGGCATCCGGAATGCCGTTCTGCCGCAGCATCGCCGCAAGAGATTCCTCCAGATTTCCGGCGGCACAGCGCAGCGTCTCCTGTTCTGCGGTTTCTGCCAGGCTGTTTTCCGTAAGTTCGGCGGCGCAGTCCCAGTTCGGCTGAAACTCTGCCGCACCACGGCTCAGCGGCGTGAAGATTCCCAGTACAAACACTGATGCCAAAAGCAGCCGCAGCTGGCGGTCGAACTTTGCGCTGGGTTTCAGCACGTCCAGCAGACCGCTGAGAATGCTGATGACACAGGTCACCAGCACAATGGCACGCATGGTCTCCAACGCTATGCTGCCCCCTTTCCAATGGTCATGGCGATGGCAGTTGCCACCACGAACATAATACCGAAACAGACCAGCAGCGCAAAGGCAATGGCGAGCGCCTGCTGTGTTCCACGGAGCAGACGCAGCAGACTTTTTGTTCCGAAAAGTTCTGCCGCTGCCGCACCCACCGCCACCACAGCACGGTACAACAGCAGTTGCACCAGCGGCGGCAAAAAAAGCACACACAGGGAGACGATCCCGATCACGCCTGTGGTGCTGCGCAGGATCTGCAAACTGCTGCGCACTGTAGTATAGGCATCGGATACCGCATTGCCCACCACCGGCACAAAGTTGGCGATCACATACTTGGTGGTTTTGGATGCCGCTGTATCCAAACTGCCGCCCAGCCAGTTCTGCATGGAAAGCACCCCCAGAAACAAGGTCATCAGCAACCCCAGCACCCAGGTGGTAAACTTCCGGGACAGCCGCAGCAGTCCGCCCACGGACACAGACGGACTGACGGCATCCACGATTGCCAGTGAAAAGCCCATGGTGCAGAACGGCAGCAGCACACGGGTAATCATCTGCATCACGCCGTCCGCCAGGGCTACCACGGCAGTCTGGTAGGACACAGCGCTGGTGACTGTACCGCCTGCCGCCAGGATACCGGCAAACACCGGCACAAACAGGGTCATAAACGATGCGCCCTGGGACAGTGCGCTCTCCACCGCCGCAAAGCTCTGACACAGCGGCTCTGCCAGCACTGCCACTGCCGCAAGCGCACAGACAAACTCGTATACCTGTCCCACGGCACGGCGTTTCGGGTCATCCTGGATGCCCTGGAGCAGTGCCGCAAACAGGATCACTGTCAGCAGTCCGCCCAGCATGGCAAAAGGCTGTGAGATGCGCCCGGAGAGATAGTCCGAGAACACCTGCCAGATGTGAGACAGGGTGAATTTTTCCCCGGTCTCATCCGGCGCAGTCACCGACAGCCCCAGCTGTTCCAGCACCGACTGCACATCCCAGTCCAGCTGTTCTGTCACCCCGGCTGCGCCGCTCTCCTCTGCCAGCTGTCCGGCAGGTTCTTCCTGCGCCGCCGCCTGCCACGGCAGCAGCAGCCCCAGGCAGAGCGTCCCCAGCAGCACCAGCGCTTTCCACCGTTTCATGACAACACCTCCGTTACCATCTGCAAAAGGGTCTCCAACAGCGGCAGGGACAGCAGCACCAGGGAAAGCCTGCCCCAGAGTTCCACCGTCCGTGCCAGAGCAGACTCGCCGCAGTCCTGGCAGAGATCCCCGGCGATGCCGGTCAGATAGCAGATGCCCAGGGCTTTCCAGAGAATCGTCAGATAGGCGGACGGCAGGTTTGTCCGCTCGAAAAGCGCCTGCATCTGCGACACCACTGGCGTGAGATACGCCGCCGCTGCGATTCCCACCGCCGCACACGCCCCGATCACGCAGAACAGGGCGTGTTCCCGGCAGTATTGTTTCAACAGTGTGGAAAAGATCGCCGCAGTGATGCAGACTGCGGCGGCAGTTACAGTCTCCTCTATCATAAGCCAAACACCGACTTTACCCGTTCAAACAGCGTGCCGATCTGATCGACCAGCAGCATCAGCACCACCACCAGCCCGGCAAGTGTGGTCATCATCGCCTGCTCCTCCCGCTCTGCCCGTTTCAGAACCAGGTTCAGCACTGCCACAATGATCCCTGTTCCGGCAATCTTAAAAATGAGATCTATTTCCATGGTTTTTCCTTTCAGCAAAGCAGGATTGCCGCCAGAAAGCCGCCCAGAACACCCAGGCTGCAATAGAGCCGTTGTTTCCGGCGGCATAATTCGCCTGCCTCTGCGGCATAGGGTTCCAGCTGCCGGCGGTATTGGGACAGCGTGGCGGTCTGACCGTCCAGGTCGCTTGCGCCCAGTTCTTCGCCCAGGGGCAGCAGCAGATTCTTTCCCGTCTCCGGAATTGCCTTGTCCTGACGGATGCCCGACTCCCAGGCATCTGCCAGAGGCATTCCCTGTTCCAGCCCGGAAAGCACCAGCACCGGGAACTGAAACGCCGCATATGCCGGCTCCCGGCAAAGCTGTTCCAGCAGTTCCTGCACCGTCAGACTGCGAAACGCCATCTGCACGGAAAGTTCCCGGAGCATCCGGCAGAGCTGTTCCAGGTTCCGGTGTGTCTGCCGCAGACGCATCGCCTGCATCACGCCGATCCCGGCGCCGCAGCAGACCACCAGCAGCAGTCCCAGCAGTTTCATCATGGCACCACCCGGCGCAGCGTCTGCACCTTTCCCTGTTCCCTGCCGGACAAAACTGCCGCATACCGAAACACGCCCTTGTCCAGCAGCTGTTTCAGCGCCGGCCGGCGTTCCAGGTCTTCCAGAGATGTTCCGTGTGCCGATGCCACCACCGGGACGCCGCTGCCGTGTATGCGCAAAATCGCCTGGGCATCTGCCTCCGTGCTGATCTCATCGCAGACCAGCACCTCCGGCGTCAGCACACGGAGCGCTGTCAGCAGACCCTCTGCCCGTGGAAAGCCGTCCAGCACATCGGTGTGCAGTCCCACATCATACTGCGGCACGCCGTGGTGTACGGCGGCGATCTCGCTGCGCTCATCCACCAGTGTGAGCCGCCAGGATGCCCCCAGAAGGCGGCAAAGGTCACGGAGCATTGTTGTCTTGCCCGACCCCACAGCGCCTGCCAGAAGGAGGCTGGATGGCCTCTCCGGGCATATCTGCCGGAAGAGCGGCTCGGCACAGCCGGTCACCGCATGAGAGACCCGAAAGTTCAGACCGCTGATGTGGCGCATCTGCACCAGTTTTCCCTCCCGATAGACTGCCGACCCGGCAATGCCCACCCGGTTGCCGCCGGCAATGGTCACAAAGCCCTCGGCGATCTCTTTCGCATAGCGGTAGACGGAATATTCGCACACCGCCTGGAATGTCTGCTCGATAGTTCTCTGTGAAACCGGATGTCCCGGGTCTAGAGGCTTTTCTCTGCTGTGCAGCAGAATGCACGCCGGCCGCTCTGCACGCAGGCGTATCTCCTGGATCTGTGCCTGCTCTGACGGCGTCAGCTGCTGTATCCGGCTGCGCACCTGCTGCGGCAGACAACGCAGTACATTTTGTATCCCTTGCTGTTCCATACGTCCTCCTGTTGGTCATGGGCTGTGCCCTGTGTTTGTCCCATTCTATGCACGGCGGCGGACGAGTATGCAAAAAACCTCCGTGCGCCGGTTGGGTGTCCGGTACACGGAGGTTTTGGGGTATTCTATTACAAATAAAATCTACAGCGTCAGCTGCATCCGGATATGCGGAATACCATCTTCCAGAAATTCTTCCGATGTTTGGTGAAAACCTGCTTTTTCATAGAGACGGCGTGCGTAAGTCTGCGCTTCGATAGTGATTTTATCTGCACCAAATTTTTCTTTTGCAATATTGACCGCAGCAGCAACAATTTTACTTCCCAATCCGCACCGGCGCTTTACTGCGATCACACGCCCGATTGCGGCAGAATCGAAAGTCACACCCGGCGGCAGCACCCGTGCATAGGCTTTGATTCCGGTTTCATCTTTGAGCCACACATGATAAGCGGCTCTATCTGCGTCATCTGCCTCCTGATACGGACAATTTTGCTCCACAACGAAAACAGAGATCCGCAGTTTATAGATCTCAAATAATTCTTCCGCACTTAACTCGGAAAAATGTTTTACAATCAGTTCCATTCTGTCTCTCCACAATTCCACTGTATTTTACATATGCTGCCGGCAATACTTATGCACCCAGTCAAATGTGTCTTCCTTGCAGTCGGTTTCCTCTACATACTGAAAATATTTTTCGGCAAGTGCATCATCAGAAAGCCGTTCCAATTTGCTTTTTTCACAGACGTTTTTTCTCAGCAGATACTGCTCGTATGCTTCTATCCAGACAGGCCCTCTTGCCATACCGCTGTCATCTCCTTATTTTGCCGATTACGAATCCCGATTCTCTATTGCATAGACCACGCAGGCAATTCCGGCGATCATCGAAAACAAGATTGCTCCACCCATTGCCTCGTCCAAGACTCCCCCAAAGAAAAGACCGACGATTCCGGCAAGGCACATCACGATAACGGATACAATTGTTCGAAACTTTTTCATGTTTGTTTTCCTCCGTCAATTATTTTCTCCTGCCGCACGATGCAGGTTGGAAATTATAGCTATGAACGTCCTTTTTCACTGCTTTTAGGTGGACGAACATATTGTAGCATCTCTTCTTCACAGGCACCAAATTTCAAATAATTCGATTTTGCTTCATTTAGAGTTATTCCATGATTTGATCCGCTGGGGTCGTCATTAGAAGCAATAAGCGGATCATTTTCCCAAAAACAAACAGGGCAAATAAATCCCCAATCTTCCGCCGGCGGAACATTATATGTAAAATATGAACAGCACGGACATTGATATTTTTTCAAGTACACGCACCTCCACAACTTGTAATTTCACGCATTGGCTGACCTCTCCATGTTCGGCATTGTGATTTGGATTTCAGAAATACAAACTGAAATTTCTATTTGCGCTCCCACACCATTTCATAATCCTTTTCACCAGTATCCTCGTCCAGACTTTCACATTGAATGCGGAAACCTTCTCTACGGTAAAAGTGTATTGCCCGTGTGTTTTTCTGGTACACATTCAAAGTCAATCTGGCTTTTCTGTCTTTTATGTAATCCAACAGCAGTTTTCCAACGCCTTGCGACTGCATTTCATCTGAAACAAAAATGCCTTCGATATATTCACCGTTTAATCCAATAAAACCTTGTATCTTTCGGTCTGTTTCATATACATAAACTTCTGCCTGTGACAGCATCGCTTTTACCAGAGCGACATTATCTTTCCAGTACTGCGCAGCAATAAAATCATGTGTTTTCAGATTGGTATTCAGCCATATCGCAGCAACTGGATCCACATCTGAGTTTTGAAGTCCTCTTATCTGCATAATTGTCATCCTGTTTCTGATTCCCCGCATCAATCTCTCGCATACACCACCAGCAGATCGCCCCTGCCCACAGTCACCACTGCATTTTCTGCCAGGATCTCATTGCTGACACCCAGCGGAAACGCATTGGAAAACTTCCCGTGGCACAGCGGATACGCCACGCCTTCCAGCGTCACGTCCTCGCACTGCTCCGTCATGGCAAACAGGGAAAAGTACATCCCGTCCCGTCTGGGATAAACTGCCGTTCCGCCACGCTGGAGTGTGACCCAGTGGGCATGGTCAACCAGCACACCCTGTGCGCCGTGGTCTGCCAGAAAGCGGAGCATCTGAAGATTTGCCACAGTGTGATCCAGTCTGCCGCCCAGCGCACCGTAAAACACCAGCCGCCGGCAGCCCTTGGAAAGCGCATACTTCGCCGCCAGCAGAATATCCGTATCGTCTTTCATGGGGGAAAACGGTTCCACATTTTCCCCCTCCGGCACACTGCCCAGGGAGTCAAAGTCACCCACGATCCAATCCGGCACAACACCAAGCGCCTGCGCCAGTTTCACCCCGGCATCCGCACAGACGTAGAGGTCTGCCGCCGGGACAGGAGGCTGTTGCTCCGGTTGCACCGGCGCTCCGGCAAAAATCACTGCCTGTTTCATGATTCCCACGCCTTTCGCTGTTTTGCCGTCTGGTACAGAGAAACATAAGCGTCATGACGGCTCTTGGCAATTTTTCCTGCCCGGACTGCCTCCACCACGGCACAGCCCTTTTCGCACACATGGGCGCAGTCACTGAACCGGCACTGCCCCAGATAAGGTCGGAACTCCGGGAAACAGTCGGCGATGCAGTCCTTGTCCATCTGAAGATACTGTTCCACCTCAAAGGTAGAAAAGCCCGGCGTGTCTGCCAGATAGCCGCCGGCGCAGGGATAAAGCTGCACCTGGCGTGTGGTATGTTTTCCTCGTCCCAGCTTTTCGCTGATCTCTCCGGTGGCAAGCTGGAGTTCCGGGGCAATGGCATTGAGCAGCGTAGACTTTCCCACACCGGAATTGCCGGTCATCATGCTGATCTTTCCGTCCAGCAGCTTTGCCACATTGTCGATGGTCTCCGGCTTGTCATAATCCACCAGATACACCGGGATGCCGGCATCAGCGTACAGCGATTCCAGCTTTTCGCCCCTGTCAAGGTCAACCTTTGTCAGGATCACAGCCGGTTGGATATCCTGGTATATCGCCACCGTGAGAAACGAATCCAACAGCAGCAGGTTCGGGGTCGGGTGACAGGTAGAAGTCACAAAAAAGATCTGATCCAGATTCGACACCGGCGGACGCAGGATACTGTTTTTCCGGGGCAGGATCTCTGAGATCACGCCGTCCTCGGACAGCATAACGTAGTCGCCCACGTAGGGTGTGATGCCACGCTTGCGGAATATGCCTCTTGCTTTACAGGTGCAGATACCGGAAGAGGTCTCTACCGTATAGAGACCTCCCACCGATGTGATAATTCTGCCCTGTGCATTTTCCGGAATGGAAACAGGGAGTTTTGTCATCGCTTTATTCTACCTCCCCGGCGTTGTCCGGCGCAGCAGTTTCCGCAGGAACAGTCGTTGTTACCGGCACAGTCGGCACAGCGACACCTTCAATGGCTCCTGAAATGTTTTCGCTGGATGCCGTAAATTTCTTGCCGGCAAAATCAAACGTATACGTACCGAGAACTTCTGTCTTGCCGCTCTGGGCGCTGGTGATGGAGACCTTTACGGTCTTGCTGCCCTTGCCCTTGACCTTTACGCTGACAGATGCGTCTGTCAGACTCTCTGCCACAAACTGACGGGATGCGATCACGCCGTCCTCATCTGTGGTAAAACTCAGCGTGTACATGCCGCTCATCTCAGAGACCGGCAGGTTTTCCAAGCCATAAGTCACTTCGCCCTCTGGCTCTTCGCCGTTGCTGACGGTCAGCTTAACGGTCGAACCGGAGACAACTACCTTGCCCGGCTCCGGATCCTGCTCTGTGACAATGCCCTTTTCCTCTGTAGAGGGTGCTTCTGTCACTTCCAGCTTGAGTCCTCGGCTGTCCGCCTCTTTCTTTGCATCCTCCTGGCTCATGCCGATAAACTTCGGTACATCTGTCTCATCGACTGCAATGCCCTGGCTGACATAGATCACAACGTTCGAACCTACGGCAACCTCTTCATCCTTGCCCGGTTCGGTGCGGATGACGTGGTCTGCCTCGATGTTTTCCTCAGAAGTACTCTGTGTCTTTTTCTGCTCTGCGGTCAGACCCAGCGCCTTCAGCGCATCCTCTGCCTCCTGTGCCGTATAGTTGGTCAGATCCGGGATCTGCACCTTCTGGATGCCCTTGCTGACAGCGACTGCCAGTTCGATCTTGCCGTCCTTGTTCTTCTTCACGAACTGACCTGCCTCAACATTCTGCTTATAGATGATGTTTTCTTCGTATTTGTCCGTATATTCCTGCTCTGCCACTTCAAACTCAATGTTGGGATAGTTCAGCACAGCATCGTCATAGTTCATGCCAATGACCTTCGGCACTTCATCGGTAGAGCCGCTGGAACCGTTTGTTCCCTGTCCCACCAGCAGGAAGATCACGATTGCTGCCACAACGACCACAACGATGGTCACGGCAGTCAGAATCGGAACGACCAGCGACTTGGACTGTTCCTGCTCCGGCTCGTTTTCCTCCCGGTAGTTGTTTTCATAGTAGTCCGGTCTGCTGCCGGAATCGTATCCGTTCCGACGCTGGGGCGTCCGGTTCCGGTTCTCTTCCGGCGGTGTGAAATACTGGGTCTGTTCCGGCGCATTGTAATAGCCGAAGATGATCTGGTTGTTTGCCTTGAATGCCTCAATGTCCCGGATCATATCCGCTGCCGTCTGATACCGCTTTGCGGAGTCCTTTTCCATGGCGTGCATGATGATCTCTTCCAGACCAGAAGGAATGTTCGGGTTGATATCTCTGGGGCGCACGGCAACATTCTGCATATGCATCACAGCGATAGAGACCGGGTTATCCGTGTCGAAAGGCTTTCTGCCGGTGAGCATCTCATAGAACATAACACCGACGGAATAGAGGTCGCTCTTGGCATCGGTCACATCGCCACGAGCCTGCTCCGGGCTGATATAATGCACCGTACCGATTGCCTGGTCTGTGGCAGTCCGGCTCTCTTCCCGGGCAAACTTTGCAATGCCGAAGTCCATGACCTTGATCGTGCCGTCTGTCAGCAGCATGATGTTCTGGGGCTTGATATCCCGGTGAACAATGCCACGGCTGTGGGCGTGCTGGAGCGCACGGAGGATCTGGATGACAAAGTGTACGGCATCCTTCCAGTTCAGCACGTGTTCGCTGTCGATGTAATCTTTCAGGGTAATGCCGTCAATGTACTCCATGACGATATACTGCATCTTGTCTGAAAAGCCCATATCGTAGATCTTCACGATATTGGGATGGGACATCATGGCGATCGCCTTGGATTCGTCCCGGAACCGGCGCTGGAACTCTTCGCTTTCGGAATATTCCTGCTTGAGGATCTTTACAGCGACCACACGGTTATCCAGCACATCTACTGCACGGTAAACATCTGCCATGCCGCCTTCGCCGACCAGTTCCGTCAGTTCATAGCGGCCATCCAGTCGGGTTCCTATGAGTTTATCCTTGTCCATCGTTCTCATTCCTCCGTATTATGTGAAACAGTTGCCAGTGCAACTGAAATATTATCCCGTCCGCCTTTTTCCAGTGCGGCATCGATCAGTTTCTGCGCCGTCTCTTCATCCGAGAGATCCTCTTTCAGAATCGTTTCGATCTCTGCATCCGAGCAGAAACCGGAAAGTCCGTCCGAGCAGAGCAGCAGCCGGAACGCCTGGTCTTTTTCCAGATCAATGCGGAAAAAGTCCGGGCAGACCGTCCGTTCTACGCCCACCGCCTTCATCAGCATATGTCGCTGAGGATGGGTCTCCATCTCTTCTTCTGTGATCTCGCCCTTTTCCATGAGCATATGCACGACCGTGTGATCCGTCGTCACCTGTTCCATCCTGCCGCCGGTGAGAAAATACGCCCGGCTGTCGCCCACATTTGCCACTGCCACATATTCCGGCGCAACAAAAGCCGCAACACAGGTCGTTCCCATGCCGAAGTTCTGATAGTCCATCCTTGCGGTCGTATACACCACGGAATTCGCCGCAGAGACAGAGGACAGCAGCAGAGACCGGATGCTGTAGGCATCCATATCCTCTGTGTAGCTCTCCTCAAAATGTTCGAAAAAGACATCGGTCGCCATGGAGCTTGCCTTGCTGCCGGAACGTTCACCGCCCATGCCGTCGCAGACGATCAGCAGCAGATTTTCTCCATACTGACGAATCCCGACACGATCCTGATTCTCGTCCCGGACATAACCGATATGGGTTTGCGATGCACTCGTCAATTGTACCACCTCCGTAAAGGTTCCCTGTTACAGAACGCACTGCCGCCGGACTGTCCGGGGCTGCGTTCCGGAAAAAAGCTTTGAAAAGTTAAGACAACACCGCACAAAGCTTGTGCTATTGCATACAAAGCCGTCAGACAGGCTTTGTGCAGTGCTGCCTTAAGTGGATTCCTGCACAGCGTTTCTCTGTGCGTCGGCATCCCGCCGCAGCTGTCCGCACGCCGCCTGGATATCACTGCCCAGGGTACGGCGGATAGTGGCGTTGATTCCCAGTGCCGTCAGTTCCTTCTGAAACCGCTCCACATCCTTCCGGAACGACCGGAACGAGCGTTCCTTGATGGGATTTACCGGGATCAGATTCACATGGCACTGCATTCCGTGCAGCCGTTTCGCCAGCTTGCCGGCATCTGCCCTGGTGTTGTTGACACCGTTGATGACGGCATACTCAATGGTCACACGTCTGCCGGTGGTGTCGAAATAGTACCGGCAGGCATCCAGCAGCTCCTCCACCGGATACCGCCGGTTCACCGGCATGATCTCGCTGCGGCGCTGATTCTCCGGGCTGTGCAGGGAGACGGAAAGCGTCACGCCCAGCCGCAGGTCTGCCAGCTGACGGATCTGCGGCACAAGTCCGCAGGTAGAGAGCGCCGCATGGCGCAGGCTCATGTTCATGCCGTCCGGATGGGACAGGAGCCGGAAAAACTGCACCACGTTGTCAAAGTTGTCCAGTGGCTCTCCAATGCCCATCAGCACAATGCTGTCGATGCGGCATCCGGCATCCCGCTGGGTCTCATAAATTTGCAGCAGCAGTTCAGACGGCTGCAAGTCCCGGACATAGCCGGCGATGGTGGATGCGCAGAACTGACATCCCATCCGGCAGCCCACCTGGGTGGAGATGCAGAGACTTTTTCCATGGTGATAGTCCATGAGAACCGTCTCCACAAAGTTACCGTCCGGCAGTTCATATAAGTATTTTACCGTATCATCGGCAGAAGATGCAAGCTTTCTTGCAATATTTAGTCTATTTATACAAAATTTTTCGTTCAGTTTCTGCCGCAGTTGGAGAGAAAGTGTAGTCATTTGGGCAAAATCCGTCACCTGTTTCTGATGGAGCCAGGAAAAAAGCTGTTTTGCCCGGAATTTCGGCTCGCCCATTTCCGCCAGATACTGCCCCAGCGTCTCCGGGGACAAGGATAAAATGTCGATTTTTTCCATGAAAATGCTCCTTTCAGAAAGTTTATGCCGGGTGACGGTCACGAATGCTTTCTCCGGAACTTCGCCACAAAGAATCCGTCGCTGCCGAACATCTCCGGCAGGATGGTCACCATCGGCTGTGCCAGTGCGCCGCCCAGTTCCGGATATACCGGCTCGGGGACAAACTCCGGATGTTTCTGCAAAAACGCCTTTGCCACATTCTCATTTTCTTCTTTGAGAATGGTACAGGTGGAATATTGCAGGATACCATCCGGCTTGACATACCTGGCACCGTTTTCCAGGATCGCCAGCTGTAACTGCGGCAGCTGTGCCAGATCCTCCGGCGATTTTTCCTTGACCTCCGGCTTATGCCGCAGCACGCCGATGCCGGAACAAGGCACATCACACAGCACACGGTCTGCACCGGCGTATTCCTCCCGGAATTCTGCCGCATCGCCCTGGGATGCCGTCACGTTTTGCAGTCCCAGGCGCTTGACGTTGTCCTGGATCAGCTTGACCCGATGCGCCGCCAGATCAAAGGCGTACACCATGCCGGACTGCGCCATGCCTGCCGCAATGGTACAGGTCTTTCCGCCCGGTGCGGCACAGAGGTCCAGGATCGTTTCCCCGGGTTTTGCGCCCAGCGCCAGAGCACAGATCTGGGAAGAGAGATCCTGCACATAAAACCAACCCTTGCGGAATTCCGGCAGCTTTCGGATATCGCCGGTGTGCAGCTCATATGCGCCGGGCAGATTTGTGGGACTGACGGCATCTCCCAATGCCTGTTCCAGTTCTGCACCGGTACACGCCGCCGGATTCTGCCGGATAAACCGGTTTGCCGGCTGCAAAGCGTCCGCCAGAAATGCACGGGTCGTCTCTTCTCCATAGGCATCCAGCAGCTTTTCCAGCAGCCACTGCGGTACCGCATATTCCACTACCATTGCCGCCTTTTTCCCCTTGGGATACGGCACTTTGCACTCGTCCCGGAGAAAGCCGCGCAGCACAGCGTTCACAAAGCCGGATGCGCTGGCTTTCCGGCAGGTTTTCGTCAGCTTTACGCTCTCATTGACTGCCGCACGGGACGGGATCTGGTCGCAGTACAGCAGCTGATAAATGCCCAGACGAAGAATGTTCCGCACGGTACAGTCCAGCTTTCGCAGCGGCTGCTTGCTGTAGTGGGAAATCACCGCATCCAGGGTAATACGCCGTTCGATCACGCCGTAATACAGAGATGCGCAGAGCCGTTTATCCCGGTCGTCCAGCTGCGACTGGGACAGTGCGCTGTCCAGCAGCAGGTTGGAATAGCTCTGCTCCTGTTCGGTTCGGTTCAGCAGCTGTACTGCCAGTTTTCTTGCACTCATCTTCGGTTGTTCCTCTTTGAAATGTTCAGCAGACGAATCAGCTGCAAAATGCTGTTGAGCAAGGCTGCCACATAAGTAAGCGCCGCCGCTGTCAGCACCTTCCGTGCCTTGGTCAGTTCCTCACCGGATAAAATGTACCGGCTTTCCAGCGTCTGCATGGCACGGCTGCTGGCGTTGAATTCCACCGGCAGTGTCACCAGCTGGAAGAATACGATAAGAGAAAACAGCAGGATTCCAGCCATTTGCAGGGGCATTCCGGCGTAGGAATTGCTAAAGATCATGCCCAGCAGAAAGACGATATACCACAGCCGGGAACCGATCTGTGTCACCGGGATAATGGCGCTGCGCACCTGCATGGGAAAATAGTCCACGGAATGCTGCACCGCATGGCCGCACTCATGGGCAGCGACACCGATCGCCGCCACCGAGGTGGAATCATGCACGCTGTCTGACAGCCGGATCACATTGCCCTTCGGGTCGTAGTGATCGGTCAGATTTCCGCTGACCCGTTCGATCCGGATCTGATATAAACCGTTGTCGTCCAGAATCTGACGTGCCACCTGCGCCGCCGTCAGTCCACGGCTGTTGTGGTCGTTCTGATACCGGCGGAATGTGGATTTCACATTCCAGGATGCCCACAAGCTGACAACCAGTCCGATCAGTACCAGACCATATCCAACGTCAAACCATCCGCCATAAAACAGCATAAGATTCCCTCACTCTCTCTGGTTTATCCCAGTTTTTCACCTTTTTCCAGTTTCTTTCCACGCAGAAAATCTGCCGTCTGCATCCGGCGCTTGCCTTCCGGCTGGATCTCCGTAAAACGCAGTCCGTTTCCGTCGCCGCAGGCAACCACAAACGCCGCCGGATCTGCAATGGTTCCGGCATCGCCGGAGACGCCCTCGACCACACGGGAGCCGTAGACCTTCAGACGCTTGCCCTCCAGCTGGGTGAACCCTGTGATGCCACGAATCAGATTATGCAGTTCTGCCGCCGGACGGGTAAAGTCCAGCGCAGACATTTCCTTGGTGATGCGTGACGCATAGGAGGACTGTGCATCGTCCTGGGGTGTGCCGTGGAGTGTGCCAGCCTCCAGCTGTGCCAGCGTCTCCTCCAGCGTTTCCACGCAGAGTTCCGACAGACGGCTGTACAGCTCTTCTGCGGTCTCTTCCGGACCGATCGCTGTTTCCTTTTTCACCAGCATATCACCGGTGTCCAGTCCCTCTCCCATCTGCTGTGCCGTCACGCCGGTCTTTGTTTCGCCGTTCAGAATCACCCACTGAATGGGTGCTGCGCCACGGTATGCCGGGAGCAGGGATGCGTGAAGATTGATACACCCATACTTTGGCAGTTCCAGCACCTCTTTCGGCAGAATCTGTCCGTATGCCAGAACGACAATGAGATCCGGATTCAGCTGGCGCAGGGTCTCCAGCGCCGCTGCGGCATCTTCGCCCTTTCGCAGCGACAGGGGCTGATATACCGGAATGTCATATTCCAGCGCCGCCGCCTTGACTGCGGTGGGGATGGTATGGTGACCACGTCCCTTGGGACGGTCGGGCTGGGTCAGAACGCCCACAACCTGGTGCTTGCTCTCTGCCAGATACCGCAGTGTCGGCACGGCAATATCCGGCGTTCCCATATAAACGATTCTCATGCTTCTTCCAAATCCTCCGGGTCTACAAATTCCTCTACCACATCAATGAACAGCTGACCGTCCAGATGTGCGTTTTCGTGACAGGTACACTGTGCGCCCAGTCCGCTGAGTGTCATCTCGTACCACTCACCCTTCCGGTTCTGCGCCCGGAACTTGCACTTGTTCGGGCGTGTCACATAGCCCCATTTATTCGGCACAGAAAGGCAGCCCTCCAGAACGTGCTGCTTTCCGCTGGTTTTCAGAATTTCCGGGTTGATTGCCTCGATCTTCATCTCGCCCAGGTGCATAATGAAAAAGCGGCGGCAATAGCCTACCTGGGGCGCAGCCAGACCGACACCGTTCGCCTTGTCCAGAGTCTCGTGCATATCGTCCAGCAGCTGGTTCAGCTTGTCCCCGAACTCCGTCACCGGGCGGCATTTCATGCGCAGGATGGGATCTCCTTCTTTTATAATACGTCGAATTGCCATAATGATTCCTCCATATTGTCTTCACCGGCGCTCAGACGCCGACATCACCATTCATATCCGCATACAGATGCACTCTCGCAAAGCACCGGTCTGCCCCTGCCTCTGTCAGCACCGCCCGGATCAGCGAGCGGTACGGCTGGGTGTTTTTGCACTTGATGACCAGCTGATAGCGGAACTTTCCGTTGACCCGCCCATAAATGCAGGGAACCGGTTCCAGCACCCAGATGGGATAGGAAAAGCCGGTTTTCCGGATCTGCGCTTTCAGCACATCTGCCGTGTGCATCGCCGCCGTCCGCACTTCCTGTTCCCGCATTCCGGTAAAGCCGATGACGCAGATATCGCAGATCGGCGGAAAGATCAGCTGACGGCGCAGTGCGATTTCCTGGGCATAAAACTCCGGATACGCCTGCTGTGCCGCAAGCCGCAGAACATAGTGATCGGGCATACTGGTTTGCAGGATGGCACGTCCGGTCTTATCGCCTCTGCCGCCTCTGCCCACCACCTGGGTGACCAGGGAAAAGGTTCGCTCATAGCTGCGGAAATCCCCGGCATACAGCGCCTTGTCCACGGACAGGACGCCTACCAGCGTCACGTTTGGAAAATCCAGTCCCTTTCCGATCATCTGCGTTCCCAGCATGATGTCATACTTTCCGCTGCGGAACTCGTTGAACCGTTCCTCATAGGCATACCGGGACATGGTGGTGTCGGCATCCATCCGGAGAACACGGGCATCCGGCACAATGGCTTTCAGTTCCTCCTCCAGCCGCTGTGTGCCGAATCCCATTTTCCGCAGATGCTCACCGCCGCAGGACGGACAGTGCGTCACCATTTCCTGGGTATGTCCGCAGTAATGGCACATCAGGCTGTCATTGACCTTGTGGTATGTCATAGGAATGCTGCAATTGGGACAGTACACCGGCTGGTTGCAGGAAGCACAGCTAATGATCGTATGATAGCCCCGGCGGTTCAGCAGCAGCAGCGACTGGTTCCCGGCGTCCAGATTCTCCCGGAGCGCCTGTGCCAGTGTTTCCGAAAACATCCCGTCATTTCCGGCAGTTCTCTCTTCCTGCATATCCACGATCTCCACCTGCGGCAGCGGCGCCTGGTTATACCGCTGTTTCATTTCCAATAGGGTATAGACACCACGTTTTGCATAGTAATAGCTTTCCACAGACGGTGTCGCCGATGCCAGCAGCAGCGGACACTGGTGCGTCTGACAGCGTTTTTTTGCCACAGAAATGGCGTGATACCGGGGCGCACTGTCGGATTTATACGTCCGCTCGCCCTCTTCATCCACCACGATCAGTCCCAGATCCTGCACTGGTGCAAAGACAGCACTTCTCGTGCCGATGATGATTTTCGCCTCGCCGGATGCGATGCTGCGCCAGGTCTCACTGCGCTGTCCCAGAGACAATTCGCTGTGGATCACCGCAACAATATCCCCGAACAGGCTGTAAAACCGTTCCATGATCTGCGGTGTCAGCGCAATTTCCGGCACCATCAGGATCACCTGTTTGCCACGCTGTACCACTGTGTCGATCAGTCGGATAAACACGCTGGTCTTGCCGCTGCCGGTCACGCCGTGCAGCAGAAAGCAGTGCATTCCCTCTTCCAGGGCTGCGACCATCCGGTCATAGACTGCCTGCTGTTCCGCAGACAGGATGATATCCGTGGGCTGTTGAGTTTGTCCGCCACTTGCATACGAGTGCATCGGCGGTTTCACCGTATAGCTTTCCACTACGCCGTTCTGCACCAGCTTTTTTGCCACAGCCGATGTCACGCCGCTGAGATAGCACGCCTCCTTTTCCGAAAGCGCATCTACCTCCTGCAAAATGCGTACCAGCTTCTGCTGTGTCTTGGTCACCGGCGGCAGCGCATCCGGCGGCACTGCCATCCGGAGCATCTTGATGCCGGTCTGTCCGTGAGTCTTTTCCTTTACCGTTTCCACCCGGCGCAGAAAGCCTTTCTGCACCAGAGATTCCACGATTTTCTTGCCCTGGACATCGGCGTCCGCCAAAATGCGGCGAAACTCCTGCTTGTTCTTAGCACGGCGCAGAAAGAACAGCACGTGTTCCTCTGCCTCAGTCAGAGCCGTCTCCGGCTGCGGCGAGACAAGTGTGATCGTCTCCACCAGCTGCACCTGCATTCCAGCAGGCAGGATGGTGCGCACTGCATCGTAATAAGTGCAGAAAGTCATTTCCTTGAGCCAGAATACCATGTCCAGCATCTCCGGAGAGAGGATCGGCTGTTTGTCCACCACGGACAGCACTGGTTTCAGCTGCTGTTCCGTCTGCACTTCCTGTGCAGCAGACAAAACGATCCCCACACGCTTGGCATTGCCCTTTCCGAACGGTACAACGACCCGGCATCCCACCGGGATTTCCCGGGTGGACACATAGGAAAACAGACGGTCAAACGTGTAGGATGCAGCACAGACGGCAACGCCTACGCACCAGATGTGCGGCAGTTCCTGTGTTTCCATTCTGCCTTAGTGCGGCAGTTCTTCGTCGTCCACGATGCGGTACTTTCCGGCAGCCAGTTCCCGGATAGCGGTCTTTACCGGCTTTTCTTCCAGGGTCTTGCCTTCCTCGTAGAGTTCATCGGCAATCTCACGGGCACGCTTTGCCACGCCGATCACCAGAGAATAACTGCTTTCGTTCTTTGTAATCAACTGATTTACAGACGGTCTTAACATATTCATTTTCTCAGCACCTCTTCAATTTCTTCCAGATTTTTTTCGGTTTTATGGGATTCTGCGCACAGGATCGCCTTGACATCGGCAATCGCCGTGGACAGATCATCATTGATGACAATATAATCGTACTTGGCAGCCGTGCCCAGTTCCCGTCTTGCCTGTGCAACACGTTTCTGCACGACCTCTTCTGCCTCAGTACCTCTACCACGCAGACGCTGTTCCAGTTCCGACAGAGACGGCGGCAGGATGAACACAAAGACTGCATCCGGACGAGCCGCACGGACTTTCATTGCGCCCTCGACCTCGATCTCCAGGATGACGTTCTGTCCTTTGGCAAGGTGTTCCTCCACTGGCTGTTTCGGCGAGCCGTAATAATGCTCACAGTAGCCGGCATATTCCAGAAAGCCGTCCTCTGCGATCAGCTTTTCAAACGCCTCGTTGGTCATGAAACGGTAATTCACGCCGTCCACTTCGCCGGGACGGGGCGCACGAGTGGTTGCCGAAACAGAGTAGTACAGATTCGGGTCTTTCAGCACCTCCGCCAGAATCGTTCCCTTGCCGCAGCCAGACGGACCGGAGACGACAAACAATGTTCCTTTTTTCATGCTGCACACTTCCTTTATTCGATGTTCTGGATCTGTTCCCGGATCTTTTCGATTTCCGATTTCATATCCACTACCAGCTTGGTGATTTCCAGAGACTGTGACTTCGAACCGGTGGTGTTGACCTCCCGGTTCATTTCCTGCACCAGGAAATCCATCTTTCTGCCTGTGGGTTCCGTGCTTTCCAGGAATCCCCGGAACTGGGCAATATGGCTATGCAGCCGCACCAGTTCTTCATCCACGGCGATTTTTTCTGCCACTACAGCAGTTTCCGTCACCAGACGGGACTCCTCCACTGTGCGGTCACCCAGCAATTCTGTGATTTTCTTGTACAGCTTATCGTAATACTGCTGCACCGTTTCCGGAACAAGCTGTTCCACACGGTTGGTCATGGACTCCAGATTTTCCAGATGAGATGCCACATCCGCAGCCAGCCGTTCACCCTCTGTCTGACGCATGGTCACAAACTGCTGCAGCGCCTCGGTCACGACCGGCTGCACCTCCGACCAAATCACATCGGCGTCTTCTGCAACCTGCTGCACCTGGAACGCATCCGGAATGCGGAGCAGTGTGGAAAGCGGCAGTGCATCTGTCGCACCGCCGGACTCGCTTCCCGCAGTTCCCAACACGATCTGATTTTTTGGAAGACCGGATTCCCGGAGCAGTTCGTTTTCCGCTGCAACAGCACGCAGGTATGCCATCACCACATCGTGGTTGATCTCCACCGTCGTATCCTTGCTGCCGATGGACTGCATGGTGAGCGCAACCTCAACCTTTCCACGAGAGACTGCCTGCTGCACCTGTTCCTTGATCTTTCCCTCCAGATAGCTGAAACTGCGGGGCAGACGCACACTGGTTTCCAGATAACGGTGATTCACCGAATGCACTTCCGCAGTGATCTCATAACGTTCCGTCCGAGCCGTAGCACGCCCGTAACCCGTCATACTTTTCACTTCTGTCACACTCCTTATGAAACTGCACGTAACCCATGCAATAATATTCCATAGTATCTTATTATAGCATTTTCACGAAAAAAAATCAAGTCAAATGCAGAAACTTTTTTCCATACAAAAAGCGCCGCAGCATATTTCAGCTGCGGCGCTTTTCTATTTACGGAAATCGTTTACAAAAACGATCTCAATTATGCGTTCAGATCAGAAGATTCCGGCAGAGCCTTGATGATGTGTACCAGGAACTTCAGCAGAGCGGTAGCATCGTTACCGTCGATCTCGCCGTTCTGATCGTAGCAGTCACCGTTCAGAGTCTGCTGTGCGTTGAAGTCAACTGCGTTTGCAGCCTTCTTGTTCAGCAGAACAGCGTCAGTGATGTCTACACGACCGTCCAGGTTGGTATCACCAAGCAGAACATCGCCCGGAGTTACAGAACCGCTGGTTACGCTGCTGGTTGCAGTTGTCTCAGTCTCAGTTGTGCTGCTCTCGATAGTGTCACTTGTCTCAGTGGTAGAAGTTGTAGTTGCTGTAACAGTTACAGTTACTTCAACAGTCTCGCCGTCCTTAGAAACCTTGATGGTGGTCTCACCAGCAGAAACGCCGGTTACAGTACCATTTTCGTCAACCTTAGCGATAGAATCATCAGCGGTCTCGAATGTGCAGCCATCCTTGTTCGGCTTCAGAGTCTCAGTCTCGCCTACACCAACGGTGATGTCAGACGGAGTAACCTTCAGGCTGTCAGACGGATCCTCAGCGTCATCAACCGGCATATCCGGATACAGCTCATACATAGTACCCAGAGCCATCATGATGTCGCCAGCATGCCAGAATCTGTGCAGAGTGAAGTAGTAGTTATCGGTGTTGCCATCCTTCTTGTAGTACTTCTCAGCTTCCTGATACATCGGAGACATCTTGTAGTTGGAGCGGATGTCTACGAATGCTACGCCGTCCTTGACTACGTCACCGTTCGGCATCTTACCAGTGTAACGATCAGCAGCCAGAGTCTTGCCCTCACCATTCTGCGTAGAACCGTTCGGCAGAGCCAGCTTGGTCTCCCACAGTCTCGGCAGGTTGGTATTATGGTCGGAAACGCCCAGACCGATATCATCACGATACTTGTTCCACTCTCTGTCGAGGAGCTGTTTGCCCAGGTACAGGGACTGCTGTGCCAGTTCTGTAGCAGATGCAGCAGATGCAGTGGTCTTGTTCTCATAGGAAGTCTTTGCAGCAGCGATGTCGTCAGTCTTAACGCCCTTTGCCTTTGCATAGTAGATCAAAGTGTTTGCCAGAGAAGATACACAACCCAGGTCGCCGTCGCCATAGCCAACGATGGTGCAGGTCAGGTTGTTGTTATCCTGGTACTTACCGGTCCATGTCTCCGGCTGGCCAGACCAGATCAAGCTGGACGGGATGGAGAAGGACTCGCCGTCATCAGTTACACCCTGTGTCAGATCCGGTACAGTGAACTCGGTGTCTGTGGTGTCATACGGTTCATACTTTGCAGAGAATGTCTTGGTTGCATTTGCAGTACCCAGGATGGTGTTGTCCATGAACCAGCCTACCCAGCGATCCAGAACCTTTTCCAGAGCTTCGCTCAGCTTCAGACCAGTGTCGCCAACCATCGGGTCATTTGCATTGTCAGACTTCACAACATAGTACAGTTCAGCCAGACGCTGTACAGCCCATACCTGGTTACCGATCCAGTGGTTCGAACCAGGGTCAGCATATACCGGGTGTTCCAGATAAGCCATGTTGTAGAATGTGGACACATCAGACGGATACTTTTCATAACGTCCCTTCCAGGAGTTAGTGCAGCCGCCGGCGATCGGACCATCCTTAGACATCAGCCACAGGTACAGTTCCATCTGTCTGCTCAGAGACTTCTCGAAGTCTTCAGTAGCGCCCTGTGCCTTCATGCCTGCGTTCAGATTGGAGTCATTTACCAGTGCATAAGCAGCCAGCGGATTCTGGTAGAATTCGTGGCAGTGAGATGCACCGATCTGCCATGCCCAGGAGCCGTCCATTGCGCCGCCCCAGGAGGTGTACCAGTTCATCAGATAATGCTTGCCATTATCAGATCCGCCCTGCTTCCACTTATCCTGGCAGCCGATTTCCTTGTAGTACTTATCGTACATATTATTACGGGTTTCATCACCCATCTTACCAGCCAGTGCGGAGATAGACTGATTACCGCCCCACTTGGAGTTAACAGTCTGATCGCCTACGCCCCATCTGTTTGCATCATAAACAGCCTGGATTGCACGGTCTTCTGCGTCCGGTGCGTTGGTATAAGACCACTGTTCAGCCGGAGTAGCTTCGGTGTTGAAGAAGCCCTTCATACCGCCGTTGCCTCTGATACCATAGGACTTGTGCAGGTCGGTACAAGCGTGCGGGATAGTTTCCCAGCAGGATTCCTGCTCGCCGCGCTGGAAGGTGTTGATCAGTGTGAACTGACCGCCACCGCTTGTAGATACAGCGCTCTGTGCGCCCTGAGAACCGTTTACAGCACCAAAGCCATACCAGTCATCTACGTCTGCCAGCCAGTGCATCAGGTACAGTCCCTTATCACTGCCGTACTGAGAGCAGAAGCTCTGGTGGATCGGGTTCTGTGCGGTATTGCCCTGCGCCATATCGGTCGGGTACATTTCAATCTGTTCCCACTCATCGCTGTAAGTAGCGCTCAGCTGACTGCCCTTCTGCATGAAGTTGCCACCCTGCTGATCCGGGATCATGGTTGCTTCCATGGTCTTCCAAGCCTTAGCCAGGTCGCCGACAGTCTCAGTAGAAGCGTCCTTTACGTTCTTTACTTCAACTTCACCGTTCTTTGCAGCGTTTACGATGTTATCACGCATTGCTGCGGTCCATACCAGGTAGGACAGTGCTTCAGAAGTTGTTTCGTGACCATAGTCCGGAGCCTCGATACACAGATCTTCTACCGAGTGATACGGGATGCCCAGACCGTCGGAAACGGTGTTCGTGCTGGACATATAGCCGTTCTGTACACCGTTGGTAACAACGTCATCGTACAGGGACATAAAGCGCTGTGCATAGGACTTGTCGCCGTATGCCTCGTCTTTGGTTCTGGTACCAGCGGCAGCAGATGCAGCGGTCGGCAGAACTGCCGAGCAAGTCATTGCAGCAGCCAGAACAGCAGCCAGAAATGTTTTGCTTTTCTTGAATTGCATAGTTTAGGAATTCCCCTCTCTGAAAGATAAATGTAGGAAATGATGATTTCCGCTGTGTTCGCATCCTTTCTTCACGGCAGGATCCGGCGGGCACAGCAGCTTATGTTTTTGAACGCATCCTTTGTCCATTTTCACAGGACACACACAAGGATGCCTTCTTTCATATCAAAAATTATACACCCCTTTCGAAAGTATGTCAACCCTTTGCACAAATTCCAGCTGTGAAATTTTGTATTTTTGTAGCTTTGCCCAGTTTCACGCTCGTTGTTTTGTGCAATATGACCCACATTTTTCTGTCATTGCGCACTTTTTCCGTCTCATTTTGCATTTTCGCCGATTCACCGCCGGATTTTCACAGCACTTTCACACAAATATGCCATACTGCTTTTGCGATACTTACAAGCTTTTCTGACGGTTGCAGAATCCGTTTTATCCATTATTCCCATATTTCATGATACTGTTACACTTTATATATGACAAGAACATATTATTTTGCGATAATAAAATGAGTTGTAAAAAGCCGACAAAACGGCTTTTGCAGAAAGGAGCAATCATATGGTTGAAATTCAAAACCTAACCAAATATTACGGCAGCAAGGCTGCGCTCAAGGGGATCAGCTTTACCATAAAGGAAAATGAGGTGCTGGGCTTTCTCGGACCGAACGGTGCCGGAAAGTCTACTACATTAAATATTATGGCTGGTGTCATCCCTTCCACCGGCGGAACGGTAAAGATCCAGGGCTATGACATTGCACAGCAGCCCGTCAAGGCAAAAAAGTGCATCGGCTTTCTGCCGGAGATCCCGCCGGTATATCCGGATATGAAGGTCCGGGAGTATCTGCACTTCGCCGCTGGACTGAAAGGCATCCCTGCCGCCAAGCGGAAGGGCGAAGTCGAGCGTGTTATGGAACGGCTGAAAATTACAGACGTGCAGAAGCGTCTGATCCGCAACCTGTCCAAAGGCTACAAGCAGCGTGTGGGATTCGCCATGGCGATCCTGGGCGATCCGCCGGTGCTGATCCTGGACGAGCCGACGGTCGGACTCGACCCCACACAGCTGATGGAGGTCCGCAATCTGATCCTGGACCTGCGCCGGAATCATGCCATCATCCTGAGTTCACACATTCTGGGCGAGATCAGTGCCGTCTGTGACCGCATCGTCATTATCAACCACGGTGAGATCAAGGCAGACGATACCATCGAACGCCTGGAAGAGGCAGACAACTCCGGTCTGGTGCTGAAACTGAAGATTCAGGGCAGCTCCAGAGAAGTGCCGAAGATTGCCAGGGCCGTGGAAGGCGTTGTCCGTGTGGACAACATCCAGTTCGTACAGACCGGCATCTACACCTATGATATAGAGCTGGAAAACGACGGTGTCCGGAATGCTTTGCTCTCCGCTCTGCTCCAGCACGGTCTGGAAGTCCTGGAAGTCTCTGCCGAGAAGAAGAATCTAGAACAGGTATTCGTCAAGCTGGTCAACCAAAAGACAAAGCACTCCAGTCTGGAAGATCTGCTCAGCGAAATGGACGAAGAGGCTGCCCAGAAGAGCGGCGATGCTCCGGCAGACGGCGCAGACACACCGGCAGCCGATGCAGACACAGCAGACAGTACGCAGAAAGAGGAGGAATAACCATCCATGTTTGCACTATATAAAAAGGAATTGCAGAGTTACTTTCTGTCTCCTATCGCCTATTTTGTCATTGCCTTTTTCATGGCAACATTTTCGCTGACCTTTATCCAGGACATCGGCAATGTTTCATCATCTACTTATACATTCTCGTTCCCGTCCATCTTTTACGTGAACATTTTCTATTTCATCTTCCTGTTACCGCTGCTGACCATGCGGACATTTTCGGAAGAGCGGAAAAACGGCACGGAGACCCTGCTGCTCTCCAGTCCGCTGAATGTTACCCAGATCGTCATGGCGAAGTTTCTTGCCACTGCCACCATCCTGCTGATGATGCTGGTCGTCTCTCTGTTCTACCCCATCCTCACCTCCATCTACGGCCGTGTGATCTGGTCCAGCCTCATCTGTACCTACATCGGATTCTTCCTGTTCGGTCTGGTCTGCATCGCACTGGGCATCTTCATCTCGTCTCTGACGGAAATGCCGCTGCTGGCAATCCTTATGAGCGAGCTTGCCATGCTCCTGCTGATGCTGATGGACAATCTGAGTGTAAACTCGTTCCTCTCCAGCATTCCGGTGCTGTCCGATGTGCTGAGCTGGTTCTCCAATCAGACGAAGTTTTATGTATTCTCCCAGGGACTGATGCGATTCTCCGATCTGCTGGGTTATTTCACTGAAATCGTCGTATTCCTGATCTGGACTATTATTTCCATTGAAAAAAGACGCTGGAGCCGGAGGTAACTTGCCATGAGTCAAAACAACAAAGAAAAACATTTCCACAACTGGAAAAACACCAAATTTGCCGGCATGGCATGGATTCTGGCAATCCTGGTCCTGGTCATTGCCATTGTATTGAATATGATTATCTCCCGGCTGGATTTCAGCTGGGACATTTCCCCGAACAAACAGTACAGTCTGAGTTCTACCACAGAAAAGTATCTGGATCAGCTGGACAGCGAGGGAAAGACAGTAGACTTCTACGTTCTGACCACGGAAGAGAGCCTGAAAAACGACATGGATTCTCTGACGCTGTACCGTGCGCTGGAAGAATATGATGCACACAAGTCCATCAACCTCATCTGGGTCGATCCGGATACGGACAATGACACCATGGAAAAGATCAACTCCGACAACGCCTTCACCCTTTCTACCGGTGACATGATCTTTATCTGTGACAACGTAAAAAAACGTATTCCAGGTTCTTCCATGTACACCACTTATACAGATGACAACGGCAACACCACCGGCGAGGACTTCAAGGGCGAAAACCTCATCACCGGCACCATTAAGGGTGTAGCAGAAAACCGTACGCCTACCGTTTACTTCCTGTCCGGTCACGGCGAAAAATCCCTGGACAGCTACACTCGTTTTACGACTAACCTGACCAACTACAACTATGCTGCAAAAGAACTGAACCTCTCTGAGGCAGATGCTGTGCCGGAAGATGCAGCCCTGGTGCTGGTCGCAGCACCCACCAAGGATATTACCGACGCAGAATCCGAAAAACTGAACGCCTATCTGGACAACGGCGGCAACATCAGCCTGCTCATGTCCCCCAACGGCGGCAGCTTTGTCTACACCAACCTGGAAAAGATCATGAAGGACTATGGCTTCTACATGGACTACGACCGGGTTTATGAGACAAACAACAACTATCACATTTCCGGTGACGCCTATACCATTCAGTGCGAACTGAACGAACTGGAAGACGACAGCGAGGCGACCGACCTGACCTCCGCACTGGTGGATCAGGGGCTGTACACCTTTATGCCGGAGTCCCGGAGCTTCCGCTATAATGACGAAGGCGGCAAATACACCATCGCTCCCCTCATCACCTCTTATGACAGCGCAGTCGGCGAACCCTACGGCGGCACAAGCGATGACCCGGAGGAAGAAAGCGGTCAGCTCCTGCTGGCGGCACACTCCACCAGCGTGGGCAGAAACGACTCCAAGATGGTGGTATTCGGAAACGCTGAGTTTATCGACGATGAACACGTCAGCGACGATACCGTTATCGTGCCGGTATATCTGTTCCTCAGCACCATCAGCTGGATGTACGACAGCGATATCAACATGGACATCGCAACCAAATCCACGACAAACGACTACATTTCCCTGCAGGATTCCGGATTTGCACAGCGTCTGATGGTAGTTCTCACGGTAGTACCGATCGCAATTATGGCAGTGGGTGTCGGCGTGTGGATCAAGCGCCGTAACTCATAAGCACTGTCTGAGGAGGCAAAACAATCATGAAAAGACAACTCATCATCGGACTGGTGCTGGTACTGCTCATCGGTGTGTGTTTCGGCACATATTTCGGCATCGACCACTATCAGACCCAAAAGGAAAAGAAGGCGGCAGAAGAGGCTGCGGCACTTCAGCTGAGTTCTTTCACGTCCGACGATGTGACCAAGCTGGTGCTGCATACGCCGGAACTGGACTACACCATCGACAAGGATGACGACAGCAAGTGGCAGGTTGCCGAGGGCAGCACCCTGCACATCAACACCTATTATATTGATGCACTCTGCACTTATGGCTGCGGAGTGACTGCCACAAAGGATCTGGGCGCTGCGGATGAAAAGCAGCTGGAGACCTATGGTCTGTCTGATCCGGTTTCCATCGCCTACTACACAGACGATGCGGACAAACCGGTCAAGACACTCTACGTGGGAAAACAGAACCCCACAAACACCAGTTTCTATATGATGCAGGATGATGATGACCACGTATATCTGGTGGATTCTGACACTGCCGGCTATCTCTATGTGACCAAGACGCAGCTGCGGTACCGTTATCTGCTGGACGATCTGAGTTCGTCTTTCACTGCGCTGACGCTGAAACGTGGAGATGAAACGGTCTACACATTTCAGGACATGGACGGCAACTCCGACTGGCAGCTCACAGAACCGCTCAGCACGCCTATCGGGGCAGACAACTCCAAGCTGTCCAACCTCTTCAACAACATCACAGAGCTGGAGGCAGACGACTTCGGCGACAGCGATGTGACGGCAGACAAGTATGCCTCCTATGGCTTTGACAAACCGGCATACACATTCCAGCTCACCCAGGCAAACGGTGACACTACCACCCTACTGGTAAAGGAATTTGACCCGTCTGTTTCTTCCTATGTGGATTGTCTCCGGGTGGAGAGCAACGAGATCCTCAAGATGGACTCCAACTACCTCAGCTTTTTGGAGGACAATGCCTCGGATTATATGCTCAGCACCGTATATAAGGTGAATCTGACAGATATCTCTGCTTTCACCGTGCAATATCACGGTTCGTTCAACGATACCACCCTGGACATCGACCGTAGCTTTACGGCGGACAGCGACAGCGAGACCTACAGCTGTGACGGAAAGCAGATCACAAGTGCAGACACGGAACTGCTGGAATCGTTCCAGACATTCTACACTGCGCTGTCCAATCTGTCCTATGAGTCACTGGACACTGCCGCAGATGTTCCGACTGACACCGACCCGGCGCTGCATCTGACTTATACCATGAAAGACGGCAGCACCCATACCATGGATCTGGTGAAGAAAGACGACACCACCTACTGGGCGTTCATCGACGGAACATTCACCCACGCCGTTGTGCGCCAGCGTGCGCTGAGCGGCGAGGACAAGGTATTGGTTGCCTATACCGCAATGGAAAAGCTGCTGGACGCTGCCGCAGCATAAACGACCGCACAAATCCAGAAAGAGGACACCGGCTGTGACCGATGCCCTCTTTTTTCTGCGCTGTAACAGGCTTTTTTCATGAAGAATTCTTAAAATCCATTGACAAAACGGTAAAAATGGATTATAATTGTAGAGTGCATATTGTTTTCATGATGCAAGGTCTTTCGAAAAGACAATGATATTTTAAGCGGCTTTGTGCAGTGCCGCTTTTCCAACAGAGGTGCAGCAATGAGAGTTCACAAGAAAAAGTCCCGCAGCAATTCAAAAATCTGGATCAATGTCTCCATCGGCGTTTTATGCGGATTCATTGTTCTGGTTTTTCTGATCGTTTTACTGACACAGACCGGAAAGCCGAAAATACAGCAGCAGATCCCTGCGGCAGTCAATGCCCAGAACACTGCCGCTCAGGCAGAAACAGAACCGGCAACAGAGGCTCCCACAGAACCGGAGACTCTGCTGACATATCCCACTGCTGCGGAGAATGTGACCGAACTGACGGCAAACAACATCTCCAGCGAACACGCTGTTCTGCTGGACGTGGACAACAACACCATTCTGGCACAGCGTGACCCGGATGCACGCATCTATCCGGCATCCATGACCAAGATCATGACACTTCTGGTGGCAGCGGAACACATCGAAAACATGGACGACACCTTCACCATGACGTATGACATCATTGCGCCGCTGATCGATGCAGAGGCATCCCGTGCCGGATTCGAAGAGGGCGAGACCGTTCCGCTAAAAGATCTGATGTATGGCATTGCGCTGCCTTCCGGTGCAGATGCGACCACGGCGATCTCTATCTATCTGTGCGGCTCGGAGGACGAGTTTGTTAAGCTGATGAACGAGAAGGCGGAAGAACTGGGACTGGAAAACACCCACTTCACCAACGCCAGCGGTCTGTATGACCCGAATCATTACAGCACAGCCACCGACATTGCCATGCTGATGAGCGCTGTGATGGAAAATGACACCTGCCGTGAGATTCTGGGTACCTATCAGTACACCACCTCGGCAACAGAGCAGCATCCGAAGGGCATTCCGCTGGAAAGCACCATGTTCAGCCGGATGTACGGCAACGAAGTGACCGGCATCACCATTGAGGCAGGCAAGACAGGCTATACCGATGAGGCAGGGCATTGTCTGGTCAGCTATGCCACCGATGCGGACGGCAAACAGTTTATTGCCGTGACTGCAAAGGGTCCCACCTATTGGAGAGCGGTTTTCGATACGTTCGCCATCTACGGTTTGGTACACGACGGCTATCCCATGCCCGACAACCTGGCTGCACAGGAAACCGATGAAAATGGTTCTGCCATTGATCCGACAGAAACTTCCACAGCTCCGGCGGCATAAACCGGAACGGTAATTTTTACAGGAAAGGAGGCTGGTTCCACGCCATGAGCAACCGGAAACAGAGACACCTCAGCCCCGCCGGCTTTCTCCTTGCGCTGGCGCTCCTCATCGTAGGAATATTTGCAGCAGACTATGTCTACCGCCTGTTTTTCCGGAGCAGTACGGAAAATATCATCGGAACCGGCGGCTTTTCAACCACATCTTCCTCCTCCGGAACTGCGTCAGAGGACGGAGAAAATGCAACAGATTCCACAGAAGAGACCCAGCCCAGCGGCATTGTGCTGCAGCTGACAGCAGCCGACCAGGCAAGCGGTCCGCTGGTTCTGGCAGATGCGTCCCATCCCTATACCGGCACTTCTGTATGGAGCGATTTTTCTGCGGTAACAGACGCCAACGTCAAAACACGCAGCACTTCACTGCAAGTTCAGCCGGAGATCATCCAGCCCATCTGTGAGCTGTTTGATGCCTATGCGGCGGCAAACGGCTATGCCAATCTCCAGATCTACAGCACGTTAGACGGCACGCTGGACAGTACCTCCATCTATACCAATATTCTCCCCGACCGCAGTACCGGTTACGGATTCGACATCGGACTCATCACCAGTACGGGAGAAGTTGTCCCCTATATCACCAAGTGCAACGAGTGGATGGTGGCAAATTCCTGGCAGTACGGCTTTGTGCTGCGCTATCCCAGCGACAAGACAGATACCACCGGAACTGCCTATGCACCGCACCATTTCCGGTATGTGGGAAAAATCCACGCTGCGATCATGCACGAGAACAACTTCACGCTGGAGGAATATCTCAATTATCTCCAGAACTATCCGGTAGAGTCGGGCGGTCTGTCCTATTCGGACGGCACACAGTCCTACAGCATCTACTACGTTCCCGCTGATGCCAGCGGCACGACCAAAGTTACGCTGCCAGAAAACACAGTCTATACTATATCCGGTGACAACCGAGGCGGCTTTGTTCTCACCATTACCAACGGCGCAGCATCCGGTGACACCGGGGCAGCGGAGACGACAGCGGCAGAAACGACAGCCGCATATTAAACTGCATCCAAAGAAAATACAAATCCCCCAAAGACGGCGTTTCACCATCTTCGGGGGATTTTTGTAGTTTGTGTATTTGCTTATCAGTTTTTCAGTACATCGCTCCAGGAGACATCCATGCCAACGCCGTGCATCGCAATGTACAGCATTAGATAGAACAGATCCTGGGTGTCCAGCACGCTGTCGTTGTTGATATCCATAAGCAGGATCAGCCAGCGGTTTACGTTAGGATTGTCATTAAATACTACGTCCTTTTCGCCGACTGCTCTTCTCGCAATATACAGCATCAGCTCGAACATATCCTGCGAATCCACACGCCCGTCCATATTGGCGTCGCCACGCACTCTGGGCAGCTGCTGCGTTTGTTTGGTCGTGGTTGTCGCAGAAGTTGTGGTGACTGTTGTCGTCTGTGCTGTTGTAGTTGTCGTGGAACTGGAAGTCGTTGCAGAGGCAGACGTGGTGGTACTGGTCTCTGTCCACGAAACTGTCAGCGTTGTACTGCCTGTGGTTTCTGTGGTACTGCTTGTATTTGTCGTCGTTTCTGTTGTATCCGTTGTTGTGGTAGTTACGGTAGTGCTGGTTGTGGTTTCCGAGGTCGTTGTCTCCGTTGTTGTCGTCACTGTGGTAGTCGTCGTCGTGGTCGTCGTTTCGGTCACAGTTGTGGTTTCTGTTGTTGTCGTAGGTTTGGTTACCTTGGTGTAGCTTTGTGTCGTAGCGCTAGTGGTTGTAGTAGTTTCCGTGGTTGTCGGTCTGGTCTGCTTGGTATATGTTCCTCTGGATGTCGTTGTGAAAGGTTCTGTGGTCGTGGTTGTGGTAGTCGATGTGGTCGTTTCCGCAGAAGTGGATGTTGTGGTAGTGGTTTCTGTCGTTGTAGTACTGGTCGTTGCGGGCGCAGTCGTGGTCGTTGCGGGCGCAGTCGTGGTTGTTGTGGTCTCTGCAGCGGTGGTAGTCGTTGTTGTCGTCGTCGTTGTCACAGACGTTGTTGTGGTAGTGACCGGCTTTTCCTTTGCGGTAATGGTGACTGTACCAAGAACCGTTTCGTAATTTTCGCTGTCCGCCGGGACAAATCGCCATTGCAGGCGGTTTTCTCCGGATTTCAAGGTGTCGGAGGTATCCGCCGCCCAGGTCAGCACACCCGGCGTATTGGCGGAATCCAGACGAATCGGCGGCACAGCATCACCCTCTGTGTAAGAAACGCTGTCATCCCACACAACGGAGACCTTGGGTACGCCCTTTTCGATCACAAATTCCAGCGAATTGCTGCCGCTCCAATTGGTATCCGGCACAGGTGCAATGCGAATTGTTCCCCTGCCGGCGTTTACGTTGTTCTCATAGGAAAGGAGATAATCCGTTCCCTCCCTCAGGAGATGGTCTCCCACCTTCACCAGAACCTTTGGCGTCAGTTCCTCGCCGGTGTAATAGATTCTCTCCGTATCAGCCAGAGTGACTTCTGCCGCATTCAGCGGAATCGCCTGCAATCCCACAGAGAGAACTGCCTTGACATTCGGGTTGCCGGTGTCATAAACATAGGTGATATCGTTCAGCGGATCGTCTGCCACAACCTTTGCACCGTCCACCTGCGCATTGCTCCAGTCTGAGGCACGCTCCATGAGGAAACGGCTCCACAGCGTAGGCTCCAGGTACAGCTGCCTGCCGGAATACTGCGGCGTTTTCAGCGCACGGCAGCCGGTCAGATCACAGCTGGTCATGGGTGCCTCTTCTGAGAGATACAGAGACAAAAGCGGATTGTGTCCGGCGTTCAGCACATTCAGTTTCTTCAAAGTGGAAAGTATCAGCGCACTGATCTGGTTTCCGGAACAGTCCAGCTCTTCCATGCTGGTCTGGTCTGCAAGTTCCAGAGATTCCAGCTGGTTATCCGCACAGGAAAGCACTGTCAAGTTTGTACTGCCCAGCGAAATACTTGTCAGTTCATTTTTCTGGCAGTACAGCTTTTGCAGCACTGTGCAGCGCCGTGTGTCAAGTTTTGTCAGCTGGTTGCTGTCACAGTAGAGTTCTTCCAGCGTTTCATTCCGCAGCGCCAGTCCCGACAGCGCATTGTCGCCGCAGTCCAGCAGTTTCAGTGCGGACAACGCTGTCACATCCAGCTGTTCCAAATGGAGTCCCCGGCAGCGCAGTTCCGTCAAGCTGGTAAACCGGGAAACATCCAGTTCCGTCATGGCGTTCTTGCTGCAGTCCAGGGATGTCAGCGTGTCCGGCAGCGGAGACAGATCTGTGATCCGATTCTCGGCACAGTTCAGCTTTTTCAAGTTGGAGAAGTTTTCGATGCCAGTCAGATCTGCGATACCGCAGCCGGAAATATCCAGCTCTGTGACGATCTCCTGCTCCGACTTCTGGAGCATCCCATCCTGATTGCGGTCCAGTTTTTCCATGACATATACCCGGAACGCATCATCCGGAAAATGCTCGGCGTCAATCGCAATGGAATCCTCTTCCATTGCCTGCGGCACAAGCGTAAAACGTACCGTTCGTTCCAGATCATTGGCGTCGATGCAGTAGTCATACTGCACCTCTGCGGAAATATCTGTCACAGTCAGCAGCGTGCCGTCACACACGGCATTCTGCCAGCTGTCCTCCGCTGCAAACTCCGGCGCAAAGCCATCTGCAAGCGTTGTCAAATCCAGCTGACAAACAGCATTCACTGGCACATTGCGCCGGTTTCCATCTGCCGACAGTGTTTGCAGCTGAGACAGTCCCGTCACATCCAGGGCGATCAGCTGGTTCTCACCGCAGGAAAGCTCTTCCAACGACAGCTGCTTGGAAACGTCCAGTGATGTCAGTTGGTTCCGGCTGCAGTCCAGACGGGTCAGCTGCCGTCCGGAAAGATCCAGCGAAGTCAGCTGGTTTCCGTGGCAGTCCAGTTCCTGCAATGCCGACAGTCCCGAAAGCGACAGTTCCGGCAGCTGGTTCTCGGCGCAGTTCAGACTGTTCAACGTTTCACAGCCATTGAGGTTCAGCGCCGTCAGCTGATTCTTGGAACAGTCCAGGGTTTCCAGGCTGCTGCTGCGTGGCAGGAACAATGCTGTCAGTGCCGCATTGGCACAGCGCAGTGTTTTCAGCTGGGACAGTGAAATCACGGACAGACGTTTCAGCGCTGGGTTATCGCCGCAGGACAATGTTTCCAAAGCGGTGAAGTACTCCACGCCGGTCATATCTGCGATGCCCTTTCCAGAGGCGTCCATTGCTGTGACCGCCGCAATCTCCTCAGCGGAAAGCAGTTCATCCTGGTTCTGGTCGTACTGACGGACAAACGCCCGGAACACTTCGTCCGGGAAATGCGCCGCATCAATGGGGATACCTGTCTCCGTCTCCTCAGACGTTTTCAGCAGCAGGGTGAATGTTACCTTCTGGTCCTTGTTCGATGTGGGATAATAGGTGTATGTGATGTTCTGGGACGGGTCAGCGGCGTAGACTGCATCGCCGTCTGTAACAACATTTGTCCAGCTGTCTGCATCCACACGGGAGATCTGGAAATCGCCGGGCAGATCAGAAAGGTAAAACCGATTCAGCGAATCCAGCTGGACGGTATAGCGATTCCAGGTGGCAGACAGCTTTTTCAGCGTCACCTGGTCGGAAACTTGAAGTGAAGTCAGCTGGTTGCCAATGCAGAGCAGAGTTTCCAGTTTTTCCAATCCGGAGACCGGCAGCACCGTCAGCTGGTTGCTGGAACAGTTCAGAGACACCAGTTCTGCACACTTGGAAACATCCAGCTGCGTCAGCTTATTGCTGGCACAATTCAGCGTATTGATTGCAGAAAAGCCCGTGAGATCCAGCGCTGTCAGCTGGTTCATAGAACAGTTCAGAGATACCAGCTTGGTACAGCCGGTGATATTCAGCACGGTCAGCTGATTCATGGTACAGTTCAGCGTTTCCAGTTCCGGCGAACCGGTAAGATCCAGTTCCTTGATCCGGCACTGTGCGCAGTTCAGTATCCGCAGCGCCGGGAAGTCAGAGACCTGGAATTCCTGGAGCGTGCTGTTGTAGGAAGAGTACAGTTCTTCCAGCCCCTTCGCCGCCGGCAGTGTCAGCTTGGACAGATTATTTTGAGAACAGTCCAGACTTTTCAGCTGTGTCAGACCGGTGAGATCCAGTTCCCGCAGGCTGTTCTGGGAGCAGTCCAGGCTTTCCAGTTTGGTGAAATAGCGGATGCCGTCCAGTTTCCAGATGGAACGCTGTGAAATGTCCATCTGAGTCACATCGTCCAGTTCCGCACGGGAAAAATAGCCGTCCCCGTCTGCATCCAGCGTCTGTACGTAACTGCGGAAGTCGCTGTCCGGAAAATGGGCTGCGTCAATGGGCAGCAACGTCTCTTCGGTCAGCAATGTAAATGTCACGGCAATGGCCTTTGCCGGATCAGTGTAGTACTGATACGTCACGTCTTTGCCCGGTTCTGTCACCGTGAGCGTTGTCCCGGAAAGTGTGCCGTTGGTCAGACTGTCCGGCACGATCTGTTCCGGGACAAATCCGCCGGGCAGGGTCGACAGGTCAAACTGTCCCAACACATCTGCATCAATGGAGACACGGTTTCCGTCTGCCAGCAGCTGGTCTGCGGTCAGTTTCGTTTCCCCGGTGTCCAGAGACGAAAGCTGGTTGTTCCGGCAGTCCAGGCTTTCCAGGCTGTTCTGTCCGCTCAGTGACAGCGCCGTCAGTTTGTTCTCCCGACAGCTGAGTTTTTCCAGCACAGATGCTTTCGGCAGCACCAGTTCCGTCAGCCCGCAGCCGTTACAGCTGAGTTCCCGCAGAGCAGACAGCCCGGAGACATCCAGCGTTTCCAGCGGCAGCCCGTCACAGTTCAGCGTCTCCAGCCAGTCCAGCTTTTCCAGTCCGTTCAAGTCTGCAACGCCGCTGTCCGCCGGGATCGTCAGCACTGTAATTTGTTCCAGTTCTTCCAGAGAGAACCAGCCGTTTCCGTCGGTATCCATGCCGCTCAGCAGACTGCGCAGCGCCGCATCCGGGAAGTTCTCTTCGCTCAGTTCCAGATAGCGGTCTGTCTCCGGCTGCAAGGTCAAAGTGAAAGTCGCTACCGGGACAGCCTGCGCAGCATCCAGCTGGTAGCCATACTGCACCTGGGATTTTCCGGCTGCAATATGCAGGGTGTCCGGGTCGGTATCCTTGACTTCGGCGTTTTCCCAGCCGGTAACACGGCTGGTGTCCAGCTCCGGCAGCTGGGTCAGATCATAGGTATACGCCCCGGCACGCTCCGGCTGCGGCACAATGGTGCGGCTGTTTCCGGAAGCGTCCAGCGAGGTCAGAGAAAGCCCGGTGATGTCCAGGGCTGTAAGCTGGTTCTCTGCGCAGTTCAGCACCGTCAGTGCCGGATTCTTGGTCACACTCAGCGTGGTCAGCTGGTTGCCGGAGCAGTCCAGCGATGCAAGCGAGGTGTTTTTGAAAAGATCCAGCTGTGTGATCTGGTTCTTGGCACAGTTCAGTCCAGTCAGCGCAGTGTTGCTGCTCACGGAAAGTGCCGTCAGCTGGTTACCGGAACAGTTCAGTGTCTCCAAGGCAGGATTTCCGGTGAGCCGCAGGGATTTCAGCAGGTTTCCGGAACAATCCAGGATGACCAGAGACTTTTCCCAGATCAGCGAAAGGGTGTCCAGCCGGTTATCAGCACAGTTCAGTTCTTTCAGTCCCTGGCAATACCGGGTGTCCAGTTCTGTCAGCTGGTTGCCGGAACAGTTTACTTTTTCCAGAAGAGAAAGGTCGATCATGGCAAGCGCTGTCAGTTCGTTTTGGGAGCAGTCCAGTTCGACAAGCGATGTATCTCCGCTGAGTGACAGGGTGGTCAGCTGATTATTTGCACAGTTCAGCGTTTCCAGTACGCTGTTTCCCGTTACCGACAGCGTCGTCAGCTGGTTGCCGGAGCAGTCCAGATCGGTCAGATTCTGATAGTTAAAACAGCTGAGGTCAGTCAGCTGATTATCGGCGCAGTTCAGTTCCACGAGATTGCCGTTTGCAGCAACGTCCAATGCTGTCAGCGCATTCCCGGAACAATCCAGCCGGATGAGCGTGGTGTTTCCGGAAAGATCCAGTGTTTCCAGCTGGTTGCCGGAACAGTTCAGTTCGCCCAGAACAATACAGTTGTCCAGCGAAAGAGAGGACAAGGCGCAGTCGCTGCAGTCCAAAACGGTAAGCATAGAGCCGGGCATGGAGATTCCGCCAAGCTGCATGGGTTCCGGCAGCGTCAGAGATTCCAGCGTGCCGTTGCCGGAGCAGTCCAGTTTTGCCAGCATCGCAGCATCGGACAAGTCCAGTGTTGTCAGCTGGTTATCGGAGCAGTCCAGGGCAGTCAGCTTGGTGAAATTCCCGATGCCTGTCAGATCGGCAATTTCCATGCCGGACAGCGGCAGGTCTGTCACGTCTCCGCACTCTGTCTCGGACAAGGTGCCGTCTCCGTCTGTGTCTGCATTCTCCTGGATATAGGTTCGAAACGCCTCGTCCGGAAAATTCTCCTCGGTCAGAGCAATCTCCCCGGATGCGGCGACCGTCCCATCGGCTGCAAACACAGTCAGCGGCATACAGCCGACCGCCATCAACCCTGCCAGCAGAACACTGAGACAGCGGCGCAGTCCTTTATTTCGGCTTCCCATAGCAAAAATCTTCCTCTCTATTTGTGCAAGCCTGTTCCGGGCGGAACAAGCTCTGGTTTTTTCTGCCTGACACAGAACGTTTTGTGCAGTTTCTGTCCAGTTTTATACATTTATAGTATAACACAAGCGCCACAAAAAGTCAAACAATTTTTTCCAATTTTGGACTTGACGCAGCAGAATGCGTGCTGCGCCGTTTCCGAGCAAAAGCCATGCGCCACAACATGAATCAAAACTGTTTTTTCTTGGAAGGAATCGTGAATTCTACTGAAAAACCGTCATTTCACACAAAACGGCACTGTCATTTTTTACAAAAACGCTATTGACAAGTTGGAGAAAATCGATTATAATGTAAGAAATATGATGTGTATTCTTGCACTGAAAGGGGCTTGTATTCTTATGAGATCAAACTGGAAAAAGACCATTGCAGGCATCACTGCAATCGCTACACTGATTCCCTGCTGTCTGGGTACTGTTGCATACGCAGCACCGCAGTCCGCCGGAAGTGCTGTAGCTGTAGCAGAAGTTCCCACTCTGGAGGAACCTTTGCCGGCAAGTGACGTTGCGGCACAGATCGCAGCAGACGTGGAATCCGAACTGACCGGCAGTATCGCCGCAGAAAGCACGCCGGAGCAGATCCCGATGCCCAACTATGCAGAAGATGATGAAGTGGTACTGCCGGACGGCAAACCGACACAGGACGGCAAGCTGTACTATAAGATCGTTTCGAAAAAGGCACAGATCACCGGATGCGCTCCGGGAACCACCGATCTGGTCATTCCGGAGACCATTTATGACGAAGAGGACGAGGAAGAGTATCCGGTAACTTTCATTGCCGCATCTGCTTTCTACGGCAACAAGGAGATCCAGACGATTTCCTTCCCGGAGACCATGGTCGGCATCGGTGCAAACGCATTCCTGGGCTGCACTTCGCTGACTTCCGTAGAATTCCCGGACAGCGTGGCATCTATCAATGCCAGCGCATTCTGCTCCTGCAGCAATCTGAAATCCGTTAAGCTCCCGGCAAGCCTGTACTTTGTGGGCAATGACGTATTTGCATACTGCGCGTCCCTGGAATCCGTTACTATCCCCGGCAATCTGACTTCCATTGGTTCTACCATGTTCGCAAACTGCGCAGCGCTGAAATCGGTCACCATGGAAGAGGGCGTACAGAGCATCGGCGCAAACGCATTCTATGGATGCAGCGCTCTGGAAACCGTTAACTTCCCGGAGGATTCCCTCACCCGAATCAACGCCAATGCGTTTACTTACTCCGGTCTGACCAGTCTGGAACTGCCGAACAGCGTGACCAACGTTGCAACGGCTGCATTCAGCCACTGCCAGAATCTGAAAACTGCAAAGCTTTCTTCCAGCATGACTTCCATCCGGAAGGACACTTTCGCATACAGCGGTCTGGAAAGCATTGTGATCCCGGACAGCATCACTTCCATTAAGTCCGGCGTATTTGCATATTGCAGCAACTTGAAGTCTGTGACTCTGCCGGAAACGCTGACAGAGATGGACGAGATCGTATTCTACAGCTGTAACGCACTGGAAAACATCACACTGCCGGACAGCCTGACCTCTATCAGTGAGAATCTGTTCTACCGCTGCACCGGTCTGGCAAATGTTCAGTTTGGCGCAAACACCAAAAACATCGGCAACTCCGCATTTTATGGCTGCACCGGTTTACAGGAGATCATCATTCCGGATACTGTAACGACCATCGGAGAAAGCGCTTTCTCGGAATGCACCAACGCAACCAAGGTTGTGATCCCGGATTCTGTAACACAGCTGGGCAAGTGGGCATTCTACGATGACAGCAGTCTGACAGACGTTACCATCGGCAGCGGTCTGACCAAACTGGACAACTATCAGTTCTATCGCTGCAGTTCGCTGGAAGACATCACCATTCCGGACAATGTCACCAGCCTGGGCAACTACACCTTTGCCGGCTGTAAGAACCTTTCCCATGTAGACCTGCCGGAAACACTGGAGACCATCGGCAATGCAACATTCGCAGACTGCGATTCCCTGGCAGAAGTCACAATTCCGAAGAGCGTTACTTCCATCGGCAGCAACGCATTCGGCTATAAGATCGAAAAGGATTCCCTGGTAAAGGGCAATGATATCACCATCAAGGGCAACAACAATACAGCAGCAAAGGATTATGCAGATTCCAACGATCTGACATTCGATGCGCTGGATCCGGTTACTACAACAGAGACTTCTGTGGCAACCGGAACGACTACGACAGAGACCAGCACGGAAACCGGCACAGAAACCAGCGCATCTGCTCCGACACAGATCCTGTACGGCGATGCAAACCTGGATGGTCGTGTAGACATCACAGATTCAGTTGTTCTGAACAAGGCAGCAGCCGGTGCTGTACAGCTGAGCGACAGTGCAAGAGCAAATGCAGACTGCAACGCCGATGGTGTTCTTGGTTCTGAGGACGCAACAATTTTGATGCAGTTCCTGGTTAAGCTGATCGACCAGCTCCCGTATACGGAATAAACGACAATTCCATTTTTCATTTATATTCTTTCATAATGTAGAAAAGCGGTACAGTTCAAACTGTACCGCTTTTCTCATTTGCTTTTCCATTTACGGCTCAACTGGGATCGTATCGATCATATACACCAGGAACTGTTCCAGGATCAGGCTGTCTCTCATGTCGATTTTCCCGTCAGCACAGCAATCCATCGCCGCAATCTGTGATGCGTCCGCATGGAGAATTCCCAGCAGATACTGATTCAGCATCACCAGGTCATCAATGGTGCAATTGCCATCGCCGTTCACGTCCCCGATCAGACGATTTTCGAACGATTCGGGCGTTGTCGATGTTACAGCAGATGTTTTGGAAGATGCAGTGGTTGTTGTGGTGGTAGTCTGGGTCAGCGAAGTCGTTGTCAGTGCCGTTGTCATCACAGAGGATGTGGATGCAGTTCCCAGTTCCACAAATTCTCTGTTGAACTTCGCCGCATATGTCTGCGCCGTTGAGCCGGCATAGCCGGAGATCACTGTCTCCGTGGGAACGGATGTGGACGAGACAAAGGTACATCTTTTTGCATAAATTTCCAACAGCTGAAGCGCCTCGCAGTTTTCAAATGCTGCTGCACCGATACGGGAAACGGTGACCGGCAGCGTGATCTGTGTCAAGGCGGTACAGTCCCGGAATGCGTGATACGCCACACGAGTCAGAGAAACCGGCATGGTCTCTCCACGGAGAATCACGCTTTGCAGAGAACTGCACCCCTCAAATGCACCCACGCCGTCTGCGCCATAGGAAATTTCCAGCAGCGTCTCCGGCAGATTTACGGTTTGCAGGGTTGTATTCCCGGCAAATGCCCCTTGAATCACCTGTACCGGCAGCCCGTTCACCTTTTCCGGAACAGTAACGCTTTCAGAATCTCCGGTGTATGCGGTCAGCGCTGCATACTTGTCGAACAGCCGGTAAGTATAATCACCGTCGAGATAGACCGTTCCGGGCTGCAAGTCATAATCTGCGTCCGGAACATCCGGCAGGTCGTAGAGGAATTCCCAGCTGCTTTTATCGTAGACATACGGAGAATGGTTCTGGGATAAGCTGGTCTCTCCGGCAGCAAAATACTTGCTGGTCTGCGCCGTATCGTCCCAGGTGGCATCGAAATAGTAGTAATAGCCGTCATCCATCTGTGCCATATTCCAGGCGTGACCGCCGCCGTTCCCCAACCCCACAATATAGAAGTTGGAGACCCCGGCTGCGTTCATCAGCAGCTGGAACGACTTGGCGTATCCCTCGCAGACTGCCGTGTGATACTGTGCATCAAACACGCCGGTTATGCTGTGGGAAGTCATGGAGTTATCCGGATCGCCGTTGGCATCATAGGCATATGTAATGGTGTCCACCAGCCAATCGTGGGCGATTCTCGCCTTTTCCAGGGCTGTTTCTCCGGCTTTGACTTTCGTTTCCACTGTCACGATCTGGTTTTCCAAAACCTTTCGCTCCGCCTGCCGCTCTGTGCCGTCGGTGCAGTTCTCTGCACAGGAAAGATAAACCATATCAATATAACTTTTCCCTGTCCAGAAATCATAATCCGTGCTGTACAGGAACGAACTGCCCAGAAAGAAATAAACAGGGTTGTCGTTCCGGAACATGGAGATCACTCTGACCACGTCTTCTTTATTCAGAGACTGGCTGCCGGTGTCCACTGCCACACAGCAATCCATGGTGCCTGTGGAATAGGAAACACTTTCCGCATCTGCGCTTCCCACGTAGAAGGTATGCGCCGCCTGTTTCATCGCATTGTACAGCTGTTTCTGTTCATCGCTCAGCGTATCGTACCCGGCGTGCGACGCATAGCGGTCCTCTGCATAAGCTGTCGCCGTGCTGTTGTCTGCCCCGTAAACGGGAATCCTTTCCGTCTGCGCCGCAGCTGCGTCGGCATCCAGCGGGATCCCCTGCATTTCCAACAGGTCTCCCGTTACATTTTCCCCGGACGCTGCCGCTCGGACAGAGGGCGATGCTGTTCCCGACAGGGCTGCGACAGCAAAAACTGCGGCACACAGCAATCCGGTGCATCTTTGTATTCTGTTTGTCTGCATCTTGGAATCTACACCTCCGTTTCAAGATTTTCCATCTTTTTTATTATACCATATTCACGAATTCCCTGTCAATCTTTTTGTGGATTTCTGTGAAATTTACCAATGCCTTTCAGCTTTTCTTTTCCACAAGTAATACCACATCGGTGGAAAAAGCGGCAGAGAAAACTGTTCCTCTGCCGCTTTTCGATTACTATTTCAACGATTTCCGGAACTCATCCTGCCATGAGCCTGCTCCGCAGCAAGCATAGGTCGAAACCATTCAGCGTTCCGTCAGTATACAGATCTCCTGCCTGCCAATCGGCAAGTCTGGTCTCGGGAACGCCCAGCAGCCACTTTTGCAGCAGCACCAGATCTGCCAGGTTTACCTTTCCGTCTGCGTTGATGTCACCGGAAATCGCAGGCGGTTCTGTGGCCGTTGCCGTTGTGGATACTGTTGTTGTATCCGTTGTTGCTGCAGTGGTCGATGTTGTCGTTGCCGCAGTCGTTGTTGTGGTCGTAGTGGTAGTTGTGGTTGTGGTTACTGTAGCGGTCTCTGTCTTTGCCTGCCATTTCTGACAGCTGCTGCCAGTCGGTTCCCACTGCTGTACATTAGCGCCGTTTGCCGTGGATGCGTCAGCCACTTCCACATAGCAGGCATCACCGGAGGCGTGGGTCAGAATGCAGTAGCTGCCGTCCAGGTTCTTGGTAAAGCGGAACAGCTGGGAGCTGTCCTTATTAGACCACGCCGCAATCGACAGGTTTCCGCCGTTTTTGCTGCCCTCTGCCTTCAGCGCATAGCCGCTGTCCTGCCGGGAGCGAATCCAGTAATAGTTTTCGGAGCCGAAAGCACGGAGTGTCCATTTCTGGCAGTCCAGCCCGTTGGATGCCCACTGCTGCACATTTGTGTTGTCTGCCATTTTTCCGCCGGCAATATCCATCACCAGACCGGAACCGGCATTTTCAAAAGTATAGATCACATCTGTGTCCATCGCACAGCCGGGATCTGCTGCCGGCTCTAAAATCCAGTTCTGACAGTCTGCGCCGTTGGTTTCCCACTGCTGTACATTGGCGCCGGAGGTCTTGGAGGCATCTTCCACCACTACCACAGAATTTCCGCCGGAAACAGCAGTTCGGATCTGGTAGCTGCCGTCTCCGTTTTTCGTCAGCATAAACTGCTGATTGCTGCCGCCGTTATACGTGTATATGTCGATATTCGTCCCGTTTGCCGTCTTTTTCCCGGCAACATCCAGCACATATGTGCCGCCGTCTCCTACTGCCGAAACCAGGTAGTAATACCCGTCTCCGGCACTGCACAGTTTCCAGATGTCATGAACCGATGTTCCGTCTGAACCCCACTGCTGCACGTTAGCGCTGTTCTTTGCCGCTGCACCTGCCACCTGCAAGTACAAGCCGGAGTTGACATTCCGGATGCGATAAGTGGAACCCTCTGCGAATGTTTCCGCCAGGGGTGCGCTGGGAGATTCGGTGTAGCCTGCACTCGGCACACCGGCAGCCGCATACCGGAGATACATCATATGGTTCCGGTCATTCTGGCAGCCGCTGTAGATTTCGCAATAGGTTTTTGCCGCATCTGCGGTACGGGAAATAGTGCTGTAATTGGAAGTCGGCCGCCATGTGCAGTTCTGCGCATAGCCCTCAATGGTCGTCCGTTTGCAGTTCACTGACTTCGAACCAGTTTCTGCATATGAGCCGGGATAAGTCACCGTGTTCCAGTCGCAGATGACATTTCCTCCGTCCTCATAGTAGCAGTTTTCCGCAAAGATTTTCGATGCCGTGTGTACGGTATATGCCATGCTGAACGTTTTCACATAGTTGTTCAGCGAGTGGAAATAGCCGTAGCGCATCAGCCCCGGTCCACGGGTCAGCGTCTTTTCAAAGCGGTTGCTGATAATGGACATCCGGGGATAGTTGTTATAGGTTTTATAGGAGTTCTCATCATCTGCCGGATACCCCAGGATCACGCCGTATTCGTGAAGTCCAAAAGAGCAGTCCGAAACGGTGGTGTAGTCCGCATCATAACAGCACGCCAGGAATTTATCCCAGTCGGGCAAGCCGGTAGAGGCTGTGTTATAGTCGCTGTGTCCCACAAAGGTACAGTGGTCTACCCAGAGATTCTGACCCGAACCGAGGTATACCACAATGGAGTCATTGCCGTTGGACTCGGCATCGTGCTGTAACTCAAAGTTTTTCAGAATCAGATTGTTTCCCGTTCCGCTGTTGGAAGAGGTGCAGAACTGCACATTATACATGGTATGCGCCGCATAGCTGCCGATAATGGTCTTATTGCTGTGAACATAGATTCGTCCGTCCGGACAGTAGTTGCGTCCGGAGGAGTCCTTTTGCAGTGTGGTAACACTGAGGTTTGCCGTAACCACAATCGTATAAGGCGTATCAGAAGTGGCGTATTTCTTGAGGTCAGCAAAAGTGGAAACCTCCACGATCTCGCCGAACAGACCGCCGATATCCCCTGCCTTGATGTTGCCGGTATTGTCGTCAAAACAGTATCCGGCAAAGCCCTGCAAGCCATCGGCATTGAGCAGCCAGAGCTGGTTGTCTGCCCCGGTATATTTGGCAAGTGTCATGCCGGAAGTTCCCTGTGTCAAAGCAAGGGAAGTGTCGGAATAGTTCACGATCTTATAGTACAGATCGTTGCCCAGATGATCCTGTGCCACAGGGACAACGTACCAATGCTGGGACTGGGCGGATTCACTGCCGTACACGATCACATCGGTTCCGGCAGATACGTTGTAATTGCGTGGGGTCAAAAGCCGGCCGGACTGTGCATTCACCAGCTTGAAAAAGGTGCCGTTTGCGTCCTTTCCCACACGGTCAAACCGCCACGATGCAGACAGGTCACTGCCAAGCGTTTGCAGGGAAAGTGCTGCACCGTCAGACGTTCCGTTTTCCGTCAGAACCTTGGCATTGTCCTTGGCGGCAAGGTGCATCAGCTGCGCCGGATAATCCGTAGATACCGCCGCTGCCGACAAAACTGCCCCGTCCCACCGAAACAACGGCAGTATCCAGGCTGTCAGCAGAACCAGCGACAGGAGCAGCGCCTGCCGCACACGAACCCAATGTTTCATTTTTTCATACCTCCTTAAAATTCGGCATAGACTTCAAAAGAATATTCCAGCAACACGGATAAAACTATCAACCGCATTATACTACATTTTATTGAAATTGTCAAGATTTAGAGATGAAAAAACCACTTTCGAAAACGAAGTGGCTTTTCCTGTTATCTCTTAAAAATTGTTCCAATATCTGCATCCATGCAAATTGCCTGCGGTCTGATCTGCTCCGGACAAAACGCCTCACCGAAATTCAAGCAGGCGTACACTGCTTTCGGGTTCTTCGCCGTCATCTGCCAGAATGGATACTTGATAATCGCCGGTGTGTTGTACCCTACGCCGAGTTCCAGAAACAAAATATGCAGATTTTCGTGTCTGCGGAGAAATTCCTCATACCGCTCTGCCGCACGATACCATCCCTCGTCCTGCACAAAGGTTTCATCTGCACGAAGATTCATGGTCATGGGTCTGCCGCATTTGGGACAGCGTGGAACTAATTCTGTTGGAATAAGCATATTTTCCTGCTCAGCGTACATTTTGCGGATAATATCCTCATTGTCATAGGTCTTCTGACAGCAAGGCTCTGAACATTGAAACAGTCCGTAATCACCCTGCGTGTAGAAAAGCCTGTGCTTGTCAAATTCGGCTTTCTGAAACTGGTGGTCTACATTGGTGGTCAGCACAAAGTAATCTTTGTCTTTCACAAGTTCAAAAAGTCCCTTGTAAACACCGTTGTCAACGTCCATGTAACGGTTGATATAAACGTATCTCGACCAGTACGCCCAATGCTCTTCCAGCGTTTCAAAGGGATAAAAACCGCCGGAATACATATCCCGAAAGTTGTATTTTTCAATGAAGTCCGAGAAATAGTTTTCAAAGCGTTCGCCGCTGTATGTAAAACCTGCCGCAGTGGAAAGCCCTGCACCTGCACCAATGACAATGGCATCGGCGGTTTCTATCTCATTTTTCAGACGGTCGGTCTCAGCCGAGCAGTCTCTGGTAGATGCGGAAGTCTTTTTCGGAAAAAACATTGCATATCACCTCAATTTCATGGGTTTTCAGAAATGTCCGGATGGTATCCACTGCAATTTCAGCGGCTTTCTCCTGGGGAAAACCGAACACACCTGTGGAAATACAGCAGAAAGCGATGCTCTTCACGCCGCTCTGCACCGCAAGTTCCAGACAGCTCTGATAGCAGCTTTTCAGCAGTTCGCAGTGCTTTTCGGTCAGCCTGCCCTGCACGATTGGTCCGACGGTGTGTATCACATAGTCGCATGGCAGATTGTAGGCAGGCGTGATTTTCGCTGTACCTGTCGGTTCTTCATGCCCCTGTGCTTTCATGATCTCCGCACATTTCAGCCGCAGGCGAACCCCTGCAAAGGTATGGATACAGTTATCAATACAATTATGACAAGGATGATAGCATCCCGTCATTCCCGAATTCGCAGCATTGACAATTGCACCGCATTGCAGTGTGGTGATATCGCCTTTCCAGAGATAGATATGCTCCTCAACGGGCTGCAAATCGGCAACACTTGTGATGCCTTTCTGTGCCGTCAATCCTCGCAGAAATTCGTCCTCGGCTTTGAGATACTCTGCACTGGCTTTCCCTGCCGGACGAATGTTGACAAGACTGCGGTAAAGATGGAACTGCTCCGATTCATTTGTTGGAAAGACCAAATCATTCCATTCCGAATGTTCTGAAAGCAAATACGCAGTCAAGTATTTTAATTTCTCATTTTCCATGATCTTTTCCCTCTTTACAATCGTTCTATCGCTCCCACAGGACATTTTTCAAGGCAATTGCCGCAGTGCAGGCAGTTGTTCTGCCAAATCACTGCACTGCCCTCTGCCAAGTCAATGCAGTTTTGGGGACAGACTGTCAGACACGCTCCGCATCCACAGCATTCTGCGCCGATAAAATAACCGTTTTGTACTGCTTTCGTTTCTCCAAAGGTAAAGCTGTCACGCTCGATCGGCTTTTTTGACAGATCAAACCATTCCCCTTTTCCAGCATAGATCTGAAAAACGGTCAGAGCCGCAGCACTTTCCGCAGTGGGGTAAATTTCGTGCATATACGGATTCTTCCGGAACAGCTGCAGCAGCCGTTCCGCACCGACCTCAGTTACCTTTCCGCCAATGGAAAGCGCAGTGCTGGACATGGTATCTTCGCCTTTCACGCCTGTCAAAGCAATGTATTTCTGCCGCTTTAGGCGATGATAAAAATTCTTGCCCTTTGCCGTGAGAAAATACAGCCCATTTTCATCCCAATCCATGATATCAATGGCACAGGTGACCGGCAAGCCGTTTTCATCGACAGTCGCTGCGATCACAGAATGGATCTCATCCACCAAAAATGCAAAGTAATCTGTATATTTCATCGAAATTCCTCCACACGAACAGGGGCTGCCCGTTTTTTCGGACAGTCCCTGTGTTAAAAATGTTCTTTGAACGAAATCAAGCAAAGAAAAATCCTGCGGTCATATCCAGATAGTTTCCGCCGCTGTAGTTCGGATACTGTTTCTCTACCTCTGCCTTGAAGTCTGCCGCATCACTGCACTTCTCCGCAATGCCCTTCAGCGTTTCCAGATAGTCGATCTTGGTCTGCGCATCCTTCAGATCTTCCGGCGTGTAGTGGGAAGTCAGAATCAGATCATAGCCCTTTGCGATATAATCACGCAGCTGTGCAATGATAGCGTCAGCGTGACCTGCTCCGGCAACAATAGAGTGGCAGTCGTGACCGAGCATATGGGTGTAAACTGCATTGATCTCCGGTATCTCCACATCAAATGCCTCTGCGGTCTGATGAATGACAAAATCAATGCCGCCGATGTTGATTTTTCCCTCGCCGATCACGTTGGTGATCTGGTGTACGGAGTTATCAAAAATTGCTCCGAATGCGTTTGTGAAATTGGTGATAAGTGCCTTGCCGCCGCCGTTTTCGGAGTATTCCACAGCGTTCTGTGTGGCATACTTCGGCACATCCGGCAGGAACGCTGCACCGGCACCATGGTAGGCAACCAGCATTCCTGCAACCTCCACACCGTTCAGATAGGCTGTCAGTTCCTCGATATTATCGAAAAAGCAGGGCGATTCCAGAATGACTGCCTTGCCGGCTTTCTCCACAATGAAAACCTCATTGTCGATAAAATCGTTGGTTTTGTAAGCGTGCAGCTTAACAGTTCCAAAATCGTAGACGTTCACTTCACCCTTGGAAAGCTTAACTGCGGTAAATGTATTCTTATTCATGATAAATTCCTCCTGAAAGTTTTTTGGATTGTTTTTCAGAAGAACAAGCGCTTGATCTCTTTCTGTGATTCTATGATACCACATATTCCTGCACTTGAAAAGTACGCACTTTTTTGTAAGGTAGTTACCAGGAGGTAACTCTTGCGGAAAATCGGTCTTTTTTCCGTGTAAATTTATTTGTAAATAATTTGTGAATCCTAAAAATGTTGCAATTTTCGGTGCAATATGCTATAATAAATACATAAGTTAAATGAATAAGCCTTTAAACATATTTTTATAAACGGAAGTCCTGTAGTGTATATGGGGTCTTCTTTTTTTGTGCCTCTATTTTTAAAAGTAGGGGCCTTTTTTAGCATTAAGTCAATTTGTTTTAAATTATGTCACGAAATGTCATTAATCTTGGTGTATGTTAAAAGAAAACTATATTAGGAGGTAATGATAATGACAGAAAGATTAAAAAAGGCAGTAGATAAATATATTGAATGTGGAGATAAAAAAGAGGCTTTAGCCTTTGGAGAATACCAAATGAGGAGTATGTATCTGTTTGATAGACCAGAGGTCAAAGCCTACATAGAAAGTAAAAATCCTAAAATTGCAACATCAGATGAAATATTGGAATATTGTTCTAAAATTATGAGGGGCGAGGAGGAAGAACCTGTGCCTATAAAAGAGAAAGACGAAGATGGAAATACTGTAATAACGGTACTTAGTCAGCCGGTTTCTTTAGCTACAAGGATAAAAGTTGCTGAGCTTTTGGGAAAAAGAAATGGCACTTTTTCGGAAAGTAAAAAGACAGAAAATGTTTTGCCTGTTGTAATAAAGGATGATTTATATGAATAAAGAAGTAATATCTCTAAAAGAGATAGTCGGTGGAGGTTATAGTGATTTTTGGCATTTTAAGGGGAGGTACAGGGTATGTAAAGGGTCACGAGCCAGTAAGAAATCCAAAACAACGGCACTTAATTTAATTGTTCGTATGATTGAATATCCTTTGGCAAATATTTTGGTTGTAAGAAAGGTATATTCCACACTAAAGGACAGTTGCTATACAGAATTATGCTGGGCAATACATCGACTAAAAATGGACA